>Ga0105245_10000246_pt1 | contig 51410 bp, 43 predicted proteins | sample KBSM54metaG_FD_81523 | JGI IMG/M metagenome (GOLD analysis project Ga0105245, IMG submission 81523) | Miscanthus rhizosphere microbial communities from Kellogg Biological Station, Michigan, USA - KBS M5-4 metaG | ecosystem: Host-associated > Plants > Roots > Rhizosphere > Soil | place...
CCTACACGCGCTCGACCAGCGCCAGCGGCGCGGTGCTGACCTTCCTCTCCTCTTGGACCAACCAGCTGCACACGCTCGGCTACGTCTCCGGCGTCTACAGCTCCAGCTCCTCGGGCATCGCCGACCTCGGCCGCGCGGTCGGCAGCACGTACACGCTGCCCGACCACGTCTGGACCGCCAACTGGAACGGCCAGCAGAACACGCTCGATCCCTACCTGCCCTCGACCGCCTGGCCCTCGCACCAGCGCATCCATCAGTACCGCGGCGGCCACGACGAGAGCTACGGCCTGATGACGATCAACATCGACAACGACTACATCGACGGCGCCACCGTCGGCGCCTCGATCGCGGCGCCCGAATTGCCGCCATTGACGGTCAAGCACGTCAAGCCCGAAGGCAGCAAGGTGCGGGTCTGGGTCCGCTGCGGCTGGCCCGAAGGCGAAACCTGCCCCGGCCAGATCATCCTCCGCACCCACGCCCGGGTGCCGCTGCGCGCCCGGCGCGGCACGCCGACCAAGGTCGTGCGGATCGCTGCCGGCCACCGCACCTTCAGCCTCGCCGGCGGCAAGTCCCACACCTTCGTCATCGCCCTCAACGAGCGCGGCCGGCCCCTGTTGCAGTCGCGCGGGCAACTCAAGGCGCAGCTGCTCGTCGCGATCCCCGACGCCCGCACCACGCGGGCGGTGCGGCTCAAGCGCTAGCGGCCGCTTTCATCCACTCCTCCCGCTCACCGGCGACCTTTTCGACCAGCTCGACGGTCTCCTTGGATGCCTTCTGCGGCGAGCCCGAGTCGAAAGGGGGCTGCGGGTCGTACTCGAGGCCGAGCTGGATCGCCTGGGCGACCTCGGGGCCGGCCTCGCGCGAGACCAGGTGCAGCGCCATGTCGATCCCGGCGGTGACGCCGGCCGCGGTGATCAGCTTGCCGTCCTCGACGTAGCGGCCGCCGACCGGCTCGGCCCCGTATTCGGCGAGGCGGTCGAGGGCGAGCCAGTTGGAGGTGGCGCGCTTGCCCTCGAGCAGGCCGGCGGCGCCGAGCACCAGTGAGCCGGTGCAGACCGAGGTCGTCCACTTGCTACCGGCGTCGATCTGGCGCACCCACGCGAGCACCCGCTCGTCGCCAAGCAGCGGACGATTTCCTTCCCCGCCGGGGACGAGCACGATGTCCGCCGCCTCGACTTCCTCCAGCGAGTAGTCCGCGATGAGGCCGAGCGCGCCGCTGTCGGTGCGCATGGGTCCCTTGGCGGGGCCGACGAACTTCACCTCCCAGCCTGGCACGGAGCGCAGCACCTCGTAGGGGCCGATCGCGTCGAGGGCGGTCAGTTTCTCGAAGATCAGGATTGCTATTTGCATGAGCGCAAGGTTCCCGCGTGGCAGCGCCGGCGTCGAGTGGCAGGAATGCCAATATCCGCTAGATTCCTGCCATGCATCGCGTGGTCTCACTCTGTCTCGAGGGCGTGGTCGCCTTCGACCTGGCGGCACCCGCGCAGGCCTTTTCGGTGGCTTCGACGCCCGAGGGCAAGCCCCGGTACGAGTTCGCGACCTGCTCCCTGGACGGGCGCGGGCTGAGCTCGACAACCGGCTTCGGCATCGTCCCCAAGGGGGACATCGGCCTGCTCGAGCACGCCGACACGGTCGTCGTCCCCGCTTCCCTCGGCGGCTTCTCGCCGCCGCCAGAAGCGATCGAAGCCCTCCGCGCGGCAGCCGAGCGGGGCGCCCGGGTGATCTCGGTCTGCACCGGCGCTTTCGCGCTCGCTCACGCCGGCTTGCTCGACGGCCGGCGGGCGACGACCCACTGGGCCTTTGCCGAGGAGATGGCGCGGCGCTTCCCGGCCGTTGAGGTAGACGCCGCGGCCCTCTACGTCGACGAAGGCCAGGTGATGACCTCGGCCGGCCTCAGCGCCGGCATCGACCTTTGCCTGCACGTGATCCGCGAGGACTGCGGCGCGGCGGTGGGGGAGCAGGTGGCTCGACACATGGTTGCGGCACCGCACCGCGAGGGCGGCCAGGCGCAGTTCATCGAACGGCCCGCCGCCGGCCCGACGGGCTCGCTGGAGGCGACCCGGCGCTGGGCGGCCGAGCGCCTGCACGAGCCCCTCGACGTCGCCGCGATGGCGCGCCACGCGAGCGTCAGCCCTCGCACCTTCGCCCGCCGCTTTCGCGAGGAGACCGGCACGACGCCTCTGCAGTGGTTGCTCAACCAGCGCGTGCAGGAGGCGCGGCGCCTGCTCGAGCAAACCGACCTGCCGATCGACGCGGTCGCCTGGCAGTCAGGATTCGGTACGGCGGCTTCGTTGCGCGACCACTTCCGCCGTGCCACCGCGACGACGCCGACCGCCTATCGCCGCTCCTTCACGCCGCTTGCGGCCTGAGCGGAACGTCGCCCGCGTAGAGTTCCCCCGGTGAGCCGCCGCGACCAGATCAAGCTCAGCGATGCTGAGCTGCTCGAGCTGCTCGACGGCGAGCGCATCGCGATCATCTCTAGTCTCGGCCCGCGCGGCTGGCCACACTCGATGCCGATGTGGTTCGTCCCGCGCGAGGGCGAGATCTGGATCTGGACCTATGCGAAATCGCAGAAGGTGCGCAACCTCGAACGCGACTCGCGGGCGACGGTGCTGGTCGAGACCGGCCGAGAGTACGGCGAGCTGCGGGGGGTGATGGTCGAGGCCGAGGCGGAGATCCACCGCGACGGCGAGACCGTGCTCGGCTTTGCCGAAGAGCTGACCCTGCGCTACGCCGAGGGGATTTCCTCGGTCGAGGGAGACGCCAAGGCCGCGCTCGAGACTCAGGCGCCGAAGCGGGTCGCGATCCACTTCAAGCCGGTTCGCACCGCCAGCTGGGATCACCGCAAGCTGGGTGGGACGTATTGACCGTTAACAAGTCTGCGCTACCAACGTCGGCATCGCGTGTTAGGAAGTGACCTGCACGAGCACCCCGCCCCTCCCGCACCGCGCTTGAGACCCGCAAAGACCATCGTCCCCCTGCTGGCGCTAGTCGCCGCCCTGCTGGTCCCTGCTGCCGCGCAGGCGCTGCCCAGCAGCTTCTTCGGCATCGCCCCGCAGACCGCCCTGACCGATCGCGACGTCTCCTACATGAAGGCCGGCGGGATCGGCGCCGTGCGCTGGCCGGTCAACTGGGCGACCGTACAGCCCACCGCCAAGGGCGGCTATGACTGGAGCAGCGTCGACCCGGCGATCACGGCGGCCTCGCGCAAGGGCCTGAAGTTCCTGCCCTTCCTCTACGGCACGCCGCACTGGATCGCCAACAAGCCGACCACGCTGCCGGTCGACAGCGGCCGCGCCCGCAAGGCCTGGCTCGCCTTCGTCGACGCCGCTGTCAAACGCTACGGGCCCGGCGGCGAATTCTGGGAGGAGCACGCTCCCAGCCAGGCCACGGTCAACTATGTGCCGGCGGTTCCTACTCCGCAGCCGGTCCGCACCTGGCAGATCTGGAACGAGGCCAACTTCTTCTACTTCGCCTACCCGGTCTCACCGAGCCGCTACGCGAAGCTGCTGAAGCCGACGTACACCGAGATCAAGGCCGACGATCCGCTGGCCACGGTTGTCCTATCGGGTCTCTTCGGCGCCCCCGACCAGCAGGGCAGGCAGGGGATGGACGCCTCGAAGTTCCTCGCTGCTCTGTACCGGGTGCCGGGGATCAAGAACTACTTCGACGGAGTGGCGCTGCACCCGTACGCCTTCCACGTCGAAGACCTCGAAGAACTGATCGAAGAAATGCGCGATGTCGTGGTTGAAAACCACGACAGCAGCACCGGCCTCTATCTGACCGAGATGGGCTGGGGCTCCCAAAATGACCCCAACAAAGTCGCATTCGAGCAGGGCATCCAGGGCCAAGCGCGCGAACTGCGCAAGGCCTACGCCTTCCTGATCGCCAACCGCCACCGCCTCAACATCAAGGGCGCCTACTGGTACTCGTGGAAGGACAACCCCGAATACACCGCCTGCTCCTTCTGCGACTCAGTCGGCCTCTTCAAGGCCGGCAAGAGCTTCCGGCCGAAGCCAGCTTGGCGCGCGTTTGTGTCGCTCAGCGGCGGGCGCGCGCGGCCGTAGTCGCATATTGCAAGCACTCGCGTATGATACGTAGATGCTTGCAAAGCCGGGGAACCTAGTCGGGAGGGAGCAGGAGTGGGCGGCTCTCGGGCGTTTCGTCGCTCGCAAGCAACGCCTCGCAATCGTCTTTGGTCCACGCAGGGTTGGGAAGTCATTTCTGCTCGATGCCTTGTGCGCGGTCTACGGGGGGTTTCGATATCAGGCGATCGCGGGTGTCGCGGGCACCCAGCTCGAGGATTTCGGCCGGGTCCTCGGCGACCGGTTGGGGGCCGGGCCACTGCGCCTCGATAGCTGGGCCGATGCGCTGGACCGCATGACCCGGCTCGAGGTCCCATTCGTCGCGATCGACGAGCTCCCCTACTTGACCGAGGTCGCCCCGGAATTGCCCAGCTTGCTCCAGCGCTATGTCGATTCCGCCGAGGGCCCTCCGCTGATTCTTTCTGGAAGCGCGCTCTCAGTGATGAGCGATCTGATCGAAGCGCGGGCGCCGCTGTACGGGCGAGCGAGTGCCGTTGTCGTGCCTGCCCCACTCGAGGGTGCGGAGCTCGCCGCGCTCTGGCAGGCCCGCGATCCGACCAGCGCCCTCTGGATAGACGCAGCCCTCGGAGGGTTGCCCGGATACCGGCCGCTGGTCGAGCCACCGGGGAGAAAGCGAGGGGCCTGGATGGTCGAGGAGGTGCTAGCGCCAAGCTCACCCCTGCTCGATGCGGCTGAAGCCGACCTGGCCGGGGTGCCCGACCCGCCCGCCCTGCGCGGGGTCTACCGGGCGATCCTGGCCGCGCTTGCCGCCGGGGAGCGAACGTTCAGCGCCATCTCGCGGGTTGCCGGCCTGCCTTCGGGCGCTCTCAGCCGCCCCCTCGCAGCCCTCCAGCGCGCCGGCCTTGTCGAGCGGATCCCCGACCCGCTGCGCCCTCGCCGCTCCCGCTACGGCCTCGCCGATCCGTATCTGCGGCTGTGGCTGGCGATCATCGCCCCGAACCGGACCCGGCTGCAGGCCGGCGAAGCAGCCGAGGTATGGAGCCGGGCGGGGGAGACGACCTGGCCTTCACAGGTGCTTGGCCCGCGCTGGGAGGGAGTGGCCCGCGCTCACCTCGCCACCGCTGCAAAGCGGCTGGGCGCGGTCGACGTGGTTGGCGTGACCGTGGTGGCCGACCCAGCTCGCAAGCAAAGTCAAGAGGTCGACTTCCTCGCGGTTCGTGACAGCAAGGTGGTGGCAATCGGAGAGGCGAAGCTGAGGAGGCTCGGACTCGTGGACCTCGAGAGGCTGCTGCGGATCAGGGACCTGCTCAAAGCCCCCAAGGCCAAGATCATTCTCGCCTCGGCCACCGGCGTCGACCTGGAGACGGGACGGCGCTCAGGCGTGATCGCGATCGAACCGGCGGATGTCTACGGCTAAGGCCGATGTGGCCCTGCAAGGCCAGGGGGAATGCCCTCCTCGGCCTCGGGCACCTGGCACAAGCCGAGCCCCCAGCCGCCCTGCTCCCAGTCCTCGACCAGCTCCTTGGTGACCGGCATCCTCTCCTTCAGCTCCTGCCAGAACCGCGGCACCCCACCGACCATCTCCTCGTCGCCGGGGACGATGTCGTGGAAAGCGATCCAACCGCCAGGACGGACCAGGCCGCTATACAGCTCGAAGTCGCGACGGACCCCCTCGTAGCGATGGTCGCCGTCGATCAGGGCGAAGTCCACCGGTCCATTGCCGAACCACTCGGCCACCTGGTCACGCGTCCCCGTGTCGTGGGAATCTCCGCGCACGGCCTTGAATCGCTGGCTTGGAAGCGGCATCGCTTTCAGCAGGGGAAGCCAGTCGGCTTGATAGCCGGAGCCGAAGGGCCCGCCTGGCAGGTCGACCGTGAGCAGCTCGGCATCGGCGGCCGCCACCCGGCTGAGCAGGAAGAGCGTCCCTCCCTGCGCCGTGCCGATCTCGAGCACCGAGCGGGGAGGGTCGGCCTGGAGAAGCTCGAGCAGGCCTTTGATCTCCGAGGTGACCTGAATCGGTCGCAGGCCGACCCGTCCCACCTCGAAGCCGAAGATGAAGTCGAGGCTCTCCGAGATGCTCCGCATTCGTCTCCCGTCCCGTTTCATCTTCCGCGCGGCCTTGAGCGTGTCCCGCGTCAGCGCCGCTCGGGCCGCGGCCCTCTCGACCGTGCCCCACAACCCTTTGTCCCGCAGGGAATCGGCCACACGCCGCAACACCGGGTCCGCTTGGCCCGCTGCTCCTCGTGGAGCTTGTCCCCCGCCGCTCACGGGGCTGAAGCTATCGAACTTCCGTCACGGCCGGTTGAGCGTCGGGGAACCATCGTTTCGCTACTGCGTTGGCCTATTCGTGGACACCAGTCGGTCGCATGGGATGGCCACAGTCCATCCTTCAGGTGCGGTGGGCACCGCTACTTCAGCTAGGCCTTCGGAATAGCACTGGGCCGTGGCGGTGCGCAGGCTTTCGTCCCACAGCGGTCCTCCGCGACCGGTGGCATCGACGCGAACGTCGAAGGATGTAACGAGCGATACCAGCAGGACGGCTGCCGTTGCGATCGCCGCGATGGGACGCCCTCGCCACAAGGGGCGTGCGGAGTCAAGCAGGGCGAGCCCGGCGCTGATCAGCAGGAGGCTCGGGATGATCGCGTAGCGCCCGCCGATGGCGTTGTAGCCGCCGGTCGGCCAGGTCATCCAATCGCCGACGGGCGCGCGGTTGTAGGCGGAGACCAAGAACATGGTCACCGATGTGCCGACGGCGATCGCAGCGAAAAGGCGACTGGAGGAGGCACGAAACAGCAATGCGGTGAGGCAGGCGACGACGGCGATGACGATCAGGATCAGGAAAGGCCAACCCCAGGCGGCCCAGGTCTCGCCTCCAAGCTTGAGTCCGAGGACGGAGCTATCGACGACCCGCTGCAAGAAAGCGGTGATGATGTGTCGCGTCCAGACCGGGACACCCACTTGTTCGTTGTTGTGCGCAAAGGCATGCGACTGAATCGCGGCGGCCAGAGCATAGGCGCCAACGATCAAAGCGTCGCGGCGGTTGCGGATTGCAATCGCGCGCAGGAACGCAATCGGGAAGAAGAAAAACGGGGCAGGGGTGCTGAGGCCCGTGACTAGTATCAGTAGAGCGCCGAGGCTGGCGCCCCAGGTTGTCGCCGGTCGCCAAAGAAGCAGCCAGAAAACGGCGAAGGCCCCGTACCAGGCGATATTGGTAGGGGTGGCGACCCCTTCGACCGTGCTCACCGGGCAGAGGATCATCAGCGCGACCAGGACCGCACGTAGATAGGGGCTGCGGATTTGCCCGGCGCTGGCGAACCAGACGGCAAGGCCGCTGAGAGCGACGAAGAGAACGGCGAGGAGGTTCATCGCCATCGGGGCGTGGTATAGGGGCGCCAAGGCCCCCACCTCGCCAATCAGCCGAGGTAGCACGACGAGATATTCGCCGTGGGTGACGGCCAGGAGTGGAAAGAAATCGTGGGGGACGATCGCTCTGCCGAGGAAGATCATTCCGTCCTCTGCCCACAGTGAGTTCAAGGCGTTTGACAGACCGAGCCGGAGCAACTGAAAGATGGCGGCAAGTGCCACGAAGGCGACGATGACCAAAGCTTTCTCCCAGGCCTTGAATCGCGCGGGCTCGGGTGGAGGGGATCTAAAGAGCGATCGATCCAGCCCCTGGCGAAGCCGCTTGATCAAAGCTCCCAACTGGCGGAACATCGCGAGCACCCTAGTCGGCGTGAAACACAGAAATGTTGCGGCCTGCGGTGTCCATCACAACTGGCTCCGGCGCCCGGCTCGCCAGGTCCCGCGCGGCCGCGCGCTGGGCGTCCCGTTGCGGCGGTAGTCGCCGCGGCTGAGGTGGTGCTCGAGGAAGACATAGAGGACGATGAAGAGGTAGCGGCTGCCCATCTCGTTGAGCCGCAGCTTGGAGGTGCCGGCTTTGCGGTTGGTCCAGGAGATCGGCACGATCCCGTAGCTGTATCCGCGCACTACAGCCTTCAGTGGGAGCTCGACGGTGAGGTTGAAGTGGTGGGAAAGAAAGGGCTTGATGTTTTCGATCACCTCGCGCCGGTACGCCTTGAAGGCGTTCGTCGTGTCGTTGTAGCCGTGGCGGAAGAGGACGCGGATGCCGAAGTTGACGATCCGGTTCATGATCAGCTTCGAGTGCGGGTAGTCGAGCACGGTCGCGCCGTGGACGAAGCGCGAGCCGAAGGCGCACTCGTAGCCCTCTTCGAGCAGGCGGTGGTAGGAGGCGATGTCCTCGGGGCTGTCGGAGCCGTCGGCCATGACGATCGCCACCGCGTCCCCCTCGAAGGCCTCGAGGCCCGCCCGCACGGCGAAGCCGAAGCCGTTTTCGTACGGTGACGGAAGGCAGCTGACTTGCGGGTGCTCGGTGGCGATCCGCTCGACAACGGCCGCGGTGCCGTCGGTGCTGGAGTCGTCTACGACGATCACCTCGTGGTCGATCTTCTCGCGGCCCAGCGTCGAGACGATGCCCTCGACGGTCTCGGCGACCGTCTCCTCCTCGTTGTAGGCGGGGATGACGACCGAGAGCTTCATGCAGGCGCCGAGACCCAGCGCTCGGCGTTGGCCTCGTATATCTCGCGCAGGATCGTCTCCAGATCGCGGCGGGGGCGCCAGCCGCCGTACTGGGATCCGAACTCGTCGAGGTCGCTGATCCACCAGCGGTGATCACCTATCCGCGCCTCGTCGCTCATCTCCCAGTTGAGCTCGCGGCCTGCCACGCGCTCGCAGAGCTCGATCGCCTCGAGCATCGAGCAGGCGTTCTCGCGGCCGCCGCCGATGTTGAAGACGGCCGCCGCCTGCGGCCTCTCGTGGAAGAGCAGGAAGGCGTCGACGAGGTCGGCGGCGTGCACGTTGTCGCGCACCTGCTTGCCGTCATAGCCGAAGACGGTGTAGGGATCGCCGGTGACCGTGCACTTCATCAGGTAGGCGAGGAAGCCGTGCAGCTGGGCGCCGGCGTGGTTGGGGCCGGTCAGGCAGCCGCCGCGAAAGCAAACGGTGGGAATATCGAAGTAGCGGCCGTACTCCTGGACCAGCAGATCCGCCGCCGCCTTTGAAGCCCCGAAGAGCGAGTGCAGGGTCGAGTCGATCGACATCGTCGTGTCGACACCGCCGAACCACTCATGATCGGCGGGCAGCTCGAGCCGCGCCTCCAGCTCTTCCAGCGGCAGGTAGTTGGGCCGGTCGCCGTAGACCTTGTTCGTCGAGGTGAAGATGAAGGTCGCCTCGGGGCAGCGCTGGCGGGTCGCCTCGAGCAGGTTGAGCGTGCCGTTGGCGTTGATGCTGAAGTCGGCCTGGGGGTCGCTCGCCGCCCAGTCGTGGGAAGGCTGCGCGGCCGTGTGGATGACGAGCTCGATTTCCTTGCCGTGCTCGGCGAAGACGCGATCGATGCCCTCGGCATCGCGGATGTCGAGGTCGGCGGTGCGAAAGGTCTCGAGCTCGTGGTTGAGCCGCTCCGTTACCGATGCCGTCGAGGCCGAGGGACCGAAGAGGGTCGCCCGAGTGTCGTTCTCGATCCCGATCACTTCGTAGCCGGCCTCGACCAAGCGGGCCGCTGACTCGGAGCCGATCAGGCCCCCCGATCCTGTGACTATCGCCTTCGGCATCGTTTCTGTCGTCCCCTTTCGACTATCGCTCGAAACCCAGCGCGGCGCGCAACGAGTCCTCGTGCGCGGCCGACCACTCGAGCAAATCGGCGAGCACGTCGCGCGGTCCGCGGCGTGGCCGCCACGAGGTTAGAGAATGGAGCCGTGAGCAGTCGCTGAGGTAGACCGGCACATCGCCGGGTCGGTTCTCCGGCTCCACCCCGATCGGCACCTCGTTGCCGGTCAGCTCGCGACAGATCTCGGTCGTCTCCAGCAGCGAGAGGCTGCACTCGCGCCCGCCGCCGGCGTTGGCCGTGACGCCGCTCCAGCGCTCCGAGTCGCCGAGCTGCTCATCGACGAGGTCGATCAGGTCGTCGATGTGGAGCAGGTCACGCACCTGCTTGCCGGAGCCGCCGTAGCCGATGTAGGAGAGGGGGCGGTTGAAGAGGTGGCTAAGCAGCCACCAGGAGAAGACGCCCTGGTCGACCTTGCCCATTTGCCAGGGACCGGCGATCACGCCGCAGCGATTGGTCACCGCGCGCAGCCCGAAGGCGTCGGCGTACTCCTCGATCAGCAGCTCGGCGGAGAGCTTGGTCGCGCCGTAGAGCGTGCGGGCGCCGGCCAGCGGAAAGTCCTCGGCAATCCCCGCCGGCCCGGCTCCGGCGACGGGCTGCGCGGCGCTCAGCTCGAAACGGGTCTCGGCCTCCTCCAGTTCGAGCTCCAGTTGCGGCGCCACCGGGTAGACCCGGCTGGTCGAGAGGAAGACGACGAAGGCCTCCTCGGCCCGCGCCCGCTCGAGGCAGTTGAAGGCACCAAGCAGGTTGGTCTGGACCGAGTAGGAGGGGTCGCCGAAGCCGGCGAGGACGGAGGGCTCGGCCGAGCACTCGACCATCGCCTCGAACGGGCCGGCTGCTTTGAGGTCGGCGGGCTCGCGCACGTCGCCGTGGAGGAACTCGACCCCGGCCTCGCGTAGCCGCGGCAGGTTCAGCTCCGAGCCTCGCCGCATCAGGTTGTCGAGCGCGACGATCCCCCAGTCGGGATGGCGCTCGGCCAGCGCGACGACGAGGTTGCCGCCGACGAAGCCGGCGCCCCCTGTCACCAGGACGCGCAAGGCCTCAGCGGCGCCCGATCACCAGGAACTGCTTGCCGAGCAGCTTCCAGGCGAGGGGTGTGCGCAGGTAGAGGCCGGTGAGTCGCGGCGAGGGGGGGAGGATGCCCCTGAACGAGTAGGGCAGGTAGCGGGGGATGATGCGCTGCGGCTCGAAGCCGGCGGCGTAGAGATGCTCGGCGATCGCCACGTGAGTCAGGGCCACGTAGTGATCAGCGCAGTCCCAGTACTCCTTTGAGCAGTAGCGGTAGTTGGGCCCCATGATCGCGATCCGCCCGCCGGGGACCATCGAGTCCCGCATCTTTTCCAGGAACTGTGAGATCGCCTCCTGGTCGTAGAGGTGCTCGAGGAAGTTGGAGGCGAAGACGCCGTCGAAGTGCTCAGCCGGCAGCTCGGCGTCCATGATCCTCGAGGTGACGAACTTGACCCCCTCGCTGCGCTCGGCAGCCTCGTAGGCAACCTCGTCAACCGCCCAGCGCTCGGCGGCCGGGATCGAGCAGATGAACTCGCCCCGGCCGGCGGCGGCGTCGAGCACGGTCTGGGGCGAACCCATCAGGCCGTGCACGTGGGGAGCGATCTCCTCCCAGACCCGAAGACGGGCGGCCTGATCGATGTCGCGGAAGCGGTATGAGTAGAGGCGCTCGTAGTTCATTTGTGTTCGCGAGAGATGTGTCCAGCTCGCGGGCGCGGAATGCTATTCGGTGAGCCACGCTTCACACCTTGCCGGCCTTGGGCTGCAGACGTGCTCGGACTGATTGGTCTGGCGTAGAAGTCGATCTCGATCGGACCTTCAAGCCCGGGGCCGCTGATCGTGAATGTGGCCGGATCCGGAGCCAGTGTGAACGGCTCAGGGTAGTCGGCCCGGCGCGGGGCTGAGATTAGGAGGCCGTCTTCCGCGGTCCCAGGCACGAGGCGGAAGTTGGGCGCGGTCGAGGCGGATTGGTTTCCCCCCGAGAATTCGATGTAGCGCGGCTTGGCGCGAAAGAGCAGGGTGCGCAGGCGTTCGAGCCCTTCAACGCTGACGCCGTGCACGCGGGCGATGGTCAGGTTCCCGGGCGGCGAGGTCGGTACCTCGATTGGCTTGCCGAACTCGCTGCTGACGCTAGTAAGCAGCTTTTCCCGCCCGCACCGGGCGGGGATCCGGCGCAGGACCATCCAGGAACCGCGGATCAGGCCGGGTCTATAGGTGCAGAGCATTTGGATCGTTGCTTCGGGCGGGTTGAAGCCGGTGTAGCGACGGTCCACGGTGCCGGTGTCTACCTCGCGAAGGATCCGCGGTGGGGCCGTCGCGGCGCGAAGCGCGTCGGTGTTCTCCCGATCGAGCCTGGGCGTGAAGGCGAGGTAATCCTGGAAGATCGGCAGCGGTCGCCAGTTGAATCCGTAGGCCCAGGCGATGCCTGTTTCGTATGGGCTGACGTGAACCGGACGGTCCCCGATCGCGGCGATTATCGCCGGGTCGATTGCGAAGTTGGCCTCGATGTTGGACCGGCCCGTGTCGGTCGCGCTGTGGCGTCGCGACGGAGAGATCATCGTCCGGGTCAGGTCGCGTGCCGCCCTGAGGTGGGCTATCGGGTCGATTGCGCCGGAGGAGAAGTTGATCGACACAGCGAGCAGCGCAATCAGGGTGGCGATTCCGGGCCAGCGGAGGGGCCGCTTCCAGCCGAGCGCGAACCAGGCAGCGGTGATCGCCGAGACGAACAGCGCGATGTGAGGGTGGTCGGGTCTGATGAACCCTTCCTTGAAGCTGACAAATGAAAACAGCGCGATCAGGCAGGTAAGTGCGAGGCGCCGCCGCCGGGTCAGATCGCCGTTGAGCATCCAGGCGGCGCCGGCCGCCGTGATGCCGGCGGCGACGGCGAGCAGGGCATTGCTCGTGGCCCCCGGGATACTCGCAACCATCGCTTCCGAGTGTCCTGAGATCACCGAGCGGGAGAGGGAGAGGTAATCGGGAATGGCGTCCAGCGGCTGCCCGGCTGCCAGCCAGAGCGCGATCAGAGTGGCGATAAAGGTGCCGGTGAACTGGGCCAGACTGAGCAACGCCCGCCGTGGGCGATCAGCGAGCAGAGCCACGGTGCCGAGGAGAAATATCTCGACGCCGAGGTTCAGTTTGACCAGAAGGCCGAATGCCGCGAGTGCGCCGATCACGAACGGGAAGGCGGAGTGCAGGCGTGTGCCCACCCGTCTACACGTGACACTCGCGGCGAGCAGCAACGCGATGGTCACCAACGGTGAGCCGAGGAAGCTGCAGGCGGCGATCGCAACGATCACCGCAAGCAGGCGGTTGAAGATCCGTAGGGCAGCCCAGAGGATCAGGGTGCAGGCGAGGATGTGCGTTATGACCGCATAGGCCACGGCGGCGGAGCCGAGGTCCTGGTACCACAGCGTCGGCACGGAGAGGAAGCCAAGCGGCCCGTAGGTGAAGACCACCTCGCGGCCGAAGACGAGCCCGTCGTGGGCCGCCATCTGTAGGCCGGCACCCCATGACGGGTCGAGGCCGGGCGCGGGGGTCAGCGAGAACGTCGGGAACGTGAACAGCGCGACGACGAGCCCCAGGAAGGGCAGCGATTTGAGCACCTGCTCTAGCTTCGCGAGCAGTTCCGTCGATCTGACCCCCGTCACCGCGAGCATGCTATTCACGGGACCGGCTGCGGGGTCAGACGCTGTGGCGTCGTCGCCGCAGGGCGAGGGCGTGTCCCAGGGAGATGTCGAGCAGCCCTTCGGGCGGGGCCTGGCGCCTCGGCACATCTCTTGCGGCCCGCCAGCCGCGCAGCCGGCCGCGGAGCCCTTGGGTGGTTCGCTCGGAGAGCAGCTGCCCGGCGCAGATCGCGCCCTCGGCCGCTATCGCTCGGACCAGCAGGCGTGGCCGTGTGCCGAAGCCGTAGGCCCGCAGCAGGTAGCCGCGACTCCAGCCGGTCATCGCGTACTTGCGACCGGTGTTGGCGCCGAGCGTTTCCGAGTAAGCGTGAATCCCCCTCGCGCTTGGCGCCAGGCGACACTCGAAGCCGGCCATTCGCATCCGCAGCGCCAGGTCGAGATCCTCGTAGTAGAGAAAGACCCCCTCGTCGAAGCCGCCGACCTGCTCGAACGCGCTGCGCCTGTAGAGCGCGGCTCCGCCGGTCGGCCCCAGTGGATCGCCGGCCGAAACGAGCGCCTCGACCGGCTCCCCGTTCAGGTAGTCGAAGCCGAGCAGCGTACGGTCGGCGACGACGCCGGCCGAGTCGATTTGGCCCGGGTCGGCTTCGCTCAGAAGCACCCCGGCGACCATCCCGACCCCGGGCTCCAAGGCCCCGGTCAGGCCGGCGATGAAGCCGGGTTCGGCAGAGACGTCGTCGTTGAAGAAGACGATCGGGTCGCCCGGCACTTCGCGCACGCCGCGGTTGAGGGCCGCGCCGAAGCCGAGATTGACCCCGAAGGCGACCGAGAGCACCCAGGGGAAGCGAGTGCGAACCAGCTCCTCGCCGAGGCCCTCGGTGCTGTTGTCGACGACCACGACCCGTGGCCGCGGCTCCTGTTGCTCCAGTGATTCGAGCGTCTGCGCGAGCCGCTCGCCGGCGCGCAGGGTCGGTATGTAGACGGTCGTCTCCATTGCTTACGCCGGGGCGCCTCCCGGCAGCATCGGCCGGATCAGTTGGAATAGCGACCGCATCTCGTTGCGGGAGAAGACGAGTTGAAGTGGGAACCACACCGCGATGACCGTGAGCAGTGCGACTGCCAGCCCAACTGCGTCGTTTTCGACGCCGACCAGCTGCGCGGCCAGCACGGCGAAACCTGAAATCAGCGACATCTTCAGGACGAAGAGAAGAGAACGCCTGATCGTGGGGTGCGTCCGGACCGCCAGGACAACCATCGCCCCCAGGCTCGCGATGGTGAGGGCGAGGCCGATCCCGGTCTCGCCCAGGGAGGTGGTGAGCGTGATCGCGATGGCAATAGCGAGCAGCGCTTCGAAGGCGCACGCCGCGATGACGGATCCGACTGCCCCCTCCGCGAGCGCGTAGCCGATCATCGTCGCGTTGGCGCTGGCGGCGATCATCATTCCGAGCGAGCCGGCGAGGACGACGTCGGATGTCGGCATCCAGGTATCTCCAAGCACGACCCCGATCAGCGGCTGCACGGCGCCGGCGACCAGCGCCAGCGGTAGGCCGGCGACGATCGTCGTGTAAAGAGCGGCGCGCGCGGCGCGGCTTGGGCGCAGGCCCTGGCTGCGCGAGAGTGCCGGGAAGGAGACCCGCGCGACCGCGCCCGTAAGCGCGATCGGGAACGAGAACAGGCGCTTGGCCATTGCGTAGAAGCCGGCGGAAGCCGAGCCGCCGACAGCAGTGAGGGCCGCCACGAAACCGACTTCCTGCATCACGTTGATCGCCTGCACGAGGGTGATCTGCGCGCCGAATTTGAGCATCGGGCGCAGCGGGTCCAAGCGCAGCCTCGGCCTGCGCGCGAACGGTTGCAGGGCCCAGGCGGCGGCCATGCTCGCGAGCGCTCCGACGGGCACCGCTCCGGCGAGACTGAAGGCACCGAACCCGGCGAGTGCGCCGGCGAGGGCGAAAGCATTGAAGGTGAGGGTGTCGGCCGCCTCGACCAGGGCAACGCGTCCGAACTGGAGACGGCGCTCCAGTAGCGCCGTCGGCACCGCCCTCGCAGAGTAGAGCGGCATCGCCACGCCGGCGACGGCAACCACTCTGAGAGCTTCGCTGTCGAAGTCAAGCGCCGGCGCCAAGGCGAAGGCAACGGCGAAGAGCGTTCCCGAGACCAGCAGCGACGTCGACAGCATCGCGCCTCCCATGGCCGCCTGCTGCTCGGCGGAGGGCTCATCGGCCTGGCCGATCAGCGCAGCGGGCATCCCCAGCTCCGCCAGCCGTTGCCCGGCCAGCTGAATCGACAGCGCCAGGGCGAACATCCCGTAGTCGGTGGGGGTCAGCAGCCTCGCCAGCACGACGGTGACGCCGGCTGTCAACAGCTGCAGGCCGAGCGTGCGGCCGACCAGCACACCGACGCCGCGCGCCGCCGAAGTGCCCAGGGCTACAGGCTCGGGGGGCTGGGCGGCCTCGAAGCCGTATCCGAGGTCCTCGCCTACGTCATCGCGCTCGGGACGCAGGCGTTTGTCGTCGCTCACCGGATTTGCACGCTTGGATCGCGAATCATCGCTAGGTCAGGCCTTGCCCCCAGGCGATAGCGTCTGGCTGCGAGGGCTTTGAACCAGGCATTGAAGCAAGGGACGATGGAACAGGGGGCGCCCTCGGCGGCTGGACCCGCGCCGCGCGCCTCGATGCCGCCTGCCTGGATTGTCGCGCTAGTGGTGGTGATCGCATACATCACCCTGATCACCGACGACACCTACCTCGGCCCGATCCCGCTCAAGCTGTTCCTCGTCGCGGCGGCAATCGTGGCCTGGTGGCTCCAGGTCGGGAGAGGGCGGGCGCGGCGCGACTATCAGTTCGCGATTCCGGTCGTGCTCTTCGCGATTGCGGTCCCGGTCGTCTGGTCGCTGGTCGGCGCGGCGCATAAGATCGGCGATGATCCGGCCGGCCTGCACGGCCTGACCTGGACGATGCAGGAGGCGAGTCGCTTCACCTACCTGCTGCTCTACTTCCCTTTGCTCGATGCGCGCCGGCTCTACGGCGGTCGTGGCGTCGACGTCTGGCTCTTCCCGGTGTTCGCTCTCTGCGGCGTCACCATTCTCCTCTTCTTCTCGCACTACCTGGTCGGAGCTCCGGGCAATACCCCGAGCTTCGTCATCTTCAAGGGCGTCTTCGGCTACAACCCGGGGGGCTTCCGGGTATTCATCGGTAACCAGGTGCTCTTCGTGGTCGCTACCGCGCTGCTGCTGGCTGAGGTGGCCTCGCAGGGGCACTCGCGCATGAGGACCGGTGGGCTGGCGCTCCTGATCGCCTGCACCTACCTTTCGCACACGCGCGGCATCTGGCTTGGCATGTCGATCGTCTGCGCCGGCGTGCTTTTGGCCGTGCTCTGGGGAGAAGTCGATGCGCGCAGGCGGCGACTGATCATCCGCGTCGCCGCGGGCGCCGCGGTGCTCGCCGTCGTAGTCGGCGTCGGCATGCTTTTCGGCGCTCTCCCCCGCCCGTCTTTCCTCGGCGACACCTCCGCCGGTCAGCGCGAGGCGCAGGCGCCCAAGCTCTGGGATGCCTTCAAGCAGAACCCGGTGCTCGGCGACGGCCTTGGGGCCGTGGTGCGACCGTACTACGTGCGGGATCCGGCGTCGCCCTGGTCGTACGAGCTGACCTATCTGCAGCTGCTCTTCCAGATGGGGTTTCTCGGCCTGCTCGCGGTCCTTGCCCTGCCGCTCGCGGTCGTCCGCCGGGGCGTGCGGGAAGCCACCGTGGGGGAGCTGCGGGCGCTGCCGCTGGCCGGCGCGATGGCGATCCTCGGGATCCTTGTTGCCAGCGCCACCAATCCCTATCTGCTGTCGAGCTTCGGCATGCTCGGCATCGCGATCGGCCTCTCGATGGTCGGCCGTGCTGGGCCGGCCCCGGCCGGCTAGCTCAGGGAAGCGGCACCGGCACCAGCCCTAGGCGACCGTGCCGGATCTGCGCCATGAGCACGGTGCCTCCTTTTCGTTCCGACTGGAAGAGGAAGCGCTGGGTCAAGCTGTCTCGTTCGGGGAGTTCTGTGCCGGTGTGGAGGCTGAAGCGATGGAATCTGGAATGCCCGGAGAGGGTGTGTACCTCTGTCTGTCCAGTGCCTGTCTCCTTCCCCCTCGTCACCAATACGAGGCTCGGCTTCGGCGGCCGGCGGACTCCGAAGTCCAGCCACCAGTTCCGCTGGGAGAGTTGCTTCGATATCGATTTCTTGATCGAGCTTTCAAGGATGAGCTTCTTGAAACCCGACTCGCCCGAGTAGATCCTTATCAACCAGGGCCGAGGGCTCAGGGGCTTGCGGCGGTTTACGTTGCGGTCGAGCACGAAGAGGTCGGGCCGAGGCCCCGACCAGCGGGCGACGAAGAAGTCCCTGAGGTCGCTCTTTTGGAGCGGGAGTGGGACCGTGGATTCGAGCAAGGGCCGTCCGGTTCGCAGCGGGATGAGCCGCAGCGCCGGCGACCGGCGCGGCGAGGAGACGACGAAGAGCGTAGGCCCAGCGCCTGGCCACGTTTCTACATCTACAGGCCTCCCGACGACGTGAGGAAGAGTTGTGCGCATGCCGATTGTGGGTGCCTTGGTCCTTGCGCCGAGGCGGTGATGCCAAGGCTGCAACTGCACTCCAACAACCCGCGTTGCGGCGTCGCTACGGTTCAGAACCCAGAGGTTGGCAGGCCCGGTCGGGTCGGTACTGGTCAGCAACACCGACTCCGGCGTCACCGTGACGCCGGCGATCCGCTTCACCGGCAGCGTCCCCAGGTACAGCGAGGACACCCTTGGCAGCAAGGTCAAGTCGAACGCAGCCAGGACCCAGACGATCAGCGAAACCGACAGCACGGCGCCCTTGCGTCCCTGGAACGCGGCCCTGAGGCGGTTCACATCAGTCCCCCCGCACCCCGGGGTGCGGAGTCGGCGTCATCGGGTCCGTTGCCCTGAGGTGCCTCGAGAGGCGAAGCAGCATTGGGGTGAAGGTCGAGAGCCTCGGATGGTGCTTGTCGATGTATCGCTCAACCGAGGCGAGCCGAATCGCTCGCTGGCGCGGGCGGTCGACCTGCGCAAAGGAGCCCGCACCGACGTGCCCCACTCGCGCCGATCCCACCACGAGGTTGCGATAGCCCTGGTCGTGCAGCCGTTTGGCGAGGTCCACGTCCTCGTACCAGAGGAAGAAGCCATCGTCGAAGCCCCCCATGGCCTCCCAGGTGTCGCGGCGCATCAGGAAGCAGGCGCCCGATGGCTGGCCGACCTCCTTCACTTCGCCGGGGGCGGGCGGGGGGACGGGACCGCGGGAGAACGTGCCGGCGAAGATGCGCCCCAGCATTGTCGTCCCGGTCGGCAGTCGCGAGTGGTAACGGTCGGTTTTGCCGCCGAAGGCAGGCCCGACCATCCCCGCACGCGCTTCATCTCCGACAACCGCCGCAAGCGTCGCCAGCGCCCCTGGCTCAGGGAGGACGTCGGCGTTGCTCACGCAGACCAGCCCGGCGGTTCCGTCGCGAAGGGCCAGGTTGGCCGCCCGCCCGTAGCCGAGGTTCTCCTCGTGCAACACCAGCCGCGCCTCTTCGGGGCAGCCTTCCTCCAACAACCGCCGCTGCTCGGGCTGAGACGCATTGTCGGCCACGGTCACCTGCGCCTCGACGGAATTGGACCGCAGGTAGGCGCCGGCCGCCTCGATCGCGGCCTCGGCGGTGTTCCAGTTGACGATGACGACATCGATCGCCAGCCTTGCGGTTCCCTGGCTCATGCGACCGCGACGATAGCCTTCCCGGTCCCGTGCAGGCTTCCTCGACCGTCCGGTAGCGCGTGCCCGAGCCCAGGTTCTCGATCGTCGGGTCCATCGCCGATCCACCGCCGTCGATGCTCGAGGAAATGCTTGCCTCGGTGCGGGCGCAGGACTTCGCGGAGTGGGAGCTTTGTCTCTGCGTCGACGATCGCTCTGGTCCTCGGGTTCGCGAGGGGCTGGATCGAGCCGCGGGCGAGGACTCGCGCATCCGGGTCAGTCAGTGCGACGAAGGTGGTGCGGCAGCGGTAGCAGAGGGACTGCGGATGGCCAGCGGCGACTTTGTGGGCCTGCTCGGGGATGCCGATCGGCTCGATCGGGAGGCGCTGGCGACCGTTGACGGCGCACTTCGGCTGGCCTCGGAGGCCGACCTCGTCTACTCCGACGAGGACGAGATCGACTCGGAGGGGCGTCGTTCGGGCCCCTTCTTCAAGCCCGACTTCTCGCCGGAGCGGCTCCGGAGCGAGCCGTACACGGGCCGTCTCAGCTTCCTCCGCAGGTCTCTGCTGGAGGAGGTCGGCGGCTTCTCCGCCTCGCTCGGCAGCGCGGCGGAGTGGGACATCGCGCTCCGGGTCAGCGAGCGGGCGCGCGCCGTCCTGCACGTTCCCAAGCTCCTCTACCACCGGCGAGCCGGTGAAGTCGAGAGCGATCCGGCTTCCAGCAGCGCGAACGTGCAGGCGGTGCAGGCCCACTGCGAGCGCATCGGACTGTCGGCTCGGGCCGAGGCCGATCCCAGGCGCCCGGGTGGGTGTCGCCTGCGCCCGGCGCTCGCGGCGACCCCGCTGGTGAGCATCGTCATCCCGACCTGCGGCCAGAGCCGGGCAATCCGCGGCGAGGCCACGGTGCTCGTCCACCATTGCGTGCGCAGCATCCTGGCGACCTCGACCTACCCAGAGTTCGAGATCGTCTGCGTCGCCGACGAGGAGACCGACCCCGCGATGCTGGAGGAGCTCCGGGCGCTCGGCGGCAAGAGATTGCGTGTCGTCGCCTACGACCAGCCGTTCAACTTCTCGGCCAAGGTCAACCTGGGGGCGGCACACAGCGGCGGCGAGCACCTGCTCTTCCTCAACGACGACATGGAGGTGATCACGCCCGACTGGATCGAGCGAATGGTCATGTACTCCGGCCACCCCGGAATCGGGGCGGTAGGCGCGCAGCTTCGCTGGGAGGATGAGCGGATTCAGCATGCGGGGATCGTCCTGGAGAAGGGCTTGCCGGGCCATATCTATTACGGCGCTGGAGGAGAACTGAGCGGCTATGCGCGGAACGTGCTGGTGACCCAGAACTACCTGGCGGTCACCGGGGCCTGCTTGATGACGCCCCGCGACGTCTTCGAGCGCGTCGGCGGCTTCCCGGTCGAGCTGCCGGTCAACTACAACGACATCTACTACTGCCTGGCGGTGCAGGAGCAGGGTGCCCGCGTCGTCTACGACGCCGACACGGTCCTCTACCACTTCGAGTCCTCGAGCCGGGACACCAAGGTCAACGACTGGGAGAAGTCGATGCTGCTGGAGCGCTGGCACTCCGTGATCGGCGCGGACCCGTATTCCAATCCCGGCCTTCGCTACGGCGAGCCCCGCCCGGGGCTGCTGCGCCGCGGGGCACGTCTTGCCCGAGCCCTTCTTTCCCGCTAGACAGATAGCCTCCCCGCACGGTGCAAGACCTAAAGGGCCTGATCCTCTCCGGCGGGGCCGGGACGCGGCTGCGGCCGATCACCCACACCTCGGCGAAGCAGCTGGTTCCAGTTGCCAACAAGCCCGTGCTCTTCTACGGGATCGAGGCGCTGGTCGATGCGGGCGTCACCGAGATCGGGATCATCATCGCCCCAGAGACCGGCGACGAGATCCGCGAGGCGGCCGGAGACGGCTCCGCCTTCGGTGCCGAGATCACCTACATCGTCCAGGACAAGCCCGCCGGGCTCGCCCACGCCGTCCTCACCGCGGAGGAGTTCATCGCTGGCTCGCCCTTCGTCATGTACCTCGGCGACAACCTGCTCGCTGACGGCCTGCGCGGCCTCGTCTCGACCTTCCGTGCCGAGGAACCCGACGCGCTGATCCTGCTCACCCCGGTCGACGACCCGCAGTCTTACGGCGTCGCCGAGCTCGACGGCGAGGGCGGGATCGTGCGCCTGATCGAGAAGCCGAAGGACCCGCCCTCGAACCTCGCGCTCGTCGGCGTCTACCTCTTTGCGCCGCCGATCTTCGATGCCGCCCGTGCGCTCGAGCCCTCCTGGCGTGGTGAGCTGGAGATCACCGAGGCGATCCAGAGCCTGATCGAAGAGGGTAAGGCCGTGAGGTCCGAGGTGGTCAGCGGCTGGTGGAAGGACACCGGCCAGCTCGCCGACATGCTCGAGGCCAACCGACTCGTGCTCGAGGAGATCGAGACCAAGATCGAGGGCGAGGTCGACGAGGCCTCGAAGATCGAGGGCCGCGTTGTGGTCGAGCCCGGCGCGGTGGTGACCAACTCGGTCGTTCGCGGCCCCGCCGTTATCGGCGCCGGCGCCCGCATCGAGGACGCCTACGTCGGCCCCTACACCTCAATTGGCGACGACGTCTGCGTGCGCCGCTCCGAAGTCGAGCACTCGATCATCCTCGCCGGCTCGGTGGTCGAGGACCTCGGTACCCGCATGGAGGCCAGCCTGCTCGGCCGCGAAGTCAAGCTCACCCGCAGCGAAGGAATGCCGAAGACGCTACGCATGCTGGTGGGCGACAAGTCTGAGATCAAGATCATCTGACTCTTCGCGAGAAGATGTAAGGTAGCGAGCCGAAAAATTGTAAGGTAGCAGGCCGTAAATACGTAAAGTACAAGCCCGAAAATCTGTATAGTTAGACTATGGAAGCGGATCTGACCGGCGCGAAGCCGAGCGGCGACTACCGCTTCCGCGTCGTCGATGGTGAGCTCGACGAGCTGTTTGCCGGCCTTCCGGCCATCTCGATCGAGGGCGCGAAGGCGGTGGGTAAGACCGCCACTGCGCTACGGCGTGCTGCCAGTGCGTTCCGGCTCGACAATGCCGCTGAGCGCGCGATCGTCGAGGGAGACTCGCAGCGGCTTGTCGAGGCGGAGAAGCCGACGCTGATCGACGAGTGGCAGCGCTTGCCAGAGTCCTTTGACAGGGTTCGTCGCGCCGTGGACGATGGGGCCGGCGCCGGCAGTTTCCTCTTGACCGGATCCGCGACCCCGACGGAACTGCCGACTCACTCGGGAGCGGGAAGGATCGTCAGGGTTCGGATGCGCCCGATGACGATTCTCGAGCGTGGCGTCGGAACGCCGGCGGTAAGCCTGGCTCACCTGTTTGACGGGCATCGTGCTCGCCTGGATGGAAGCACTGACGTTCGGCTCGAGGATTACGTCGAGGAGATCCTTCGGTCGGGCTTCCCGGGCATTCGCGAGCTCCCTTCCCGCCTGGCCCGCGCCCAGCTGGATGGATACGTCGACCACATCGTCGAGCGCGAGTTCGAGGAGCTCGGTCGCAGGGTGCGGCGACCGGCGACTCTACGTCGTTGGATGGCCGCGTACGCTGCCGCGACCTCGGCTACGGCAAGTTTCGAGAAGATTCGCGACGCAGCGACGGGCGACGATGTGGATAAGCCCTCCAGGGCAACGGCCCTCGCATATCGCGACATCCTCGAGCGCCTATGGGTCCTCGATCCATTGCAGCCCTGGCTTCCCACGCGCAACCAGCTCACGCAGCTCGCTTCGCCGTCCAAGCACCATCTCGTCGACCCCGCGCTGGCGGCTCGGCTCCTGGGAGTGGACGTGGCCGCCCTGCTGCGGGCTGCGCCGGGCAAACCGAGCGTCGTTCGCGATGGCACGTTGCTCGGGGCTCTATTCGAGTCACTTGTCACCCAGAGCGTTCGCGTCTACGCGCAGGGGATCGAGGCTCGAGTCGGGCACCTTCGCACGCGTCGAGGGGAGCATGAGGTGGATCTGATCGTCGAGCGCGGCCAAGCGGTTGTTGCGATCGAGGTAAAGCTCGGCGCTCTCGCCGGCGATCGCGACGTCCGCCACCTGCTCTGGCTGCGGGACAAACTGGGCGAGCAGCTCGCCGACGCGGTTGTGATCACGACCGGCCGCGAGGCCTACCGCCGCAAGGACGGCATCGCGGTCGTGCCCCTGGCGCTGCTCGGACCCTGAGACGCCGATACCCTCCCGGGCCGATGAAGATCATCGTCACAGGCGCCGGCGGAATGCTCGGCCGCGATGTCGTCCTCGCCGCTGGCAACGCCGGCCACGACGTGGCCGGCTTCGGTCACACCGAGCTCGACGTCACGGATCCGGGGGCGCTGTCCTCCAAGTTCCAGCTCGAGCGCCCCGACGTGGTGATCAACTGCGCCGCCTGGACCGACGTCGACGGAGCCGAGGAGTCCGAGGAGGCAGCGTTGGCGGTCAACGGCACCGCTGCCGGCAACGTCGCGTCCGCGGCGGCCGAGGCCGGGGCGAGCGTCGTCTACGTCTCCAGCGACTACGTCTTCGACGGCAGCAAGGGCGCGCCCTACGTCGAGACCGATCAGACCGCGCCGCTCTCTGCCTACGGGCGGACCAAGCTCGTCGGCGAGGAAGCGACGGCGACCGCCAACAAGCGCCACTTCGTCGTCCGCTCCTCCTGGCTCTTCGGCATCGGCGGCTCCAACTTCGTTGAGACGATGCTGCGCCTCGCCTCGACCCAGAACGAGGTCCTGGTCGTGCGCGACCAGGTCGGTTCGCCCACCTACACCTGGCACCTCGCCTACGGGATCGTCCGCCTGATCGAGGGGGTCGAGTTCGGCATCCACCACATGGCGGCCGGCGGCGCCTGTTCCTGGTACGACTTCGCCCGCGAGATCTTCGACCAGGCCAAGGTCGAGTGCCTCGTCCTCTCCGCCACCACAGACATGCTCGGACGCCCCGCACCCCGCCCCGCCTACTCGGCCCTGGAGAGCCAGCGTGAGCACGCGATCGAGCTGCCGCCCTGGCGCGACGGCCTTGCCGCCTACCTCTCCCAGCGCGCGAGCGAGCATGAGGCGGCGGCGTGAAGCGCCCTTCTCGTCGCTGACTTCTACACGAAGTGGAAAATAAGGTGTGTCAAAAGGCGTACCAAGGGATTTGGGATTAAATCCACTGTTAGTGTCGGCAGCAGGAGGGTGACGGAGACGGGCGTCTCCAGGTGTTTGATACCCACCATGTCCGACTAGCGTCGGATCCGGTCGAGTCCGGCGCCCTCCGCAAAATAGACCGCTGGAGCGGGTTGAGTCTGGGGTGGGTCGTGGTAGCCTGGACCACGGGTATCAATCACCTGCGGGGTAGCCCCCGCGTCGCCAGACTCGACCCGCTCCGGCGGGTCTTGTCGTTTCGGGATCGCTAGTCTTCCGCCCCCATGAAGCTCCTCGTCACCGGCGCCGCCGGTTTCATCGGCTCGACCTACGTGCGCCTGGCCGGCGCCGAGCACGAGATCCGCGTGCTCGACAAGCTCACCTACGCCGGCCGCCGCGAGAACCTGCCCGAGGGGACCGAGCTGGTCGAGGGCGCGATCGAGGACCCGAAGATCGTGCGCGAGGCGATGGAGGGCTGCGACGCAGTCGTCAACTTCGCCGCCGAGTCCCACGTCGACCGCTCGATCGACGATCAGGACGCCTTCGCCCGCACCCACGTGATCGGCACCGGCACCCTGCTCGACGCCGCCCGCGAGCTCGGCATCGGCCGCTACCTGCAGGTCTCCACCGACGAGGTCTACGGCTCGATCGAGTCCGGCTCCTTCACCGAGACCTCGCCGCTCGATCCCTCCTCGCCCTACTCGGCGACCAAGGCCGCCGGCGACCTGCTGGTCACCGCCCACGTCCATACCTACGGCATCGACGCCTCGATCGTGCGCGGCTCCAACAACTACGGCCCCCGCCAGTACCCCGAGAAGCTGATCCCGCTGATCACGCTGAACGCCCTGCACGGCGACTCGCTGCCGGTCTACGGCGACGGCAAGCAGGTTCGCAACTGGCTCTACGTCGAGGACTTCTGCAGCGGCATCCACACGGTGCTGGGCAAGGGCAAGGCCGGCGAGGCCTACAACGTCGGCGGCCCCGACGAGTGCGAGAACATCGAGGTGATCAAGCGGGTGATCGAGCTGACCGGCAAAGACGATTCGCTGATCTCCTACGTCGCCGACCGCCCCGGCCACGACCGTCGCTACTCGCTCTCCTCGGCCAAGCTGAAGGAGCAGCTGGGCTGGGAGGCGCAGGTCCACTTTGCCGAGGGACTGGAGAAGACCGTCGCCTGGTACCGCGACAACGAGGACTGGTGGGGACCGATCCGCTCCGGCGAGTACCGCGAGTACTACGAAAAGCAGTACGGCAAGGCCCTCGGCTAGTGCTCGAGCGCCTGCCGACCAAGCTCGAGGGCGTCGTCCTGCTCGGGCCGACCGCCCACGGCGACGAGCGCGGCTTCATGGTCGAGACCTACCGCCGCGACCTCTGGGCCGAGCACGGGGTCGAGGTCGAGTTCGTCCAGCACAACCACTCGCGCTCCTCGAAAGGCACGCTGCGCGGTCTGCACTTCCAGACCGAGCCTGGCCAGGCGAAGCTGGTCCGCTGCCCCCGCGGCAAGATCTTCGACGTCGCCGTCGACCTGCGCCGCGGCTCGCCCACCTACGGACAGTGGGAGGGTCACGTGCTCGATGACGAGCAACATCGCCAGCTCTTCGTCCCGGTCGGATTCGGCCACGGCTTCGCCGTGCTCAGCGAGGTCGCCGACGTCACCTACCTCTGTTCCAGCACCTACGACCCGGCGACAGAGTCGGGCATCGCCTGGGATGACCCCGGCGTCGGGGTCGAGTGGCCGGTGGACCATCCGCTGCTCTCGGAGCGCGACAAGGCCGCGCCGACGCTCGCCGAACTGGGCGAGACCTTGCCGTTCTAGTAGCGCGCGTTCCGTCACCTTTCTGCTTGACGTCCGCGTCGATCCGCGCACCACGGTTGCGCCTGGACCCTGCACGATTGCTCCCATGAACCAAGCAATCGCCATAGACATGTCCGCCACATGGCCTAGTGTCTCCCACATGTCCAAGATGATCCAGATCCGCAACGTCCCCGACGATGTCCACCGGACTCTCAAGGTGCGCGCCGCCGAAGAGGGGATCTCGCTCTCCGACTTCATTAAGCGCGACCTCGAAGAGCTCTCCAAACAGCTGACAATCGGGGAGATTTTCGCTCGCGCCCGCGCGCGCGGCTCCTCCGGGATAACCACCGAGGAGATCGTCGCGGGCATTCGGGCATCGCGCGGCGAGTAGCGGACCGTGCCCGTCATCGACGCGTCGGTCGTCGTCAGTGTGCTGGCCGGTGCCGAGCACGCCCCCTGGGCCGAGGCTCAGCTCTCCACCCGTGGCGGCGACCGATCCCTCTGGGTTCCTCACCTAATCGACGCGGAGGTCGGTCAGGGGCTGCGCCGCGAAGTTGCGGCCGGTCGGTTGGATGAGGCCAGGGCCGATGCGGCGCTGCTGGATCTCATGCGAATGCCGTTTCGCCGTATCGATCACGTCGACCTGATCCATCGGGCCTGGGAGCTGCGTCACAACTTCAGCTTCTACGACGCTCTCTACGTCGCCCTCGCCGAAGGCCTGGGTGTGCCCCTGGTCACGCTGGATCGCCGCCTCGCCAGGGCTGTCGGCGACGCCACTGAAGTCGCCGTGCTCACCACGAGCTAGCGCCCGCGGACCGCGGTGATGCCGAGGCTGACCGCGAGCTTGGCACCGATCCCGGCGTAGACGGCCGCGTTGACGAGTGGGTTGTGTTCCTCCGCGTCGAAGCGGCGGTAGAACCGCCCCATGCCGCGATGGAAGGCGATCTCCTGTTTGGGAGCCCGCCGCTTTCCGCTGGAGCCGCCCTTGACGTGGAGGACGACGCCAGCCGGCTCGTAGAAGACCTTCCAGCCAGCCTGCCAAAAGCGCCGGCACCAGTCGAGGTCCTCCATGTAGAGCCAGTAGCCCTCATCGAGCAGGCCGACCTCGCGCACCGCCTCGGCGCGGCAGAGCATGAAGGCGCCGTTGACGGCGTCGACCTCGCCGGGATCGTCGTCCCCGAGGTGGGTCGCCCGGTACTGGCCCAGCGACTCGCCGGCATCATCGCCGCGCCCGATCCCGGTGAAGTGCGCAAGGGCGCTGAGCGGGGTGGGGAAGGAGCGCTTGCAGGCATGGTCCAACTCGCCCGATTCGGTCACCAGCTTGCAGCCGATCATGCCGATCCGCTCATCTGAGTACAGGCGTGCCAGCGAGGCGTCCAGGGCGCCAGCGTAGACCTCGGTGTCGGGATTGAGCAGCAGCACCGCCCTTGCCTCGTCCTCACGCAGGACGACGTTGTTGGCGGCCGAGAAGCCGATGTTCTCGCGGCGCAGCAACCGCACCTCGGAAAACTCGCGCTCGACCATCTCGGGCGTCGCGTCGGGGCTACCGCTGTCGACCACGGTCACCCGCATCGTCGCGCTTGCCGGATGCTCGCGCAGCGAGAGCAGGCAGCGCCGCAGCAGCTCTTCGGCGCCGTGGCTGACGATGACGATCTCGAGATCGAGCGGGGCGGACATGGCTGGATTCTCTAGTAGGCGCCTTCGCCGCGGACGATTGCCCGTGGCGTGCGCAAGAGGATCGCCAGATCGCCGGCGACCGAGAGGTTGTCGAGGTAGTCGCGCTCCATCGCCAATCGCTCCTCGAAGGTGAGGTCGCCGCGCCCGTAGACCTGCATCGGCCCGGTCAGGCCCGGCTTGATCGCGAGGCGGGCGCGCTGACGCTCGTCGTAGAGGGCGACCACGGCCTCCTCCTCGGGGCGCGGCCCGACCAGCGACATGTCGCCGCGCAGCACGTTGATCAGCTGCGGCAGCTCGTCGAGGCTTGTTCGGCGCAGCAGCTTCCCGGCTCGAGTGATGCGCGGGTCGTCGACGATCTTGAAAGCGGGCTCGTCGAGCTTCTCGAGGTCGACCAGCTCCGCCAGCCGCTCCTCGGCGTCCGTAACCATCGTGCGGAACTTCAGCATCGTGAACGGCACCCCGTCCTTGCCGGCGCGCTTCTGGCGGAAGAAGACCGGCGAGCCCGAGTCGACCACGATCAGCAGGGCGATCGCCGCCAGCACTGGCGAAAGCAGGGTCAGCATCAGACCCGAGACGAGCAGGTCGAGCCCGCGCTTCAGCGCCAGGGTCGAGCGTGGCGGGTCGGAGAAGCGGAAGTCGAGCACCGGCAGCTCGGCCAGTCGGTTGAGCTCGATTCCCGGTCCCAGCAGCCCGTAGTGCTTGGGCAGGAAGGTGAGGCCGAGGCCGGCGCTCTTGCACTCCTCGATCAGGTGCTCGACGTCGCGCTCGCCCATCTCCTGCTCGCCGACGACGACGCGCTCGACGTTGTGCTCGCGCGCCACCCGCGAGATCTCTTCGATCGAGCCCAGCCGCGGCAGCGAGGCGCGTCGGTCCTTGTCGCGCGGGGCCGAGAGGTAGCCGACCAACTGCAGGCGCGCCTCCGGGTGGGTGGCGATCCGCCGCGCGACCACGTCGGCCAGGTTCGCCGGCCCGATCACGATGCCGATTGCAACCCCGGTCAGTCGCTGCCAGACGAAGCGCAGCACCGCCCGGGAGACGAAGCAGGCAAGCACGGCGCCGATGCCGACGATGATCGCGCTCTTCGCCGAGAGCGCCCCTCCAGGGCTCAGCCAGAGCAGGCCATCGAGCACGATCGTGCCCAGGGCGCTGGCCGAGATCAGCGAGGGCAGCTCGTCGAGGGTGCTGTGGCGGATCCGGCGGTGGTCGTTGTCGTAGAGGCCGTGCAGCTTCAGCACCAGCAGCCAGGCCGGGGTGAAGAGCACCGCCCAAAAGAGCTTGGCCACGTCGGTGGTCGAGGTGATGGCGGTAGCGGCGCAGAGCGCGGCGAAGATCGACACCCAATCGCCGGTGGCGAGCAGCCGCCGCAGCATCGCCCCGCGACGCCGCGAGCCGCTCGGCCCGGTCAGCCCAAGCCGGCTCGCCATCTCGGTCTGGGCGGAGGTCGACGCTTCGGGTGCGGCCACCATCTCGGCCTGTTCGTGGGCCTGGTCGGTCTTGGCGCTCATCAGCAGGCCCATTCCCCGCGCAGGCACTGCGCCACTGGGTTCAGTTCGCGCGCCTTTTTCAGGTCCGCTTTGGCAGCCTTGGATTCGCCGGCCTCGTGCTCGACCCGCGAACGCAGGTAGTACCACTGCCAGTTGCGGTCCTCGCGTTCGATCGCGTGGCTGAAGTGCACGATCGCCGCGGGGTAGTTCCCCTGGCGCTCGGCAAGCAGGCCGAGCTGCACGTAGGGGGAGGCTGCCCACGGCTCGATCGATCGAGCCGTTTCGGCGCGGTCGACCGCGGTGCCGAGGTCTTCTCTCGCCGCCGCGGCCTGGCTGGAATCGATCTCGTGTTCGACCAACAGCGGTCCGACCAGGGCGACCGCCGAGACCCAGGCGAGGACTACGGCGGCAACCGTTAGGCCGAAGCGCCGCCCGTCGGCCTTTGAATTCGTCTGTCGCCTGGGGTCGGCGGCGAGTTGGCCGCAGCGGGCGGCGACCACCACGCCGGCGGCGAGGAAGAAGAACGCTCCGATCGCAGGGATCTCCCAGAACCAGTCAAAGGCCGCTCCCACCGCAAAGGCCAGCATCGCCGCCAGCAGGGCCGCGTAGCGGTCGCGCTGCGGCTCGGCAGCCGCGCGCCAGGTGGCGAAGGCGCACCAGAGCAACGTGCCGATCAAGGCGATCACCAGCAGTCCGCCGACCAGGCCCAACTCGGCAAACGACTCGAGGTAGAGCGAGTGGGCGTCGTGGACCGGAAGTTCGATCGTGCGCAGCTGATTCCAGGAGAACTGATAGGTCCCGGCCCCGTGTCCGAGGACCGGCTTTTCGCCGAAAGCTTCGATCGCCACCTTGTAGAACTCGTGGCGCCCGGCGCCCGAGAGGTCGGCGAAGTGCGCCTGCGGATTGTTGGGGAACTGGATGTCGGGGCTGGAGAACTGATGCCAGGCGCGGCCGCCGACGCTGGCAACCACTGCGATCACCACCACGGCCGCGGTGAGGGCGATGCCTTTCAGCACTTTCGGGTTGCGCGAGATCGCGATCGCCCTCCCGCTCAGCTTGCCCTCGCGGCGCTCCTCCCATTTAAGTGCGGCGAAGAGCAGCAACGAGATCGCTGTGCCGGCAAGCAGGATCAGCAGCACGGTGACGCCTTGGTCGATCGCCGCCTGGCCGCCGAGATTGTCGGCGAGGCTGTGGCGCGACTGCACGGCCAGAACGGCAGGTAGCGCCCCAAGCGCTCCGATCGCCAGCGTCGCCAGCAGCCAGAGTCGGTCTCTCGAGAGGACGAACAGGCAGCCGCAGGCGACCACGAGTGAGAGCAGGCCACCGCGCGAGTAGGTGAAGTAGAGAGCGAGCAAGCTGGCGGGGATCACGGCGACCGACAGCCAGCGCAGGGCTCCTGACACGGCCCGCCGGCTTGCCCAGAGCAGCAGTGCAACGCCTATCCCAAAAACCGCTCCATTGGCGTTCCAGTAGCCGAGCGGATAGCTCAGCCTCGGACCGCTGCCAACCGACTGGGAAACGTCGAGCACATGCGGCAACAGGCGTCCACCGAGGCCAAGCAGCACGACAAGCGCCGCGGCAATTGTTAGACCTTCAGCGAAACGTTGTCGCCTTTCGTCGGTTTGGGCGATCAGGAACGCGGCAATGAAGAACCCGAGGTAGACCGCGACGCGGTCAGCCTCGGTGACGCTCAGCTCAATCGACCCCGACCAGAGAGATGAGAGTGCACACAAAAGCGACAGACAGACGATCAGTCCGCCTGCCCAGTACAACGGTCGCTCTGGCTTCACCGCCGAGCCGGCGCCAAGGACGAGCAGGGCAACCACGACCAGCCACACCGCAAGGCCCGCAATGTGACGACTGCTCACATCAAAACCACCGCCAGCCAGGGCGAGGGCGCCGATCAAGGCGACAGGCGCTAGCAACGCCGCCGTTTGGTCTAACCTTGCGCGCGATGAACGTCGGGAAGCGCCATCGCCGGGCGCCGCAATGGGCTCACCTTTCTTTGCTGATGTCAGTGATTGCTCTGGCATTGGTTTGTTTCCCTGTGCTCGCTCAGGCCGAATGCACGAGCTCGAGCTGCGTCCAGTACACCGAATCTATTCCCAAGCCCGAAGGTGAAAATACGCCCACGCACCAACAGAAAACCCCGGCGAAGGTCTCGAAGACCGGTCAGGGCAACGGTTCCCAGCCGGGTGGCTCGCAGGGCACGAAGGAAGCTGAAAAGTCTGAAGAAGGCGAAGCATCCGAAAAGGAAGGCGCCGTAGGGGGTGGAAAGGGCGGCGGCTCCGGGCAGGGTAACCCAGGCGGCGGCCCCCACGATGGTGGCAAGAAGGCCGTGAATCCCGGCGCTCAGACCACGCCAGGCGTCCAGGCCTCGAAGTCCAGCGACGGCGGCAGTTCCTCGCCACTCGTTCCGATCCTGATCGCGATCGCCATTCTCGCTGCCATCTCGGTGGCGGTTGTGATGATCAGGCAGCGTCGCCAGCGTCGCGGCCCCACGGCAAACGCCTCTCCCGAGGCAAACTGACCATGGCCCAGGAGCGGAAGCGCCCACTTGGGCAGGCTCATGCGTGGCTGGTAGCGATCGTCCTCTGCTTTGCCTGTTTGGCAGCAACCGCGCCCGCGGCGATGGCCCTGCCAAACGGCTTTTGGGGTGTCTCGCCCCAAGCCCCGCCGAGCGTCGAGCAGTTCCAGCGCCTGCGAGCCGGCGGGGTCGAAAGCGTGCGCATTCCGATCTCCTGGGCGGCGACGCAGCCGCTCAGCGGCACGGAAGCGAACTTCTCCGCCCCCGACCAGCTTGTCGCGGGCGCCGCTGCCGCTGGCCTCAACGTGCTGCCCTTCGTCTACGACGCCCCCTCCTGGGCCGTTACCCAGGCTCGGGTGCCCGGCAGCAGCGCGCGGGCGCCAAAGACCCTGCCGGTCAAGACCGGCGCCCAGCGCAGCGCCTGGTCGAACTTCCTCAAGCTGGTGGTCGCTCGCTATGGCCCGAGCGGCAGCTTCTGGGTCGCAAATCGGAACCTGCCGGAATCGCCGATCCGCACCTGGCAGATCTGGAACGAGGAGAACTTCAAGTACTTCGTCGCGCGGCCCAGCCCGTCCGACTACGGCAAGCTGATCAACGTCTCCTACGCGGCGATCAAAAGCGTCGATCCGGGCGCCAAGCTGATCCTCGGCGGGATGTTTGCCCGACCCAAGGAAGCCGAATTCAAGGGTAAGCCGCCGCAGGCTTATTTCGCCGCCGATTTCCTCGATCAGCTCTACACCTCGACGCCTGGGATCAAGGGGAAGTTCACCGGCGTCGCCCTGCATCCGTACACGACCAAGTACCAGCAGCTGACTCCGGACATCGAAGAATTCACCACCGTGCTCAAAGCCAACCACGATTCGGGCAAGAGGCTCTGGATCACCGAGATCGGCTGGAGCTCGGAACCAAAGTCGGCGGGCGATTCCTTCGCCAAAGGCCCGGCGGGCCAGGCAACCCAGCTGAAGGGCGCCTTCAACCTCTTCAAGGCCAAGGCGGCGAGATGGAAGCTGCAGCGGATCTACTGGTTCTCGGTCGACGACGCGCCCGGGATCTGCAATTTCTGCGGCGGTTCCGGCCTCTTTGGACCTGGTTTTGCGCCGAAGAAGTCCTGGTTCGCCTACGTCAAGTTCGCCGGCGGCACCCCTTGATCGATCGCCCGGTCTAGTCACCGCGTAAGATCGGTGGGTTGGCCGCCGACGCGAAACCGAGTGCAGGATCTGATCCCCTAGCGCCCTTCAGCGCCCCCGTCAGGCGCTGGTTCGAGGCGTCCTTCGAGGGTCCGACGCCTGCTCAGGCAGGGGGCTGGGAGGCGATTTCCAGCGGCGCCAACACGCTGATCTGCGCCCCAACCGGCTCGGGTAAGACGCTTGCCAGCTTCCTCTGGGGCATCGACAAGCTCTCGCGGGAGGCCGAGCGGGGCGATGGGGTGCGGCTGGTCTACGTCTCACCGCTGAAGGCGCTCTCCTACGACATCGAGCGCAACCTGCGCGCGCCGCTGCGCGGGATCGGTGCCGATATCTCAGTCGGCCTGCGCACGGGGGACACGCCGCAGAAAGAGCGGCGGGCGATGCAGAAACATCCGCCCGACATCCTGATCACGACACCCGAGTCGCTCTACCTGATGCTCTCCTCGGGGGTGCGGGAGATCTTCTTCAGCACTGAGGCGGTGATCGTCGACGAGATTCATGCGGTGGCCCAGAGCAAGCGAGGGTCTCATCTGGCGCTGAGCTTGGAGCGGTTGGAGCATCTGGTGAAGACCGGGGCGGATCGGCCCGCGGGTCCTGTCGGTGCAGGGGACCCACCGCCCCTTCCGGTCGCTAAAGCGTCCTCAGGGGCGGTACCCCCTACACCGCCACCCGCGGGAGATGCGCCTGGCCTTCAGCGGATCGGACTCTCAGCTACGCAGCGGCCGCTGGAGCGGATCGCTCAATTCTTGGTCGGGCCGAAACGCGACTGCAGGATTGTGGATGCGGGCGTGGCCAAGGAGCTCGACTTGGAGATCGTGGTGCCCGTGGAGGACATGGCGGAACCGGGAGCACCCGCCTTCCCCAACGAGGACGGCAATCCCACAGATGGGGAGCCCCTGGCTCACGTCCGTTCGATCTGGCCCGCGATCTACCCGGAGCTTCTGAAACTCGTCCAGGAACACACGTCAACCATCATCTTCGTCAACAACCGCCGCGCCGCTGAGCGCTTGGCCAAGCGCCTCAACGAGCTTCACGCCGATCAGCCTGAGCAGGAGTTGCCGGCCACCGAGCAAGCCGGAAATACGTCTCTGCCGGGGGGTGGCGCGGTAGGGGGTACCGCCCCTGAGGACGCTTTAGCGACCGGAAGGGGCGGTGGGTCCCCTGCCGTGACAGGACCCGCCGGCCCAGAGACCATTGAGGAAATTGCTAGGGCCCACCACGGCTCCCTGAGTCACGAGGAGCGCACGATCGTCGAGGAGCTGCTCAAGTCTGGCCAGCTGCCGTGCCTCGTTGCGACATCGAGTCTCGAGCTGGGAATCGACATGGGGGCGGTGGATCTGGTGATTCAGGTGGAGTCGCCCAAGTCCGTAAGCCGTGGGCTCCAACGAGTCGGGCGCGCGGGGCATTCCCTTGGCGAGGTCTCGCGCGGCCGCATCTTCCCCAAGTTCCGCGCCGACCTGCTCGAGTGCGCGGTCGTCGCCAAGCGCATGCGCGAAGGGGCGATCGAGGAGACGGTGATCCCGCAGAACCCACTCGACGTGCTCGCCCAGCAGCTGGTCGCGATGGCGGCCCTCGACGAGTGGGAGATCGACGAGGTCGAGCGCCTCGTCACCGCCTCGGAGCCCTTCCACGACCTCTCCCGCGAGCAGCTCGAGAACGTGCTCGACATGCTCGACGGCCGCTACCCCTCCGATCGCTTCGCCGAGCTGCGCCCGCGCATCGTCTGGGACCGAGCCGAGGGCACCATGCACGGCCGCAAAGGCGCCCGCTCGCTGGTCGTCACCAACGCCGGCACGATCCCCGACCGCGGCCTCTACGGCGTCCACTTGCCGGACGGCCGCCGGGTCGGCGAGCTCGACGAGGAGATGGTCTACGAGGCCCGCCCCGGCCAGACCTTCCTGCTCGGCGCCACCACCTGGCGGATCGAGGACATCACCCGCGACCGGGTCATCGTCACCCCGGCCCCGGGTGTGCCTGGCGCCGTGCCCTTCTGGAAGGGCGACGGGATCGGCCGCCCTGCCGAGCTGGGCAAGGCGATCGGCGCCTTCGCCCGCGAGGCGGTCTCGTGCGAGCCGAAAGAGCTCGCAGCCGAGTACGACCTCGACCGCCGCGCCGCCGAGAACCTTGTCGCTTACCTGCGCGAGCAGCAGACCGCGACCCGGGTCGTCCCCTCCGATGAGACGATCGTGGTCGAGCGCTTCCGCGATGAGATCGGCGATTGGCGGCTCTGCATCCTCTCTCCCTACGGTGGCCGCGTCCACGCCGCCTGGGGCCTGGCGCTCGCCGCCAAGATCCGCTCCGAGCGCGAACTAGAGGCCGACGCGATCTGGTCCGACGAAGGCATCGTCATCCACCTCCCCGATGCCGACGAGCCGCCTCCTGCCGACCTGGTTCTGATCGAGCCCGACGAGGTTGAAGAGCTGATCGTCGGCGAGCTCTCCGGCTCGGCCCTCTTCGGCTCCCACTTCCGCGAGAACGCCGCCCGCTCGCTGCTGCTTCCCCGCGCCTACCCGGGCAAACGCACGCCGCTTTGGCAGCAGCGGCTGAAGTCGCAGAGCCTGCTCGAAGTCGCCCGCGACTTCCCCCGCTTCCCGGTGGTGCTGGAGACCTACCGCGAGGTACTGCGCGACGTCCTCGACCTGCCCGCTCTGGACCAGCTGCTGCGCGATCTGCACTCGCGCAAGCTCAGCCTGGTCGAGGTCGAGACCGCGACCGCCTCGCCCTTCGCCTCCTCGCTGCTCTTCGACTACGTCGCCGCCTACATGTACGAGGGGGATACGCCCAACGCCGAGCGGCGGGCGGCGGCGCTGGCGCTGGACCGTGACCTGCTGCGCGAGCTGCTCGGCCAGGAGGAGCTGCGCGAGCTGCTCGATCCCGAGGCGCTCGAGGACGTCGAGGCCCAGCTGCAGCACCGCACCGAGGCCGGCCAGGCCGGCGATCGCGACGCCCTGCAGCAGGTGCTGCGCAACGTCGGCGACCTCACCGCGGCCGAGTGCGAGGAGCGGGTCAGCGAGGGCTACTCGGCCGCCTCGATGCTGGCGAAGCTGGTCGACGAGCGCCGCGCGGCGCTGGTACGGATCAACGGCGAGGAGCGCTACATCGCCGGCGAGGATGCCGGCATCTTCCGCGACGCCCTTGGCGTGCCGCCGCCCGCCGGCCTGCCGGAGACCTTCCTCGAGCCGCACCCCGACCCCCTCGCCACCTTGGTCAGGCGCTACGCCCGCACCCACGGCCCCTTCCCGACCGTCCAGCTCGCCTCGCGCTACGGCGTCGACCCGATGCCGGCGCTGCGCGAGCTCGAGCGCGCCGGCACCCTCGTCCGCGGCGAGCTGCTGCCGGGGGGCAGCGAACGCGAGTGGTGCGATTCCGACGTGCTGCGCCGCGTGCGCCGCGCCAGCCTCGCCCACCTTCGCCGCGAAGTCGAGCCTGCCGGCCGCGATCGCTTCGCCCGCTTCCTGCCGAGCTGGCAGAACGTCGATGCCCACCGCGCCGCCGGCGCCGGGCCGGACCGCCTGCGCGAGGCGCTGGTGCCGCTGCAGGGCATCACCCTGACGCCGAAGGTCTGGGAGGAGGACGTCCTGCCTCGCCGGCTCGGCGCCTACTCGCAGACCTGGCTCGACGAACTCTGCACCAGCGGCGAGGTGGTCTGGATCGGCGCCGGCGCCCGCGGTCGCAGCGACGGCCGCATTGCGCTCTACTTCCGCGACGACGTCCGCCTCGCCGGCCCGCCGCCGGCAAACGTCAAGCTGGAGAAGCCAGAGGGGGAGGTCCACGACGCGATCCGCGAGCGCCTCAGCGCTGGGCCCGACTTCTGGCTCGACCTGCTCGCCGACCTCGACCACCCGCCCGAGGAGCTGCACGCCGCCCTCTGGGACCTCGCCTGGGCGGGAGAGGTGACCAACGACGCCTTCTCGCCCCTGCGGGCTCCGCGCCGCCGCGCCACGCCGCCGCCCGAGCAGCGCGGCCGCCGCTTTGCCCGCCGTCGCGCCGCCGGCGCCGCCGTGCAGGGGCGCTGGTCGCTGACCGCGCCGCTCTTTGCCAACGCCCCCGCGGCAGGGCCGCGTCTGCGCGCCCAGGCCGAGCTGATGCTCGAGCGCTACGGCATCGTCACCCGCGAGACGGTGCTCGCCGAGGGCATCCCCGGCGGCTTCTCCGGCCTCTACGCCGAGCTCGGCAACCTCGAGCTGCTCGGCACCGCCCGCCGCGGCTACTTCGTCGAGGGCCTCGGTGGCGCCCAGTTCGCCCTGCCCGGCGCGGTCGAGCGCCTGCGCTCGCTCCCTTACGAGGACGGCTCCTTCCAGCTCCTCGCCGCAACCGATCCCGCCAATCCCTACGGGGCCTCCCTGCCCTGGCCAAAACCCGCGACCGGGCGCCGCCCCGCCCGCACCCCCGGCGCCCACGTGCTGATGCGCGACGGCGCGCCGCTGATCTACATCGAGCGCGGCGGCCGCGGTCTCGTCCGCCTCGTCGAGCTGAGCGCAGACGAGTTGGCCGCCGCCGTGCAGGCTCTCGCAGCCGAGGTCGCCGCCGGACGCCTGCCCAAGCTGGCGCTCGAGAAACTCGACGGCGACCCCGTGATCGGCTCCGGCCAGGAGGACGTCCTGCTCGAGGCCGGCTTCAGTCGCGGCCCCCGCAAGCTCACCCTCGCGGCTCGCTGACCCTGATCAGCGAGAGCGGCCAAGTCCAACTAGAAGGCCGATTCGATTTGCCACTCTTTCGACAGTGTCCATGGAGGTCCGACCCAATCGCCGTTGCAGACGCAATGACGAGACCGAGCGGACCATCTCCGGCATCGCAAAACTGACCCTCTCCAGCCCGCCTTCAGGTGGCTCCACGCGAATGTGCAACCTGTTTCGGCGATCAGTGGTGGTCAGCGGGACCGCGATTGCCATGTTGGCCGGAGAGCGATTCATCTGCTCGATTGAAACGACCAGGAAGGGGCGCCGCCCCCCCTGCTCATGGCCGATAACCGGCTCGGGGTCGCCGATGTAGATGTCGCCGCGCTTGATTTTTTTGCCCTCAATCGACATCGGGCGACCTGGTGGGAAAGTCCAGCCAATCTTTCATCTCCTCGTGGATCTCGTCCCCGTACTTCCGATAGGACTCGTCCATCGAGTCGAGAAGTCGCCGCTCTTCCCATAGGTCCACGGCCGCATCAAACATCTCGGTCAAGCTCTTTCCCTCGAGCTCGGCCTCGTGGGCGAGGCGTTCCTGCGTGCTGCGACGCACGCGGATCATCATCGTCTCGACTGCAGCCATGGTCTGAGTCTACAGATCCGTATACAAGCTTCTTTATTTTGTTCATTTCCGGCTAAGTCGTCGACTCACCGAAGTTCGCCGCCCATCGCAGGGATAATCAAAGCGATGGCAGATCGTGAGGAGGGGTCGGGGCCGGTCGCGCTGCTGCGCAGCGTGCCGCTCTTCGCCGATCTCGAGGAGGGAGAGTTGGAGCGCTTCTCGCGGGTCGCCGTCGCCCGTTCCTTCCCCGCCGGCACCCGTGTCTTCCACGAGGGCGACCACTCCGATGCCTGTTACATCGTCCGCGACGGCAGCTTTCGCGTTACCCGCGAGCATTCCGACGGGCGGGCGATCACCCTTGCCAGTCTCGGCCCCGGGGACATTTTCGGCGAGCTGGCGATGCTCGACGGCGAGGTGCGCTCGGCCAGCGTCGAAGCGCTCAGCGATGGCGAGCTACTCGCCCTCCCCGCCGGCGAGGTGCGAGCGCTGCTGGCCCGCCATCCCGAGATCACGGTGAAGCTGATCGCCGCCCTGGTGCGCCGCCTGCGCACCGCCAACGAGCGGATCTCGCGCCAGTCCTTCCAAACTGTGCCCAGCCGCGTCGCCGGCGTCCTCTCCCAGCTCGTTGCCGAGGAGTCGCCGCGAGAGGGGGAGGGAGGCGAGGTGACGATCCGCATGAACCAAGCCGACCTGGCTCAGCTCGCAGGCACCTCACGCGAGAGCGTCAGCCGCTTCCTCGCCGACCTTGAGCGCGCCGGGGTCGTTCGCCCCGGTCGCGGCCGCGTCACTGTGTTGGCGCCGGAGAAGCTGCACAACTACATCTTCTGAGCCGCTCAGCAGCTGATCGGTTTCGGATCCGAGGAATCCTTGGCGGCATCGTCGTTGCCAGGGCCGCAATCGATCGATTTGTCGTGCTGGCCGTCGATCGCTTCGATCGAGTCATTGCCGCCTTTGCCGATGAACGTGTCGGCGCCGGTGTGGCCGAAGAGGCTGTTGGGGCCGTTGTCGCCGATCAGCACGTCGGGGCCGTCGGAGCCCTCGAGGTCCTCGTTGTCGCCGAGCACATGATCGGGGGTAGCGCATTCGGGCGGCGCGCCGATTCCGTTGAGTTCGACGTGCATGTTCGCGTTTGAACGTCCGTAGGAGACCGTGTCCTCGCCGGGGCCGCCGCTGTAGGTGTGGCCTTGGCATACCGCCACCGAGGAGACGAGCAGATCGTTGCCGGGCCCGCCGCTGAGCTGGTCGGCGCCAGGGTCGGCGTAGAGGACGTCATTGCCGGGGTTGCCGATCAGGATGTCGTTTCCGTTGTCGGGACTGTTGTAGTTCTCGCCGGCTTCGAGCACGTCGTCGCCGAGCCCGCCGCTGAGCGTGTCGCTGCCGGCGTTGCCGTTTGCGCGCACCTTGACTTGTCGGGGGACGCTTTCGGCAATGCTGATCGAGTCGTTGCCCCCGCCGCCGGTGATCACGACGAGGCCGGTGGCGACGGCGGTCGGGCAGGTGACGATAGTGGTGCCGCTGGCCGAGGAACAGCCTTCGCCGGGAATGACGGGGCCGTCGTCGGTCACCGTCCAGCCGCCGTTGAAGGAGACCCCGATGCCGTTGGGCTGCGCGTCTCCCTGCACGATCAGGCTGGTGCCGTCGAGGCCCTGGTTGAGGATCACGAAGGTGCCCGTGCCGGGCGGGCCGGCTTCCACGCCGCAGGAGTGTTCGGTGGCGAAGCCGTCGCATTCATCGGTGCCGGCGCCACCGAACGCTTCGTCGGGACCGCCGCCGCTATTGAGATCGTCGTTGCCGACGCCGCCGTCTATCCGGTTGAATTCGTTGTCGCCGACGATCTGATCTCCCTGGGGAGACCCGACTACGTCCTCGAAGCCCTGCAGGGAGTCGTGCCCGTCGCCTTTCGAGGCGCCTGTCGCGAGGTCGACCGTCACCGCGCCGCGGGTGGCACTTGCGTAGGAGACGATGTCGCCGCTTCCGCCCCCGCCGTTGAGGGTGTCTTCGCCGCTGTCACCGCGGACCACGTCGCCATCGCCTTCGCCGCCGTCGATCTTGTCGCTGCCGGCTCCGCCATAAACAAAGTCGTTGTCCCCACCGCCGTCGAGCGCTGGATCGTCGCCGGGTCCGCCTTCGATTTGATCGGTTCCGAGCCCACCTTCGATTTCGTCGTTGCCCTTGTCGCCGAGAAGCACATCGTTGCCTTCGCCGCCGTCGATCTTGTCGCTGCCCTTTTCACCATCGATGTAGTCGTCGCCCGCATCTCCGTTGAGGCTGTCAGGGCCTTTGGAGCCGAGCAGCTTGTCGCCGCCGCTGCCGCCGACCAGGTTGTCCTTGCCTTTTTCTCCGGCAAGGTCGTCGTTACCGGACCCTCCATCGAGGTGGTCGGAACCGCCTTCGCCGTCGATCGTGTCGTCGCCGCCTTCGCCGTAGATCTTGTCGAAGCCCTTGCCGCCGTAGATCTTGTCGTTGCCGGGCCCGCCGCAGATCGTGTCGTTGCCGTTGGGCCCACCGCTGATCCGGTCGTTGCCGCCGCCCCCGTAGATCACATCGCTGGCGCCTTTGCCGACGATCACGTCATTGCCGGGAGTGCCGACGATCGTCGCGTGCTTGCCATGGCAAGTTGCCGCGCTTGCGCTGGCGGCGAAGGCGAGCAGGAGGAGTGCTGCCCCGATGATGGATACGAACACGGAACGGGGACGACCCCTGGCTGCGGATTGGCTCATGCCTTCTCCATCGACCGGTTACCGGCGATCTACACCTCTGAAAGACGAACGTTCAAAATTGAGTAAGCCGTTCGTCCAGAGCTACAACCCGGCCGGCGGGTGGAGATCGCGCAGAGGTCGAGACCGCCTTCGGCCCGGTCAGATACGCTCGCTGCCGCGATGCGGGGCGGTATCTACGTACTCAACTTCTACTCACCGGTCTTCGTCGACCAGCTCAAGCGCGGCCGCAAGACGGCGACGATCCGGCTTGGTGACAAGAGCAACAAGTACGAGCGCGGCCAGGTTGTCTGGGTTACCGTTGGCTTCCGCCACAGTCCGCGCGAGAAGATCTTCACCGCGGTGATCGACGACGTCGAGGTAAAGCGCGTCTCCGAGCTCTCGCCGCGCGATATCGAGCACGACAACCCGGAGTTCCGCCGGCTCGAGGAGGAGATCAAGTTCCTGGAACAGATCTACGGCAAGCCGGTCGCCCCCGACGAATCGGTCACCGTGATCCGCTTCTCGCAGATCGTCGAGCCCCCCGGCGCCCATTTCGGCAACGGCGAGACTCCCCGCCACAATTGATCGCCCCGCCCGCCTGATCCGTATCCAGATCCGGTGGCCGACTACTCCTTCCTCACGACCTGGCTGCTGGAGTCGCCACGCGAGCCGGTCTGGGACGCGATCTACGACCAGGCGCGCTGGCCCGAGTGGTGGCGCGGGGTCGAGGAGGCAGAGGAAGTCCGGCCGGGGGATGAGGACGGGATCGGCACCGTTGGGCGCATGGTCTGGAAGAGCCTGCTGCCCTACCGGGTCGAGTTCGAGATCACCACGACCCGGGTTGAGCGCCCCCACCTGCTCGAGGCCGACGCGGTCGGGGAGCTGAGCGGGGTCGGTCGCTGGCGCCTCTACGAGCAGGGCGGCATCACCGCGGTCCTCTATGAGTGGAACGTCTCCACGAGCAAGGCCTGGATGAACCTGCTCGCGCCGGTCGCGCGCCCGGTCTTCGAGTGGAATCACGACTGGGTGATGGCCCGTGGTGGCGAGGGAATCGCCGCTCTGCTGGGCTGTCGCTTGCTCGCCAGCGGCTGAGTTGCCGCCGAGCGCCCGCCCTCGCTATCTTTCAGAGCCTTGGCACTCTCACCATGAGAGTGCCAAGAAGTTCCGATCTTTATTTCCCAGCCCCTACTGATCCATGATGGAGGTATACGGATGAAGCTGAAGCCCCTCGGGGACCGGCTGATCGTGAAGCCGATCGAGGAGGAGGAAACGACCGCTAGCGGCATCGTTCTCCCCGATACGGCCAAGGAGAAGCCCCAGAAGGGCAAGGTCGTCGCCGTCGGCGATGGCGCGATCAACGAGGACGGCACTCGCCGCCCGCTCGACGTGAGCGAGGGTGATGAGGTCCTCTACTCCAAGTACGGCGGCACCGAGGTCACCGTCGAGGACGACGAACTGCTCGTGCTGCGCGAGTCAGACGTCCTCGCCAAGCTCGGCTAGCCAGCCGCCCAACCAGGACTTAGAAGAACCAAGGAGGACTGAAAACACATGGCTCATAAGGAGCTGAAGTTCAGCGAGGAAGCACGGGGGGCCCTGCAGGCCGGCGTCGACGCTGTTGCCGACGCGGTCAAGGTCACCCTCGGCCCGAAGGGCCGTTACGTCGTGCTCGACAAAAAGTTCGGCGCGCCGACGATCACCAATGACGGCGTCACCATCGCCCGCGAGGTCGAGGTCGAGGACGTCTTCGAGAACCAGGGCGCTCAGCTCGTCCGCGAGGTCGCCACGGCGACCAACGACGTTGCCGGTGACGGCACCACGACGGCGACCCTGTTGGCCCAGATCATCGTTCGCCAGGGCCTCAAGAACGTCGCCGCCGGTGCCAACCCGCTGGCCCTGCGCCGCGGCATCGAGACCGCGGTCGAAAACGTGGTCGAGACCCTGCGCGAGAAGCAGTCCAAGGAGGTCGCCGGCAAGGAGCAAATCGCCCGTGTCGCCGCCATCTCCGCCGGTGACGATGAGATCGGCAACGTGATTGCCGACGCGATCGAGAAGGTCGGCAAGGACGGCGTGGTCAACGTCGAGGAAGGCCAGACCTTCGGCATGGAGCTGGAGTTCACCGAGGGCATGCAGTTCGACAAGGGCTACATCTCGCCCTACATGGTCACCGACCAGGACCGCATGGAGGCTGTGCTCGAGGACCCCTACATCCTCATCGCCAACCAGAAAATCGGCTCCGTGCGGGACATCCTGCCGGTGCTAGAGCAGGTGATGCAGGGTGGCAAGCCGCTGCTGATCATCGCCGAGGACGTCGAGGGCGAGTGCCTCGCGACCCTGGTGGTCAACAAGCTGCGCGGCACCTTCACCGGCGTCGCGGTCAAGGCCCCCGGCTTCGGCGATCGCCGCAAGCGCATGCTCGAGGACATCGCCATTCTCAGCGGCGGCGAGGTGATCACCGAGGAGATGGGCCTCAAACTCGAGAACACCCAGCTCACCCAGCTCGGTAAAGCCCGCCGCGTCGTCATCTCCAAGGACACGACGACGATCATTGATGGCGCCGGTGAGGCCGACGACATCAAGGGCCGCATCAACCAGATCAAAAACGAGGTCGAAAACACCGACTCCGATTTCGATCGCGAGAAGCTCCAGGAGCGCCTCGCCAAGCTGGCCGGCGGCGTCGCCGTGGTCAAGGTCGGCGCTGCCACCGAGACCGAGATGAAGGAGAAGAAGCACCGCGTCGAGGACGCGCTGCAGGCGACCCGCGCCGCGCTCGAGGAGGGCGTCGTGCCGGGTGGTGGCGTTGCCCTGCTCAACGCCCAGGCCGACCTCGACCCGGACAAGCTCTCCGACCCCGACGAGGCGACCGGAGCACGGATCGTCTACCGGGCGCTCGAGGAGCCGGTCCGCCAGATCGCCGAGAACTCCGGCGAGGAGGGCTCGGTCGTGGTCAACAAGGTCCGCGAGTTGAAGGCCGGCGAAGGCCTCAACGCGGCGACCGGCGAGTACGGCGACCTGATCGCCGCCGGCGTGATCGACCCGACCAAGGTGACCCGCTCGGCGCTGGAGAACGCGGCGTCGATCGCCAAGAACATCCTCGTCACCGAGGCGATCATCGCCGAGCCGCCTGAGAAGGAAGGCGCGGGCGGCGGTGGCATGCCCGGCGGTATGCCGGACATGGGCGGCATGATGTAACGACGCCGGGAAGCCTGGCTCGGTCGCCCCGTGCGCGCGTCTGGCGACGCCGGGGCGGCGCCGGGCGGCGTCCTCAGAAGCCCGAATAGCTCTGCTATTCGGGCTTCTTGCGTTCTTGCCCGGCTTGCCGCGGCGCTCGCCAGCCACACACCCGGAGCTCCCGAGACAGGCTTCCCGGCGTTAGGGGGCTTTTGAGGTTTTGGGCGGCGGGGGCGGCAGCGGCGGGAAGAGGCCGGCGTTGTATTCGGCGTACTGGAGGAAGGTTTCGCGGCGCAGCTTGAGGCGCAGGGTGTTTGTCGTGCGCGGGTAGAGCCGTAGGTCGTAGGTGTTGGTCCCGGGGCCGAAGCCGGCGTAGTAGACGAACATGCGCACGCGCGGGTGCTTGATGGTCCAGGAGATGAGCTGTTTGACGAAGCGCGGTTCGTCTTTGCCCGAGACCGCCCACTCGGTTATCGCCAGCGGCTTGCCCTTCCACTGCTTGCCGGCGTAGAAGCGGTTGAGGTCTTTCCAGACCGGATATTCGGAGTAGAAGTCGGTGCCGGCCCAGTCGACCCAGCGGGCGCCGGGCCAGAAGTTGCCGGGGAAGTTGCCCTTCACCCGCGGTGACCCACCCGGCAGCGGGCTCCAGACGATGCTCACCGGCGCCGCCGCAAGTTCGGTCGGGTTGGGCCCCTTGGTGCGGTTGAGCGGCGGTAGGCCGATTTCGGCCAGGGTCGCGTTGAGCCCTTCCAAGGTCTGGCCCCCGCGGACGATCGCGGCGATGCGGCGGAAGGCCTCTTTGTACCAGTAGGCGGTGTGTTCGCCGCCCTTCTGCGTGCCGTCGCAGTTGATCGCCGACCAGGCGTTGAGGCAGCGGTTGGGCTCGCCCAGAGGCCGAACGTAGGCGGGCAGCCCGCGTTTGGCGAAGAAGTCGTTGAGCTGCAGCAGATAGTCGTCGCCCGCCCCGAGCGCGATCTGCTCGGGCGTGATCAGCTCGCTCAGGTTCTGATCGTCCATCGTCGAGATCGCCAGGACCGGCCGCGTGCCCGTTTCGCGCCAGCGTTCGTAGGCCTGATTGAGGCTGTTGCCCCAGGGGTGGAAGGTCTCCAGTAGCGCCGGGTGCTTGGCGAGCAGTTCGGTGAATTCGTTGAACTGCTGCGTCGTTCCCTGGTCACTGACGCCGAAGAGGACGTCTGGTTTGGGCGGTACCAGGGTCAACGCCTGCGCGGGCGCGGCGCCGATCGCGCAGATCGCCGCCGCCAACACCGTCGCCTGCCTAATCCGCCTCCAGTACATCGCCCATCCTTCTTGGCACGACTCCGAGCTCCTCCGCATCGGCCGTACCGCGCTCGCTGGTCATGGAGACCTCCATCAGCTCGGCCTCCTCCCAGGTTGCAAACACGGCCTCGCCGAAAAGGGAGCGCATCGCGATCAAGCTCGAGCGGACGATCGGCAAAGGGACGTGGACCAGCGGCCGCGGCCGGCCGGCGATCTGGCTGACCAGGTCAGACATCTCGTCGTAGTCGAGGGTCTCGGGGCCTGCCAGCTCGTAGCGCTGGCGCCCGTCCTGCTCCAGCGCGCTGACCACGCAGCGGGCCGCGTCGTTGGCCCAGATCGGCTCGAAGCGGGCCCGGCCCTCGCCGGAGACGGGCAGCACGGGCAGGAAGGAGAAGCGGCGCAGCAGCGTGATCCAGGGGTCGGAGCGGTCGTAGACGATCGAGGGGGCGAAGATCGTCGTTTCGAGCGATGAGGAGGCGATTGCCTGCTCGGCCAGCCACTTGGCGCGGAAGAAGCGCGTCCGCTGCGCCTCCGACGCGTTGAGCGCGCTGAAGAAGATGAAGCGCCTGACGCCGCTGCGCTCGGCCGCGCGCAGCAGCCGCACCGTCGCCAGTCCGTTCAGCTCCTCGATCCGGTGCGGCGGCTGGTCGCGGATCGTCGCCGCCAGGTGGACCACCGTGTCGACGCCGCGCAGCGCCTGTCGCACCAGGTAGGGGTCCGACATCTCACCGAGGTCGCCGAGGGCGATCTGCACGTCGACCCGGCGCGGCCCGAGGCGCCGCGGCTCGCGCACCAGGCAGCGCACGTCATGACCGCGCTCGAGCAGCAGCGGCAGCAGCCGCGACCCAACGCTTCCGGTTGCCCCTGTCAGCAGCAGCATCGCCGAGCGATGCTAGTGGTGGTGCTTCTTGGGCTTCGGCTTGGGGCCGAGCGTGATGCTGACCTTGCCGGAGGAAAGCGAGCCGGGAGCCGGGTTCGACGACTTGACGATCAGCGACGGCAGCCTGTGGCCCTTCTTGGCCTTTGGCTTGGTCACGGTGCCCAGGGTGCAGTGGGCGGCCCCGAGCTTGACCTTCGCCTGGGCAAGGCTCATGCCGGTCAAGAGCGGCACTTTGCACGCGGGCTTCGGCGGCTGCATGAGGATGGCGGGCGGGTTGGCCGCGCGGATGTCCGCTTCCGCTTTTTCCACCGACCCCGCGGGCAGTTCTTCGACGGTCGGCGTGAATCTCGGTATAGGCGATGGGTGCCGAGCACGACGATTCGTTCAGCGCCGCGTCGGTTGCCGTCGCCGAGAAATTCGAGGTGGAGTTGTCGGGAACGCTGACTGCCATGCCTGGGGATTCGAGCGCCGCACTGGTGCCTGTCGCAACTGGCGTCCCGGCGCAGGCGGCACCGGCATAGATGCGGACAGTCGACCCCGCCTCAGCGGTCCCGCGGATCCTCGGGTTGTTGTTGTTCGCCGGCGAGACGGGGACCGTGGATTCGAGTAGGGGTGCGGCTGGAGGATCTTCGTCGGAAGTTGGTTCGCCCTCGAGGACTTTCATCGCCTTGGCGACGTCGAGGCGACCGCCGGTGCTGGTGATGCCGGCCAGCGACGGGATCGCATCGACCCCGCCCAGCAGGGCATCGCGCACTTCGCTCACGGTTGCCGTCGGCTCCAATGAGAAGAGCAGGCCGGCGGCGCCGGTGACGTGCGGGGCAGCCATCGAGGTGCCCTGCAGGAAGGCATATCCGGGCGGCGTCGAGAGCGGCGCGTAGCAGGTGAGCTTCAAGTCGTCGAGCCAGATCCCGTTCGCGGCGGTGGGGGAAGAGCCGGCGCTGTAGGTGAAGCTGACCTTGACCGAGTGGCCGCCGAGGCCGTTGATCGACACCGTGCTGAACGGCGCCATCGCCGAGCCGCTCGTATTTGACGAGCCGGTATTCGTGAACACGGGCACACCGTCGCTCAGGACCGAGTAGGAGAAGCTCGATCCGGAGTCGGCGCGGCGGAATCGCAGCCCGCCGAGCTTGCAGGCTCCGGAGCCTGCCGGGACGGAGATCCCGTTGGTGAGCGTCGACTGGTGGATCGAGCCCGGGGCAGGTGCTGCGCCGGGCGAATCGTTCATCCCAAACGACGTCAGCGGTCCGTCGCCTGCTGCGGCACGGCCCATTCCCGCGCCCGCGGTCGTTTCCCACTTGGAGGCGAAATCGTTGGTCTCGAAGTCGTCGATGACGCTCGTGGTCAGGACGGGAAACGTGCTCAGGGTCTCGGTGCCCGGGGCCCCGATGTCGACCGAGGAGGCTCCCCAATCGGAGAAGCCGGCGAGTTGATCCGCCTGGTCGGTGGCTGCGACGCAGATCACGTTGTCCACCGAGCTTTTTCCTTCGGCGAGAGGATCGTAGTTGCAGGGGTAGTGGGGTTCGGAATCGTTATCGGCGCTGTCGTTGCCGGCCGAGATCACGAAGAGCGTCTGTGGGGTGGCCGCGATCGCGTCGCGCTCGGGAGTGTTGAACGTCGTCCCCCCGAGCGACATGTTGGCCGCCCTGGCGCCCATCGCCCCCGCGTAGTTGATTGCCTCGATCTGGGATGAGAAGGGGCAGCGCGTTTCATCTTCGCTGGGGGCGGAATTGGCGCAGACCCGCAGCGGCATGATCCGGACGTTCTGGGAGACACCGGTGATCCCGGTCCCGTTGTTACCCGCCGCGCCCATCGTGCCCGCCGTATGCACTCCGTGCCCGCCCGAGATCAGGTTGTCGTCGGTCGGGTCGCTGTCGCTCGTCGGCGCGTCCGCGCTGGGTCCGACGAAGTCGTATCCGTGCACGTCGTCGACAAAGCCGTTGCCGTCGTCGTCGGTGCTGTTGCCGGCGGTCTCACCGGGATTGGTCCAGGCAACCGGGCCGAGGTCGGGCGAGTCGAAGCGGTAGCCCGAGTCGATGTCGGCGATGACGACGGAGGGAGATCCGGTCGTGCGGTCCCAGGCGAGCGGGGCGCTTATGTCCGCTCCGGCGATAGCGCCGGTGAAGCCGCCGATCCCGCTGCCGCCGTTGCTGAGTCCCCAAAGCTCTCCGAACAGCGGATCGTTCGGCACCGAGTTCAGCGAGCTGTAGCCGTCGCGCGACGCGGCCTGCACCGCTGGGTCGCTGCGCAACGAATCCAGAACGTCAGCTGCGCTCTGGTCCGGACCGACCGCGAGCAACTGGAATCGGGGATCGCCCAGCGGCCGCATCGAGGTCGCCTCTGCGCCTCGGCGGGCCGAGATCCGGTCGCTGCGGCTCGCGCCCGCTGCCCACTCGACGATGACTCGGTCGGGCGAGAAGGTCGTTACCGCCGTGGGCGCCGCGGCTCCAAGCGCTCGGATCTCACCGCTGCCGGCAAGGGCGGCCGGGGCGAAAAGCAGCAGCCCGAGTAGCGCACAGGCGAGCGGGAACGGAGGACGAGGCACCCGGCCACGATATCTGGGCCGCATGCATGATCCGAACTTGCTAACCGAATTTCCCCTGCCGATCACGCTTTCGCCGCCTGATCCCTAAAATGAGCGTCCGCGCTTTTGGTGGGGGCGATGAGCCTCCGGCGGCACCCGAAACGACGACCCAGGAGATAAGCCTCGAATGACCTACGTCATCGCCGAGCCCTGTATCGGCCAGAAGGACAACTCATGTGTCGAGGTCTGTCCCGTCGACTGCATCCACCCGACGCCGGACGAGCCCGACTACGACTCGGTTGAGATGCTCTACATCGACCCGGACGAGTGCATCGACTGCGACGCCTGCGTCGAGGCCTGCCCGGTTGACGCTTGCTTTGCCGAGGACCAGCTCCCGGCCGAGTGGGCAAAGTACGCCGAGATCAACGCCAATTACTACAAGAGCAAGGCCAGCGCCTAAACAGCTCCGCCTTGCAGTCCGGCATTATTTGGGTACTTAATACGTACCTAAATGGTGACTTGAACACTGTTTGGTGTACAGGTTCGTAGCCACTCTGCAGTAAGACCGATGTGGGCGTTGTCACCCATGTCCACTCTCGCAGTAGTGCACCATTTTTTAGCTTTAACATCGCTATTGCGTCGGGTGACCCGCTAGGTCGTCAGCATGAGGCTTCCTAGCATTTGGGGACTCGATGCTTGCTCGATGGACTGGGAGGGCGGTGCAGTAATGGCCGCCCTCCTAGCTGTCACTCCCGCACTGGGATAGTCCGTTGGAGATTTACTGCTCGCTGGTGGCCAGGCGCTCTCCCGGCGGCCGCCCAGCCCGGCTGCGCTCGAAGCTCATCGCCGCGACCACGGTCGAGGTTCCGTCCTGATCGTTGTTAAGCAGGCGGGCGGCGCTCTTAGCCTCGATCGCCTCGATCCGCGCATAAGAGGCAGCCATCTCGTCAGCTATTTCTCGCCGCCCGTCCTCGTCGAGTGAGACCGAGCGCCAGCTCATCCAGATGTCCTCGTCGGAATCCATCTTTCCGGCGCGCAAGGCGGCCAGGCCCTCGGCCATGATCGCCTGCAGGATCAGGGCAGCGAACTCGCGTTTCGTCTCGGCCGGCAGTTGGCGCGCTTCCTCGTCGCTGATGAACGGCCGCGCAATCGCACGGTAAAAGTGCTCGGTCGCGCCGCGCCGCTGCTCGGTGCCGACGAATTCGATGCAGCCGGAATCGAACAGTTCTTTGACGTGGTGGCCAACCTTGCTGACTCCCTCGCCAATGATCTTGGCGATTTCGTTGGGGCTGGCCGTTCCTTCGTTGAGGATCGCGAGGGCGTCGATCCTGATCCGGTGACCGACGGCGTAGGCCACCGCCTCGTCAATGCTTCTCCTCTGCCCCTTTGCGGTCGTCGCCAAGGCTGATCCTCCAGTCAAGAGCTATCTCATTGGTAGGCGGCCGGAGGATAAGCAAGTTTCCCTGATTGGAGACCGCGACACTCAGCGATATTTCAATACTTAATTTTTCCTTAGTATCGCCTCCAAATCCCGGTCAGGCGGGCAGGAGAAGGAAGGGAGGTGAGTTGGGATGAGGATCACCACGGTGAGCGCGGTGTTGCCGAGCGTGCACGTCTTCAAGCACAACTAAGCGCCAGCCCAGCTACTGGACGACCGGAAGCGGCGTTCCGCTGAGCGGTGGTGGTTCGGCCGTCGCTGGGGTCGCCTGCAGGACCGGCAGCTCTTGTGGCGTGGCCGCGACGATGCCGCGCGCGGCCTGACGAATTGCCTGCGCCGCGGGAGAGTCGGGCTCTGCCGTCACCAGGGGTGAGCCGCTGTCGGCGTGTTCGCGCAGGGGCTCGGATAGCGGCACCTTGCCCAGCAGGGGAATGTCCAGTTCGTCGGCGAGCAACTGCCCTCCGCCCTCGCCGAAGATCGTGAAACGCTCGCCGTCGGGCGTCGTGAAGCCGGACATGTTCTCGATCGCGCCGAGCAGCTCGAGGTCGAACTTCGCCGCCATGTCGGCCGCCCGTTTGGCCACGGTTTGCGCAGCCGGCTGAGGCGTCGTGACGATCACGAACTTTGCCTGCGGCAGCAGCTGGGCCAGGGTCATCGAGACGTCGCCGGTCCCTGGCGGCAGGTCGAGCAGCAGGTACTCCAGCTCTCCCCAGGCGACGTCCTCGAGGAACTGCTGGATCGCCTTGTGCAGCATCGGGCCGCGCCAGACAACCGCCGAGTTCTCCTCGACGAAGAAGCCAATAGACATCACCTTGACGCCACCCGGGGACTCGAGCGGCAGGATTTTGCGCTCGCCGTTGACCTCGGGCTTGTTGTTGACGCCGAGCATGCGCGGCATCGAGTAGCCGTAGACGTCGCAGTCCAGGGCACCGGCCGAATGCCCTTCGGCGGTCAACGCAGCGGCCAGGTTGGCGGTCATCGTCGACTTGCCGACGCCGCCCTTGCCGGAGGCGACGCAGATCACGTTTTTCACCTGGGCGAGGGCGCCGGCGGGCAACTTGCCGCGGCCGAGGGTCTGCTGCAGGGATGATTTCTCCTCGTCGGAGAGGACGTCGAAGCCGACCGCGACTCCGGTCACCCCGTCCAGCTCGGAGACCTGTTTGGCGACGGCCTGTTCGAAGTGGGAGCGGATCGGGCAGCCCGCTGTGGTCAGCGAGACGACGACCTCGACCCGGCCGTCGTCGCGAACCTCGATCGAGCGCACCATGCCCAACTCGACGATCGAGCGGCGCAGCTCGGGGTCGATGACGGCGCGCAGCTTCTCG
>Ga0105245_10000248_pt1 | contig 51367 bp, 34 predicted proteins | sample KBSM54metaG_FD_81523 | JGI IMG/M metagenome (GOLD analysis project Ga0105245, IMG submission 81523) | Miscanthus rhizosphere microbial communities from Kellogg Biological Station, Michigan, USA - KBS M5-4 metaG | ecosystem: Host-associated > Plants > Roots > Rhizosphere > Soil | place...
CATTCAACCTCGACGGCACCACGCTCTACCTCTCGCTCGCCGCGATTTTCGTGGCGCAGGCGGCAGGCGTGCAGCTCTCCTGGACGCAGCAGGTCGTCATGCTGCTGACGCTGATGCTGACGTCGAAGGGTGTGGCCGGCGTGCCGCGCGCGTCGCTCGTCATCCTCCTCGGCACACTGGCCACGTTCAATCTGCCGGCCGAAGGCGTGCTGGTCATTCTCGGCGTCGACGAGCTGATGGACATGGCCCGCACCGCCGTCAATGTCATCGGGAATTGTCTCGCCACCGTCGTCATCGCACGCAGTGAGAACGCGTTCCGCAGCAACGAGTGGGTGCAGGAGGAGGCGGAGCTCGAAGAAGTCACCGGTCAGCCCGCCATCGTGAGCTGACGGCTTCGCCGTGATGTACATTGGCGGCGATGAGCCCGAAGGAGAGGATCGCCGACTACCTGCTCCGGCGATTCCGCTCCACCCTCGGCGGCGGCACCCTGGCGTTCGATGACCCTCTCCTCTCCAGCGGCATCATCGACTCGTTCGGAGTGCTCGAGGTGATGGCTTTTCTCGAGGACACGTTCGGCATCACCATCGATCCGAACCGTCACGAGCTCACCGAATTCGAGACGGTCGACAGCATCGCCGCGCTCGTCGAAACGGAACGGCAGACGGCGTGAGCGCGGCGCATTACGAGTACGATCTGGTCCTCGGGTTGCCGCACACGAACCATCGCTTCCTCTCCGAGCACCACCTCCTGCAGTACGCGGGACACTTCCAGTGGAACGCGATCGCCGCGGCCGCGGGACTGCCGCTCTCCGCGCTGCGGACCACCGCCGGCGGAGAGGTCTACGCGAGCTTCTACTACATCGACGTGCGCGTCCCCGACGCGGCGCCGCTGGAGTCGTTCCGCCTCGACGACACCGTCCGCTTCTCCATCGATCTGCGGTCGTTCAAGAACATGACGATCGAAGGACGGGTCGTGTTCGACCGGCCCGACAGCAATCGCGAATCGCCGTCGATCCTCTTCGCCAACATCTTCATCACGCCGGAAAAAGGGAACAGCCGCCTGCGCGTCGCGCCGCCGGCGCAGGCTGACTTCGCGAACCTGCCGCCGCTGCCGAACGAGGAGAACCCGTTCCAGATCACGCGCGCGGCGGAGGAGAGCGGCTCGCTCGGCCTGCTCGACGCGTCGTGGCGAAGCGCCGGCTCGTACGAGCATCGATACGCGATCGACGTCGACCGCGACACGAACGGCGCAGGCCTGGTCTACTTCGCGAACTACGTCGCCTTCATGGACACCGCCGAGCGTCTCGCTCTCCGCTCCCTCGGCATCGACGCGGCGAACCGCTCGCTGCGCCGGCGGCGCATCGCGTACTACGGCAACGCCGACGTCGACGACACGATCACCGTTCGTGTCGAAGTGTTCCGCGACGAAGGGCGCCTCGGTTTTCGCTACCGCATCGACCGCGATGAAGACGGCCTGACGATCTGCCGCTCCGAAGCGATCAAGGCGCTGGCGTGAGCAAAATCCGGCGTCTGCTTTTCGCCGTTCTCTGGCTCGCGCTCATCGACGTCTTCGTCCCGCCGATCGTGCGGCGCGCCGAGGAGCGGCGATACGAGAGCGGCGCGGTCTACCGCTTCGAGAACTCCGACCTCTTCGCCCTCGGACCGATGGTGCGTTACCTCCGCGAGCATCCGCGCGGCGCGAAACATCGTGCGCTGTTCCTCGGCAACTCCGTCGTCTTCGGTTACGGCGTCGAAGCGCCCCAGGCGTTGCCGGCGCAATTCGAGCGGCTCGCCGGCGACACGCGCGTCTTCAACGCGGCGGTGAACGGCGCCGAGAACGGCGACAGCTATCTCGTCGGCAAGGCGGTCATCGACTCGGTCGACACGCTCTACGTGCAGGTCGTTCGCCACGACGCCGCGCGTCCGATCCTCGGAATGCTGATCCCGGCCGACGATGCCGACACGCGCCGCTTCCTGCTCCGTCGCCCCGATCGCATCGAAGCGACGCTGCAATCACTGCTCGGTCGCGTGTGGCGTCTGTACGCGTTCAACGATCGATTGCAGGCCGCGTTCTTCGGCACGTCGACGCGGCAGTACGTCTATCTGCACAAACGCGAGTTGCTGCTCGCGATAATCGGACGCACGCCGCGGATCCCGCCGGAGACGCCGCACGGCACGCTCGCGGTCTCGTTGTCGGCGCGCCGCGATGGATCCGTCCTGCCGCGCGCATTGCTCGATCTCGCGGAGGTCGCGAAGTCGCATCGCAAGCGGCTCGTCATCCTCGATTTCCAGCGGCGCACGGCGGCGGCCGCGTTCAATGCCGCGTACGCTCCATACGCGGAGATCGTGACGATCGACGTTCCGCCGGCGCTGCTGTACGACAACATGCATCTGACTGCGGCGGGCGCCGAGGCCGTGGCGGCGGCGCTCCTCGCCCACGAGCGGGAGCGCGCGCCGTGATCTTCACCGAGCTCCGCTTCGTGCTCCTCTTCATCCTCTGCTGGATGACGTTCTTCGCCGTGCCGCGACGCTGGCGCGGCGCGACGCTCGCCGCGTTCGGAATCGTCTTCTACGCGATGTTCGCCGGTCCCGCGATCGCGGTCGTGCTGCTGCTCGTACTCGCCGCGTATGTCCGCGCGCCGGTCGCTCTCTTCGTCATCGTCCTGATGGTGGCGAAGGCACCGCTCGATGCCTGGGTCGTGCCGCTCGGCCTTTCGTACCTCACCTTCGAGCTGATCCACGTCGTGATCGAACGACGCCGCGGGCGGATTCAGGAGATGTCGTTCAACGATCTCCTCGCCTTCGCCTTCTTCGCTCCCGCGCGCGTCGCCGGTCCGATCAAGCGCTTCCCGCAGTTCCGCGCCGCCGTCGCCGAGGCCGAGCTCTCCGCCGCCGACGTCTACGCCGGCGTGCTGCGCATCCTCCTCGGGCTGGCGAAGAAGTTCATCCTGGCCGACGTCCTCGCGCTCACCGTTGCGGAGTCGGATTACGCCGCGTCGATGCGGCAGGCGTGGATCGTCGTCCTCGCGTTCGGGCTGCAGCTCTTTCTCGACTTCAGCGCCTACTCCGACATCGCCATCGGCTTCGCCCGGACCCTCGGCATCCGCCTGCCGGAGAACTTCAACTGGCCGTACCTCGCGGCGAACATCCGCGAGTTCTGGGAGCGCTGGCACATCACGCTGTCGCAGTGGGTGCGCGACTACGTCTTCACGCCGCTCGGCCGCGCGCTGTTCGGGACGCGCCTGCGTCCGCATCCGAAGGCGATCGCGACGATCAGCTATCTCGTCACGTTTGCGATCGTCGGCGCCTGGCACGGCCTCGAGCTGCGCTTCGTCCTGTGGGGCCTGTACCACGGCGCGCTGCTGGCCATCTTTCACGTGTGGCGGCAATACGTGCCGGTCCGCGACTCGCGTCCGCTGCGCGCCCTCGGTATCGCCATGACCTTCGTCCTCGTCACCATCGGCTGGGTGCCGTTCTTCCTGCCGATGGAGAAGGCGACGCACATGTGGGCGCTGATGTTCGGAGTCGGGCGATGAAAAGCCTGATCAAAGACGTGCTCATCTCCCTCGGGATCGCCGCGCTGGTCGTCCTGTTGCTCGATCACGCCAGGACCGTCTTCAAGGTCGCCAACAGCGCTCGGCAACGGCGGCAAATCAGCGCCCTCTTCAGGCGGGCGCAAGGCGTGCGGTTCGTTTCTTGCGTGACGGATCTCATGCCCGCCATCGTCTCGCGCGCCACTCGCGCCGGGGAGCAGCTGAGCGCACTCGCCTCCGAACTGCTCGCGCGGCGTGATGAGATTCTCAAAGCGTGGCGCGCCGCCGGCGAGCTTGATGCGGAGCGCAGCATCGCCTCATCTCTCTCCCGCGCTCAGTTCAACGATCACATTCCCGCCGTCCTCGACTGCCTGGCGCACACGATCGAAGCGTGGCCGGACGGGCAGACTGCCCTGGCCGAACAGAACCAGACCGCGAAGGTGTGCGAACACGGCCTGCAGCGCTGGCAGCAGGGATATCAACTTCGCGAGCTGATCCGCGAGTGGGGACACCTGCAGATCTGCGTCGCCGACGAGTTGGAACGCTACGCCGCCCGCCATCCTGAACTGGAGCCGGGTGTGATGCCGGCTGCTCGCCGTGCCTGGGTCCAGCTTTGTACGGAAGGGGTCACCGACAGCGCGACGCAGTATTGGCGGCTTCATCAGGCCGAATCATCCGGGCACGTCAACGATCTCGAGCAGGCTCTCGCCGCGCTGCACAGCCTGGAACGATCGCGCGCCGAGGCGTGGCGCACTGCCGCGCACGATCTGCGTGGCAGCGTCACGGTGGTGAAAGGTGCCACGACGCTTCTGCAGGATGCCAGCTCCGCACTGACGGAGCCGCACCGGCTCGAGGTCGCCGACATGCTGGGCAAGAGCGTCGCGTCGCTGCACGACATGCTCACCGACTTGTTGAGTCTGGCCCGGCTCGAAGCCGGCCACGAGCAACGCGAGCTCACGACGTTCGATGCCGCCTCCCTGTTGCGCGATTTCTGCACGGCGTCGCAGACGGCGGCGACGGATCGAGGCTTGTTTCTAAAGATGGACGGCCCCCGCACGCTGCCGGTGGAGGGGGACAAAACCAAAGTTCTGCGCATCCTGCAGAACCTGCTGCTGAATGCGATCAAGTACACGCCGCGCGGCGGTGTATCCGTGACGTGGGGACTCGACAACGGACGCGACACCGATCGCTGGACGTTCTCCGTCCAGGACACCGGGCCCGGGATCGACGAGAACGGCGCCGCGCCGCTGGCGCAGGAACTTCACGATGCGACGAAAGCCGCGGACGATGCCACCGAGGCGAACACGGACCGGCGCCGCGACATCGCTCCCGCCGCCACCCTCCCGTCCGCATCGGAGGCCCTGCCCCCAAGCCAGCAACCGGGAGAGGGAGTCGGCCTCTCCATCGTCAAGCGCCTCTGTGAGCTGCTCGACGCCGGCCTGGAGCTGGCGACGAAACCGGGACAGGGCTCGACATTTCGCGTGATCCTGCCGCGCAGCTACGACGAGGCCGGACGATAGCCGCATGATCAAATCCGCGCGGTGCGAGGAAGGAACCTTCCGGCGCCTGTATCTCCCGGAGAATGCAACACGTTCACTCACAAGCGGCGGATAATCTCTGTAATCGGTATCGCCAATGGAGAAGGCGACGCACATGTGGGCGCTGATGTTCGGAGTCGGGCGATGAAAAGCCTCATAAAAGACGTGCTCATCTCGCTCGGGATCGCCGCGCTGGTCGTCCTGCTGCTCCTCTTCGCGTCATTCGATTCCACATTCATCTACCGCGGCTTCTGAGGATCGGTGAGGTGCTAGCATCCCTTTCGATGACCGCGATCGATCCGATCGTCTCGAAGGAGCTCGCGTTACTGAGGCCGGCGCTCGCTTCGTTTCACGATGCCGCGGCGGTGGCGGTGCTCGGATCGCCGGTCGACGTCGTCGCGCTCTTTGTGACGAACGCCATCCCCGGCGCCCGGGTCTGGGCGGTTGCGCAGACGGCATCCGAAGTCGACATCCTTCGCCAGCTGAATCGTTCGACGATCGAGACGATCCTGGCGAGCGATCTTCCGGGATTCGACTCGATGGTCGACCTGGCGGTCATCCGGGTCGGCGGGTATGAGGGGAAGGAGAACATCCGCCGGGCCCTCGCCTTCGCGTGCACGCACGTCCGATCCGGCGGCGCCGTCGTCGTCGTGACGCACGTGAAGCGCGGCGCAAAAACGCAGATGGCGATGCTCGAGGAGATCTGCGGCAACGCGGAGATCCTGGAGCGCGGGAGCGGCGGGTTCCGCATTCTCCAGGCGAAGCCGCCGGAAGGATTGTCTTCGGCGGCGCCGCCGGAGGACGCGGGGATGACGCAGATCGCCGAGGAGATCAGAGGTGAGCGGTTCGAGTTCGTCACCAACGCCTCGGTCTTCTCGAAAGACCGCGTCGATCCCGGATCGCGTCTGCTGCTCGAGATCGTGCCCGACGTCCCGGTGAAATCGATTCTCGACGTCGGCTGCGGTTACGGCGTGATGGGCATCGTGCTCGCCAGGCGGTTTCCCGACGCCGCCGTGACGATGCTCGACATCGACGTGGGAGCGGTGGAACTGGCTCGCCGGAACGCAGAGCGGAACGGCGTCGGCGAACGTACGTCCGTTATCCTGAGCGACGGATTGCGCGAGCTCCCGGGCCAGCGGTTCGATCTCGCGGTCATTCACTTCCCGCTGCACATTCCGAAGCCGGACCTCGAACGTCTCCTGTCGGAGATTCATGACGCTCTCCGTCCCGGCGCATGCCTCTACGGCGTCATGCTCAGCGCGTACGAGCTGCGTACGCTGCTCCGCCGCGTCTTCAGCCGGGTCGAGACGGTGCATGAGACCGGACCGGAGGCGGAGTACCGGTACGCGATCGTGCGCTCCTGCCGCGCGTGATCAGGCGCGCGGCTTCGTCGCGCGGATCACCTTGAAGCGGTTGTCCTGGTGAACGATCTCGTACGCGCCGAAGAACGTCGCGATGTACTTCTCGTAGGGCAGGAACTTGTTGGCCACCAGATCCATGCGGCCGGTCGGCTCCAGCACGGCGGCGGCGCCCTGCATGAACGCCTGCACCATGGCGTAATCGGTGTTCTTGCCGAGATGAAACGGGGGATTCGTGAGCACCGCGGTGAACCGCTGATTGCGCACCGCCGCCAGCGCATCCGAAGCCTGCACCGTCGCGTTGGCGACGCCGTTGGCGTGAACCGTGGCGGACGCCGAGTCGACCGCGTCGATGTCGACGTCGACGAGGACGGCGCTCCCTCGGGAGGCGATCGAGGCCGCGACCATTCCGATCGCCCCGCTGCCGCAGCCCAGATCGAGCACGGTGTCGTCCGGATCGATCTCGATCTTCTCCAGCAATACGGCCGTCGCGTCATCGAGCCGATCCCACGAAAACACTCCCGGACGCGAGCAGATGGTGAGCTCGCGGCCGCGCACCGTCGTCGTGAAGCGGTGGAAGTCGTGCGAAGTGACCTCCTCGCTCTGAAACGCCTCGGGCACCGCCGTCACCGCTTCCGGCTTTCTGCAGACGGCGATGCGGCTTCCCTTCTGGTAGTCGATCACCGTGAGATTGCCGAACAGCTCCGCCGCGTGTTTGAGATACGTCTTGATTCCCTCGTCGTTCCCGCCGGCGAGATAGAACGTGCCGTTCGGCCGCAGCCGCTCGAACGCGTTCCAGATCGTCCGCAGCGAAATGATTTTTCCTTTCGGGAGGCGGGCGGCGATCGTGTCGAACTGTTCGTCATCGGCGAGGTGGGAGCCGGCGGAGCTCGCGATGACGCGCGCGGTGAGCTTGCCGGCGGCCACGGTCTTCGCCGCCGCCTCCACGCCGACGACGTTCGAATCGGTCAGCGTCAACGTGATCGACGGATCGAGCAGCGCGATCGCCACGCCGCCCACGCCGGAGACGCTGTTCGCCACGAGGACGCGTTTGCCTTCGGCCGCCTGAACGTGCTCCGCGATCAGAAGGGACGGGAAGTCCGTCTCCGCGTATCCCGGCGCTCCCGGCTTGGTGAAGACCTCGACGCGCCGCGGCCCGACGGCGAGCGATTGCCTGCGCCAGGCGTAGTAGTCACCGATGCCGCTGTCGGCCGCCGCGGGTGCCATCGCGTCGAATGTTACTCGTGCAGGAGGTGCTCTGCAGCCCAGCGCGCAAGCTCGGTGTCCTCCACGCTCGGCGGCGACTGAAAGCTCTCCCGCCACAGCTCCCGCGCCTCCACCTCACGCAGGTATGCGTACCATTCCACGGCGATCTTCGGATCGAATGAGGAGATCCGCGTCAGCTCCTCCAGGGTCACGCCATTGTGCGCGTCATTCGTGTTCGCCAGCTTGCGCACCGCCTGAGCTTCGCTCCGGAATTTGTAGTGGCGGATGAAGATGTCGCTCACCTCCGCACGCCGGATTCCCGGGTACTCGATGCGGTGCTTGCCCGCGAACACCTTTGCCCGGGGATCGTAGCGGGACATCTCCTTGAACGTGTCGTCGAAGGACGGCTGTGTTCTCGGCGTCAGGAGAAACTCGTGCTTCGCGGCCGGCGGTGTGGCCAGTGGATACATCTCGCGCTGGCGCAGGCGCAGGCAGTCGATCTCCGGCGGGACTCCGTTCAGCCAGGCCTTCGCGTCGCCCCGCGGAAAGAGAATCATCTCGTCGCAGTCCAGGAAGAAAAGCCAGCGCGCCGGCGCGTCGGCGCCGGCCCAGTGATAGAGGTCGGTGAGGAAGGACTCGTAGTTCGGGCGCGAATCCTTCTTCACCACGACCGGCAGGCCGCGCGCCGCGTAACTCCCGGCGATCTCCGGCGTGGCGTCGCGGCTGTTGTTGTCGACCAGATACACCGCGTCGAATCCCGCGGCGAGGTAGAACTCGATGAACGTCGCGATGATGTCCTCTTCATCGCGACAGCAGGCGAGCACGATGTCTTTGGCGTCCTTCATGGGAGTGAGAAGTAGAACTCCTGATCGTAGCGTGTCATCGCATAGTCCCAACGCGGCTCCGCCGGAACGGGATTCGGTTTGCCGAGCATCTCATTGACGAACCATGCCGCGCTGTCGTGGCCGGCGGCGAACGAGAGCGTCACCCCGCCGCCGTAGCGCAGATTGATCTCGGTGAAAAATACGCCGTGCGGAAGGACGATGGCCTGGACCGTGGCCGGGCCGGTGAAGACGAGCGACTGGAGCACGCGCGCCGTCGACGCGATCACGTCCGCGCGCCGCCGCGTGACGGAGCGCTCGACTTCCCCGGCCCGCACGCGCAGGCGATCGCGCGGCACGACGCTGAGCAGCGTTCCGTCGGCGGCGCGATAGCAATCGATCGTCACTTCCCGTCCCTGCAGCAATCGTACGAAGAACGCGTCGTCGCGCGCGGCCAGTTGCTCCAACTCCTCGGCGCTTCGCACGGCGCGGGCCTCGGCGCTTCCCTCGGAACGCCGCGGACGGAAGAAGAGCGGGAGATCGGAAGGCGAGGGATGTTCCACCCACTCGGCGCTGGCCACGTCGCTGGCGAGGAAATGCCGGTACGCCTCCCGTTTGTCCGTGGCCACCGCCACCGCATGGTCATCGCCGGAGATGACTTTGCTCCCCAGGCGCTTGCGCAGCAGAGGCACGGTGGCCACCGCCGCGCAACGAAGCGGCAGCACGGCGTCGATCCGTTCGCGATCGACGATCCCGGCGATCGCGTCGGCGAACGCTTCCCCGTCGCTGCACGGCGGAACGCGGCAGGTGCGATCCGCCACGAACGACGTGGCGGGATATTCCTCGGTGTCGGTGGTGAGGATGCGTCCGCCGCCGTGCGCGTCGAGCGCCGCCCGGAATCGCCGCAGGAGCTCCACGCGGCGGCCGCCGCAGAGAAAGAGAAGGGCCGGCATCAATCCTCGATGGCGTGGCGCACGATTCCCGAGACGTAGGAGATCAACTGGTCCGAGATGCCGTTGTAGATCGGAATGCACAGCACTGAGTCGGCCAGGCGGTCCGTGACCGGCAACGCGTCGTGTTTCGCGTCGCGGAACGCCGGCATGGTGTGCAGCGGCCGATAGTACGGCCGGGTGTCGACGCGATACCGGGTCATCATGTCGGCGATCTTCTGCCGCTGCGCGGGCCAGTCGAGGATCAGCGGAAAGTCCTTCCACACGCTCACCGCGTCCGGCGCCGACGCCTGCTGGAAACGAAGGCCGGGCAGTCCGCTCAGCGTTTCCCGGTAGAGCTCCGCGGCGCGGCGGCGGCGCGCGATCCACGCGTCGACGTACGGCAACGACAGCACGAGCAGCGCCGCCGGCAGCTCGGCCAGTTTTCCGTTGATCCCGACATGCAGGCACTCGTAGCTGCCGTTCAATCCATAGCGGCCGATCTTGCGAACGAGGTCGGCGAGCTCGGGATCGCGCGTGCAGACCATTCCCCCTTCGCCGCCGGACACGATCTTTGTGCCGCTGAAGCTGAACATCTCCATGTCCCCGAAGCTGCCGGTGCGGCGATCGCCGACCCGTGCGCCGAACGCGGGCGCGGCGTCGGAGAGAAGACGCAGTCCGCGATCGCGGCAGAACGTCTCCATCGCCGGCATGTCGACCGGATTTCCGTGTGCATGCACGGGGACCACGGCTGCGGTCCGCCCGCCGACCGACGGGGCGACAGTCTCCGGTGTGATGCAGAGCGATTGTTCGTCCACGTCACAAAAGGCGACGCGGAAGCCCGCGGCCATCGCCGCGTTTGCGGTGGATGGGAACGTGTAGGCCGGCATGATCACTTCGTCGCGATCCCCCGACACGATGCGCAGCGCGCGGAACGCCGAGACCAGCGCCGCGTCGCCGTTCGGCACCGCGATGGCGTGTGGCACTCCGACGGTCTCGGCCACCTGCTGTTCGAGACGCAGGCACCACGGGCCGCCGTTCGAGAGCATGGCCGACTCGAAGATCTCCGCAACCGCCTTCTGATACTGCTCCACGGGTGGCAGGGAAGGGACGGAGAGGCGGATGGCGAGACTTCGCGTTTCGCCGTAGTAAACCGCCTGGGGCCGCGCGACGCTGGAGAACTGGGCGCCGCCCTGAAGCATCGATTTCCAGAGCGCATAGTCGGCCGGCACGCTGCCGGTCGTCGGGTAGCGCAGATGCTGCAGGCGCGACGAATAACAGACGGTGGAGTGAAAGACGACGTTCCTCTCGGCGAACCGCCGCACCGTCGCCTCGTTCCGCCAGTCGAAGTAATCCTCGTATTCGCGGCCGCTCTCCAGGTCGCGGATGATGGCGCAGCCGTAGATGAAATCGGTCTCTCCGTCGAGCGCCTCGCCGGCGTCCCGCAGATGGTTCTCCAGGAACTCGTCGTCGTCGTCGAGCGGCGCGATCAGCGCGCCGCTCGCGAGCTGCAGACCGTAGTTGCGCGCGTGCGCGCCGGCCACGCACCAGAACTCCTCCTCCGACATCGAGTCGTAGCCCGGCCGCGGCGACTCCACGTAACGGATGCGCGGATCGCCGAAGCTCTCCGTCGCGCTGCGCAGATCGCCGTTCTGCGGGCCGTCGCCGACCACGATGACCTCCCAGTCCTGCAACGTCTGCTTCAGCACGGAAGGGATCGAGCGTGTCTTCAGCAGATACGCCCGGTCGAACGAGGGGATGATCACCGAGAACCGCGGCGAGCTCACGCGGCAGCTCCTTTCATGGCGTCGGCCGCTTCGCGCAGATGCTCGCGCTCGAACAGGATGCCGTCGAGCACCGCCGCGTCGACGCCGAGCATGTTGCAGTCGTCGATCACCTGTCGAAGGTCGAATGCGATCGGACAGCCCGGCGCGTTGAGGCTCGTGTTGAGCACGACCGGATGCCCGCTGCGCGCGCCGAGCTCGTGGAGAACGTCGAACAGGAACCGGTCGCTCCCGTCGATCGCCTGCGGCCGCGAGACGCCGTCCGGACTGCTCACCGAAGCGAAACGCGGACGATGCTCGGGACGGAATCGATACGAGTCGAGCATGTAGCGCGAGGCCGGCGACGCCGGCTCGGCGAAGTAGTCGCGGAACGCGTCGGCCAAAATCATCGGCGCGAACGGCCGGTACCACTCCCGTTTTTTTACGTCGTCGTTGATCCGCTCGCGCATCGAAAGGTCGAGCGCATTGGCGAGGAGCGTCCGATGTCCGAGGGCCCGCGGCCCCGCCTCGGCGCCGCCTCGCGCCACCGCGATGATCTCGCCCGACAGCACGCGTCGCGCGATCTCGGCCGGTGTGGCCGGCGCGGAGCTCGGCATCCGGGCCACGGCCTCCGCGTCGATCGTGCCGACCGTGTGTGCCGGCACGGTGCGCCATCCGCGCCCCAGCGGCCACTCTTCGCCCGCCATGAGAGAGGCGTAAATCGCCGCGCCGACGAACTGCGATGCGTCGTGCGCGAACGGCGGAATGATCACCGGGGCCCCGAGGGCCTGGCGGAGCGCGGAGTTCGCAATGACGGACAACGCGCAGCCGCCCCCGTAGAGCAATCCCTCGAACTCGGGCAGTCCCTGCTGCCGCAGCTCCTCCGCGATCCCGGCGGCGCCGCGCCGTGCCTGCCGCACCAGCTCGTCCGTGAAGAGCTCCTGGGCCGAAGCGGCGAGATCGAGCGCGATCTCCGACCGGTGATCGTGCGGATCGCCTCCCGTGGCCCGGCAGATGTCGCGGTAGATCGCGGCGCCGTCGCTGCCGAGGTAGCCCTCCCAGACGCGCGTCGTGCGATCGAAATGCCGGTCGGCGGTCTCACGCAGCGTCGAGGTGTACTCCAGTCGCGTTCTTCCCCACGACGCCAGTCCCATCAACTTGCCGCAGTGACGAAGATCGCGCGAGCCGTAGAAAACCTTTCCGTAGAAATCGGAGAACAGTTCGCCGTTGAACCAGCCGTCGGACGACATCGGCCGCAGGTGAAGATCGGGAACGGCGCGCAGCGGCTCCCGCAGATCGAGCCAGCCCATGCGCGGCTGTTCGGCGTCGAAGACCAGCACCGCGTACATCGCCGGACGAACTTCCTGAAGCGTCAGCGCCGCGAGGATGTGCAGCAGCGGATGGAGGTCATCCTGCCCGTGGATCGGAACCCCCCGGATGCCGACGCGCTCGGCCAGCCATCCGCTCATTCGCGCCGGCCGCGGCACGCACAATCCGCCGATGGAATCGAGGTCGATGGTCCGGAGCGTCTGCTCGATGATGTCAGGAAACCAGCCGGCCTGGTTCTTCTCCCGCGTCAGCCGCTCGAGCTCGCAGTAGAGCGTCAATTCGCCGTCGCGGACCGCCGCGATGCCGGCGTTGTGGTCCTGATGCAGGCCGATCCATGTTTTCGTCTGCCCCATGGTTCGATTCTCAATCCACATCGTAGAAGTAGCCGCGGCGGACCTTCGACTGCAGCTCGCTGAGCGCGTGCGCCGGCAGTCCTTCGCGATCGACGGAACAGATCATCTGCACGGTGACGCCGACGCTCTCCACGGTGCGGAGCTTGTTCGGATTTCCGCTGAGCAGGACGGCCGTACGAACGCCGAGCGTTCGCAGCACCGCGCCGGCGAGCTCGTAGTCGCGGCTGTCGGCGGGAAGTCCGAGCGCCTCGTTCCGCCGGAACGAGTCCGGCTCGCGAAGGGCGATGCTGCGGAGCTTGTTCAGAAGTCCGATTCCCCGTCCTTCCTGCCGCAGGTAGATGATGATTCCCTCCCCCTGCACCTCGATGTAGTTGATGGCGTCACGCAATTGCACGCTGCAGTCGCAGAGGCCGGAGCCGAAGATGTCGCCGAGGACGCACTCGGAGTGAATGCGCACCGGGACCGCCGTGTCGCCGGCGAAGAGCGGATCGCCCCAGTGCAGCAGGGGACGGCGCGCCGACAGGACCATGACCAGGTGCTCCGAGGAGGTGTGTCCCGCGCGCGGATCGCACTGCCGGACACAGAACACGCGCCAGGTGGCGCCGCCGATCGGTACGTCGATGACCGGCGAGATCTCGGTCTTCGTGCTGTCGCTGAGCCGGGAGAGGACCCAGTCGCGCATGCGTGTGTCTTCCACCGTCGGCGTGGAGGCGGCGCGCTCGCATTCCAGCGCCCAGCCATCCTCTTCCAGGCAGCGGCGTGAATAGGCGACCCACTCCTCCGCCGTCTCGCTCGGATACGCCGAAAGAAGAGTGCGCTCGCTCGCGCTGATCGCCGCGTCCGTCTCCAGGCGATTGCGCATCTTCGTGATGAGCTGGTCGCGCGAGCGAACGGGGTAGTGGAGGATGTGCATTGCCGGATCGCAATGCTCGACGTGCGGCTCGATGTCGATGCAATGCTTCCCGCAGCAGATGCGCGTCACGTTTCCATGTTTCCAGACGTACTTGTGATCGCGTTGCACGTCGCGCTCGCGCAGCGTGGTCATGAGTGGATGCTGCCCGGCCGGTGAGAGGCTCTCGGGGAACATCTCGTAGACCGTCAGCTTCAGCACGTTCACGTCGTCCGGCAGCGTCCGCGCGTACTCCTTGATGCCGCCCGGCAGGGAAATGAATTCGTCGACGTCGATGAAGAACACCCAGCGCGTGTCCTCATTGGCGAAGCGCTGGTAGTAATCGAGCAGGCGTTTGTCGTAGCCGGGACGATCGTCGGAGATCGACGAGATCCGGTCGCGCCGCGGATGCTGCTCGATCAGCTCCATGGTCGCGTCACGGCTTCCGTTGTCGACGAGGCAGACGCGGTCGAACCCGAGGTCGAGGTAGAAATCGACGAAGCTGGTGATGATGTCCGCTTCGTCCCGGCAGCAGGCGATGACGATGTCTTCGAGCCGTTCTTTCATCGGGTCTTTGCCAATTCCGCGGCAGTGCGCAGGTGGTGAGGGAAACGAGGGGGATTCACGCGACAGAAACGGCAGTGCGAAGTCAGATGGCGTCCGTCGACGATCGCCTCGCGCTCATCGGCCGACGCGTCCAGCGGTACGCCGTCGCCGGGCTCGAACGGGCGTCCGTCGAAGTCCGCCCACGCCGCGACCGAGCACGGATAGAAGCGTCCGTCGCGGACGGTCATGCATCCTTCCATCGGGCAATTCGCGCGAGCCTCGGCCGGATCGCTCTTTCCTTCCGGGTCGTGAAAATCGAGGAACGTGTCCTGCGGCCAGAGCTCGAGCGTGATGCCGTGCTCCTGGCACAGTTCCGTGATGCGCGGAACGTCCGTCGGCACGTTGGGATACACGCTGACGGCGAGATGAATGTCGTTCCGGGCCATGCTTTCGAAGAGTTCCCGTTTCGCGCGCGGCACGAGGACGCCGTTCGTGACGACCTTCATCTCCGTCCCGGCGAACGCCTCGCGCGCGATGGCGACGAGCTCAGCCAGACGCGGGTTGAGCAGCGGCTCGCCGCCGAGGAGGTGAATGAATTCGGGGTCGAGACTCTCCGCCGCTTCGGTCGCCTGTGCACGGAACTGCTCAGGCGAAGCGAACCACGACGGTGAGGTCGGGGAAAAGTGGGAGCATCCTGCACACGTGAGATTGCAGTGATGCACCATATGGAACTCCAGTACCCGGAGCTTCACCCGATTGGTCATGATCCCCTCTCTCTCAAAGGAGTGACGACGGGGGTGGTTTCCCTACCCGGCGCAGCAGCCGAATCGAGAAAAATCGCGCATGCTCGCTCGATCGCCGCCAACGTTTCCTCGAAGACCGCTTCGCTTTGTGAATAGGGATCGCGGATGTCCGCCTGCGCGGCGTCAAACGACCCCAGCCGCAGCGTCTTCCGTTTCGCCGTGTCTCCGAAAAGCTCCGCCACGCGCGCGGCGTTCTCCGCGTCCATCACCACGATCACGTCCGCCCACTCGATGTCGTCCACGGCGGCGCGGCGTGCGACGTGCGACTCGAGGTCGTAACCGTGCCGCGACGCCACGCTGCGCGCGAGCTCATGCGCCGCGCGTCCGACGGTTCGCTCTTCGGTGGCCGCGCTGCGGATCTCGACCGCGATGCCGCGCGCGTCCGCGAGCCGGGCGAGCACCGCCGCGGCCAGCGGCGAGCGACAGATGTTCCCTTTGCAGATCATCAGCACGCGCACGGCGTCATCGTACGACGGCGGGGACGTTATGATGCGGATTCGCACTGATGAGCACGCACGTTCTGGTCATCGCGCCGCATCACGACGACGAGGCCATCGGCTGCGGCGGCACGATCGCGCGCCTCGCCGCGGCGGGATGCGATGTCGCGACCGTGCATGTCTTCGCCGGCACGTCCGGAATCGCCGGGCTCGATCCGCTCGCCTGCAGCGGCGCGCGGGCAGGCGAAGCCGAAGCGGCGGCCGCGGTTCTCAACACACGCGTGTTGCCATCCCTCGGATTCGAAGATCGCGGCCCGGTGTCGCCGCAGACCATCGCCCGCGCGCTGGTGCGCACCGTCCGGGAGCTCCGGCCGCGCATTGTGTTCGCTCCGCATGCGGGCGAGCCGGACGCCGAACATGCTCTCGTCGCCGCCGCGGCGATCGAATCGGTATGGATGTCGCGCGCGCCGATCTGGCCGGAGCAGGGCGAGCCGGTCTCCGAGTCGATCCTGATCCTCGGTTACGAGGTCTGGCGACCGATGACGAACGTCGGTCTTTTCGTCGACATCGGCGCGTTCATCGACGTGAAGCGGCGGGCGCTCGCGGCGTTCGCTTCGCAGATGACGCCGGAGGGCTGGCTGAGCGGCGCGATCGGCCTGAGCGCCTACCGCGGCACGACGCTCCTCGGCGGCGGCTACGCCGAAGCGTTCTCCACGCACGCGGCGTCGTGCGACGCGCTCTCGGTCCTGATCGCCGCACTGGAGACGTCGGAGCCGAAGCGCTGAATCCGCGCGCCGTCGGCGCGCGCCAGCTCGCTCGCGTGGCCCGCGTCCATCCTCCGCACGCCCGCGCTTCGTGTCGTCAGCAGCCCTTTCAGATAACCGGCGGTGTACACGCGATTCCGGAACAGCATGTACAACGCGGGCGCGATGCCCTGACTCCGCAAGGTCGTCCATACCGACCGCGGCACGTCCGTCAGCCGCACTCCGTGCAGCAGCGCCATCGCCTCCCCCGAGCCGTAGCGGAACGTGCTGCGCAGATCGGTGCGCAGATCGAGCGCGGCGTGATGGATCAATCCATCCCGGACGTCGACGATGGCAATCCCTGCGCCGCGGATCCGATGATCGAGATCGGCGTCCTCGCGCCAGCGGATCGACGGATTGAAAAACGAACCGCCGATCTTCGGGAGAATCGCCCGCGACACGGCGAGAGGCGGCTTGTACGCGGTCAGCTCGTCCGCGGTGTGATGCTGCCGCGAGCGGGCAATGACGCGACTGATCCACGACCGGCCCGGCGAGAAGCACACCGGACCTTTGTAAACCTCGGCGTCGGGACGGCCGCGCTCCATCCGCCGCCGGAACGCGTCGACCGCGCCCGGCGCGAACGTGCAGTCCGAGTCCATGTACAGGAGCCAGTCGGCGTGCGCGGCGCGCGAGCCGCACTCGAGGGCCAGCGAGAGGTTCGCTTCGTCGATCACGAACGTGCGAACCTCGCGCGGAACCTGCGACACGACCCACTCGCGAAACTCGCTCGTGCTGCCGTTGAACACGATCACGATCTCCACACCTTCGCCGGCGCTGGCGACGCAGTCGATCACGCGCGGATCGTTCCGGCAGGGAATGATGATGGCGAGGTCAGTACGCATCGGTCATGACTCGAAGGGCCGGCGTCGTCAGCGTTCCGTCGGCCATGGCGCGCTGCGCGTCATTCCAGAGCAGTGTATCGATCTCCGCCTCGTACATCCCGGTCATCGCCGCCAACCGCTCGCCCGCCACGATGACGCCCGCTCGCAGTGCGCGCTCGAGCGGATCGCCGGGCTGCAGCAGCGGTTGCGCCTCGATGCGACGGCGCATCTCGTCGTCCGGCACCAGCACGCCGCGCGAGCAGAGAAGCTGCACCAGCCTCGTCTCGGGCATGCAGGTGAGCTCGGCCGCGCCGTCGAGGATGCCGAGGAGCAGGGCGATTCCGAACGCGGTCACCTGCGCGCGCTTGAGGAACTCGTCCTCGTACAGGCCGGAGTCGCTCAGAAATTCGACGAGGGTGGGAACGTTGTTGAAAGGCGCCGCCGCCGCCGAGAGGTGTTGGATTCCGGCCGAGGCGAGATGGCCGGCGAACGCTCGCAGCCGGCGCATCCGATCATCGAGCCCGATGAACGACGGCCATTCCGCGGCGCCCGCGAGCGCGTCCGCCGTCGCCGACTGCATCCCGACCGTGTCTTCGAAGGGAAGCGATGACGCGGCGAGCGCGGCGAAAAAACCGCTCGAACGGCTCAGCGCCCGGCCTCTCACCACACACACGAATTGAGCTCCGCTCGCCGGGTCGATGAAGGAGTAGTTGACGCAGCCGAAATAGAGCCGGAGAGCGAGCTCGCGGTCGACCGGCATCCCGACGCAGAAATCCGCAAACGGCCTGCCCGTCTCGCCCCGCCTCGCCGCCAGCGACGACGCATACGCCTGGCATGCGCCATCGTCGATCCGCAGGTCCGATTCCCGATGAACGGCGTGCGCGCGAAGCCGCACATCGTGAAGAAGACCTCGGGTCCGGGGAGAGAGTGTTCGCATGTTCACTACCTAGGTGTGGCGTCGGTCCGCAAATCCCTACCTCCGATCGTGATCCGGGAACGATTCCGGGCCTCCGCCACGCGTTCAAACAATCGTAACTCGCCAACTTGAATAGATAATTTAAGGTGACTGTCAGGCAGTCGCCGGAGGAGCCGTTGATGAAAGCCTTCCTGCCATTGTTCGTCTTGCTCTCGACCTTAGCTCCTTCGTCGGGCGTTTCAACGCCGGGGCAACCGCCACCCAAACCAGCGTGGCAGTGGACCGATGACGAGCGTATGACTGCTCGCACGGTCAAGTCCGCTCACCACCCCATCAGCGCTGAGAGCACCTCGGCGTCGGGTGACCGGACTCATTTCGTCCTCGATGGCTCGCGGAACGCCGAACTGTTCATGCCGTCGGAGTTGTACAACAGCCTTACCTACGGCCTGTGGGAAGACGATCGCACGCGATCGGAGGCACGATCGAGGTACAAACCCGCTATTCAGAAGTTCGGGTGGGATGAGGCGGTGTTTTGGAGCACGCTGGAGAAGTTGGACCGCCGTCATCAGGAGCTGCAACGACGGCTCCTCAGTCGCGATCTGAAGCCTGCCGAAGGTGAGCGCCTGAACATCGAGGCGTGCAACGCCCGGCTCATGGCCTTCCGAGCCGCAAAAGCAACGTTCGGCGCAGACAAGTTTCTCGAGTTTCTGTACACAGCCGTAGCTCCGGGCATATCGATCACCGCGCGAATTGGAAGCGATGAGGAACAGCGCCTCCGGTACGTCGAAGGGGGATGCCAATGAGCGCGCGATCGATAGCGCTCGCTGCATTTTTCGCCACGATCAGTTCTTTGGTGACGGCGCCTCCGGCAAAAGCGATCTGCGAGCCCTACCTGGAGCTGCGAACCATGAACACCTACGACACCGGAGCCCGTCTTCTGAACGGGCAATGGATTGTCGGTTCGTCGGTTCTCATCTATTCGCATCACTGCACGGGAAACATCTACGCGATGGATTGGACCGCCGCACACCTGATTGTCGATACCTTGGGGCTGTCCCCGTACCCAATTGCTTCAACCAGCCGGTCGTTCTACGACTATCAGTTTGACGACACGATTAGTGGTACTGCCGGCTACAGTACATGCTACAGAGGAACGGCTACCGCGTCCGTCACCTATCTTGGCAGCACTGTGGGAGGCGATTACGGCGGCAACAGCGTCTGCACTGACCCCGCGCCGTCAGGCGGTGGCGGTGGGGGCGGTGGGGGATGCGTTCCGACTGAGACGAATCCATGCACTGGCGGTGGCGGTAGCGGTCCCGGAGGCGGGTGGAACAATCAGGACTGCGGATACAACAACGTCGAATTCGGGGGTTGCGCGTCACCCATCGTCATCGACGTAGAGGACGGCTCTTATCCGATGTCCGGCCCGGTGAACCCGGTGCAGTTCGATCTGAACGCGGACGGGACCCTTGACGTTTCGACGTGGACCGCTCCCGGATCGTCGGTCGGCTTCCTCGCCCTCGATCGAAACCATAACGGGAAGGTCGATGACGGCACGGAACTGTTTGGCAATCACACTCCGTCGGGCAGCGGTCACGTCGCCGCGAATGGCTTCGTAGCGCTTGCGGTCTGCGATGGGAATCATGATGGAGTGATCAATGCGGCGGACGCGATCTGGGCGTCGCTCCTGCTATGGATCGACGCGAACCACAACGGACGATCTGAGCCGGAAGAGCTACGTTCTCTTTCCACCACGGCTGTCCGGGCGATCAGTCTCGACTACCGCACGCACATGCGGCGTGATGCCTTTGGGAACCTCTTCCAGTACGAGGGCACGGTACAACTGAGCAGCGGAGTCCGTCACATCTATGACGTGTTCTTCCGTATTCGGGAGTGAGACAGCGCGTCTGAGGATGTTACAGCCGCCGTCACATCTTCACGCCGATCGTTGTCCGTTCTGACAAGACTCGGCGCGTCGAGGCGCGTACTCTCTCCCCATCGAAAGGAGATTCACATGATCAAACGTCTGGTAGTCACCCTCATCGTCGTCCTCCTCGCCACCGCGGCGTTCGCCGGCGGAAAGTCGTGCGAGATGAAGTCCGGAAAGAGCGTCGAGCTCAATGGCACGCTGCTCCAGCAGACGAGCGGCGATCACGCCAAAACGGTCTTCAAGGTCGCCAACAGCGACAAGTCGTACACCGTGTGCGAGAAGACGAAGAGCTCCGTCCTCGAGCTCGGCAACGGCGGCAAGGACACGCTGCACGTGAAGGGCAAGATCGTGAACTGCGGCGACGGCGAAGAGCTGTTTATCGACACCGCGAACAAGATCTAGCAGCGGTTCGCCGGAAGAGTGGCGCTGATGCGATCAGCGCCCTCTTCCATCCTTCACACCGTGATCTGCGTGCCGTCGAATTTCCGTAAATGGAATCCGGCGAAGAACTCGCGGGCCGTGAGCTTCATTTCGCGAAGGTATTGAATGGCCACGGTCTCGCCGAGGCGCAGACCTTCTGCCGCGTCGGAGCGGAAGTGGACCCCGGCGAAATTGCGGGCATACGCGACATTCTCCGCGAGCTTGTCGAGCTCTCCGCCCACCGTGAGATCGGGGCCCTCATAGCGCTGCAGGGAGAGGCCGTCGGCGGCCGGAACGAATGTCTGCGGCAGAACCCAGGTCTCGGCGAACCAGGCCTTGAGGATCGTCGCGCACGCGCCGGCGATCGCCGCGTGGCCGGCCGGGAAGCTGGGATGCGACGGCGCGCCCTCGGGATACGACTGCGGAAGCAGCGCCGTGGCGAATTTCTCTTTCGTCAGGCCCACGGCTTCCGACTTCAACAAGTCGGCGTGAAGCGGCGAGACGGATTGCTTCCGCAGCGCGAAGTGAACCCGCGCGCCGATCTCCTCGGGACGCGCGGTGCGGTGCTGCAGCCACTTCTGATACCACGTCGACTTCAGCGCCAGGTTCGCCACTGTAGCGACGAAGTGGAGGATGTCGGGCGCGCCGAATGTGACGAAGCCGCCCTGGTTCACCGAATATTGATAAGGGATTCCGCCGTCCAGCGGCGCGCTCATCTTGAGCAGCATCAGCGCGGCGCCGAGAAATGCCTGGTATGTGAAATCACGATGCACGAACTCGGCGAGATCGCGGGCGCTGCGAATGTATTTCGGCTGCGTTTCGAATTCATTGACCGCGGCCAGGCCGCCGTTCTGAATGGCGCGCCAGTCGTCCACAGTGGTCATGTAATCGCGGCCCGGGACGGCGATGCGGATCTTCATCGGCACCTTGATCGGCGTCCACGGGAGATCGCGCCAGAGGAATTGCGATACATACGGACCGAGCAACCCTCCGCGCGAACCGCCGCGGCAGACGTTCAACGCGTCGATCGTCGTGCCGCGGCGCGGACCGCAGAACGCGCCGAGGGACGTCAATTCGGCCGAGGCCCGGCGGACCAGATCATTCGATTCGTATTGTGAAAAGGGGACGTCGCGCAGGAGCGCCTTCCAGTACAGCTCCACCATGTCGGCGGCGAAATGCGCGCTGGCGTATTCGGGCGGCGGCTCGGTCGTGGGCTGATGAGAATCGGGTCCCACGAGATCGTAGGCCAGCGACGCATGCGGATTGGCGAGCTTGAGATATCCGCCGAGCGGGATCTGCTCCAGGTCATCGGAATTCCCTGACGCCATCGCCTTGAGATAGGCGCGATAGGCGCCGGGATCGACCTCCCCGACCTCATTGTGCGGAAGCCCCTTCGAGTAGGACGCCCACCGTTTCTCGTAGCGCTCTTCATCCCCGTTCGTTTTCTGTGCGACGCGCGGCTGATCGCGCTCGAGCTTCGCCGCGGCGACGCGCACCTCGTATGCGCGTGAGGCGCGGGAGGGGGGCGGCGCAGCCGGTTCAGGCGCCGACGCAGGCGTTGGAGCGGCGGCACCGAGGGTCGTGGCCAGGGCTGCGCCGGCGGCGGCCTCGCCGGTTGCGGTCAGAAAACGGCGGCGGCTGATGCGGCTGCGGCGTGGCGAAGGGATGTCGTTGGACATTCAGTGACCCTGATGAATGGAGTGACGGCATTCTACACAGCACGGAGATCATTGACTGCGGAGATACCGAAAGGTTATCGTGCGCGCCAAATTTAATTTCCCGCTTTCCCGCAGCACGCCAATATCGAAATTTCTTCTCCGTCCGTAATATCAAGAGATTCCCGACGAGAGAGAACCACACCCTTTGGCGAGGGGGCAGACGAAGTTCTGTCCCGAAGATGCCACACAGGATCAATGACAACCGCAGCGGCGCGCGTCTTCGCGCCGGTTGCACAGAGTGAGGTCACGAATGGCGTACCGGACCTGTCTACGCTTGGCGGCTATCGTGTTGTTCGTCTGCGCATCGGCGCAAGCCGGTACGTTTGCCGTCTTCGGACCGCGCGACTACAAACGGGCGACCGGCCAGCCGGTCGGCGAACATGCGACCTTTACGGCGCGCAACACGGCGCTGACCTATCGCCTGCAATTCCAGAACGGCGGCCCGGCGAACGCGTTCGCCCAGATCACCAGCGCGAAGGTGACTCTCAATGGCGCCGAGATCATCGTCCCGAAAGACTTCACCGCGAAGACGCCGGCGCTCATCGAGAGGGCCGTCGCGCTGGCCGCTTCGAATGAGCTGATCGTCGAGATCAATGGCGATCCGGGTGCCGGCGCCACGCTGCAGATTCTCGGCGAGGACAATGATCTCCCGAGCATCGTGGCCACCCTCGCGCCGGCGCCGGCCGCCGGCGGATGGAACAACACCGACGTCACCGTCAGCTTCGCCTGCGGCGATGCCACGTCGTCCGTACCGCAGTGTCCCGCTCCTGTCCACCTCACCGCCCAGGGCGAGACCATCGTCGAGCGCACGGCGACCGATGCCGCGGGGAACTCCGCGTCCACGTCGGTCACGGTGAAGATCGATTACGAGCCGCCGCAACTCATCTTTCTGGAGGAGCCGCCGGCGCGTACGAATGAGTCGTCGGTGCACATCCGAGGATTGGTCAGCGACTTGAGCGGCGCGACGGTGCGGGTCAACGGCGTGAACGCTCCGGTCGTGGAGGACGAGTTCTCGGCCGACATCCCGCTGCACGAAGGGACGAACGCCATCTCCGTCGTCACCACCGACCTCGCCGGATCGACCGCCAGCATCACCGGCAGCGTCGAGCGCTACACGATTCCGGTGGTCGAGATCACCACGCCGGCCGACCTCGCGGTCGTGCGCGACGCGAGCGTCAACGTCAGCGGCACGGTCAGCACGCCCGGCGCGGCGGTTCGGGTCAACGGAATCGCGGCCACCGTCAGCGGCAACAACTTCACCGTTCACGACGTCCCGCTCGCGCAGGGGAGGACGGTGGTCACGGCCGCGGCGACGACCGCGGCGGGGAACACCGGGTCGGCCAGTGTGCTGATCTACCGCGACTCCATTCCGCCGCGCGTCACGCTGCATGCGCCGGCCGATGGCGCGACGGTTTACCAGTCGCCCATCGACGTCACCGGCACGGTCGACGACATCGTCGTCGGCACGATCAACTCCGGACAGATCGCCATCACCCTGAACGGCTCGCCGGTCGAAGTGGCCAACCGCGCCTTCGTCGCCCATGACTTCGCGCTCACCCCCGGCGTCAACACGTTGACCATCACGGCGGTCGATCAGGGCGGCAATTCGCGCACGCTCACCTCGCACGTCACCTACGACCTCGCCGCGGGGCAGGCGAAAATCGTCGGCCTCTCCGGAAACGGTCAGAGCGCGGCGATCGGCGCCGAGCTCGCGCACCCGCTGGTGGTCCGCCTCGTCGGCGCGAACGGTCTGCCGGTGGCGGGACAGCCGGTGTCGTTCGAGATCGCGGAGAACAACGGTTCCCTGCGGACGCAGGCCGGAACCGGACGTACCGTCACCGCGACCACCGACGCCGGCGGACAGGCGAGCGCCTTCTTCACTCTCGGAACGCGCGCCGGAGCGGGCAACAACCGCGTCGTGGCGCACGCCGGCGGCTTCGCCGGGTCGGTCGAATTCGCCGCCGCAGCACGCACCGGACAGCCGGCGATGATCGTCGTCGATTCCGGCAACACCCAGTTCGGCGCGACCGGCGCGCCGCTGCCGCGTCCCCTCATCGCCGTCGTCGTCGACTCCGGATCCAATCGTCTCGGCGGCGTCTCCGTCACGTTCTCGTCGCTCCAGGGCGGAGGCACGTTCGACGGAAACGACACGATGACGGTCACCACCGACAGCGACGGCCGCGCCATCGCCACGCCGACCGTCGGACAGATCGGGACGAACACCTACGTCGCTTCGGTCGGCGGCGTCGAGCATCCGGCGGCGTTCCACGCCTTCGGGAAACTCGCCGGCCCTCCCTCCGAGACGCGCATCAGCGGCGTGATTCTCGACAACACCGATCTGCCGCTTCCGGGGGTCTCGGTCCGCATCGACGGCTCGACGCTGACGGCGCTCACCAACGATCAGGGGCAGTTCACCATCGCCGCCGCGCCTGTCGGATACGTGAAGCTGCTCGTCGACGGCTCGACGGCGCAGCGGCCCGGGACGTGGCCGACCATCGAATATGCGATGTACACCATCCCCGGCGCGAACAACACGCTGGAGATGCCGATCTACCTCCTGCCGATCGACGTGCGGCGCGGACTCTTCCTCGACGAAGTCACCGGCGGCACGCTCACGCTTCCGGAACTGCCCGGCTTCGCCTTGACCGTGAAACCAGGTTCGGCCACCTTCCCCGGCGGCGGCCGCACCGGCACCGTTTCGGTCACGCTCGTCCACGCCGACAAAGTGCCGATGGCGCCCGGCTTCGGACAGCAGCCGCGCTTCATCGTCACCATCCAGCCCGCGGGCGTGCATTTCGATCCGCCGGCGGCGATCAGCTTCCCGAACGTCGACGGTCTCGCGCCGGGCGAGGTCACCGAGATGTACTCCTTCGATCACGACCTCGGCCAGTTCGTCTCCATCGGCACCGCCTCGGTATCCGAAAACGGCGCCGTCCTCCGCTCCGATGCCGGCGTCGGCATCATCAAAGGGGGCTGGCATTGCGGCGGCAATCCGCCGCCCGGCGGCACTCCGAACTGCTGCGACAAGTGCAAGGTGTGCAACGGCACGACCTGCGTCTTCGATCCGACGCAGAACGGGGACAACTGCGAGAAAACGGGGCCTCCGTCTCCCGTCACCATCCCCTTCCAGTTTCTCGGCGGCACGTACACCGTCACCATCTCGGTCTCCGGCGAATGCGGCAAGCATTGCTCGGGCTTTCCCAACAATCCCTGCGCGCTGCCGAGCAACCGGTGGGGATACGGCTACCTGATGTCCGAAGCGAGATATGCGATCGACCTCATCACCAACTCGAACTGCCTCGGGCCGCAGACGCGCGACAAGGCGTTCCGTTCCATCGGCAACATCAATCTCAACATCGAGTGCGCGAACCAGCCGAACGCTCCGGGCACCGGCCCGGCGTGCGCATGGTCGGGCGTCGGCAGCAACGGCCCGGTCAGCCTGACCAACCTTCCGCAGGCGAACTGCGGCCGTCCCGCCAAGCAGATCCTGCACGAGATCCTGCACACGTTCGCCGGCATTCCCCACGTTCCCGGTCCGACCAATGGTCTCGACTGTACGGCCGACACGATCGCCGCCTGCGATCAGAACTGCTTCGGCTCCAGCAACGCCTGCGGTCCCACCAACGGAACGATGAACCCGCTCTGCAACTGAGGACATGATGTCTCGACGAATTGCCACGGTTCTCCTCTGTCTCGCCGTCGCCGCTGTGGCGTGCGGCCGCGAGACGCGCTCCGACTGCCGTCCCGTGAACGGCGTTGCGTACTGGTCGCACACCGTACTGTTCCCGCTCGCGCAGAACGATGCCGGCGGCCGTCGCATGTGGGCGCGCGACGACCATGCGAGCGAAGTCTGTTTCAGCGCCCCGCTCTCCGAGGTCAACGACCCGCTCGTGCGAACGGAAGGCCTCGTGGTCGGTTTGCGGGAGCTGGCGAAGGACGTCACGCGCGACGCGACGCAGTGGGACACCGACGCGCGGACGCAGGAAGTGCGGAACAAGCTGCGGACGCTGGTTCGCCGCGATTTCTCATCCGCGCAGGAGTACGAGGACTGGCTCCTGGAGAACGGGGACTACCTCCGCTGGTCCGATCAGGCCGATGCCCTGGTCATCGATGAAGAGGCGCGTGCGGCCGGGCGGCCGGTGGTGCCGAAGCGTTTCGTCGACCTCAGCGCCGCGGACTACTGGTACTACGACGGAATGCAGTGGCTCCGTGACGTGAAGACGGAGGGCGGGGTCGTGAGCGGGAGCTACTGGAGCGGCGGGCAGGGAGCGGCGTATGTCCCGTTCCGCACCGCCGGCCGCGCGCTCGACGACCGCGCGGCGAAGGAAGAAGGCTACCGCCGGGCCGTCGCCTTCCGCCTCACCTTCTTCGACGGCGCGAGCCCCGATGGAGCGCAGGAGATCGCGCAGCACCTGCAGAGACTCACCGGCCAGCGATTCCGCGACGCGAAATCGTGGAAAGCGTGGTGGGTGGCGAACCGGCAGTACCTTCGCCTTTCCGCCGACGGCTCTCATCTCGAAACCCGCAACAGCGAATGATTTTCGGAGGAACAGAATCCATGCGTATTCGTGCTCTCACCGCGTTCCTCGCCGCTGTCGCCGCAGTCGCGACGGTTTCCGCCGCGGGCCAGAACCTCGCGCTGAATGAAAGCTGCACCGTGAGCGTCCTCAATCGCTCCGTGCAGGTCGACAGCAACGGGGCGTGGGTCCTGCCCAACGTCCCCTCGAACATCGGACTGGTTCGCGCGCGGGCCACCTGCGTGGAGAATGGGATCACCCGTTCCGGACAGTCGGACTACTTCCTCGTGCCGCCGAACGGAATCGTGCAGGTGGCGGAGATCAAGTTCGACGCGCCCGCTCCGATTCCGGCGACGTTGAGGCTCACCGCGCCGTCCACCTCGCTCGGCGCGATCGGCGCGACGCTGCAGGTCACGGCCACGGCCACCTACGCCAACGGCACGAGCGGCAACATCTCCCTCGGCGCGCAGGGGACGAACTGGTTCACCAGCAACCCGCGCATCGCCACCGTCAGCGCGGACGGACTGGTCACCTCCGTCGCCACCGGCAACGTGCTGATCAGCGCGATGAATGAAGGCGCCCTGGGCATGGTGCAGATCTCCATCGTCACCGGCGGCGACTCCGACGGCGATGGAATCCCCGACGACTTCGAGATCAGCAACGGCCTCGATCCGGCGAACCCCGCCGACGCGGCGGGGGATCTCGACAACGACGGCCTGACCAACCTTCAGGAATACCAGCGCGGCACGCTGCTGCACGTCGCGGACACCGACGGCGACGGCTTGCGCGACGGCGACGAAATCTCCGCCGGCACGAACCCGCTGCTCGCCGACACCGACGGCGACGGCATCCGCGACGGCCTCGAAGTGCAGACCGGCTCCAATCCGCTCGATCCGTCGAGCTACAACCTCGCCCTGGCGCTGCAGACGATCACCGTCACGCCGAACGCCTTCGAGATCGTCGTCAACACGCTCGTCGGCGAGGCCTCGCGCATCGTCGCCGTGACCGGCAACCTCAAGGACGGCACCACCATCAACCTCACCGCGCGCAGCCGCGGGACGACCTACAGCTCGTCGAACCTCGCCATCGCCAGCTTCGGCGCGGTCGACGGCCAGATCTTCGGCGGCAGCGCCGGCACGGCCACCGTCACGGTCGCCAACGGCGGGCACACCGCCACCGCCACCGTCACGGTGCGCACGTTCGCGCCGCAGCCGCTCTCGTTCCTGCAGTTGCCCGGTTTCGCCAACAACGTCGACGTGGCGGGCAACTACGCGTACGTCGCCGCCGGCTCGGCCGGACTGGTGATCGTCGACGTCACCAACCGCCGCGCGCCGGTCATCGTCAAGACCGTCGACACGCCGGGCAACGCCAACGACGTGCACGTCGTCGGCACCACCGCGTACGTGGCGGACGGCGCCTCCGGTCTGCAGGTCATCGACGTCGCCACTCCGGCGACCGCGCACATCATCGGCACGCTCGACACCGACGACGCGTGGGATCTCGTCGTCTATGCCGGCACCGCCTATCTCGCCGATGGCGCGTCGGGCCTCCGCGTGATCGACGTGCGCAACGGCGCCGGGCCGGTGCTCCTCGGCACGTACGACACGAACGGCGTGGCCAAGGGCGTCGACGTCGCCGGACGTTACGCCGTCGTCGCCGACGGCAACGCGATCGTCGTCATCGACGTCGCCACGCCGTCCGTTCCGACCTTCGTCGGCGCCGTGGCCATGGGCGACGTGCGCGACGTGGTGGCCGAAGGGACCTTCGCCTACGCCGCCGACATGAGCACGAGCCTGCAGGTCGTCGACTTCTCCAATCCGGCCTCGCCGTCGATCGTCGCCACCGCCGACCGCGCGCTGGCCGGCATTCCCACCGACGTGGCGAAAGTGCGCGAGCTCGTCTTCGCCTCCGACATCTTCTTCGTCAACGGCGTCTCGGTGACCGACGTCCGCTCGCCGGCCAATCCGACCGTCCGCGCCCGGCTCGATTTCCCGCAGCGCGATGATCAGGGCGTCGGCATCGCCGTCGATCATCAATTCGTCTATCTCGCCGCCGAGCGCTGCTGCGGAATCACGCAGAACGGCACCAGCGGCGACACCGCGCTCTACATCGGCCAGTACCTCTTCGCCGAAGACACCGCCGGCATTGCGCCGTCGATCACCCTGACCTCACCGGTGCAGCAGCCGACCGCCGTCGAAGGCGGCACTCTGCGCATCGCCGCGAACGCCACCGACGACATCCTCGTGGCGTCCGTCGACTTCATCGTCAACGGGCAGGTCATCGCCACCGACACCGTCGAGCCGTACGAGGTCATGTACTCCGTTCCGGTCGGCGTGCCGACGCTGACGATCTCCGCGCGGGCCACCGATCTCGCGAACAACTCCACCACCACGCCGCAGGTGATCATGAGCGTCATCCCCGATCCGGGAACGACCGTGACCGGCCGCGTCGTGACGGAGGCGGGCACCGGCGCCGGCGGCGCGACCGTCGTCTGCTCCGGCAAGAGCGCGACGGCGCTCTCCGACGGCACCTTCTCCGTGGCCAGCGTGCCGACCATCACCGGCGTCGTCCGCTGTACCGCCAGTTACCTCTCCGCCGGCATTCCGTACACCGGCGTCTCCGCCTCGGTGAGCGCGATCCCGGGCGGCACGACGAGCACCGGCAACATCACCGTCCACAGCGCGCTGCAGGTCGTGCAGTTCCCGAAGAGCGCCTGGGCCGTCGACGGCGGATTCCTGGCCCGCACCCTGGCGATGGAAGGGAACTACCTCCTCGTCGGTCCGTGGAGCGCGTCGGGGACCGTGGTGACGTTCGATGTCAGCGATCCGGCGAATCCGGTGCGCCTCAACACGCGGACGGCCGGCAACGGCGAGGTCTACGACCTGGAAGTGAAGGACGGCGTCGCCTACGTTGCCTCGTATGACTTCTGCACCATGCCGGTGGCGAACGGCTCCGGACGCAGTTGCGTCGATTACGGCGGCGGCGAGCTCTCCGTCGCGGTGAAGCTGCCCTACGTCTTCGCCAGCACCAACGCCGGCGACGGACGCGTACGTCTCTTCGACGTCACCACGCCCTCCTCGCCGCGGCGGGTCCGCGAACAGGGGATGGTGCCGGGCGTCGGCTACGTGCAGTTCCTCGACCTCGTGCTGTACGGCCCCAACTATCTCATCGGCATTTCCGCCGACGAGCCGGGGGGCGTCGGGCATGAGGTCGTGGTCATCGACATCAGCGATCTCAATTCGTGGAAAAAGGTCGCCGAGCTCGATGTCCCGAATTACCAGGCCACGCGCGGCAAGGTGCAGGGCAATCGTCTCTACCTCGCCAGCCAGTACTCGTCCGAAGTCGTGGTCGTCGACCTCACCAATCCCGCCGCCCCGGCCGTCGTCGGCCGCCGCGCCGCGTCGAATCACTCGCCGGGCGTATGGCCGCTGTACAACGAGCTGTTCGTCGCGGCCGGCACCGACGGCCTGGTCAGCCTCGACGTCACCACGCCGGCCTCGCCGGTCGTGACGCGCACCGTCAACGTCGGCGGCAACGCCTGGGACGTCGTCATCCGCGGCAACTACGCCTACGTCGCCAACGAGACCGGCCTGGCCGTCGCCGGCTTCGCCATTCCGCCGTCCATCGACGTCTCGCGCATCACGCTCGAGCGGGCCGGCGGCCTGGTCACCGCGCGCGGCGCGGTCGGCGCGATCACCGGACAGGGTCCGCTCACCGCCGGCATGAACAACGTCGTGAGCGGCGCTTCGGTCTCCGGCCTCACGGTGGCCTCGGACGGTTCGTTCACCGCCAGCGTCCCCGCGGCCTCGGGAGAGGGACTGACGCTCACCGCCATCGACGCCGCGGGCCGCATCGCCGGTCCCGTCTCCATCGGCACGGCGCCGGTCGGCAACACGAAGCTCATTCCGCTGCGCCTGGAAGACAGCTGGCGCGCTCGCACGCTCGCGGTCGAAGGCTCCATGCTCGTGGTGCACGGATGGGGTGAGGAGTACGGCACCAGCGGCAATGCCATCGTCTTCGACATCTCCAATCCATTCAACCCCGTGCAGCGCTTCACCAGGACCATCGCCAACGGTCAGGCGTACGACACGGAGATCGTGAACGGCATCGCCTACAACGCCGGCTGGGATTTCTGCATGACGAATCTCAACGATCCGAATGCAGGACGGCAGTGCGTCGATCCGGGAAGCGGTGAGCTCGGCGTCGCCGTCTCCGGCCGCTACGCGTTCACCTCGGGCGCGACGAACCTCGGCGCGATCCGCGTCTACGACGTCTCGAACGGCACGCCGCGATTCATCCGCAATTACAACCTCCTGCCCTCCAACGCGAACTTCTACGACCTCATCGCCTATGGCTCGAACTATCTGATCGCCATCAGCCCCGACTCATCGGGCGGACAGGGCCACGACGTCGTCGTCGTCGACCGGCGCGACGTCAACAACCTGGTCAAGGTCGCCGATCTCGACATCCCGAACTTCCAGGGCTTCCGCGGCGAGATCCGCGGCACGACGCTCTACCTCGCGTCGGCGAACGAAGGGACGAGCGCGGCCATCGTCGATCTCTCCAACCCGCTCAATCCGCAGCTCCGCAGCGTCTTCCAGCCGACCGGCAAGGTGCGCGGCGTCGACGCCAGCGGCACGACGCTGATCACCGCGAACGGCACGGCCGGCGTGACGATGTACGACGTCTCCAATCCGGCGTCGCCGGTGAAGATCGCCACGGCGGACGCCGGCGGCAGCGCCTGGGACGTCGTCCTCAATGGCGGCGCGGCGTACGTGGCGGCCGAAGCGGGACTCGTCGTCATCGGCGACGTCACGGCGCCGCCGGTCGTCGACGTGGCCCGCATTGCGATCTCCGTCGCGTCGCAGACCACCGCCACCGTCACCGGTCAGGCCCGCTCCATCAGCGGCATCTCGCCGCTGAAGGTCGCGGTGCAGAACACCAGCACCGGCGTCTCGGTGAACAACATCGCCGTGGCCGGCGACGGCAGCTTCACCGCCACCATCGCCGCGCGCTCCGGCGAGACCCTCGCCGTCGCGGCCACGGACGGCAACAACCGCACGAGCGGCAACGTCACCATCGGCCCGGTGCCGTTCGGCTCGGCCACCATCACCATGCCGATCGCGCCGGGCTCGGTCGGCGACAGCTTCCGCGCGCGCGATCTCGCCAGCGAAGGGACGATGCTCGTCGTCAGCGGCTGGGGCGAAGACTTCGGCACCAACGGAAACGCCGTCGTCTACGACATCTCCAATCCCGCCGCGCCCGTCCAGCGATTCATCAAGACCATCGCCAACGGGCAGTCGTACGACGTCGAGCTGGTGAACGGCTGGGCGTACGACGCCGGCTGGGACTTCTGCGTCACGAACCTCAACGATCCGAACGCGGGACGGGTGTGCGTCGATCCGGGCAGCGGTGAGCTCGGCGTTGCGGTGTCAGGCCGCTACGCCTTCACCTCCGGCGCGACGAACCTCGGCGCGATCCGCATGTACGACGTCTCCAATCCGGCCGCGCCGAGGTTCATCCGCAACACCAACTTCCTGCCGTCGAACGCCAACTTCTTCGACCTCATCGCCTACGGCCCCGACTACCTGATCGCGCTCTCGCCCGACGATTCAGGCGGCACCGGTCACGACGTCGTGGTCATCGACCGGCGCGACGTGAACGCCCTGGTGAAAGTGGCGGAGCTCGACATCCCGAACTTCCGCGCCTTCCGCGGCCGGATCTACGGCAACACCCTCTACATCGCGTCGGCCCATGACACGCGGCCGATGGCCATCGTCGATCTGACTAATCCGCTCGCGCCGGTTCTGAAGTCGATCGTCGACACCGGCGGCTGGACGCGCGGGGTCAGCGTCGCCGGCAACATCGCGGCGACCGCCGATCTGTCGATGGGCGTCAGCTTCACCGACGTCACCAATCCCGCCGCTCCCCGCATTCAGGGATCGCAGTTCGTCGGCGGCAATCCGTGGGACGCGCTGTTTGCGAACGGCGCACTCTACGTCGCCAACGAGCAGGGCATCGTCGTCTTCCGCGACGTCATCGCTCCGCCGATCATCGATGGGCAGCAGATCTCGATCGCCGCCACCACCAGCACCACGGCGACCGTCACCGGCGCCGCGCGCGCCGTGACCGGCCAGGCTCCGCTGACCGCGGTCATCACCAACACCACCACCGGCGCGGCCGGCGGCTCGATCGCCATCGCCGCCGACGGCAGCTTCACCACCACGATCGCCGCGCGTCCGGGCGAGGCGATCTCCATCACCGCGACCGACGGAGCGGCACGCACCGCGGGACCGCTGGCCATCGGCGTCGTGCCGTTCGGTTCGACCACCGTCACCATGACGATCGCGCCCGGCCAGGTCGGCGACAGTTTCCGCGCCCGCACGCTGGCCCGCGAGGGATCGATGCTCGTCGTCAGCGGTTGGGGCGAGGAATTCGGCACCAACGGCAACGCCGTGGTCTACGACGTCTCCAACCCCAACGCTCCGGTTCAGCGATTCGTGAAGACCGTGGCCAACGGTCAGTCGTACGACATGGAGATCGTAAACGGCTGGGCGTACGACGCCGGCTGGGATTTCTGCGTCACCAACCTCAACGATCCGAACGCGGGACGGGTATGCGTCGATCCAGGCAGCGGCGAGCTCGGCGTCGCGGTCTCCGGCCAGTATGCCTTCACCAGCGGCGCGACCAATCTCGGCGCGATCCGCATGTACGACGTCTCCAATCCGGCGTCGCCGCGATTCATCCGCAACTTCAACTTCCTCCCCTCGAACGCGAACTTCTACGACCTCGTCGCCTACGGCGCCGATTACCTCATCGCGCTGTCGCCCGACGCCTCTACCGACGGCAAAGGCCACGATCTGGTGATCATCGACCGCCGCGACGTCAATGCGCTGGTCAAGGTCGTCGACATCGACATCCCGAACTTCAAGGCGTTCCGCGGCCGTCTCGAAGGCTCGACGCTCTACATCGCGTCGGCCAATGACGCCACCGCCATGGCCATCGTCGATCTGACCAATCCGCTCGCACCGGTCGTGAAGTCGGTCATCAACTCCGGCGGCCGTACGCGCGGCGTCGCCCCGTCCGGCGGCGTGGTGGCCACGGCCGAAGGGGTGATCGGCGTCGGATTCGTCGACGCCACGAATCCGGGCGCTCCGGTGCTGCAAGGCCGGCAATTCGTCGGCGGCAACACCTGGGACGTGATGACCGTCGGCGGTTCGCTTTACGTCGCCAACGAGCAGGGCATCGTGGTGATCCCGGGCGTCTCCATGCCGCCGCCGGTGCAGAACGTCATGGTCTCGGTGAGCGCGGAGAGCGCGACGTCGGCCAGGGCGGTCGGCGCGGTGGGAGCCATCACCGGACGCGCGCCGATCACCGTTCAGGCGAAGAACCTCGCCACCGGCGTGCTCGGTTCGTCCGCATCCGTTGCCGCCGACGGCACATTCAGCGCCTCGGTCGCGGCCCGTCCCGGCGAGCCGCTCGCGGTCCTCGCCACCGACACCCTCGGCGCGGTCACCGGTCCCATTCCGGCCGGCCCGGTGCCGTTCGCATCCTCCATCCTCAGACTACGCGCCGATCCGAACACTCTCGGCGGCAGCTTCCGCACGCGGTCGCTGGCCATGGAAGGCAATCTCCTGCTGGCGTGGGGCTGGGGCGAGGACTACGGCACGAACGGCAACGCCATGGTCTTCGACATCACCGATCCGGCCAATCCGTCGCTTCTCCGCGTGAAGACGATCGCCAACGGTCAGGCCTACGACGTCGAGATCGTCAACGGCTGGGCCATCTGCGCCGGTTGGGATTTCTGCACCATCAATCTCAGCGATCCGAACGCCGGACGGCAATGCATCGATCCGGGGAGCGGCGAGCTCGGCGTGGCCGTCGGTGGAAACTTCGCGTTCACCTCCGGCGCCACGAACCTCGGCGCCATCCGCGTGTTCAACATCACCAACCCCGGCGCGCCGCAATACCTCGGCAACCAGAATTTCCTGCAGTCGAACGCCAACTTCTACGACCTCGTCGCCTACGGGACGGATTACCTCTTCGCGCTCTCGCCCGACACGTCGTCGAACGGCCAGGGTCACGACCTCGTCGTCTTCGACCGCCGCAATCCGACCGCGCTGGTCAAGCTCGCCGACATCGACATTCCGAACTTCTCGGCGTTCCGCGGCCGCGTCTACGGCACGACCCTCTACATCGCCACGGCGGGATCGTCGACGAAGATGGCGATCGTCGACATCAGCAATCCGGCGTCGCCGGTGGTGAAGTCGGTCGTCGACGCCGGCGGCCTGACGCGCGGAGTCTCGCAGCACGGCACCCGTGCCGTTACCGCCGACGGCTCGATCGGCGTCAGCTTCTTCGACGTGACGACGCCGACCGCTCCGCTCCTCCTCGGCCATCAGTTCATCGGCGGCCAGGTGTGGGACGTTCTGGTCAACGGCAACACGATCTACGCCGCGACCGAGCAGAACGTCGTGGCCATGCGCAATCTCGACGCGCCGTGGACGCTGGGCTTCTTCCAGCAGGCACCCGGCGCACAGATGATGTCTCTGATGGCGAAGCTCGAGGGAGCCCATCGTTGATGATGACCCAGCGATCGAAGCACGCGGCCGTCGTGGCCGCACTCCTGTTCACGGCCGCGGCCGCCCGCGCCGGCACGTATCCGGTTTACGGCCCCCGCAACTTCGTGCGCGACATCAGCCAGCCGGCGGTGGTGACCGAGGCATTCACGGTCGCCGCACCGCAGCGGCCGTACCTCCTGCGCATCGTCAACGGCGGCGCGAACGGCGCGCTGGAGAAGGTGACGAGCGCCATCATCAAGGTGAACGGCCAGGAGATCGCCGGCACGAACGACTTCAACGCGAAGACGCCGCCGGCGCTCGACAAACCGGTCACCCTGTCGGCCACGAACGAGCTCTCGGTCGAGCTGCGCGGAAATCCCGGCAGCGGCCTGACGTTGAGCGTGCTCGGCGAGGACAACGACCCGCCGGTGATCGTCGCGACGGTCACGCCGCCGCCGAACGAAGCCGGCTGGAACCGTGAAACCGTCACCGTCACGTTCACCTGCTCCGACGCGCTCACGTCCGTCACGCAATGCACGCCGCCGATCACCGTCTCCGCCGAAGGCGCGGCCCAGATCCTCGCCGGCACCGCGACCGACAGCGCGGGAAACACGGCCACCAGGAACGTCACCATCAATCTCGACAAGACGCCGCCCTCCGGCGCGATCGTGTCGCCTCATAACGGCGCGGTCGTTCGCAACGCGACGCTCGACCTCACCGGCAACGCAAGTGACTCTCTTTCCGGCGCCGTCGCCGTCCGCTGCGGAATGCTGCAAAGCGCCATCAGCGGCGGGACGTTCCAGTGCCAGGCGCCGCTCGACGAAGGGGGAAATGACGTCGCTGCCCTGATCTTCGACCGCGCCGGCAACTCCACGTTGACGAATGTCGTCGCCGTGCAGCTCGATACCGTCGCACCGTCCTTGCGGATCGATACGCCCGTTCCCGACGCGCACACGAATGCCTCGCTCGTCGGTGTGACCGGCGTCGCCTCCGACAACGACCAGATCGCGACGCTGACCGTCAACGGCCAGCCTCTGTTCCACACGTCGGACCTTTTCGAAGCGATCGTCGCCGTCTCCGAAGGAAGCAACACCATCACCGCCGTGGCCACCGACCGCGCCGGCAACACGACGACCAGAACATCGATCGTCAACCGCCTGACCATCCCGAAAGTCTCGATCAATTCTCCGGCCGATCTGTCGACGGTATCGCAGGCCGCCGTCACGATCTCCGGCAGCGTGACCGGCGCGCCGGCGGTGAAGGTCAACGGCGTCGCGGCGATCGTGTCCGGCAGCTCATTCACGGCGCGCGACATCCCGCTGGCGCAGGGGAGGACCGTCATCACGGCGACGGTCGAAGCGTCGGGAACGACCGCCACCGACAGCATCATTGTTTATCGCGATTCGATCCCGCCGCGGGTCGTCCTCCGCTCGCCCGCCGACGGAGCGACCGTGTACCAGTCGCCGTTCGACGTCAGCGGCATGATCGACGACATCGTCGTCGGCACCATCAACTCCGGACAGGCCACCGTCACCGTCAACGGCCGGAACGCGGAGGTGGCGAATCGCGCCTTCGTCGCTCACGACCTGCCGCTCGTCGCGGGACTCAACACGCTCACGGTCGTGGCCACCGATCAGGGTGGCAACTCCGTGACGCTGACGTCGCATGTCACCTACCAGCCCGCCGCCGGCCAGCCGAAGATCGTCGTCGTCTCCGGCAACGACCAGCTCGGATCGATCGGAGCGCGCCTTGCCGCGCCGCTGGTGGTGAAGGTGGTCGACGGCGCGGGCGCTCCGCTCGCCGCGCGCCTGGTGACCTTCACGGTCGAAGAGAACAACGGCTTCCTCACAGGCAGCGGCCAGCCGGCGCGGACGGTGAGCGTCGCGACCGACGCTCAGGGACGGGCCGCGGCCGACTGGACGCTCGGCATGCGTGCCGGCGCGGGAAACAATCGCGTCGGCGTGACCGCCGCCGGCGTCAGCGGATCGGTGCAGATGTCGGCGACCGCGCATGTCGGTCTTCCGAGCCTGATCGTCGTCGACTCGGGCAACAATCAATTCGGTCAGATGGAGACGCCGCTGCCGCGGCCGCTCATCGCCGTCGTCGTCGACGCGGGGAACAATCGCGCCTCGAATGTGCCGGTCACGTTCAGCGCAGGGGAGGGGGGCGGCACGTTCGGCGGCCAGCCTTCCATCACGGTGATGACCGACAGCGACGGCCGCGCGATCGCGACGCCGCAGCTCGGTCCGTCCGTGCGCAACACCTTCACCGCCCAAACGGCGGGCAGTCCCTCGGCGGCGGTGTTCGTCGCCAACGGTCGCGTCGCCGGGCCGGCCGCGGAGACGCGCATCACCGGTCTCATTCTCGACAACACCGATCAGCCGATCCCCGGCGTCACCGTGAGGATCGACGGAACGGTACTCGTGGCGCAGTCGGACGCGCAGGGCCAGTTCACCATCGCCTCCGCGCCTGTCGGCTACGTGAAGCTCCTCATCGACGGCAGCACGACCCAGCGGCCCGGCACCTGGCCGACGCTGGAGTACGCCATGTACACGATCACCGGCGCGAACAACACGCTGGAGATGCCGATCCATCTTCTGCCCATCGACGTACGCCGCGGCTTGTTCGTCGACGAAGTCACCGGCGGCACGCTCACCATCCCGGAACTGCCGGGATTCTCGCTGACCGTGAAGCCCGGCTCCGCGACCTTCCCCGGCGGCGGCCGCACCGGAACGGTGTCCGCCACCATCGTTCACGCCGACAAGATCCCGATGGCACCCGGATTCGGCCAGCAGCCGCGATTCATCGTCACCATTCAGCCGCCGGGAGTGCACTTCGATCCGCCGGCGTCGATCACGTTCCCGAACGTCGATGGTCTCGCTCCGGGCGAGATCACCGAGATGTACTCGTTCGATCACGACCTCGGCCAGTTCGTCTCCATCGGCACCGGCTCGGTATCCGAGGACGGGACCGTGCTCCGTTCCGACCCCGGCGTCGGCATTCTCAAGGGGGGCTGGCATTGCGGCGGCAACCCGGCGAGCTCCGGCACGCCGTTCAACTGCCCGCAGTGCAAGAAATGCGATGGCGCCACCGGCAACTGCGTCGCCGATCCGGCGCAGAATGGCAGCCAGTGCCAGAACAACATCTGCAAGACCTGCCAGGGCGGGAGCTGCCTGCCCGACAACACGAAGGTTCCCCCTCAGAATGCGCCGGACGACTGTAAGAAAGAGGTCTGCCAGGGCGGCTCCATCCAGACGGTGGAGGATCTCACCGAGACCGCCGCGGTGCACGACTTCGCCGAAGAAAACTTCTGCGCTCCCCACATTCCGAGCTGCCTTCGCGCGCGCGACATCACAAACGAAGCGCTGGCGTGGGCGGAACAGCAGATCCCGTTGCAGGGATGGCCGGCAAACTCGCTGCACAATGGAATCGCCGATGCCGCGCGTCACGCTTACTGGATGTGCCGCACCGCGCAGGAGCTCGGCGTCGATTTCGCACGAGGCCTCGGCAACGCGCACGAGGAAGACAGCGGCGCGGCCGCCGGCTACGGCGGCGGGGACGGCAACAACTGCGAGGAAAAGAAGATGGATCTCCACAACAACGGCGTCGGACGCAATCTCTCCCTCACGCCGCCGACCAATTGCTGTTGCGCCGAGAAGGTCCTGCAGTCGTTGAACCTCCTCACGACGTGCTGCGGACAGTGAGGAACGACGGGATGAACACGCGACGCGTTTTGCCGCTGCTGGCGCTCCTGGTGCTCGCCGCCTGCCGCGCCGGCGCGGAAGAACAGGCGACGCCGGCGCTGCCGGCGGGGTTCGAGACCGTCCATCTCGGGATGTCCGTCAGCGAGCTGCGCGCAGCGCATCCGTCCATTCGCCACGACGACTTCCCCTACTCCACGCTCTATTTCGAGCGCCTTCCCGCGGACCATCCGAGCCGGTTCTCCGACGTCGGCTACATGTTCGACGACAAGAGCGGCCGCCTCGTGCAGATCACATTCTCCTGGACCGGCGCGAAGCCGGAGCTCGAGCGGCGCTGTGGCGCATTCGTCGCGTCGCTCGAGTCGCGGCTCGGCGCACCCGCAGCACGCCGCGTCGGCGTCATCAGGCGCCACTACATCACCAATGCGACACACGAATTTCCGGTGATGGAGTGGAGCCGCGATGACGCTGTTGTCACCGCCCGCTGCGTGGCCATCTCCGACGCCCCGAAGGTCAGGAACTTCTACGACCTGACCATCGCCACCGCCGCCTTTGCCGCCACCCGCCCCGCCGGCGAGCTGCGCGCGTCCGACGCCGCCGAGCAGGAGCGTCTCTTCGCTCCATTGCTCTCGCGGCGCGCCGACGCGCCGGAATTCCGATGAGGGCGTGATCGCCGGGCCATCACTTCCCGGATTCCCGCCCCGAGACTTCGCGCACGAACTGTTCGATCTCGCGCAGCACCGGCTCCTGATCGCCGGCGAACGGAAGATGATCGATGCCGGGCAACTCAACGAAGCGAGCACCGGGAATGTGACGGGCGAGATACCGTCCTTCCTCGATGTTCATGTCGCGGTCGCCGCTCCGATGCAGCACAAGCGTCGGCGCGCGAATCGCCGCCAGCTCTTCCCGAATGTCGATGTTCGTATTCATCTTCGCGAGCGCGACCGCCGCTCCCGGGCTGGCCGACATCCGCAGATACGTCGCCCACCAGTCGCAGAACGACGGATCGTTCATCTCCGAAGGAGCGATCGTGTCGAGATCGACCACGCCGCCCCAGTTCTGCTCGATGTCGCGGAAGAACCGCTCGCGTGCTTCCGGCTTTGCCGCCCACGGATAGTCCGGCGCCCATGTGCGCCGCGCATAACCGCCGTAGATCACGAGCCCCTTCGTTCGCTCCGGAAACGTTGCGGCGAAGAGCGCCGACATCGGCCCGCCTTCGGACACGCCCATGACGAAGGCTTCCGTGGACCCGGCACCGACCATCACCGCACGAACGTCGTCCATCCGTTGACGCAGATCGGGCATCGTCGTGATGCGGTCGGAAAGGCCGGTGCCCCGCTTGTCGAACAGGATGAGCCGCGAGAACGCAGCGAGGCGGCGGAAGAAGTTTGCCACGCGCGGATGCGTCCAGAAGTATTCGACGTGCGAGACCCACCCCATCACGAAGACCAGATCGGGACCGTTGTCGCCGACGACCTGATAGGCGATATTCACGTCGCCGCTCTTCGTGTATCGCGTTTTCGGGATGGCCACGGCCGCCGCGCTTCGCGTTGACGGCCTCTCGAAAGTCCGCACGCGCTCTGCGATGCGCGCCACGACGTCTTCGCTGGCCGGATCGACTGCCGCCACGCGGCGGAGGATGTCGAGCGTCCGGCCATCGTCGAGCGTCCGCGCCGCCGCCACGCGCAGCGACGCATCGACGAATGTTCGCCGCAGCAACTCGCGCTTTCGCGTCACCAGCTCGAGGTCGTAATCCTCGGGGAGCAGATCCGCCGTGTAGAGGTCGAGTGCGCGCGCAACGCGTTCGCTGTCCGGTGACCGCGTTTCGGCTTCGAAGACATCGGCATCGACCACGACATCGTGCAGCTCGACGATTGCCTGCCGGAACGTGACGCGCTCCTCGCCGACGACGGAGCGGAGATCGTGGACGGCACGATAGAGATTGTTCGCTCCGTCGGCCGGCGGCTTGCCCGGCCATAGCATCTCGACGAGCTGGTCGCGGTGCAGCACATGCTTCGCGGAGAGCGCCAGCAGCTTCAGCAGGTCGGCCGCCCGCTTGCGGAATGCGTCCGGCTCGATGCGCTCGTCATCGAGCGATACCTCGAACCGTCCGAAGAGAGTGATGCTCAGTGCGATGCATCCGAGTATAGCAAGTAAGAAACGCGGGAGGTCCGCTCCCTAAGCTTCCTCAAACAGAAGAGAGGAGAAAGCCGATGAAGCACCGAGCCCTCGCGTTTCTTGCCGTCGTTGTTCTGCTGAACGCCACCATCGTCCGCGCAGCCGAGGAGAAGAAGTCCCTTTACGACCGCCTCGGGGGGGCGTACGCCATCGCCGCCGTCGTCGATGCATTCATCGAGAAGCTGCTGGTGAACGACACGCTGAACGCCAACCCCGCCATCAGCGAAGCGCGGGCGCGCGTGCCGAAAGCCGGCCTGAAGTTTCAGGTCACCGCTCTCGTCTGTCAGGTCACAGGCGGGCCGCAAATGTACACCGGCCGATCGATGAAAGACGCGCACCGCCATCTGCACATCACCGAGGCCGAATGGGATGCGATGGTGCACGACTTCGTCGCAGTGCTCGACCAGTTCAAGGTGCCGAAGGCGGAGCAGGCGGAGCTATTGACGATCGTCGGCTCGACCAGGGGCGACATCGTGACCCGGACGCAATCCGCCGGTACCGCACGGCCGTAGCATGAACGAATCCCGAACATCGAATCCTGCTGCGGGGAGGCCTCTCATGGCGCTGCGCGAAGAGAAAGTCCTTCTGCTGATCGCCGACATCAGCGGCTACACCGACTTCATGCTCGCGAACGAGAAGTCGCTGGAGCACAGCCACGTCATCATCAGTGAGCTGATCGAGACCATTCTGAACGAGGTACAGCTTCCGCTCACACTGGCGAAACTCGAAGGTGATGCCGTCTTTCTCTATGCGGTGAAAGACGCCTCCTTCGCCGAACGCGCCGAAGATCTCGGCTCACGCGTGCTTCGTTTCTTCCACGTGTTCGCGAACAAAGTCGCGGAGTTGACGCTGTCGAGCTTCTGCAAATGCGGCGCGTGTACGAACATCGAGCGGCTGAAGCTGAAAGTGGTCGTCCACAGCGGCCGATGCGCGTTCTACCAGATCGCCAATCTGACGGAGCTGTCCGGTGTGGACGTGATCATCGTGCATCGGCTGCTCAAGAACTCCGTCGGATTGAACGAATACGTCCTCCTCACCGAAGCGGCGCAGCAGGACCTGCAACTGCCGCTCACCCTTCTCTCGAAAGGGGAGGAGACGTACGACGGCATCGGCGCCGTCGCCACGTATGTCTATTCGTCGCCCGAAAGGCCCGTGTATGTTCCCGATCCGTCTGCGCCGGCGCCGGCGTTGTTTCTCGAAACGCTTCGCTGCGAGATCAAGCGCGAATACGCGGAGGTCGCGACGAATCCGACCAAAGGCTTTCACTTCCACACCGGCCGCACGCTGGCGGCGCGCCTCGGTTACACGGACGAACTGCTGGAAGGCATCCCGGAGGAATCCATCAGTCGTCTCGCCGGAACCGGGAATCCCTTCGCTCTCGGTCCGCTGCATCCCGGCGATACCGTCGTGGAACTCGGGTGCGGCGCAGGCATGGACACGCTCATCGCTTCGCGCATGGTCGGCGCGAAAGGCCGCGTGCTGTCGATCGACATGACGCCGGAGATGCTCGACGAAGCGCGCGCCGCTGCTTCCGCCGTCGGCGCGACTAACATCGACTTCCATCTCGGCTACATCGAGAACATTCCTCTGCCCGACGCTTCGGCAGACGTGATCATTTCCAACGGCGTGATCAACCTCGCCCCCGACAAGAAGCGCGTCTTCCGCGAGATGCACCGCGTGCTGAAGCCGGACGGCCGTCTGCAGATCGGCGACATCATCGTGCAGAAGGCGGTGCCGGAGTCCGCGAAACGCAACATTGATTTATGGGCCGGTTGAATCGCCGGCGCTCTGCTGGAAGCAGAGCTCATCGCGCTCCTGGCTGAATGCGGTTTCGACGAGATCGAGGTTCCGTGGCGGGCGGATGTCTTCCGCGGCGCACCGCAGGACAAGAACTCGGCGACGTTCGGAACCCTCGGCGTGAACTTCCGGGCACGGAAGAAGATCGCGCCGCAGCAACGAACCGATGCAGCGCTCGCGGAGACGCAAGCCGTGTGACCCAGACAGGGAGCAGAATTGGCCATGCCGAAGCGATCTCTCATTGCCGTTCTGGTGTTCCTGCTGGCACCGCTTGCGTCGATCCATGCGGACGAACGCGCTTCCTCAGCCGCCGCGACGCCGTCCGAGGCGCTATGGAGTTTCAACACTCACGGTTGAGTCTTCGTCTCGCCGACGGTCGTCGGCAATGCCGTCATTCTCGGGTCGTGCGCCGGCACGCTCTACGCGCTCGATCGCACAACAGGTAAGCCCCTCTGGATCTATGACACCTCAGCGGACGGCGCCGCCGCGCAGTTTCATGGCGAGCCGCTTCTCATCGGCGACCGCATCGTCATCCCGAGCGACGCCGATCCGAAGGGTCACCTCTACTCCTTCGACACCGCGTCCGGCGATCTGCTGTGGAAGCTCTCGTTCCCTCGAGGTGTGGCAGCCACGCCGCTCCTCATCGACGGCCGTGTCGTCGCGGTGTCCGCGGAAGGCAAAGTCGTCGCCGTCGATCCGAAGAACGGAGAGATCGTTTGGAACGAGGCGCCGGCCGGTGCCCTGAAGGTGAACCTCTTCGTTCCCTCGCCGGCATTCTCAGCGAAACGCATCTTCTTCGCCGACAACACGACGAAACTGCTCGCGCTCGACGCCGCAACCGGCGCGACGGTCTGGCGCAAAACGCTGCCGGCGCGTACGAGCACGGCACTGGTGGTCGTCGCCGGCATGCTCGTTCTCGGCACCGAGGATGGCTACATGAACTGGATCGCGCTCGACTCCGGCGACGTGAAAAAACGCATCCGTCTCGAAGACGGGCGTCCATACGGCACGCCCATCCTCGCAGCACCGTTGCTTTATGTTCTCGCGGCCGGCGCGCAAGGCAGTCTGATCGCGCTCGATGCGCAGAGCGGCACGGTCAAATGGAAGCGGCAAACGCCGAAGGAGTGGACCACGTATCGACCGCTCGTCACCGGCTCGACCGTCATCGTCGGCAGCGAGGAGAACGATCTCTGCGCCTTCGATCGATGGAGCGGAGAACGTCGCTGGTGTCGTTCGGTCGGGCAGATCCCGCGCGGCCTGGGGATCTCGAGCGACGGGATCCTCTACGTCGGCTCACTCTCCGGTGTCGTGCAGGCATTCCGCATCGGCGTGGTTGATCCTCGGTAACGTCAACGACGCCCATTCCTACCCTTGGACGAGGCCAAATGATAAAATGCCACCAGCACTGTAGAGGGTGCTTGCAGTGGTTTATCTCGTGGAAAACACGAGACTTTTTCTCCGCAAGCGGGCGTAGCTCAGTTGGTAGAGTAGGAGCTTCCCAAGCTCTTGGTCGCGGGTTCGAATCCCGTCGCCCGCTCCAACCTTAAACCCCTACAGGCTGTGCTGAAGATGAATCACTCGAGTCGGCTCACTGAGGGATCAAACTGATCTCAGTTTCGCGCGTCCAGCCCGTCGCGAATTTTCTCCACGCGCTCACCTGGGAGCCGATGAGCTCGAACAGCGAGATATGTTTGTACCGCACGTGGTTCTTGTCACAGATCGCCTGGACGATCGGCCGGATTTTCGGGTAGAGCGCCGGATTGAGGCCTGGAAACAGGTGGTGTTCGGTGTGATGGTTGAAGTAGCCGAGGAGCCATTGCAGCAGCGGATTGGTGTACCAGGTGGCGGAGGTGCGAATCTGGCGCAGCGACCATGGCTCATCCCCGTTTTCCGGTAAATACGAATCTTCGTGCTGTATGAAAAGCGTAAATAGCGAGAAATAGCTCTTCGACACCGCAAACAGAAACAGATTCACAAAGGCGATACGGGGAGAGAACAGAAAAAAAGAGGCCGTGATCGGAAGCAGAAAGCCGATGGTCTTCGCCACGAGGTGGCCGATCTTTTCCGACAGCGGGACGCACTTATACCGGTAGAGGGTGTTGTAGCTGTGCACGATCCACGAGTTCGGTGAATAGAGAATGAACACGAACCAGATATAGAACATCTGGTAGCGGTGATAGGGCTTGTACTCCTGGTGCTCGAAGAAACGCACCACCGTCGCGCCGGCCGTCTGCAGGTCGATCGCCGAATGCGGCGCCTGGTGATGGCTCTGGTGCTCGACGTCCCAGCATCGCGATGAATACCCGACCAGGTCCCAGATCGTGCGGCCGAGGAGGTTGATGATCTTCGAATCCGTGAACCCTCCATGCATCACCGTATGTGCGACATTCACGGCCGCGAAGGTGATGATGGGGCCGAGAAGGAGGGCCCAAACCGCCGAGCCGCGAATGAACGCCATGTACATGCCGACGAAGTAAAGGGTGTAGAAGAAGATCAGCAACGACCACGCCGCCGGCAAGGTTTTTTTCCAAGGTAATCGGTTCTCGCGCAGATACCCATAGACCGCGTGGCGCAGCTCGTCGGCCATGGGATCGGGTCGTTGGTACTCGCGGCGCGACTGATAGTCATGATGGCCGATGCGGTTCCGATTGCGGTCGGTCCGCGGCGCCACTGTGCCGATCAATCGAATTCCTAATTGGTCATGCATTGCTTCATTGCGGAAAAAACGCGGTACGTAGCCTTCATGCTGGCTTTCCACCGCGTCGGTGATGTCGGTGCCGAGGGCCGGAACGAGAATCGATCTGCCGCCCGGGTGGTGTCGGAGAAATTCCGTGACGTCATATACTCGCCCGTCGAACACGACGAACGCCGAGTCCTCGTTGTCGTGCAAGCCGATCTGGCTATACTCGATCATCGGGAGCTCCGATGGGCGTGCGTGGACGGTGCTCATATACAAGGAGGGTGCGTCCAGAGAGTTTTCCCTACCTGTGGTTTCGCGTGGAGAGACCTTGCGTTACCGAGTCGATGACGTACCGTGGTTCTATCGGCCGTTCTGGCTGGTGTGGTCGTGGATCCTCGCGCTGATGTTCGGAGCGCTGCTCACCATTCTTCACGTCACCTGCCGCATCCGATTCGAAGGCTCTGAGAAGCTTTCGCCGGGTGCGAACTACATCTACAGCTTCTGGCACCGCGGTCTCGGATTGTGGTTCATCGCGTTTCTGCGCAGGCAGCGCGGCCAGGCCTGGCTGCAGCACCCGGCCGCCTACATGAAACCGATCCACCTCGTCCTGGGATGGATGGGTGTGCGCATATGCCTCGGCTCCAGGGGCGAGGAAGGCCAACATGCCGCGGCGGTATTGACGGAGTTGGTGAAGGACGGCGCCTCGACCGTCATCACTCCCGACGGTCCGAAGGGGCCACCCGAGGTACTCAGGAAAGGCGTGCTGCACATCGCGGCCGGCAGTGGCGTTCCGATCGTTCCCGTCCGGCTCAGCGCCAGTCCAGCCATCCGGCTGCGAACATGGGACGGCAAGTGGCTTCCTCTGCCGTTCTCCCGGATCGTCGTGACGTTCGCGTCACCGATCACAGTGACTGCGGCGAATTTCGATGAAGCGGCACGCGAGCTTGCGAGGGAAATGACGTTGTGACCTTGTCCGCATGAATCGCGTCGACGCGCGCGTCGTAGAGGCGTCGCCTGTGACGTCGGCGCCGAGCTTGTCGAGGTGGCGTTCGGTCAGTTTTCGACGCGAAGGGATTCTGGTCAATTCCGATCAGCTCATTCCGCAGCTTCGCCAGATCACTCGGCTGCGCGTGCGCGACCGACGCGGCCAGGCGATCGCAACGACCGTGGCGAAGCCGGCAGCCCATGTCATGAGGCCGTGATTTTACGCCGCGTCTCGCTGCCCTCACTGTTCATCCGTGGCGGATGTTGAGGATGTCGCCGTCCCGGACGATGTAAGTCTTCCCTTCGAGACGCCAGTGCCCGGAGTCCTTCGCGGCGGAGAACGATCCGCCCGCGGCGATGAAGTCGTCGTAGTGCACGACCTCGGCGCGGATGAATTTCTGCGCGAGGTCGGTGTGGATCACTCCCGCCGCCTCCTGCGCCGTCATTCCGGCGCGGATCGTCCAGGCCCGGCACTCGTCTTCGCCGACCGTGAGGAACGACTGCAGGCCGAGCAGCGCGTAGGCCTCGCGGATCAGCGTGTCGAGCGCCGATTCGCGAATCCCGTACTCCTCCATGAACATCCGCGCGTCGTCGCCGGAGAGCTCCGACATCTCCATGTCGATCTTCCCGAAGAACGCGACGACGCGCGTGCGCAGCCCGGCCTTGGCCGCCGCCACGCGAAAGACTTCCTGCTCGACGATGGACTGCTGCGACTCGTCGAACGAGAGGGCGATCAGCATCGGCTTGAGGGTGAGGAGCTGGTACGGCTTGAGGAGGTGCAGCTCTTCTTTCGGGAGGTCTTCGTTGCGCAGCGGCTTTTCGGCCTGGAGAAGCGCCAGGCACTTCTCGAGGACAGGAAGCTCCCGTTTCCATTGATCGTCGTGGGTGCGGCCGATCTGCTTGTGGATCTTCTCGATGCGCGACTCGAGGATGGCCATGTCGCCGAGGATGAACTCGGTCTCGAACGTGGCCACGTCGCGCAGCGAGTCGATGCTGCCGTCGGGATGCGGCACCGCGTCGTCGTGGAACAGACGCACGACCTGAATCAGTGCGTCGTTCGTCTTCACCGCCGACAGAAAGCCGGTCGTGAATTGCGTCGTCCCGCTGGCGCCTTTTTGCAGGCCGGCGACGTCGACGAACTCGATCGTGGCGTGCACGGTGCTCTTCGGCGAGAAAAGCGCGGCGCAGCGATCGAGCCGCTCGTCCGGCACGCGGGCGATGCCGAGGTGCGCTTCGGTCTTGCCGGCGGCGGCGCGATCGAGATGCGTCCGCGTCACCGCCTGAAAGAGGGTCGACTTGCCGGAGAAGGGGAGACCAACGATGCCGAGTTGCATGGGCGCAGTATCTCAGCCGGCCGGCCGATCTGTTAGGTTCTGTCATTGCATGACACGGCGGACCCTCGTCCCGAAGCGTGATCCTTTCAGCGCGCGAGTCTCGTACGATCAAGCCGCTGACGTAACTCCTGACGGCGGCGTCGGCGCTCCGCTTCTCATAGACGCGCAGCGCCTCGACAGTGCGAATGGTGCAGGAGGCGGTGCGCAGTCTGGACGAAAAGGAAATCGCCGACCGGACGCTCTCCGATCTGCTCTTCCCGCTGCTGACGGCGAGATCGCGCTGACGATCGCGATCATGCGGTCGCAGGGCAAAGCGGCTCTCGGCGATGAGCACGACCCGGCGATCGAGTCGCTGGGGCGGGCGGTCAATAAGACCACCGCGATCGCCGACCTGAAGATCTCTGGGAAGAGGCGGTCGTATTCGCCGCAACCTCCTACTTCAAGCTGATCCGCGCGGTCGGGACCGACGAGCACTGATCAAGGACCGCGGCTTGAGCAACGCCTACATACCGGATCCGAGGGAGCCGAAGGAGCCGATCCTGGTCACACCATCATGAGCGAATCGAGCTCGGCGATCAGCGCCTCCGCCGACGGATAGCGATCACCCGGTTCGCGCTGGATCAACCTGGCGACGATGGCGTCAATGGCTTCCGGAATGTCTTCAATGACGGACGAAGGTCGAGGGTGTGTTTGGCCGAGCCGCCGTTCAGGCTCGAGCGCTGTTTTGCCGGTCAGCAATTCGTAGCAGATGAGTCCCAGCGAGTAGAGATCGCTGACAGGTGTGGCTTTGCCCGTCCGCAGCTGTTCAGGCGAAGCATAGAGCGGTGAGCCAAGAACGAAACCCTCCTCGGTCAGGGGCGAGAACGAGTACCGCTGGTCCTGGGCTGCGCCGAAGTCCATGATTTTCAGCCCATTCGCGTCGAGCAGCATCACGTTGCTCGGCTTCAGGTCACGATGAACGATGCCGCGCCTGTGTGCGTGTGCCAGCGCCTCGGCCACCTGGCTCATGATGTCCACGACCTCTGCGGGCGGAAGAATCTGGTGGGCGGCGACCGGGATCTCCAGCGTCCGGCCGGTGAGAAACTCCATCGTGAAATAGGGAAAGCCGTTCCATTCGCCCTGCACGAAAACGCGAACGATGTTGTCGTGCTGTAGCACTTTTGCCGTCTCGAACTCCCGCATGAACCGCTCTCGATATTTCTGGTTGCTGAGGTGCTTTTCCTTCAACCGCTTCAGTGCGACGACGCCGCCGTCGTCCCCCGTCGCGCGGTACACGTCGGCCATGCCGCCCGAAGTGACGTACTCGATCTCCCATGACGCAAACTTCGTTCGTCCTTTGGCCGCGACGGGAGCCGGCGGCGGAACCGACGCGACAGCAGAACGCTGCGTCCGTTCGTCGCGCGACACTCCCAGCTCTTCGTCGGAGAACTCCTGCAGCCGATCGGACGTGTCCTTGTACCCGTCGGGATCGGCACAGGCCGCGTATAGCGCATTCGCTTCCTTCAGCCAGCGATAGCGTTCCTGCGCAGTCGCCGCGGCAAAGGTTCGCGCGTCGGCGGCCCGGGCCCGCGCTTTCGTCGCGACGCGATAGTCGTGCCGCCTTTCGAAAATCTCGGCAGCTTTGTCGAAGAGGTCCGCAGCCGTCTTGTAGTCGGCCGGGTTACTGGCCTCCTCCCCGTGATAGCGCGATTTGAATCCCGACACCGTCAGGATTCGCGCATCGACATAATCGAGATATTCGGCTCGTACATCGCCCTTCGGAAGAAGGTACACATCGCCGACCTCGGCGAGCTTTCTTCTGCCCGACTGGAGCAGGTCGAGTGCGCCTCGATAAATGCCTTCCCACGCCCGCTTGCCGGCGCGCTCATTCATTCCGATGAGCACCTGCGCAATGCCCTGCATGTAGTCGTGGAGCGCGTCGAGGCCGGTGGCGTCGATCAGCTTCGACCGGTAATCTCCGGAGCCGATGAGCGCGGAATCCGCCTCGCCGAAATGATCGGCGATTCCCTTCAAGGAACGCCTGATCGTCGCGGTCGGCAACTGGTTCGCGCGCTGGGCCACGTAGATGTCCGTAAACAGTTCCAGCGCGCGGGCCAGGCTGCGATGGCAGGCCAGCCGGGCGATGAGCGAACGGCGGGTTTCGGGATAAAGGTCGAGATAGCGGCTCTCGACCACCAGACTCAGTTCCTGCTGGTCAATGGTGATCGTCGTCGTGTGCAGTGCTTTCCTTTGAAAGTCGTGACGGTTCTCTTCCCCTTTCGCGCCGCGAAACACGAAGTCGACCGTCGTTTGAAAAATGGGGTCGGCTCCCACCTCCAGCAATTGATCTTCCACGACGTCCTTGTCCGGGTCGAAGAATGGATTGGCCATGAGCAGCTGGCAGCGGCCGGAGAAGAGGGTGCCGAGGCGCACCGACTGATTGCGCATCTGGAACATCTCCAGCAGGGACCAGGCGTAGCGCGTGCGCACACGCAACGTCGCGAGGAGCGGGTAGTTTCGCGCGCGGAGCTCCTTGAGGATCGATCGGATGGTCACGTCCAGGCTGACGAGGTGGGCGTCGTTCGGTGCTTTGGCGGCGCCGGACTTGAGATGGCCCGCCATCTTCTCGTACCAGTCGGTCGCGGATTCCAGGAGGCGGAGAATCTCGCGAATGGCGGTCGTGTACAGCTCGCACGTTTCATGAACGGAGGAGGAGTACGCGTTGAACGTTTCCGCTTCGTTGTCGCTGAATGCGATCGGTTGCTTGTCGAGATCGATGATCTCGCCGGGTCCATCGGTGGCTCGCACCAGAAAACGATCGGCTCCGCTCCTGATGATCCAGCTCGCTGCGCCTTCCGGGAACACCGTCGCCTGAACGTCCAACCGGACTCCGATGGTTGCGGCGGCCTTGATGAATTTCGGTGGAACCCGCGACCAGTCCTGCTCGGTGGGGATCTCGCGCAGCGCGGCGGCTGCGTCGTCCGGCAGCAATCTGGGCTGGACTCCGGCGCGCGCCAGAAGTCGGGTGCGCTCGTCGTTGTCCCGTTCCTGTGCCAGTCTGAATTCGCGGGTGCAATGACGGAGCGACGCTTCGGCTAGCCGGCTTTGAAGAGTCACCCGGTTGTCTGCTGCGCGAACCACCAGGCCGACGTCGTCGCAGATGATCGCTGATTGCTCGTAACTGTCGGCGATCACTTTTTCGCAGCGGGCCAGCGTTTCGGAGCCACCGTCGTCGAGTTTTTTCCGCACCTCGCTGATGAGTTTCACGACCTCCTCGTGCATCTGTGCCATGGCGCACAGCGGTCGCACGTCGGCGAGCGCGTGCTGCACGGGCCACGACATTCCGGCAGCGGCCGACGGAAAGGCCCACGGCGGTGCGGGAAACGCGTCGAGGTGTTTGACGATGGCATCGATCGCCGCCGGCAGGGGTTTCCTTTTGGCCCGGGCGATCCGAACCTGCAGCTCCTTGCGATACGTCCGCAGCTGACTTTCCGTGCGTGCGATCGACGCGGCGTCGGCATAGA
>Ga0105245_10000250_pt1 | contig 51190 bp, 52 predicted proteins | sample KBSM54metaG_FD_81523 | JGI IMG/M metagenome (GOLD analysis project Ga0105245, IMG submission 81523) | Miscanthus rhizosphere microbial communities from Kellogg Biological Station, Michigan, USA - KBS M5-4 metaG | ecosystem: Host-associated > Plants > Roots > Rhizosphere > Soil | place...
CAGAAGATCCTCGACCAGATCCACCCCGATCTGCGCCGGGCGCGGGCGGCCGCGATGTCGATGATCCCGACCACGACCGGCGCGGCGCGCGCGGTGGGCGAAGTGCTGCCCGAGCTGAAGGGCAAGCTCGACGGTTCGGCGATTCGCGTGCCGGTGCCCGATGTCTCGCTGATCGACCTGACCTTCACGCCGAAGAGGGACACGACGAAGGACGAGATCAACGCGATCCTGAAGGCGGCGTCGGAGAGCGGGCCCCTGAAGGGCATTCTCGACTATACCGACGAGCCGTTGGTTTCGATCGACCTGATGCACAGCTCGGCGAGCTCGACCGTGGACAGCCTGGAGACGGCGGTGCTCGACGGCAAGCTGGTCCGCGTCGTCAGCTGGTACGACAATGAATGGGGCTTTTCGAGCCGCATGGTCGATACCGCCGGCGCGATGGCGGCGTTCATCTGATGGCCGGGGGCGTGTTGGCCGGCATTGCCCGACACGCCTTTCCGCGCGCCCCGATGGAAGTGGTCGAGCATGTCCATGTCTCGGTCGAATCGGGGCTCGCGGGCGATTTTCGCGGTGCGGTGAAGCCCGGTCGCGAGCCGAAGCGGCAGGTCTCGCTGATCGAGCGCGCGGACTGGGATGCGGCCATGGCCGAGCTCGGCGTCGATCATCACTGGTCGGTGCGGCGGGCGAACCTGCTGGTCGAGGGCCTTGATCTGCCGCAACATGAGGGCGCCATCGTGCGGATCGGTGCCGAGGTCGTGCTCGAGATCAGGGTCGAATGCGATCCGTGCAGCCGCATGGAAGAGATAGAGCCGGGCCTGAAAGCCGCGCTGACGCCCGACTGGCGCGGCGGCGCGCTGGCGCGGGTGATCAGCGGCGGCGATATTCGAATCGGTGACGAAATCAGGGTGGAAGAATGACCAAGGCCTTCAAGACGCTCGACGATATCGGCGATGTCGCCGGCAAGCGCGTGCTGGTGCGCGAGGACCTGAATGTCCCGATGGCCGACGGCGCCGTGACGGACGACACACGCTTCCGCGCGACTCTGCCGACCGTCACCGAGCTGGCCGACAAGGGCGCGATCGTGCTGGTCCTGGCGCATTTCGGGCGGCCCAAGGGCGAGCGCAATCCGGCGATGTCGCTGGCTTTGGTGACCAAGCCCTATGAGCAGGTGCTGGGCAGGCCGGTGCGGTTCATCGGCGATTGCGTCGGCGATGAAGCGGCGGCGGCGATCGCCACGCTGGCGCCGGGCGATGTCGCAGTGCTCGAGAATACGCGCTTCCACGCCGGCGAGGAGAAGAACGACCCCGCCCTTGCCGCGGCAATGGCGAAGCTCGGCGATCTCTATGTCAACGACGCCTTTTCAGCCGCGCACCGCGCGCATGCCTCGACCGAGGGGCTGGCGCATCTGCTTCCGGCTTATGCCGGCCGGGCGATGGAAGCAGAGCTGACCGCACTCGACAAGGCGCTCGGAAACCCTGAGCATCCGGTCGCGGCGGTGGTCGGCGGGGCGAAGGTCTCGACCAAGCTCGATGTGCTGAAGCATCTCGTCGCGAAGGTCGATCACCTGATCATCGGCGGCGGCATGGCCAATACCTTCCTTGCCGCGCGCGGCGTCGACGTGGGCAAATCGCTCTGCGAGCATGAGCTCACCGGTACCGCAGACGCAATTTTCGAGGCGGCGGAGCGGGCGAACTGCACGATCCATCTGCCTTATGATGTGGTGGTCGCGAAGGAATTCCGCGCCAATCCGCCGGTGCGGACGGTCAATGTCCATGAAGTCGCGGCTGACGAGATGATCCTCGATGTGGGTCCCGCCGCGGTCGAGGCGCTGGCCGATGTGCTGAAGAATTGCCGCACCCTGGTGTGGAACGGGCCGCTCGGCGCATTCGAGACGCCGCCCTTCGACACCGCGACGGTTGCGCTGGCGCGAACCGCGGCGGCGCTGACGCGGGATGGGTCGCTGGTATCGGTCGCGGGCGGCGGCGATACGGTGGCTGCGCTCAACCAGGCTGGCGTCGGCGACGATTTCACCTTCGTCTCGACCGCGGGTGGCGCGTTCCTTGAATGGATGGAGGGCAAGGAATTGCCTGGAGTGGCCGCGCTGGCGCGTTAAGTCGCGGGCGTCGCCGGGATTTCGGGCGGCGCCGGCTCCTTCAGCAGCGGGATCAGCGTTTCGTTGAGTGCGTCGAGATCAAAGGCGCCAGCCTTGGCGTAGCGGACATGGCCCGAGCGATCGATGACGTAATTGGTCGGCACGCCCGTCATGATATCATAGGGGCCCTTGATCCTGCGGACCGCCGGGATGTGCATGACCGCGAACAGCTTCTTCAGCTGGAAGAGCGGCACTGAATCCTCGGTGGTGACGGCGAAGACGCGCAAGCCCGCTTTCTGCTGAGCCTCGTAATAGGCATCGAGCGTCGGCAGCTCCTGGCGGCAGGGCACGCACCAGGTCGCCCAGAAATTCAGCACCACGACCTTGCCGCGCAGATCCGCCATCGAAACCTTGGTGCCGTCGACCAGCGTCAGCTGGAAATCGGGCGCCATGTCGCCGACCTTCGGCGCCTTCGCACCGACCAGCATCAGCGCCGCGGTGCCGATGCCCAATACCCTGAACAACCTTGAGAATCTGTGCGCCATTTTATGCCCCCTGTGCGGCGAGAGTGTCGCGCGGATCGGCCATCGTCAAGCGGCAGCCTGCGTCACCGGCTCGACATTCCGGATTTCGCCGCCTATAGGCCCGCCCGGTTTTGTCATTTCGTTGGGGCTCGTGAGACCCCGCGGGTGCGGTCGGCTCTGCCGGTGCCGTGTTCCATGACAGGATCGCGCCCATGGTGGGCACTTGCATGCGAGCAAGCTGGCGGTTCGATTCCGTCTTTTTGGATAGCTCATCGGGAGAGCAACAGACTTGTAATCTGTGGGTAGCGGGTTCGACTCCCGTTCCAAAACCATGCCCCTGAAAACGGCATTTCCTTTGAGGAAGGCCGGCGGGGTGTTCAGGTTGAAGGAAGACGCGCGAAGGCCCCAACCGACGCGCTGACCCCGATACCACCCGGTGTCCGGCTTTGTGCCGGCGAGGATACCGGCAGGCCGCGCGGCGACGCGGCATTCCTTCCAGGTTCGGGCCATGGCCCGAATGCTGTGGGGATGCTCAACCGCCAACCGCCTGCCTCAATCGCTGGACCGCTGTGACATTGGGGAACATCCCCCGGTCGACCTTTCCCCGGCCGGAGCTTTTCACGCAGACCTGTGCCGACACCCCAACTTATTCAAGATATGCACATTTCCTTATATGTTGCGGTGCAACATTTAGAGCTTGCACCCGTAACGATCCGCGCCTAGGGGCCCCCTCCCGCTCCGGCAATCAGGCCGGCGGATGAAGAGGAGGACGGCGATGATCCGCAAGGAAGTCATTGTTGCCGAGAACCAGCGCGGCCTCCTCGTAAAGGATGGCCGCCTACTTCGCATGCTTGATCCCGGACGCCATGTGCTCTGGGATTGGGACAACCGGCTGCGCGCCGAGATCGCGCCAGCGCAAGGTAATTTCACCTCGCCCTGGACCGCGATCATCGAGAAGCTGCACCCGGAGATGGCGGCCGAATATTTCGAGATCGTCCGCCCGGCCGAAGGCCAGGTGGCGGTCGTCTGGCTGGACGGGCGCGCGTCGCTCATCGTCCGGCCGGGGCAGGTCGCGCATATCTGGAAGGCGCTCAACGACGTTCGCGTCGAGACCTTCGATGTGCTCGAGCGGCCGCGGCTCGACAAAGCGCAGCTCGTCGCGTTCGAAAAGGCCGATGCCGTCTCGGCGGCGACCGGTACCGTGATCGCGGTGGTCAGCGTGGCGGAGGCTGAGGCCGGGCTCGTCTTCTTCGATGGCGAGCTGGTCGAGACGCTGAAGCCGGGCCGCTACGGCTATTGGCAGATCGGCCGCAAGGTCTCCGCCAAGACGCTCGATACGCGGCCGATCCCGGTCGAGGTGACGGCGCAGGAGATCCTGACGCGTGACCGTATCTCGATCCGCGTGACGCTCACCAGCTTCGTGCAGGTGACGGACGTGGAGAAGGCTGCGCTCGCGACGCCGGATTACCAGGCGCATGTCTACAAGCTCGTTCAGTTCGCGGTCCGCGAGGCCGTGGGCGGGCGGACGCTCGACGAGATGCTCAACGACCGCGAGACGGTCGATGATCAGATCGTCGCGCATGTCCGGCGCGAGCTCGGCGATATCGGTGTGCGCGTGACCGAACTCGGCATCAAGGACGTGATCCTGCCGGGCGAGATGCGCGAGCTGATCAACAAGGTGGTCGAGGCGGAGAAGCTCGCTCAGGCGAACCTGATCCGCCGGCGCGAGGAGACCGCGGCGACGCGGTCGCTGCTCAACACGGCGAAGCTGATGGAGGATAACCCCATCCTGATCCGCCTGAAGGAGCTCGAGACCCTCGAGCGCGTCACCGAGAAGATCGGCCGGATCGATGTGCATGCGAGTTCGGGCGAGGGGCTCAACGCAGTCCTCGACCGGCTCGTTCACCTCAAGCCGCGTGACTGACGGGAAGGGCCGGCGTGCAAGCGCCGGCCTTTTTGCACCGCAACACCGCCTTCAATAATCCTTCGAATAGCGCAGATTGAGCGCAGTCCCATTCGAGCCGCCGGTCTGGCTGAGGATGCTCAGCGCTTTCGACAGCGCGATTTCGAGCTGGGTCGCGGTGAAGCCGCGCGTGTCGGTGACGATCTCCACATAGATATTGTTCGAGATATATTTGCCGGCGGCGACCGCTGTGCCGCGCCCGGTCGCCTCGTCGGCGCCGAGTATCTCGAGGCGGTCGACTCCGGTAGCCGAGCGCAGCTTGCCGAGCGGGTTCAGCCCGCCGCCGCCCGATCCCCGCAGCGTGTTGAGCGCCGCCGCCAGCTGGATCGCCTGGGTCGGGGTGAGCGAAGTGATCGAATTGCCGAACAGGATCCGCGAGAGAAGCTCGTCCTGCGGCAGGCTGGGTGACGAGGTGAGGGTGATCTGCGGGTTCTGCGCGCGCCCGGCGATGTTGATGGTGATCGCGGTGCCGGACAGGGTGGCAGTCGCCGTCATCGACAGTATCGGGTTGGATACCTGGCCGCCGTCGAAGCGGATGATGCTGGTCGGGTCCAGTTCGAAGCGCTTGCCGGCGAAATTATAGGTGCCGCGGACCAGATTGACGGCGCCGATGACCTCCGGCGCCGCCGAGGTCCCGCGCACGCGGAGATTGGCGCTCCACTCGCTATCGAGGCCCATGCCGCTGACGAAGAGGCGGTTGTCGGCGCGAATGCGCAGGTCGAGCTTGAAGCGCCCGGGTGGCGACGCCACGGCGGCTTGCTTTGCGGCCTCTGCGCGGGTCGTACCCTTGCGCCGGACACCTTGAAGCTCGCGGATCTCGGCGGCGCCCTGACGGACGACGGCGTAGCGGATTTCGGGCAGCCGCAAGTCCCCTGAAATCGATGCGCCGTTCGCCTTGTTGTTGGTGATGGCGAGCGTGCCGGAGACCGTTGCGCCAAGCGCGTCGCTGCGCGCGAGCTGTGCTCGGTCGAGCGTTGCGCTCAGGTCGATGGGGAAGCCGGAATCGGCCCCGAAACCGACACTGCCATGGGCCGAGACAGTGCCGCTTCCGGCGCGGCCGGCGAACTCGGAAATCTCCAGCCGGTCATTGGTGAAACGGCCGGTCAGGCGGATCGCGGTGATCCGCGTGCCATAGGTTTCATTGTCATAGGCAAGCGCGTTGGCACGGATCACACCGGTCAGTTGCGGGCTCGACAAGCGGCCGGAGAAGTCGGCAGCGACGCCGATCGGGCCCGAGAGCTGCTGGTCGGCGATGCCCGCCAGACTCCACAGCACGTCCGCCGGGCCATTGTAGCGAATGCCGCCGCCGAGCGGCGCATTGGCGAGCGCGGTGGTCCATGCGCCGCCACCGACAGGCTGCAGCCGAAGCTGGGCACGCCCGATGACCGCGCCGCCACGACGGATCAGCGCGCCGAGCGTGCCGCCCTCGGGGCGCAAAGTCCCAAGCGCTGCGATATCGACGGGTGTCGAGACGATCGCGGCGCCGGAGCGGGTAAAGTCGTGGACATCGATTCGCAGATCGGCCCGCGGAAAGCCGCGCCCCGCCTGGACGAAATCGAGGCTGCCGGTGGCGCGCCCGCCGACGCCCGCCCCGGCGGCGAAGCTGTTGAGGATCGCCAGATCGAAATTGTCGAAACGCGACTGGAGCTCAAGCGAGGCGCCATAGCGACCCGCGACGCGCATCTGCCCCTGGGGCGTGACGATGGCCACCGGCAGCAGCGTGTAGGTGCCGTTCGCCACCCGGATCGTCGCGGGCTGGGCGAGATGGAAGGGGATTGCGCCGACCTGGCCCTGCATGGCGACGCGGTAGAGATCGGGCGAAAGCAGGGCATTGGCGGCGACGCGGAAAGCCGTGCCGCTATTGCCGCTTGCGACAAGCTGGCCGGTACCGCGTCCGCCGCGATAATTGATCCTGGCCCGCGCCGTCTGGAGGATGAATTTGCCCTGCCGCACGCCGGCGAGCTGGATATCGCCGACGATCTCCGGCGTGCGCGGATAGAGCGTGGCGGTTGCCTCGATGATCGCCCGGTCGATCACTAGTCCGGCCTGGCCCGGGATATGGGCGCCGTTCGCGCGCGCGGAGATCTGGGCCCGCTGCACCGAGCCGATAGGGGCCAGCGTTACGGTGCCGGTCACCCCGGAGCCGTTCGCGGTGAGGCGCCCGACGAACGGCCCAGCCGGGCTCTGACGGACCAGCCCCGCGAACTGAATGCCGGCGAAATGCGCCTTGTGCACGTCGATCGTCAGCGGCCCGCCGCCGGTCCGCACCAGGATGTCTGCATCGAAGGGCCCATAGGGCGAACCGCCGTGCGCCGTGACGGCATAGCCGGCGGCAGTGCCGCGAACCATCGCCTCGACATTGCTGAGCTGGACGCCGATATTGGGCCGGCTCGCGCGGAGATGGACGAGCGGGCGATCGACAGTGCCCGACACAGCAACCGCAAGCGGGCCATATTGCGCGGAATTGCCCTGCGCCGTGAAGGCTATGCTGCCGTCGGGCCGATAGCTGCCCTGGCCGCCGACGAGGTGGAAGCTCGGCGCCGCCAAGCGCAGGTTGCGGACAGCGAAGACGCCATTTGGATCATAGCCAAGGTCGCCGGTCATCACGGTAGGTCCGCCAAGGAAGTTTGCCACGCCGGCATTGTCGATCCGCACCGTCACGACGTCGAAATGGCCCTGCAGGCCGAACCCGCCCGCAGGCGCCGTCACCAGCTTGACGTCCGTGGTGAGGTTGATGATGCCGACGCCCTGGACCCGGTAATTGTTCACACGGCCCCTGAGGCCGCCGCGATAGATGCCGGTAGATAGGTCAGCGACGATGATCGCGGTCGCGTCGATCTGCGGCGATCGGATGCGCAGATTGTCCGACAGGATGGTGCGGCCGTTGACCGCGAGATCGCCGTTGATGGCGACATTGGTGAGCAGCCCGCCGGCCGCGGCATTCAGCCCCGTCACCCGCGCGATCCGTGCCGCGACCGGGATCAGGATATGGTCGGCATCGACCCGGGCGCGGCCCTCGGCATAAAGGCCCTGAACGACCGTCTTGTCGAAACCGAGCGCCGCCGCCGATATCTTGTAATCGACTGTCGGGCGGGCAAAGGCGCCGTCGAGCCGCAGCGAGGCATGCACATCGCGCCCGTTGAGGTTCGGCGCGATCGATCCCGGTGTGAGGAGTTGCGCTTCGACCTGCACGCCGCCGAAGCGGCTATTGGCCAGATCGAGCAATCCATAGGCGGTTACGGCCAGCGCATCGGAGCGAAGCGATGCATGCGTGTCCGCACGGCGCTGCGCCAGCGATGTGGTGAGGTCTACGAGCAGGGCGGGGCCGGTCAGCCGCGCGACCGGGCCGGCCATGACCACCCCGGGATGGAGCGGGCCCTTGACGGTGAAGGTGCCGCTGCGGGCCTGCAGATCGAGGTCGGCAAGCGGCTGGCCCCCAAGCGTCGCCTGCGCCCTGCCTTGCCAGGCAGACCAGCTGCCCCGCCCGGCGATTTGCGCCGCGAGCGGCTGGGTCAGCCCGACCATGCCGGCGACGATGCCACCGATCGGCGCCACGAGGCGGGCGTCGATAACAAGCCGGTCCTGGTCCGGCACTGCGTCAAGCGTAAGGGCAAGCCGGTCGCCAGCGTCGAGCGCGGTTGCGCTGCCATGGATCTGGGCGCGGCCATTGGCGATATGCGCATCGGTGTCGAGCGTCATGACCCGGCGCGTGCCGGTCACGAGCGCGCCGAGCACCAGCTTCGCGATCTTCAGCCGGCCGATATCGATATCGAGATCGGGCAGGGTCGGCGCGTTGGGGTCGCTCGGCACCGGTTTCAGCGCCGGCAGCCGGGCGAGCGTGATCAGCGGCGCGCTCGCGCTGCGGATATCGACATGGCCACGCGCATAGGCGAAGGGCCGCCAGTCGAGATCGACCTGCGGCGCTGTCGCGAAGACGCCCCTGGGGTCGCTGATCCGCAGGTCGCGAAGGGTGAGCTTCCCATAGAGCGAGCCGTCGAGCCGTCCCACTTCGATCTTCAGGCCCGAAGCAGCCTGGTAGCCCGACAAGCGGTTGACGAGAAAGCGGCGGCCGGGATCCGTGTTGAGTGCGAGCAACGCCAGCGCCGCGAGTGCAAGCAGGCCCACCACCACGATCGCGATCCATTTCGCGACGCGCCATCCCGGCGACGGCCGTGTCGCTGCTGCCGGAGGGTCGGTCTCCTCAGCCATCAAAAGGCTTGCCCGATCGAGACATAGATCGCGACCTTGGGCTCGCCCTTGCGGCGCCCGATCGGGGTCGCAACGTCGAGCCTGAGCGGGCCAAAATTGGTGTAATAGCGCCCGCCGATACCGACGCCGTAGCGCAGATCGGTGAACTGCGGCGCCGTCGACGCATAGGATTGGCCGGCATCGAAGAAAGGCACGATCCCGTAATTGCCGAAGCGGTAGCGCAGCTCGGCCGCCGCCTCGATCAGGCTGCGGCCGCCGATCGGATCATTATTCGGATCGCGCGGGCCGAGCTGCTGGAAGCCATAGCCCCGCACTGATCCGCCGCCCCCCGAATAAAGCCGGCGCGACGGCGCGATCGCGTCGCGCGGCGCGCCCGCGATCGAGGCGGCGCGAATGCGACCCGCCAGCACCAGGCTCTTCGACAGCGAATAATAGGCGCTGCCATCGACCTGCCCGCGGACATAGCGATAATTTTTGCCCTGTGTCTGCTCGGTCTCCGGGCTCAGCCGGATCAGCGCGCGAAAGCCCTTGGTCGGGTTGAGGAGGTTGTCCGAGCTGTCGAAGCCGAGCTGACCATTGATGCCGCCGATCGCGTAATTCTGATAATCGCGCTTGCCGAGCCCTGGCTGATAGGCGTTCTCGCGCGTGCCGAGGATCTCGAAACCATAAGCCCAGGTCCATTTCTTCTGCCAGATCGGTGTCGAATCGAGCGAGATGCGCCCGCTGAGCCCGAGCGTCAGCGCCTTATAGGCCTTGAAGTCCTGGCGGTCGGCTGAAAGCGAAAGCAACACTGTCCTGTCGCGCCGGCCTGCATTTGCGCGGCGGAAAATCGCCGTCGCGCCCTGTTCCTGCGTACCGGCGATCGCCGTGAAGGCGAGCGAGCCTTCGGGCTCGAACAGGTTGCGGTGAGTCCAGCTCGCGTCGAGGCGGAGCCCCTGGCCGGTCGAATAACCTGCGGTTGCCGCCAGGCGGCGCGCCTTGCCGGCATGCTGGGTGACGACAAGATCGACCTGTTCTGTGCCGTCCGCAGCGACCACGCCGGTACGTGCCGGCTCGATCGCTACGCTATTGAACAGGCCGGTGGCGACCAGGGCCTCGCGGAGATCATTTACCTTGCGCTCGTCATAAAGCTCGCCCGGTTTGAAGCGCGCGAGAACGCCGACATGATGGGCGTCGAAAGCGAGCCTGCCCTTGGTCGAATAGGTGCCGAAGGACGATCTCGGCCCGGGATCGACCGGCAGCGTGTAATCGCCTTCATGGTTCGCGTCATCGAGTACGATGTCATGCTCGCCGACCTTCACGAAGGGATAGCCCTGCTGCGGCAGCTTGAGCGCCACTGCCCCTTCCGCGGCTTCTACGGCCGGTGCCACGATCGGATCGCCGGTTCGCAGGGCGAGTGCCTCGCGTGCCAGACCCTGCGGAATGGTTTCAGGACCCTCGATCGCGATCGTGCCGAGATTGTAGCGCGCGCCCGGCACGACGCTGATCGTCGCGGTGGCGCGCCCCGGCTGACCTACGACCGGCTCAACCCGGGACGATACCACGCCATCATAATAGCCTTCCGAGCGCAGGAGCCTGAGCGCGAGCGCCTCATCCTCTCTGGCGCGCGCCGAAATCACCGCGCCATTCGCCCCTTTGCCATGCCCTTGTTCGAGATCGGACAGGCTGCGGAAACGCCCTTCCAGGCCGACCTGCTTCAAACCCTCGATCACGACGGAATAGCGGATTTCGGGGACGGTATCGGCCACCTCGGCCTTTGTGGCGGCGGGGGGCTCGACGTCGAAGCCGGCAAGCGGCGGGAGCGGCTGGGTCAGCGCAGGGTCGATTGCCGCAGGCGCGGTTGCGGCCGGTGCGGTTGGCGCCGGCGTCTGCGTTTGAGCACCTGCGGTATTTGTCGGCGTCGCCACGGGCGGCGAAGCGGCGGGCAGGGCGTCGATCTTCTCGATCGGCGCCAGGGGCTGGGTGAGCGCCGGATCGATCGGCGGCAGCGCCTGCTGGAACTGGGAATCGGGGATGATGTTGTCATTGTTCGCCGGCTGCTGCGCATCGGCCTTGTGTTTGGCGTCGGCGCGCGCCTTCTCGAGCGGATCGGGTGCACGCTGCGCCCAGACGGGCTGGGGCGTGAGGCAGGCTATCAACACCGGGAGCAGGGAAAGTGTCGACTTCAATCTGAATGCCGCCGGCAGGGGCACAACATCGCGAAAGCTACTGCCGCGCCGCGGCGGAAGCCTTAACCCATGGCAGTATTGGAATTTCTCTTCTGGGCCGCGCTCCCGCACCGCGCCGATCTGTCTGTCGCCCCTTTTCAAGCGCCGGGCTCCGATCCCTGCGCGAAACCGGCTCGCGCATGGTGATCGGTAGAGCGTATGGCCTCGACAATATCCGCGACGATCCGGGGGACATTTTCGCGCGTGTCGCGAATTGGTGCCGGTCTGACCCCTGCCATTGTTTCCCCTGAATCGCGGCCTTGTGAGGAGATGGTCCTCCCCGACACTACGATCAGGCGACGGTTTCGATCCGTTCCATCGCGCCATCCGCCGCGTTGATGCCGTCATTCACCACATCGGGACGAACCCGGACTCAGTTGTCTCACGTTGTCTCGAGGCCTCGCGGGGAAATAGGGCTGCTCACCGCGCTGGCGGCCGTTGCCCCTCGCGAAATCGCCCGCTAACAGCCGGGCATAATAATCCCACAGCACCGGAGGAAACAGCATGACGCCGCAGGTCAAGGCCATTCTTGCGAACTATGAATCGGACAATCCCGGCGTTAAGGCGAACCTCGCCCGCATCCTGATGCAAGGCAAGCTCGGCGGCACCGGCAAGCTGATCATCCTGCCGGTCGACCAGGGTTTCGAGCATGGCCCGGCGCGCAGCTTCGCGATCAATCCGCCGGCCTATGATCCGCATTACCATTACCAGATCGCGATCGACGCCGGGCTCTCCGCTTATGCCGCGCCGCTCGGCATGCTCGAGGCTGGTGCCGAGACCTTTGCCGGGCAGATCCCGACAATCCTGAAGGTCAACAGCTCGAACAGCTGGGCGCAGGGCGCGAACCAGGCAGTGACCGCCAGCGTCGAGGATGCGGTGCGGCTCGGCTGCTCAGCGATCGGCTTCACCATCTATCCTGGCTCGGACGATCTGTTCGACATGATCGGCCAGATCCGCGAACTGTCGGCCGAGGCGAAGTCGGTCGGCATCGCGACCGTGATCTGGTCTTATCCGCGCGGCGGCGCGCTGCCCAAGTCGGGCGAGCTTGCGCTCGATGTCGGCGCCTATGCGGCGCACATGGCGGCGTTGCTCGGCGCGCATATCATCAAGGTGAAGCTGCCGAGCGACCATATCGAGCAGAAGGAAGCCAAGCCGATGTACGAGGGCACCGACTGGTCGAAACAATCCGATCGGGTGCGCCATGTCGTGCAGGCGAGTTTTGCCGGGCGGCGGATCGTGGTGTTCTCCGGCGGTGCCGCCAAGGGCGAGGACGCGGTCTATCAGGACGCGCGCGACATTCGCGACGGCGGCGGCAATGGCTCGATCATCGGCCGCAACACTTTCCAGCGGCCGCGCGACGAGGCGCTGGCGATGCTCGCGAAGCTGGTGCGGATCTACAAGGGCGAGGAGTGACTGGCGCGCCGATCATCGGGCGACGCGGCTTTGTCGGAGGCGCGGTGGCGATCGCGGTGATCGGCCAGGCAGCTTCGGCCATGACGGGAGACGGCACGATGTTCGGCACGATCGGGCGGATCAAGGCAATCGCCGGCAAGCGGGATGTGCTCGCGGGCATCCTCGCGAGCGGCTCCGGCGAGATGCCGGGTTGTATCAGCTATGTCGTCGCCGAGGACCTTGCCGACGCCGACGCGCTTTGGGTCACCGAGATCTGGGAGAGCAAGGAGGCGCATCAGGCATCTTTGTCGCTGCCGGCGGTGCGCGAGGCGATCGGCAAGGGGCGTCCGTTGATCGCCAGTTTCGACAGCGGTGCGCAGACCCGGCCGATCAGCGGCGTGCATAGATGAGTGAGGCGGGCTGGATCGCGGTCGACGATTATATCGTCGGCCATCTGCTCGAGCCGGACGCGGCGCTCGACGCCGCGCTTGCCGCTAATGCGGCGGGCGGCCTGCCGGCAATCGACGTGTCGGCGGCGCAGGGCAAGATGCTGCACCTGTTCGCGCGGATGGCGGGCGCCCGGCACATCCTCGAGGTCGGCACTCTGGGCGGCTATTCGACGATCTGGCTGGCGCGGGCGCTTCCCGAGGGCGGGCGGCTGGTGACGCTCGAGCTGGAGCTGAATCATGCCGAGGTTGCGCGGGCCAATATCGCGGCGGCGGGTCTGGCCGACCGGGTCGATGTCCGCACCGGGCCCGCGATCGAGACGCTCGACGCGATGATCGCGGCCGGCGAGGGGCCGTTCGACCTGATCTTCATCGATGCCGACAAGCCGAGCAATGTCGCCTATCTGCGTGCGGCGATCGCGCTTGGGCGGCCGGGCACGGTGATCGTGGTCGACAATGTCGTTCGCGACGGCGGGGTGGTCGATGCCACCAGCACCGATCCCAGTATTCAGGGGACACGCGCGCTGTTCGAGGCGATCGCCGCCGAGCCCCGGCTGAGCGCAACGGCGGTGCAGACGGTCGGCGCGAAGACATGGGACGGATTCCTGCTGGCCGTGCTAGGCGCGGCCGCATGACTGAAGACGATCCTCTCGGCCCCCTCGATCCCGATTTCGCCGCGCAGTTCACGCGCGACGTGCGGCGGCCGCCGTGCCAGCTTTACCTGGTCTCGCCGCTCGATGTCGGCGGCGGCTTTCCCGACCGGCTGGCGCGGGCGCTCGATGCCGGCCCCGTCGCCGCCTTCCAGTTCCGCGTGAAGGGCGTCGACCAGCATGAGGCGACCCGGCTCGCCGAGCCGCTGCTGGCGATCTGTGCCGAGCGCGACGTGGCGTTTATCGTCAATGACAGCATCGCGCTGGCCAAAAGGCTCGGCGCTGACGGCGTGCATCTCGGCCAGGGCGATGGCGATCCGCGCGAAGCCCGCGCCGAGCTCGGCCCGACCGCGCAGATCGGCGTGACCTGCCACGACAGCCGGCACCTCGCGATGGAAGCGGGCGAAGCAGGTGCTGACTATGTCGCGTTCGGCAGTTTCTACCCGACCACCACCAAGGAGGTGAGCCACCATCCCGAGCCGGTGATCCTGAGCTGGTGGTCGACCCTGTTCGAGATCCCCTGCGTCGCGATCGGCGGGATTACGCCCGCCAACGCCGCGCCTCTGGTCAAGGCGGGCGCTGATTTCATCGCTGTGTCGAACGCCGTGTGGGGCGGAGACGAGGCGGCGGCGATCAAGGCCTTCGCGGCGGTGCTGGGTGGCTAGCGCGAATGCTTTGAATGCGAGCTGCCAAGGTCACTAAGCCGACATCTTCTTCCTGCGTTCCCCGGCGAAGGCCGGGGCCCAGTTGGGAAGGTCGATGTAACGATACGCAACGTCCATCATGATCGTCCCCCAACTGGGCCCCGGCCTTCGCCAGGGAACAAGAAGGAATGCCTGCGAACCGTCTGTTGGTCTCCAACGCTCGCTGATCAATATCGTGCGCGGCCGACGCGGTTATCCGCTTTGGTGGTGAACAGCTTGCGCGCGGTCGCGCCCGAATCGCGGACCAGCACCATGACCTCGTCGCCGACCTGGATGCGCTCGTCGCTTGCGGGCCGGGCGATCGCCTCCTCGTCGCGCCTGATCTGGACGATGAAGAAGGCGCCGCCGCCCTGGCGCTCGGCCTCGCCGACGGTGAGGCTCGACATCGCGGCGCCTTCGCCCGCGATCACCAGTTCGAGATCGAGCCCGAGTTCGCCGAGGTCACGCCGGGCCTGGTCGAGGCGGCCATTGGCGGCGAGGTCGGTGCTGGCGGGGAAGAGGATCATCCGCGCGATCCGCTCGGCACCGATATGGGTCGGCATCACGACCTGATGCGCGCCGGCGCGCAGCAGCTTGCGCTCGGTGGTGGCGGCTTCGCCACGGGCGATGATCTCGAGCTCGAGGTTCAGGTTGCGGGCGCTGAGCGTGATGAAGACATTGGCGGCGTCGTTGGGCAGCACAGTCGCGAGGACACGGGCGCGGGCGATGCCCGCGGTGACCAGCACATCCTCGTCGGTCGCGTCGCCGGCGATGCAGAGATGCCCGGCCGCTTCGATCTCGGCGAGGCGGCCGGGCTCGCGCTCGATGATCACGAGCGGCATGCCGGCCTTGGCGAGATCATGCGCCAGCATCACGCCGATCCGGCCATAGCCGCAGATGATGGCGTGGCCCGACAGCTTGTCGATGCGGCTCTGCATGCGGTTTGCTCCAAAAATCTGCCTGAGTTGCAGGACGGTGAGGAACTGGACCAGGGCGCTGGTCAGCAGGATCATGCCGGTGCAGCCGAGCACCATGGTCGCGACGGTGACGGCGTGAAGATATGAGGTGTCGATCGGCCTGATTTCGCGGTAGCCGACGGTGTAGACGGTGAGCAACACCATGTAGGAGGCGTCGCTGAAGCTCCAGCCGGCCGCCATATAGGCAAGCGTTGCGAGCACCATCACCGTTCCCACAAAGAGCAGGATCGTGACGAGGTTCCGGACGGGGGAGCCTAGGACGCTTTCGGCGTCGGCGAAGAATCTGCGCACGGGCCGGGAGTGTGACGGAGCCGTTACGACCTGTCCAGCGCGGCTTTAGCGTTGAGGCAAAAGGAAACCGGGCGCCGCCTGGAGCGACGCCCGGTCAATGTGTTTCTGTGTCGGGCGCGATCAGCGATAACGCCAGCCGTCATGCCACCGGTAACGATGGTGCCAGTAACGATGGCCGTCCCAATAGCCGCGGTGCCCATAATAATTGCCGATGACGAGGCCGGGCGCGACCACCACCGGACGCACATTGGGTCGGCAACCGCCGTGCGGCCCGCGATGATAGCCGGGGCCGCAGCCTCCGCTCGCGTCGGCCGCCGAAACCGTCACAACCGCCGTGCTGGCGGCCAGTATAATTGCAAGCAATCTCTTCATGACACCTCTCCAAAGGCGATACTCGAACACAGCCCGATCGGGCCGAGCGGAGAACGCCTACGTAACGAGGCTGTTCCGGACTTCGCATTTCGGGAGAGCGGCAATCGCCGGGACGCGATTACCAGCGGCGGACGGGCCCGGAATCGACATGGACGAAGCCATCGCGCGGATAATAGCCGACCCCGCCGCCGCCCAGCGCGAGCGCCGCGCCGTGGAGGCGATCGAGCGACACGCCGGGAACCATGATGTCGGTCGCCTTGCCGAGCATATGCTGGCTCTGGCTGGCGACACCGGTGTGCTCGCCGCCGGCGGCGCGGAGCATCGCGTTGGTGCGGGGCGAGCGATAGCCCGAGATCAGGCCGATCGGATGGCTGTTCTTAAGGTCGAGCTTCTCGCGCAGCGACACGAGGAGCCCGAGCAGACGGCGATCCATCGCCACCGCCTCGCCGGTGCGCCAGTCGCGCAGGCCATGGTTGAGTTCGGCCAGCCCTTCGGGAACGAACCGGCCATTGCGCGCGAACAGCGCATCGACGGTCTCGTTATTGTGCACGTTGCGGATCGCGAGGCGCCATTCAGTGCCCATCGCCATGGCCGGCATCGGCATGGCGAGCGCCGCCGCGCCGGCGACCGCGCCGCCGATCAGCGCACGGCGCGAAAGCATCGCCCGGCCGCCCTCATGCCCAGTGGACACAAGTGGTTCTTCCATCGTTGTTTGCATGGATATTAGGTAGTGGATTGAATTGGCAATGAAAACACTGGTTTGCGCAGCCTGTCTGGCACTTTGCACGATTGGTCCCGTTGCGGCCGTCGCGGGGGGAACAAACGCGCCCGCGGCGCAAACGATCGATCGGGATATTCTTCACGCGCAGGTGATTCTCGATCATCTCGGCTTCTCGCCGGGCGTGCTGGACGGGCGCCCGGGCAAATCGCTGGTGGCGGCGCTCAAGGGATTCCAGGAGTCGCGGGGCCTGGAAGAGACCGGCAAGCTGGACCCGGCCACCTTGTGGGCGCTTCATGCCTATCGCGAACTGCGCCCGACTCGGACGCTGGCGCTGACCGCTGACGCTTTGGCGGGCCCCTATGTGAACCCGCTTCCCAAGGACCCGGCAGAACAGGCGAAACTGCCAGCGCTTGCCTATCGTTCGCCGATGGAGAAGCTCGCCGAGATGTTCCACACGACCCCGCAGGTATTGCTGGCGCTGAATAGCCCGCAGACCCGGTTGGCACCGGGGTCGCTGGTGATGTTTCCCAACGCGCTGCCCACATCGCGCGACTATGATACGAAGCTGCCCGCAGCCTGGCGCAAGACGCTTTCCGAGCTCAATGTCGATGCGGTCCAGCCGCAGGGCGTGAAGGTCGTGGTCGACAAGTCGGATCAGGTCTTGCGCGTACTCGACGCGGACGACAGGCTGGTCGCGCAATTCCAGGCGACGATGGGTAGCCAGCATGATCCGTTGCCGATCGGCACCTGGAAAATCCAGGGTGCGACCTACAACCCGACCTTCAACTACAATCCCGACCTGTTCTGGGATGCGAAGGCGAGCGCGAAAGCCGCGAAACTGCCGGCCGGCCCGAATGGCCCGGTCGGCGTGGTCTGGCTCGATTTGAACATCCCGCACTACGGCATCCATGGCACGCCGGAACCGAGCACGATCGGCCGCGCCGAAAGCCATGGCTGCATCCGGCTCACCAACTGGGATGCGGCGCGGCTTTCGCTGATGGTGAAGCCGGGCACGCCGGCGATCTTCCAGGAATAAGCGCGTGAGGAAGCTGGGCTGCGGTATCCTCCTGCTGGTCTGTGCGGCCGTTGGCGCCTGGGTCGGCCTTGTGTTGTGGGGGCGGACCTTGCCCGATGCCCCGCACGCGCCCGGTAGCGGGGTTGCGGGAACCGGCGCCACACCGACGGTGATGGCCACCAGCCGGGCGGTTGCCGTGCCCGACGGCGCGCCGCTGGCGGTCCCGGTGGCGGGCGTCGCGCGATCGGCCATCGCTGACAGCTGGGGAGATCCGCGTCAGAACGGCCTGCGCGCGCATCACGGGACTGACATCATGGCGCCATCTGGCACGCTGGTGACGGCCGCGGCGCCGGGCACGGTCGAGAAGCTATGGAACAGCGTGGCGGGCGGGACGACCATCTATGTCCGCTCGCCACAGCGCAACTGGACCTATTATTATGCGCATCTCTCGGGCTATGCGCCGGGTCTGCACGAGGGGCAGGTGGTGAAGACCGGCGATCCCCTCGGCTATGTCGGCGATACCGGCGATGCCGGAGCGGGCAATTTCCATCTTCATTTCGGGCTGACCCGAACCAGCCCGGACCAGCACTGGTATCAGGGTGAGGATGTGAACCCCTATCCCTACCTTGCCGGAAAGCCCTCCTCCCGCTGAAGGCCCAAACCCGACTTCCGCAACGGCCGTGACGGAGCGGATTTTGGCGCAAGGATAGGAGCAAGGAGTATCCATCGTGACCGACGCGCGACGCCGCCTTGCGCCAAAATCCGCCCGCCGCGAAGCGGTCGCCTGGAGAGGGGCGCTGGCGGCGTCAGGCTGCTTGCGCGGGCTACCAGCCCGCGACTGCGCAACCTTCCTTGCCAGCGCCCCTCTCCAGGCGATCACGGCCATTGCGGAAATCGGGTTTGGACCTTAAAGGCCCCGCCTTCGCTCTTTCCACATGCAGGCATCCCCATGAAGATCAACGCGGTCGAGATTCGTCCCGGCAACATCCTCGAATATGAAGGCGGCATCTGGCGCGCGGTGAAAATCCAGCACACCCAGCCGGGCAAGGGCGGCGCCTATATGCAGGTCGAGATGAAGAACCTGATCGACGGCCGCAAGAACAATGTCCGCTTCCGCTCGGCCGAGAGCCTCGAGAAGGTGCGGCTGGAGACGACCGACTTCCAGTTCCTGTTCCGCGAGGGCGACCAGCTGACCTTCATGGACAAGATCAATTACGAGCAGATCACGCTGCCGGCCGACCTGCTCGGCGATGCCGCCGCTTTCCTGCAGGACGGCATGGACGTGGTGATGGAGCTCTGGGAAGAGCGCCCGATCTCGGTGCAGCTCCCCGACACGATCGAGGCCCTGATCGTGGAGGCCGATGCCGTGGTGAAGGGGCAGACCGCCTCGTCGAGCTACAAGCCCGCGATCCTCGAGAACGGCGTGCGCGTGATGGTGCCGCCGCATATCGGCGCGGGCACGCGGATCGTGGTCGATGTCTACGAACAGACCTATGTAAGGCGCGCGGACTAAAGTCCCCCTCCCGCTTGCGGGAGGGGTTAGGGGAGGGCGTGTTCAGGGCCTCACATCTCCCGCTATATTGACAGGCCCTCCCCCAGCCCCTCCCGCAAGCGGGAGGGGAGGAAGAAGATTATGGTTTCCCATTCCGGCCTCATCACTGTCATGGACCGCGCCGCGCGCAAGGCGGCGCCGCGGTTGCGGCGGGATTTCAACGAGGTCCAGCACCTTCAGGTCAGCCGCAAGGGCCCGGCCGACTTCGTGACGATGGCCGATCAGCGCGCCGAGCAGACGATCTTCGAGGAACTGTCGCGCGCGCGCCCCGATTGGGGCTTCCTGATGGAGGAGCGCGGCGAGATCGCCGGTGATCCGACCAAGCCGCGCTGGATCGTCGATCCACTCGACGGCACCACCAACTTCCTTCACGGCATCCCGCATTTCGCGATCTCGATCGCGGTCGAGGAGCCGCTGGCGAACGGCAAGCGCGAGATCACGACCGGCCTTGTCTATCAGCCGATCACTGACGACAGCTTCTGGGCCGAGAAGGGCCGGGGCGCCTGGATGCAGGAGCAGCGCCTGCGCGTCTCCGCACGGCGCGACCTGGCCGACGCGCTGATCGCGACCGGCATTCCCTTTCTCGGCCATGGCAATTTCGCTGAGTGGAGCCGCATCTTCGGCGCGATCGCGCCTGAGGTCTCCGGCATTCGCCGCCTGGGGTCAGCGGCGCTCGACCTCGCCTGGGTCGCCGCCGGGCGCTTTGACGGGTTCTGGGAATCGAGCCTTCAACCCTGGGATGTCGCAGCCGGCATGCTGCTGGTGAAGGAAGCCGGCGGCTTCGTCACCGATTTCCGCGGCGGCGACCGCATGATCGAGCGCAGCGAGTTCCTCGCCGCGAATGATGTGCTGCAATCGAAGATGCACAAGCTGCTGGCGAACGCGCTTCGCTAGGCCTGAGCCAACCTCCCTTGCGCGAGTACAGACAGAGGATCATGCTGCCCGCGTAATAAAATGGGGAGAGGGGCATGAAACGGTTTCTCGGTATCGTCCTCGCGCTCGTGTTGGGCGCCGCGGCATCACCCCCTAGCGAGGAAACCGTCGGGCGCTGGCGTGTCCAGGGCGACAACGGCACCTGCAGCGCATCGACCGCGCTTGGCGGCGGCCATCTCCTGATGATTTTCTCGAAGCCGCCCGGTGGTGAGAATAATGGCGGCATGATGTTCGGCAACCCATCCAGCTGGAAGATCGCGGACGGGCCGGCCGTGATCGAACTGACCGGCCAGGGCTCCATGAAGGGCAAGCATGAGGGGCGGGGCTATGCCGATCTTTCCGGCTATTGGCTGCCGTTCGACACGCCGACCGAGATGGAACTCTATCCCGACACCTGGCAGCTCAAGGCGCTCAAAGACGGCGAGATCCTGATCGATCAGCCGGTGACTGAGTTCAAAGCGGTGGTGGCGGCACTCGAGGCTTGCGCCAGAAAGCCGGCCTGAACGGTTGCGGCCGCCCTGAAGGCCGCACACACGGGAAACGCTTGTTGCGATTCATTCTCATGGCCCAGCGCCTTGCCCATGCAACCCCATCGTCCTAAAGCGCGGGAATCTGTTCGCACCTGCGAGAAACCCCTTGTTCGACCTGTCGCAATATCTGCCGATTCTGCTGTTCCTGGGCGTCGCGCTCGCGCTCTCAAGCGCGTTCGTGTTCCTGCCGATGATCGCGGCGCGTTTCACCGGTTCGCACAAGCCGACCGCTGAGAAGCTCACTGAATATGAATGCGGCTTCCCCGCCTTCGAGGATTCACGCAGCCAGTTCGACGTGCGCTTCTATCTGGTCGCGATCCTGTTCATCATCTTCGATCTCGAAGCGGCGTTCATCTATCCCTGGGCGGTGAGCGTGTTCTCGCTCGGATGGGTCGCGTGGTTCGCGATGATGGCGTTCATTGCCGAACTTGCGCTCGGCCTTGTCTATGCGTGGAAGAAGGGAGCGCTGGAATGGGAGTAGAGCTCACCCAGCAGCCCGGCTCGGCGATCGTCCCGCCCGACCAGAGCTTCTTCAACGACCTGAATGGCGAACTGACCGACAAGGGTTTCCTCGTCACCTCGACTGAGGACCTGTTCCAATGGGCGCGCACCGGCAGCCTGTGGTGGATGACCTTCGGGCTCGCCTGCTGCGCAGTCGAGATGATCCATGTGAATATGCCGCGCTATGATCTCGAGCGTTTCGGCGCCGCGCCGCGCGCGAGCCCGCGCCAGAGCGACGTGATGATCGTGGCGGGGACGCTCTGCAACAAGATGGCCCCGGCGCTGCGCCGCGTCTACGACCAGATGTCCGAGCCGAAATATGTGATTTCGATGGGCAGCTGCGCCAATGGCGGCGGCTATTACCATTACAGCTACAGCGTCGTGCGCGGTTGCGACCGGATCGTGCCCGTCGACATCTATGTGCCGGGCTGCCCGCCGACTGCCGAGGCTTTGCTCTACGGCATCATGCAACTCCAGCGGAAGATCCGCCGCATCGGAACGATTGAACGGTGAGGGCGCCGGCGCCGGCCTATACGGCCAATGACGGGGTGATCGATCGCGCTGCCGGGGTGCTCGGCGGGGCGTTGCTGTCGTCGCTCGACGCAGTCGGCGAGGTTGCGTTGACGGTCGACCGGGTTTCGCTGGTCGAGACGATGACGGCGCTGCGCGACACGCCGGGCCTCGAATATCAGCAGCTGATGGAAATCGCCGGCGTCGATTATCCTGAGCGGCCGGATCGCTTCGAGGTCGTCTATTGCCTGCTCTCGCTGACCCGCAACCACCGCATCCGCGTGCATGTGCAGACCGATGAGGAAAAACCGGTGCCGTCCATCACGGGCATCTGGCCGGTCGCAGGCTGGCTCGAGCGCGAGGTGTACGACATGTACGGCGTGCTGTTCGAGGGCAATGCCGACCTGCGCCGCATCCTGACGGACTATGGTTTCCGCGGCCATCCGCAGCGCAAGGATTTCCCGCTGACCGGCTTTGTCGAGCTGCGCTATTCCGAGGAAGCGAAGCGGGTGGTGTATGAGCCCGTCCAGCTCGCCCAGGATTTCCGGACCTTCGATTTCATGAGCCCCTGGGAGGGCGCCGAATATATCCTGCCGGGCGACGAGAAGGCGAAGCTGCCCGAAGCCAAGGGCGCGCCGACGCCGCTCAAGGCCGACGAGATCGTGAAGGCTGATGCGGTGCAGTCAGCGGCCAAGGCGCCGCCCGCCACGCCGAAGGCGACTGAGAGCCCGGCGCAGACCGGGGCGGGCAAGGCTTCGCCGGATGCGAAGCCCGAGCCAGCCGCACCGGACGTGGTGAAGAAGCCGCGTGCGCCGCGTGCCGCGAAGCCTGTCGCTTCCGGGGGTGCGCCCGCCGCGCCGAAGCCGCGTGCGCCACGCAAGCCGAAGGCGTCGTGATGAATATTCTTCTTTCCTTCCCCAGCGAAGGCTGGGGCCCAGTCGCGAAGGTTTTTGTGACGACGCGCAGCGCGAGCCAATTCATGTCCCCCAACTGGGCCCCAGCCTTCGCTGGGGAAGAAGCAGGGTTGGGAGGCGCCCGTGGCTGATCATCTCGACGCAATCGAAGGCCATCTGGACGCCGCCGATCCAACCGTCGGCGACGTGACGATCCAGAACTACACGATCAATTTCGGCCCGCAGCACCCCGCCGCGCATGGCGTGCTACGCCTCGTGATGGAGCTCGACGGCGAGATCGTCGAGCGGGTCGATCCGCATATCGGCCTGCTCCACCGCGGCACCGAGAAGCTGATCGAATACAAGACCTACATGCAGGCGCTGCCCTATTTCGATCGCCTCGATTATTGCTCGCCGTTGTGCATGGAGCACAGCTTCGTGCTTGCGATCGAAAAGCTGCTCGATCTCGAAGTGCCGATTCGCGCGCAATATCTCCGCGTCTTCTTCGCCGAGCTGACGCGCATCTCGAACCATATGCTGAACCTCGGCAGCCATGTGATGGATGTCGGCGCGATGACGCCGAACCTGTGGCTGTTCGAAATCCGCGAGGATTGCCTCAACTTCTTCGAGCGAGTCTCCGGCGCGCGGATGCATTCGGCCTATTTCCGGCCCGGCGGCGTGCATCAGGATACCCCGCTCAAGCTGCTGACCGATATCGCCGACTGGCTCGACAAGCGCATGCCGCGCCTGTTCGAGGATGCGATCAGCCTCGTTGCCGACAACCGCATCTTCAAGCAGCGCAATGTCGACATCGCGACCGTCAGCCGTGACGATGCGATCAAATGGGGCTTTTCCGGCCCGATGATCCGCGGCTCGGGCATCCCCTGGGATCTGCGCAAGTCGCAGCCCTATGATGTCTATGCGAAGATGGATTTCGACGTGCCGGTCGGCACCCGCGGCGATTGCTATGATCGGTTCATGGTGCGCGTCGAGGAAGTCCGTCAGTCGATGCGGATCATGAAGCAGTGCCTGAGCGAGATGCCAGACGGGCCGATCGCAAGCCTCGACCGCAAGGTCGTGCCGCCAAAGCGCGCCGAGATGAAGCGCTCGATGGAAGCGCTGATCCACCACTTCAAGCTCTATACTGAGGGCTTCCATGTGCCGGCAGGCGACGTCTATGTCGCGACCGAGAGCCCCAAGGGCGAGTTCGGCGTCTATCTCGTCGCCGACGGCAGCAACAAACCGTATCGCTGCAAGATCCGGCCGACTGCATTCAGCCACCTCCAGGCGATGGACTTCATGGCGAAGGGTCACATGCTCGCCGACACCACCGCCATTCTCGGCGCGATGGATATCGTGTTCGGGGAGTGCGACCGGTGAGTACGAACAACCCACGTCTCGAAACCGCGCATCGCATGATCGCGCTCTATAATGAGCAGGATGCCGACGGTTATGTCGCGCTGATGAGCGACGATGCGTGTGAGGCGACCTATCGCGGTGCGGTGCTGCGCGAGGGGCGGGAAGGCGTGCGCTCCGGCCTGAAGGCTATGTTCGCGCAATTCCCGCAGAACCGCGCTGATATCCTGTCCTCCTATGTGCTCGGCGAGACGGTCGTTCTGCACGAGAAAGTGGCGCGCGCGCCCGACGGCGATCAGTTCGAGGTCATGTCCATCTATTCCTTCAGCGGCGACAAGGTCGAGCGCGTGGAGTTCATCCGCTAATGGCCGAAGCATCCAAAATCCCCGACGAAGCCGAGACCCGCGCGCGCTGGGGCGCGTTTGCGTGGACGGCCGAGAACCAGAAGAAAGCGAACGAGATCCTCGGCCGCTATCCCAAGGGCCGCGAGCAATCGGCGTCGCTGCCGCTGCTCGATCTCGCCCAGCGTCAAGTCGGGGCCGACACCAATACCCAGGGCTGGCTGCCCGTCCCGGTGATCGAGTTCGTCGCCCGCCAGATCGGCGTACCCTATATGCGCGTCTATGAGGTCGCGACCTTCTACACCATGTTCAACATGGCGCCGGTCGGCCGTTTCCATGTCCAGGTCTGCGGCACGACGCCGTGCATGCTGGCCGGCTCGGACGATGTTCTCGCCGCCTGCAAGAATCGCGGGCTGAGCAAGGGCCACACCACGCCCGACGGACTGTTCACCCTCACCGAAGTCGAGTGCCTCGGCGCCTGCGCCAATGCGCCGATGGTCCAGATCAACGACGACAATTATGAGGACCTCGATTACGATCGCACCACTGCGATCCTCGAGGTGCTCGCTGCCGGCAAGACGCCGACACCGGGCTCGCAGACCGGGCGGCGTGACAGCTGCCCCGCGGGCGGGCCGACGACGCTCAAGGAAATGGTCGACGAGAATCACGATTACCGGGGAGAATGGGCATGAAGGGCGTAAATCCGATCGTTGCCGTGCTGGCCGTTATCGGCGGACTGGTCGTGCTGGGCATTGTCCTGCGGATCACCTTCAGCCTGTTGCCGCTGCTGGTCCTGATCGCCATCGGCGTGTTCGTCTATGTCCTGGTCCAGAACGCGACGGGTAAAAGGTAGATAGATGCTCGCCGACAAGGATCGTATCTTCACCAATGTCTACGGGTTCCAGCCTTGGGACCTGAAGGCGGCGCGCGCGCGCGGCGATTGGGACAATACCAAGGATTTGATGGCCAAGGGCCAGGACGCCATCATCGACCTGATCAAGGCGAGCGGCCTGCGGGGGCGCGGTGGCGCTGGGTTCCCGACGGGCATGAAGTGGAGCTTCATGCCCAAGGAGCCCAAGCCGGATCGGCCGAGCTTCCTCGTCATCAATGCCGATGAATCCGAGCCGGGCAGCTGTAAGGATCGCGAGATCATGCGGCACGATCCGCACAAGCTGATCGAAGGCGCGCTGATCGCCGGCTATGCGATGCGCGCGCGCGCCGCGTACATCTATATCCGCGGCGAATATATCCGCGAGGCGGAGGTGCTCTTCGCGGCCGTTGCCGAGGCTTATGACGCCGGACTGATCGGCAAGAATGCCAGCGGATCGGGCTATGATTTCGACGTCTTCGTCCATCGCGGCGCGGGCGCCTATATCTGCGGCGAAGAAACCGCGATGCTCGAAAGCCTTGAAGGCAAGAAGGGCCAACCGCGGCTGAAGCCGCCTTTCCCGGCCGGCGCTGGCCTGTACGGCATGCCGACGACGGTCAACAATGTGGAATCGATCGCGGTTGCGCCGACCATCTTGCGGCGCGGAGCCGAATGGTTCGCATCGTTCGGCGCCGAGGGCAATCGCGGCACCAAGCTGTTCCAGATCTCGGGCCATGTGAACAAGCCCTGCGTGGTCGAGGAAGCGATGAGCATCCCGTTCCGCGAGTTGATCGACAAGCATTGCGGCGGTATCCGCGGCGGCTGGGACAATCTGCTCGCGGTGATCCCCGGTGGCTCCTCGGTGCCGCTCGTGCCCGCGGCGCAGATCATGGATTGCCCGATGGATTTCGACGGGCTGAAGGCGCTCGGCTCGGGCCTCGGCACCGCGGCGGTGATCGTCATGGACAAGTCCACCGACATCGTTCGCGCGATCAGCCGCATCTCCTATTTCTACAAGCATGAAAGCTGTGGCCAGTGCACGCCGTGCCGCGAGGGCACCGGCTGGATGTGGCGGGTGATGGAGCGGCTGCGCACCGGCGATGCCGATGTCTCCGAGATCGACACGCTGCAGCAGGTGACCAAGCAGATCGAAGGCCACACAATCTGCGCGCTCGGCGACGCGGCGGCATGGCCGATCCAGGGGCTGATCCGCCATTTCCGGCCCGAGCTGGAGCGGCGGATCAAGGAGCGCGGGGGCGACCTCGCCCCGATGATGGAAGCGGCGGAATAATGCCCAAGCTTAAAGTTGACGGAATCGAGATCGAGGTGCCGCAGGGCGCCACCGTGCTGCAGGCATGCGAGCTTGCCGGCAAGGAGATCCCGCGTTTCTGCTATCATGAGCGGCTGTCGATCGCCGGCAATTGCCGGATGTGCCTTGTCGAGGTGAAGCCCGGGCCGCCCAAGCCCCAGGCGAGCTGCGCGCTGCCGGCGGCGGACAATCAGGAGGTCTTCACCAACAGCCCGATGGTGAAGAATGCGCGCGAAGGCGTGATGGAATTCCTGCTGATCAACCACCCGCTCGATTGCCCGATCTGCGACCAGGGTGGCGAGTGCGACCTTCAGGACCAGAGCCTGGCCTATGGCCGCGGCCATTCGCGCTATGACGAGAACAAGCGCGCGGTCACCGAGAAATATATGGGGCCGATCGTCAAGACGGTGATGACGCGCTGCATTCAGTGCACGCGCTGCATCCGTTTCGCCGAGGAAGTCGCCGGCGTCGAGGAAATCGGCGCGATCGGGCGCGGCGAGGACATGCAGATCACCTCCTATCTCGAAGGCGCGGTAACGAGCGAACTTTCGGGCAATGTCGTCGATCTCTGCCCGGTCGGCGCGCTGACCTCGAAGCCTTATGCCTTCGAGGCGCGGCCCTGGGAGCTGAAAAAGACGCTGACCATCGACGTGATGGACGCGGTCGGCACCAATACCCGGCTCGACAGCCGTGGCCGTCAGGTGTTGCGCTGCCTGCCGGTGATCAACGAGGACGTGAACGAGGAGTGGGCGACCGACAAGACTCGCCACGCAGTCGATGGCCTGGTGCGGCGGCGGCTCGATCGTCCGTTCGTGCGCAAGGACGGCCGTCTGGTCGAGGCGAGCTGGGACGAGGCGTTCGCGGCGATTGCGGCGGTGAGGGCGGGTTCGAGCGTGGCCGCGGTTCATGGCGATCTGGTCGACTGCGAGACGCTGTACGCGGCCAAGGCGCTGCTTGTCTCGATGGGCTCGACCCTGATCGAGGGCCGTCAGACCGGGATGGATTACGATACGTCGTCGCTCTCGGCGGTCAATTTCAACACGACAATCGCTGGTGCCGAGCGCGCTGATGCGATCCTGCTGGTCGGCACCAATATGCGCTGGGAAGCGCCGCTGGTGAACACCCGGATCCGCAAGGCGATCAAGAAGGGCGCCAAGGTCTTCGCGATCGGGCCGGAGGTCGACCTGACCTATAAGGTCGAGTGGCTCGGCAATGATCTGGGCCTGCTCGGCAAGCTGCCAAAAAGCGCGGCGGAAGCCTTCAAGAATGCCGAGCGGCCGATGGTGATCGTCGGGGGCGGAGCGCTCAAGGGCGGCCACGGCGCTGCGCTGGCGCTCGCCAAGTCACTCAATCTGGTCCGCGACGGGTGGAACGGCTTCAACGTCGTGCACATGGCCGCGTCGCGGGTCGGCGGGCTGATGCTCGGCCTGGCGCAGAAGGGCGGTATCGCCGATATCGTCGCGGCCAAGCCGAAGCTGACCTTCTTCCTGGGCGCTGACGAGGTGGATTTCTCGAAATTCGCCAAGAGCTTCAAGGTCTATATCGGGCATCATGGCGACAAGGGCGCTGCGGCGGCTGATGTCGTGCTGCCGGGCGCGAGCTATGCCGAGAAATCGGGCACCTGGGTCAATCTCGAGGGACGTGTTCAGCGCGGCGAGCGTGCGGTGTTCCCGCCCGGTGATGCCCGCGAGGACTGGACGATCCTGCGTGCTCTCTCGGCGGTGCTGGGCAAGACCTTGCCGTTCGACACGATCGAGGAACTGCGCGCGGCGATGGGGGTGGATACGCCTGATCTCGCGACGCTGGGGCTGAAGAGCTTCGCATGGGCTCCGCCGGCGCTGGATGCGAAGAGCGAGGGCGAAGTCACCTATCCGATCAAGGATTTCTACCTGACCAATGCGATCTGCCGGGCAAGCCCGACGATGCAGCGCTGTTCGGCTGAAATTCTCCACGGCGAGGAATTCGCGGAGGCGGCGGAGTGATGCGCTGGCTGGTGTCTTTTCCTTCCCCAGCGGAGGAGCGTCGGGTCGGATCGTCCCCCGGACGATTCTTGAACATGCGGGGCATGTTCAACCCGATGCTGGCCCAGGTGCGGGCGGCTGATTGGCTGAACGCAGCGTCTGACAACCATAACCTTCCCAACTGGGCCCTAGCCTTCGCTGGGGAAGAGGAAGAGGTGAAATGACCAACTTCTTCCAGGATTTCTGGATCACGCGGTGGATTCACGTCACTATGCCCTTCGAATGGGCGTGGTTCGTCGCGACCATCGTCGGCATTCTTGTCATCGCACTGCCGCTGATGCTCGCGGTGGCGATGATCATCTATGTCGACCGCAAGATCTGGGCAGCGATGGCGCTGCGGCGCGGCCCCAATGTGGTCGGGCCGTTCGGCCTGTTGCAGAGCTTTGCCGACGGTCTGAAGGTGTTCCTGCAGGAAACCATCATCCCGTCGAGCGCGAACAAGGGCCTGTTCCTGATCGCGCCGATCATCACCTTCACCGTCGCGCTGATCGTCTGGGCGGTGGTGCCGTTCCAGGCGGGCGTGGTGCTGGCCGACATCAATGTCGGGCTGCTCTACGTTCTCGCGGCCTCGTCGCTCGGCGTTTACGGGATTATCCTGGCGGGCTGGTCGTCCAACTCGAAATATCCCTTCTTCTCCGCGATCCGCGCCGCAGCGCAGATGGTGTCTTACGAAGTCGCGATCGGCTTCGTGTTGATCTCGGTCGTGCTATGGGCGGGCAGCTTCAACCTCTCGACGATCGTGCTGGCGCAGAAGGGTTTTGCCTGGGGCTGGGTGAACGGCAACTTCATCAACCCCTTGCTGTTCCCGATGGCGGTGGTGTTCTTCATCTCTTCGCTCGCTGAAACCCAGCGTGCGCCATTCGATCTGACCGAGGCGGAGAGCGAGCTCGTCGCCGGCTACCAGACCGAATATTCGTCGATGAGCTTCGCGCTGTTCTGGCTCGGTGAGTACGCGAACGTCATCCTGATGTGCGCGCTCAATGCGACGCTCTTCTGGGGCGGCTGGCTCCCGCCGCTCGACATTCCGATCCTCTATTGCGTCCCTGGCATCCTCTGGCTGTTCCTGAAGATGGGCTTCTTCTTCTTCCTGTTCAGCTGGGTGAAGGCGACCGTCCCGCGCTACCGCTACGACCAGCTGATGCGCCTGGGCTGGAAGATCTTCCTGCCGCTGTCGCTGTTCTGGGTGTTCCTGGTATCCGGCTTCCTGATGCTCACCCGCGTTGGAGTTCCGTCATGAACGTCGGTCAGATCATCAAATCCTACACTCTGTGGGAGTTCGTGAAGGCGCATGCGCTGACGCTTCGCTATTTCTTCAAGGCGAAGGCGACGATCAACTATCCGTACGAGAAGAACCCGATCTCCCCGCGCTTCCGCGGCGAGCATGCGCTGCGCCGTTATCCGAACGGCGAAGAGCGCTGCATCGCGTGCAAGCTCTGCGAGGCGGTGTGTCCGGCCCAGGCGATCACCATCGAGGCCGAGCCGCGCGACGACGGCAGCCGCCGCACCACGCGCTACGACATCGACATGACCAAGTGCATCTATTGCGGCCTGTGCCAGGAGGCCTGCCCGGTCGATGCCGTGGTCGAGGGGCCGAATTTCGAATTCTCGACCGAAACGCGCGAGGAGCTGATCTACGACAAGGCGAAATTGCTCGATAATGGCGATCGCTGGGAGCGTGCGATCGCCGCGAACCTTGCCGCCGATGCACCGTATCGTTAAGCGCCAGCCGAATCCGAGGGGCACCCAGATTTCGTGATCCAAGCACTCGCCTTTTATCTCTTCGCCGCCATGGTGCTCGTCAGCGGCGCGCTGACGATTACCGCGCGCAACCCCGTGCACGCGGTGCTGTGGCTGATCCTCGCCTTTTTCAACGCGGCGGGGCTGATGGTGCTGCTCGGCGCCGAGTTCATCGCGATGCTGCTGGTGATCGTCTATGTCGGCGCGGTCGCGGTGCTGTTCCTGTTCGTGGTGATGATGCTCAACATCGATTTCGCCGAACTGCGCAGCGGCTTCGCAAAATATCTGCCGATCGGGATGGCGCTGGCGACTGGCCTCGCGGCGGAGATCATCATCGGCATCGGCGCCTATAGCGCAGGCGCGATCGAGCTGGGCCGCCGTATCGCGCCGACCGATACCGCCGCCAAGGCGATCCCGAACATCCAGGCGATCGGCAATCTGCTCTACACGCGCTACCTGTTCATCTTCGAAGGTGCCGGCCTTGTCCTGCTCGTCGCGATGATCGGGGCGATCGTGCTGACCCACCGCGAGCGCGGCGGCACCCGGCCGCAGAATATCAACCGCCAGGTGTCGCGCCGGCCGCAGGATGCGACCCGCAACACCCAGCCCGGCGTCGGACAGGGGATCGAGCTGTGATCGGCCTGACTCATTATCTGGTCGTCGCCGCGATCCTGTTCGCGCTCGGCGTGCTCGGCGTCGTCGCCAACCGCAAGAACCTGATCGTCATGCTGATGGCGATCGAGCTGATCCTGCTCAGCGTGAACCTCAACCTCGTCGCCTTCTCGGCCTATCTCCATGATCTGGTCGGCCAGGTGTTCGCGATGTTCGTGCTGACGGTCGCGGCGGGCGAGGCGGCGATCGGCCTTGCCATATTGGTCATCTATTTCCGCGGACGCGGCACGATTTCGGTCGACGACGTCAACCGGATGAAGGGGTAATTTCTTGATCCTCCTCATCGTCTTCCTGCCGCTCCTCGCGGCCGTGATCGCCGGGCTGGGTAACCGCCTGCTCGGCAACACCGTGGCCAAGGTGCTCACCACCGGCGCGCTATTCGCGTCGTGCGCACTCTCCTGGCCGATCTTCATCCAGTATCTCGGCGGCGGCGCCCAGCCGACGATCGCGCCGGTGTTCGACTGGATCCGGTCGGGCGACCTCCAGGTCGCCTGGGCGCTGCGCGTCGATGCGCTGACGGCGGTGATGCTGGTCGTCATCACCTCGGTCTCGGCGCTCGTCCATCTCTATAGCTGGGGCTATATGTCGGACGATCCGGACCAGCCGCGTTTCTTCGCCTATCTCTCGCTCTTCACCTTCGCGATGCTGATGCTGGTGACGGCGAACAACCTCGTCCAGATGTTCTTCGGCTGGGAAGGCGTCGGCCTCGCATCCTATCTGCTGATCGGTTTCTGGTTCAAGAAGCCATCCGCCAACGCAGCCGCGATCAAGGCGTTCGTCGTCAACCGGGTCGGCGATCTCGGCTTCATGCTTGGCATCTTCGGCACCTACCTGGTGTTCCAGACCGTCTCGATCCCCGACATCCTGCACATGGCGCCTGCGATGAAGGGCTCGACGATCGGGTTCCTCGGCTACCGCTTCGATACGATGACGATCCTGTGCCTGTTGTTGTTCGTCGGCGCGATGGGCAAGTCGGCGCAGTTGGGCCTGCACACCTGGCTCCCCGACGCGATGGAAGGCCCGACCCCGGTCTCGGCGCTGATCCATGCCGCGACGATGGTCACGGCCGGCGTGTTCATGGTCTGCCGCCTCTCGCCGATGTTCGAGACCAGCCCGTTCGCGCTCACCGTGGTGATGACGATCGGTGCAGCGACCTGCTTCTTCGCCGCGACGGTCGGCCTGGTCCAGACCGACATCAAGCGTGTGATCGCCTATTCGACCTGCTCGCAGCTCGGCTACATGTTCTTCGCGGCGGGCTGCGGCGCGTACGGCGCGGCAATGTTCCACCTCTTCACGCACGCCTTTTTCAAGGCGCTTCTGTTCCTCGGCGCCGGCTCGGTGATCCATGCGATGCACCATGAGCAGGATATGCGCTATTATGGTGGCCTTCGGAAACACATCCCGGTCACCTTCTGGGGCATGATGGCGGGTACGCTCGCGATCACCGGCGTCGGCATCCCCGCTGTGTTCGGCAACACCATGGCGTTCGGCTTTGCCGGCTTCCATTCGAAGGATGCGATCATCGAGGCTGCCTGGGCTTCGGGCCAGTCGGGTGCATCGATCGTCGGCATGATCGTTGCGCTGCTGACCAGCTTCTATTCCTGGCGCCTGATGTTCCTGACCTTCTGGGGCAAGCCGCGCTGGGCTCAGTCCGAGCATATCCAGCATGCTCTCCATGACGCGCATGGCCATGACGATCATCACGACGATCACGCGGCCCACGCTCATGATGACCATGGCCACGCACATGCCCATGGCGACGGCACCGGCGGCTATCACCCGCATGAAAGCCCGCTGACGATCCTCGTGCCGCTGATCCTGCTGTCGATCGGCGCTGTCTTCGCCGGCTTCGTCTTCCACGGCTATTTCATCGAGCCGAGCGCCGGCGAAGCCTATTGGAAGGGCAGCATCGCCTTCCGCGAACACCTGATGCACGCGATGCACGACGTGCCGCTCGGGGTGAAGCTCTCCGCCACGATCGCGATGCTGGTCGGCCTGTGGACGGCCTGGATGATGTATATCCGGTCGCCGGGCTTCCCCGCCGCGCTCGTCGAGCAGTTCCGGGTGGTCTACAATTTCCTGCTCAACAAATGGTATTTCGACGAGCTCTACGACCTGCTCTTCGTCCGCCCCGCCTTCGCGATCGGCCGGCTGTTCTGGCACCGCGGCGACGAGAAGACGATCGACCGGTTCGGGCCGAACGGCTCGGCCTGGGTCGTCGCGCTCGGCTCGCGCGTCGCGGGCCGGATCCAGACCGGATATGTCTATACCTATGCCTTTGTGATGCTGCTCGGCCTGACCGGCGTGGTGACCTGGGCGATTTACGTGAGCGCCAAATGACCGGCTTCCCAATCCTTTCGGTCATGCTCGCAATCCCGGCGATTGCCGCGGTGGCCTGCTACTTCGTCAGCGCCAATGGTGCGCGCTGGATCGCGCTGATCGCCACGCTGGTCGATCTCGTCCTCGGCATCGGCCTTTGGGCGCAGTTCGATATCGGCGGCCCGCAATGGCAGTTCGTCGAGCATCACGAGCATATCTTCGGCCCGTTCGGCTGGTCGCTCGGCATCGACGGCTTCGCGCTGATGCTGATCATGCTCAGCGTATTCCTGATGCCGATCTGCATCGGCGCTAGCTGGGTCGCGATCGAGAAGCGCGTCCAGGAATATATGGCCGCGTTCCTCGTGACCGAGCTGCTGATGATCGGCACCTTTGCGGCGCAGGACCTGTTCCTGTTCTACATCTTCTTCGAGGCAGGCCTTATCCCGATGTACCTGATCATCGGTATCTGGGGCGGCGCGAACCGGATCTACGCCAGCTATAAATTCTTCCTCTACACTTTGCTCGGCTCGGTGCTGATGCTGATCGCGATGCTGTGGATGGTCCAGTTCGCCGGCACGACAGACATCCCGACCCTGCTCAACACCGATTTCCCGGTCCATGCCCAGACCTGGCTATGGCTCGCCTTCTTCGCGTCCTTCGCGGTGAAGATGCCGATGTGGCCAGTCCATACCTGGTTGCCCGACGCGCACGTCCAGGCGCCGACCGCTGGCTCGGTCATCCTGGCCGGGGTGCTGCTGAAGCTCGGCGGTTACGGCTTCCTGCGCTTCTCTTTGCCGATGTTCCCGGAGGCTTCTGCGCAACTCGCATGGCTGGTCTTTGGCCTGTCCGCGGTCGCGGTGATCTACACCTCGCTGGTCGCGCTGGTGCAGAGCGACATGAAGAAGCTGATCGCCTATAGCTCGGTCGCGCATATGGCGATCGTGACGATCGGCCTGTTCGCCTTCAACCGCCAGGGCGTCGAAGGCGCGATGATCGTGATGCTGAGCCATGGTCTCGTCTCGGGCGCGCTCTTCCTGTGCGTCGGCGTCATCTATGATCGGCTGCACACCCGCGAGATCGCCCGCTACGGCGGCCTTGCGATCAACATGCCGCGTTACGCGCTGCTGTTCATGCTCTTCACCATGGCCTCGATCGGGCTGCCCGGCACCAGCGGCTTCGTCGGCGAATTCCTGAGCCTCACCGGCACCTATCAGGTCTCGACCACGATCACCTTGCTGTGCACGACCGGCATCATCCTCGGTGCCGCTTATATGCTCTATCTCTACCGCCGCGTCGTGTTCGGCGATCTGACCAAGGATGACGTTCGCGCAATGCCTGACCTGTCGCTTCGCGAAGTCGCGCTGCTCGCGCCGATCGCGGCGGTGGTGCTGTGGATGGGCGTCTATCCAGAGAGCTTCCTGGCGCCGATGCGCGGCGATGTCGGGACATTGGTCGCGCGGATCGCGCGCGCGGCGCCGGCCGGAGATTCGCTGCCGACGCCGGGCAAGCATATGATCCCAGGCGTGCACGGGGAGGCAGCGAAATGATCGCCTCCCTGCTCATGACGCTGCCAGAGGACGTACTGTCGGTCGGCGCGTTGATCCTGATGCTGGTCGCAGCCTGGGGCGGGCAGCCCTCGACCAAGGCCGTGTCCTGGACGGCGGTCGCCGTGCTCGCCGGCGCGATGATCTCCTTGTGCGGCGCTGCCTCGTCGGGCGGGGACGCATTTTATGGCCTTTACCACGCCGACGCTTTCGCTGCCTTCTCCAAGGTGCTGATCTATGGCGCGGCCGCAGTCTCGATCCTGATCGCCCCGCGCTTCTTCAAGCGCGATGCCGGCGATGATCTGCGCCCCGAATATCCGGTGCTGATCCTGCTCTCGGCGGTCGGCATGGGGATGATGGTGTCGGCGGGCGATATGCTGACGCTCTATGTCGGCCTCGAACTGCAGAGCCTTGCCGCCTATGTGCTGGCGAGCTTCATGCGGCGCGACGCGCGCTCCGCCGAGGCCGGCCTCAAATATTTCGTGCTCGGCGCGCTGGCGAGCGGCATCCTGCTCTACGGTATCAGCCTGGTCTATGGCTTCAGCGGCACCACGCTCTTCTCGTCGATCGCGACAGCTTATGGTGCAGGGCATTCGCTTGGCCTGACCTTCGGGCTGGTGTTCGTCTTCGCCGGCCTCGCCTTCAAGATCAGCGCGGTGCCGTTCCACATGTGGACGCCCGATGTGTATGAGGGCGCGCCGACCCCGGTCACCGCCTTCTTCGCCTCCGCGCCCAAGGTCGCGGCGATGGCGATGGCGGTGCGGGTGGCGGTCGAGGCGATGGGCCCGGCGACCGACCAGTGGCGCCAGATCGTGATCTTCGCTTCGCTTGCATCGATCATCTTCGGCGGCGTGGCTGCGATCGCCCAGAGCAATATCAAGCGCCTGCTTGCGTACAGCTCGATCAACAATGTCGGCTTCGCGCTGATCGGCCTTGCCGCGGGGACGCAGCTGGGTGTCGCGGCGCTGCTTTATTATATGACTGTCTATATCGTCATGACGCTCGGCAGCTTCCTGGTTGTCCTTCAGATGCGTGGAGCTGACGGCGAGCCGGTCGAGAGCATCGCCAGCCTGGCCGGCCTGTCTCGGACCCGACCGCTGCTGGCCGCCGCGATGGCATTCTTCATGTTCTCGCTCGCGGGCATTCCCCCGCTGCTCGGCTTCAACGCCAAATTGGCTGTGTTCAACGCCGCGATGGGCAGCGGCCTGTATCTGCTCGCGGTAGCCGGCTTCGTCGCCTCGGTAATCAGCACCTATTATTACCTTCGGGTGATCAAGGTGATGTATATCGACGAACCCGCGCCTGCGTTCGACAGCGAGCGCAGCCTGGTCGAAGGCGGGCTGACCGTGGCGGCAGCTGTGTTCGTCTCGCCGATCGGCTGGCTGCTCCCGCTCGGCGCCTGGACCGCGGTCGCCGCCAAGGCGCTGTTCTGACGCATATCATCCGCACCGTCCCCGAGACGGGCTCGACGAATGCCGACATGCTGATGCTCGCGCGTAGCGGTGCCGAGGAGGGGCTGTGGCTGCGGGCCGAGCGCCAGACCGGCGGACGCGGGCGGCAGGGGCGAGAGTGGCGCTCGCCTGAGGGCAATCTGTACGCGAGCACTCTGGTGCGGATCAGGGCGATCGATCCCCAGGCGGCTACCCTGGCTTTGGTTGCGGCAGTGGCTTTGGAGGAGGTCGTTTCCGCCTACCTGCCGTTCCCCCGCGAAGGCGGGGGCCCAGAGCCACGAGCGACACCGTTTGCGACTCTGGACCCCCGCCTTCGCGGGGGAACAGTAATCAAGTGGCCGAATGACCTGTTGCTCAACGGCGCCAAGCTCTCCGGCATCCTCCTCGAACGCGCCGATGACGCAGTGGTGATCGGCATCGGCGTAAACCTCGCCCACCATCCCGAAAGCCTCGACCGTCCCGCCACCAGTCTCGCGGCGTACGGTGTAACCCCGGACCCCGCCGACTTCCTTGAGACCCTCGCCACCGCCTTCGAGCGCTGGCTTTCGATCTGGCGCAACGAGGGCCTCGCCCCGGTCCGGACTCGCTGGCTCGCCCGCGCCCACCCGGTTGGCACCGCGCTTACCGCGCGACTCCCCGATGGCAGCGCGCTCGACGGCCTGTTCGCCGGGCTCGACAGCGAGGGCGCTCTCATCCTGCGCTTGGCGGACGGCACCAGCCGTGTCATTCACGCCGCCGACGTTTTCCTGATCTGACGAATAAAGGTACAGGCCTGCCATGCTGCTCGCGATCGATGCCGGCAACACCAATGTGGTCTTCGCGCTGATTGAGGGCGGCGCCATCAAGGCGCGCTGGCGCATCGCGACCGACCCGCGCCGCACCGCCGACGAATATGCCGTGTGGCTCAGCCAGCTGCTCAGCCTCGAAGGCTATGATCGCAAGCAGGTGACCGGCGTCATCATCGCCACGGTGGTGCCGCGCGCGCTCCACAACCTCCAGACGCTCGCGCGCAAATATTTCGGCGGAGAGCCGCTGATCGCTGGCCAGCCGCCGGTCGAATGGGGCATGCAGCTCGATGTCGAGGAGCCCCATGCGCTCGGCGCCGACCGCGCCGTCACCATGATCGCGGCGCATGCGCTGTATCCGGGCGACCTGATCACGATCGATTTCGGCACCGCGACGACCTTCGACCTGACCGATTTCAAGGGCGCCTATAAAGGCGGCATCATCGCTCCCGGCATCAACCTGTCGCTCGACGCGCTCGTTACTGCCGCCGCCAAACTGCCCCGCATCGCGATCGAGGCGCCGGGGGATACCAGCGTGATCGGCCGCGACACCGTCAGCCAGATGCATATCGGCATCTATTGGGGCTATATCGCGATGATCGAGGGGCTGGTCGCGCGGATGAAGGCGGAGGTAGGCCGGCCGGTAAAGGTGATCGCAACCGGCGGTCTGGCGTCGCTTTTCGAGAAACAGACCGATGTTTTCGACCATATCGAGCCGGACCTGACGATACAGGGGCTGGCGATGTTGTGGGATCGCGCCCATATAGAGCACTAACCGTCATCCCTGCGAAAGGCAGGGACCCATGTCTCCCTAAACCGGCGCGATGTGCCCGATAGAGACAGAGATAGGCCCCTGCCCTTGCAGGGGTGACCCGAATTTTTGAAAGATTTTACCCAACAATATGACTCCTAAAAAAGAACTCCTTTTCGTTGCCCTTGGCGGCTCCGGCGAGATCGGCATGAACGTCAATCTCTATGGCACCCAGGGCAAATGGCTGATGGTCGATTGCGGCATCACCTTTGCCGATCCCCAATATCCCGGGATCGACGTGATCCTGCCCGATCTCGCCTTTATCGAGGAGCAAATCGAAAACCTGGTCGGCATCGTGCTGACGCACGGCCATGAAGACCATATCGGCGCGCTGCCCTATCTCGCGGAGGATCTCGGCGTGCCGCTCTACGCGACGCCGTTCACCGCCGGCCTGATCCGCGGCAAGCTGGAGGAAGAGGGCAACGCCAGCCGCGTGCGCCTCAACGTCATCCAGCCTGGCGACTCGTTCGATGCGGGTCCGTTCGGCGTGACCTTCGTGCCGCTGTCGCACTCGATCCCCGAAGCCAATGCGTTGCTGATCGACACGCCCTATGGCCGCGTCTTCCACACCGGCGACTGGAAGCTCGATGCAGCGCCCGTGCTCGGTGCGCCGACCAGCCCGGAACAGCTCGATGTGATCGGCGATGAGGGCATCCTCGCGCTGGTCTGCGATTCCACCAACGTCTTCAACGCAGAGGCTTCGGGCTCCGAAGCCGATGTCCGTGTCGGCTTGTCCGAAGTGGTCGCCAAGGCCAGGGGCCGCGTGCTGGTCACCACCTTTGCCTCGAACGCGGCGCGGCTCCACACGCTGGGCCAGGTCGCGAAGGAAACCGGGCGCAAGCTCTGCGTTGCCGGGCGTTCGCTCGATCGCATCCTCAAGGTCGCGCGCGCGACCGGCTATCTCAAGGATTTCCCCGAGACGGTCGATCCCGAGGCAGCGATGCGGCTGCCGCGCAACAAGGTTCTGATTGTCGCGACCGGCGGTCAGGGCGAAGACCGGGCCGCGCTGGCGCGGGTCGCTTCCGGTTCGCATCCGATCAGCCTTGATGCCGGCGACACGGTTGTCTTCTCATCGAAGCAGATTCCCGGCAACGAGGTCGCGATCGGCCGCATCCAGAACCAGCTCGCCACCAAGGGCGTCGAGATGATCACTGAGCGGCAGGCGCATGTCCATGTCTCGGGTCACCCCGGCCGGCCGGAGCTTGCGGCGATGTATCGCTGGATCAGGCCTGAAGTGCTGATGCCGGTGCACGGCGAGATGCGGCACCTGATGGAGCAGGCACGCTTCGGCCTGTCCGAGGGCATCCCGCGCGCGCTGGTGCAGACCAATGGCGATATCGTCCGCCTCGCGCCCGGTGCGCCCGAGAAGCTCGGCCATGCCCAGGTTGGCCGGCTCGTGCTTGACGGCGACGTGATCCTGCCCGGTGATGGCGGCACCATCAACGAGCGGCGCAAGCTCGCGGTCAACGGCCAGATCTCGGTCGCGGTTGCGATCGATCGCGCGGGCAAGATGATCGGTCAGCCGCAGGTACGGCTGCAGGGCATCCCCGTCGAGGAAGATCGCGATCCGTTCGTTGACGAGACGATCGGTGCAGTCGCTGATGCGACCCGCCAGGGCGGGCGCGACCGCGACAAGCTGCGCGAGGGCATCCGCCTCGCCACCCGCCGTGTCGCGACGCGCTGGACCGGCAAGAAGCCGATCGTCGATGTGTTGCTGATCGAGGCCTGACACCGATGCGCTGGTATTCGCTGGTTGCGATCTATTTTCTGTTCTGGGCCTTTTCGGTGTTCTTCGTGCTGCCATTCGGCGTGAAGACCACCGACGAAGCCGGGGGAGAGCGCGTGCCGGGGCAAGCCGAGAGCGCGCCGCACGAATTCCGCATCTGGCGAACCGTGGTTCGCGTGACGATTGTCGCGACGGTGGCGTTCGCGATCTTCCTGCTGAATTATCATTATGGCTGGGTCACGCCGCACAGCCTGGATTTCTCGGGCCGGCTTGACGCGGCGGCGTCTCAATAAGCCTTAGCCGTCCTCGTCGGCGGCCTTGCTCTGCAGCTGGACATAGTTCGCAATGCCCATGCGTTCGATCATCTCGAACTGGCGTTCGAGCGTGTCGACATGCTCTTCCTCGCTGTCGAGGATGCGGCGGAACAGGTCGCGGCTGACATAGTCGCGCACCTTTTCGCAATGTTCGATCGCGTCGCGGAGCAGGGGCAGCGCGTCCATTTCGAGCGCGAGATCGGCTTTGAGCACTTCCTCGACCGATTCGCCGATGCGCAGCCGCCCGAGCAGCTGGAAATTGGGCAGGCCGTCGAGGAACAGGATCCGCTCGGACAGCATATCGGCATGCTTCATCTCGTCGATCGATTCGTGGCGCTCGAATTCGGCGAGCTTGCGGACACCCCAATGGTCGAACAGCCGGTAGTGCAGCCAATATTGGTTGATCGCGGTCAGCTCGTTCTTGAGCGCCTCGTTCAGGAAATCGATGACCTTTGGATCGCCCTTCATTTCACGTCTCCATTCGCGCGCAAGCTAGCGCAGCGGCGGCGTGTAGGACAGCTGAAAACGGCGGAATTCTGGGGGTGTTCAGGTCTTGCGAGCGCTACGCAACCGCACGCTCTTCATCGATGATCGCGCGGGCGAACGGCACGCACTGGCCGCATTTGGGCGCGCGGCCGAGCGCACGATAGGCCTGGCAGGCGCTCCGAGCGCCGCCGCGTGCGGCTTCACGGACATCGCGTTCACGAATGGCATTGCAGATGCAGACGACCATGGAAACTCCCTCGCTTCCGGTCACCTAGGGCTAATGCGAATAGTTCGCAAGACCTAATGCGGATCACTCGCAAGAGTGCCGCCCTTGATCGGCTGGAGACGCAGTCGCGCCAGTGAGCGCCAGAGCCATTCGAACGGGCCATAGCGAAAATGTTCGAGCCAGGGTTTCGACCAGAGCAGCATCAAAGCCCAGACGGCGAAGACGACGAGATAAAGCCCGGCGCGCGAGAGATGGCCGTACAGGCCGAATCCATAGCCATAGAACAGGGTCGTGCAGAGGATCGTCGTGCCGAGATAGTTGGTGAAGGCCATCCGCCCCGCTGCTGCAATCCGTCTGTTGAGGGCGCCGGGCCGGGCGAGGAGGATGATCAGGCAGGCCCAGCCGACAATCATCAGCGGGCGGAACAGGGTCGGCAACACGATCGACCCGATCACCACCGACAGCAGATCAAAGCCGCTATGGGCGACATAGAAAGCGAGGGCGGCAAAGGCGGGCACGCCGGTAGCAAAGCCTATCGTGACCCAGCGCCGATATTGGGTGCGACTCCATTCCCCGGTCAGCATCCCCGATTTGAGGCAGGCCATGCCGAGCAGCATATAGCCGAGCGTTTCGAACCCGACGAACAGCAAGCTGTTGCGTGTCGAGCGGACCGCGTCGTTCAGGCGCCCGGTCAGCAATGCCTGATATGGGCCGCGGTGGAGCGCGAGGTCGTCCTGGATATCCGACGTCGAGGGCACGCCAAACGCCCGCTGGAACTCCTGATAGTCCTTGATCGCTGCCGCCGTCGGGTGCGGTGCGTGCGCCGCGACCTCAGCTGCATGCACGTCGAACGGCAACCCGGACACGAGCAGGAGTTCCATCACGATGAGGATGATGGCGAGCGCGACCAGCTTGTGCGGCGGCAGCTTGCGGAAGAACCAGGCGATGCAGCCGACCAGCGCATAATGGTTGAGGATATCGCCCCACCATAACAGGATCAGGTGCGCCTCGCCGAACAGGAACAGCCAGACCATCCGCGAGAAATGGACCCTGGCCGGGCTTTCGCCCTTGGCGGTCGCGCGCTCGATCACCAGCAGCATCGAGGCGCCGAACAGGAAGGAGAACAGCCCGCGCATCTTTCCGTCGATGAAGATGACGTTGAATGCCCAGACTGCGAAGTCGACGCCGGTATGCCCGCCATAGGCCGCCGGATTGGTATAGGCGGCCTCCGGCATCGCGAAGGCAGTGATGTTCATGATCAGGATGCCCATCACGGCGACGCCGCGGATGATGTCGAGCGTGGCGATCCGGTCGGGCGCGGCACTGGGCGGATCGATCGTCATCTCATTCCCTTCCGCCATGCCCTGTGGACTAGGAAGCGGAACGGAGGGGCGCAATCAATAAGAGTCAGAGGAACCGCCAGCGTGTGGCTGACTTCGCGACGAGCGCGATGGGGATGCCGACAAGGACGATGTGGCTGAACAGATCCTCGCCGAAACCCTTGGGATCGAGACGCGGGTCGACGGGGAACATGGTCGGCCAGCGTTGCGGCAGAACGATCCAGTACATCACGCCCCACAGCGCCAGGCCATAGCCGATACCGCTCAGCACCGGCAGCCGGTTGAGCAGCGAGATCCGCGACGCCGCGAGCACATAGACCGCTGCCATCACCAGCATGATGCCGAAGTGAAGCGCGAGGCCGATTGCCGGCAATATATAGGGATTGGCGAAGGCGTCGCGGTCGACGACCGCACTGCCGACGCCTCTCAACACGCCGAGCGGCGTTCCGTTCGCCATGATCGCATAGACAAAGGCGGAGAGGATATCGAGCGTGCCGGCGATGACCGTGGCGATGATGACCGCGCGGACAAATGCCTTTCCCGAATAGCTTGATTCCATCGGTCTGCCCCCGACTGTTTCGGGCAAGATTACCGATGGTGATGGGTGCGGTCTATGCCGTCCTGAAGGTCTTTCGAATCACGAGTTTCAATCCGGACCATTTTTCGTCGACTGCGCACACCTTGATATCGACGAGGCCGATCGGCAGCGCGACTTCGCGGATGATGTTCTCGGTAATATCGGTATCGGTTTTCGCGGCCTTTTTGGGCCAGGAGACCCAGACAAATCCCGCCGGCGCAAGAAGTTGGCGCAGCGCCTCGATGTGCCTGGCGAGCTCTTCGCGCCGGGTGACGAAGATGTGCGCGGCCTCGATCCCGGCTGATGGTGCCGCCTGCTCGCTGAGGCCAATTGCTTCACAATCGATCTCCGCGCGGACGCTGTCGGGCATGTCGAGGAACCAGGCGCGCATACCGGGCTTGAGCCCGAGCTTCTTCGCGAGCGGCGTGCCCGAATAGCCCGCCAGGCTCACTGGGTCGGGCTCATTGGGCCGGGCTTTGCGACCGCAGATAGCGCCTGGCGACCAGGCCGATCGGAATGCCGACCAGGATGATGTGGCTGAAAAGCTGCTTGGCGATCGGAATCGGCAGGCTCGGATGGGGTATATGAAAGCGCAGGGGCATCACGACCCAGTACATCACGAGCCACAGCAGGATGCCGTACAGCGCGCCGGCGAGGATTGGCCGATCGAGCAGCAGCCTCGATCGCTGCGCCACGACCATATAGGCCGTGACCATGCACGCCATGATCGTGAAATGGACCAGCAGGCCGAGGGGTGCATAGCTGGTGCTGGTGAGAGCGGCGTCGCCGAACGGGCCGCTCGCGACGGACTGCAGCATATGGATCGGTGTCGAGCCGGCCGTGATGGAAAAGACGACGGCGGACAGGATGTCGAGCGTTCCGGCGATGGCGGTGGCGACGGCGATCGGCTTGAGCATGGCAGGATCTCCCCTGTGCGAGAGGTTCCTCCGCCTTCAGCCTTTCGTCAAGAGCAGGCTCGATCAGACGCCGACCTTCTCAAACGATCGTGTCACCCATCAGCCCGGGGAAGAAGCCCTCATGTGCGACGCGGAGGTCCGCGAGGGTCACGACATGGTCGTCGTCGGGCAGCTCGAAGATCAGCCGCCCGGCGATGGTGCGGCCGATGCGTTCGACCTCGAGGCCGATCGCACCGGCACCCGCCAGCGTATCGAGCAGCGCATGGTCGGCGACGGTCGCGATGTAGAGGCCCTGGTCCTCGCCGAACAGCGAGCAGGCGACGCCGCAGGGCAGGGGAGCATGCAGCATCGCGCCGATATTCCCGGCCAGCGCCATCTCGGCGACCGCGACCGCGACGCCGCCGTCCGACACGTCATGGACCGCGGTGAGCGCGCCCGAGGCGATGCCGGCGCGGACGAATTCGCCCGCCAGGCGTTCGGCGGCAAGGTCGACCGGCGGGGGCGGACCCTCCTCGCGGCCATGGACTTCGCGCAGCCAGAGCGACTGGCCGACATGGCCGGTACGGGTGCCGATCAGGACGATGACATCGCCGGTGCCCTTGAAGGCGATCGTCGCTGATTTCGACCAGTCGTCGAGCAGGCCGACTCCGCCGATCGCGGGGGTCGGCAGGATCGCGCTGCCGGTCCCGTCGTCATTCTTGGTCTCGTTATAGAGCGAGACGTTGCCGCTCACGATCGGGAAGTCGAGCGCTGCGCAGGCCTCCGCCATCCCCTCGATGCAGCCGACGAACTGGCCCATGATCTCGGGCCGCTGTGGGTTGCCGAAGTTCATGCAATCCGTAGTGGCGAGCGGCTTGGCGCCGACTGCGCTGAGGTTACGATAGGCCTCGGCGATCGCCTGCTTGCCGCCCTCATAAGGGTCAGCAAAGCAGTAACGCGGGGTGCAATCCGTGGTGATCGCCAGGCCCTTGTTCGTGCCGTGCACGCGCACCACCGCGGCATCACCGCCGGGGCGCTGCACTGTGTCGGCGCCGACCATGTGGTCATATTGCTCCCAGATCCAGCGGCGGCTGGCGATATCCGGCGAAGCCATCAGCTTCAGGAGATCGGCGGCGATGTCGGTGCATTCGGGCACATTGGCCAGCGGCGCGGGCGGCGGGGTCTTTACCCAGGGGCGATCATAGCACGGCGCGTCGTCGGCGAGCGGGCCGAGCGGGATATCGGCGACCGTCTCGCCCTGCCATTTCAGGACCATGCGGCCGGTATCGGTGACATGGCCGATGACGGCGAAATCGAGCTCCCATTTGTGGAAGATCGCCTCGGCAAAGTCTTCGCGGCCTGGCTTCAGGACCATCAGCATGCGCTCCTGGCTTTCGGAGAGCATCATCTCATAGGGCGTCATGCCGGTTTCACGCTGGGGCACGGCATCCATGATCAGCTCGATGCCGACGCCGCCCTTTGAGGCCATCTCGACGCTCGACGAGGTGAGGCCGGCGGCGCCCATGTCCTGGATCGCGACGATCGCGTCCGACGCCATCAGTTCGAGGCATGCCTCGATCAGCAGCTTCTCGGTGAAGGGATCGCCGACCTGGACGGTGGGGCGTTTCTCCTCCGAATCCTCGGAGAAATCGGCCGAGGCCATGGTCGCGCCATGGATGCCGTCGCGCCCGGTCTTGGAGCCGACATAGACGATCGGATTGCCGGTGCCCGAGGCGGCCGAGTAGAAGATCTTGTCGGTCTCGGCGACGCCGACCGTCATCGCGTTGACGAGGATGTTGCCGTCATAGGCCTTGTGGAAGTTCACCTCGCCGCCGACGGTCGGCACGCCGACGCAATTGCCGTACCCGCCGATGCCATGGACCACGCCCGCGATCAGGTGGCGCATCTTGGGGTGATCGGGCCGGCCGAAGCGCAGCGCGTTCAGATTGGCGACCGGGCGGGCGCCCATGGTGAACACGTCGCGCAGGATGCCGCCGACACCGGTCGCCGCGCCTTGATAAGGTTCGATATAGGAGGGATGGTTGTGGCTCTCCATCTTGAAGATCGCTGCCTGGCCATCGCCGATATCGATCACGCCGGCATTCTCGCCGGGGCCGCAGATCACCTGCGGGCCGGTGGTCGGCAGCTTTTTCAAATGGATGCGCGAGCTTTTGTAGCTGCAATGCTCCGACCACATCACCGAGAAGATGCCGAGCTCAGTCAGATTAGGCTCGCGGCCCATGGCGTGCAGGACGCGCTCATATTCTTCCGGGGAAAGCCCGTGCTGGGCGACGATCTCGGGGGTGATCTGGCTCATGCCCGGGGGCTTTAGGGTCCAAACGCACTCCCCACAACTGCTGACCGCCAGCCCCGTTCGTCGTAGCGGCGATAGAATTCCCTGTTATTCCGCCGGAACAGGGAATTTTTTCTTTTTTCTCGGCGCCATTCTCGGTTGGATTGCGGTAATCAATATATTTTACAATGGTTTATGGGAATCTCCGTTAGCCTGTCCAGCGCGGAACAGGGAATTAACAGGGAAATAACAGGGAAATTGCGCCGGGCAGCCGCCATCCATGGTACGCCGCGCAGCATTCAGGATCCGGACGATAGGAAAGAGCGGCCCGGGCTTCTGAGACGTCCCGTGCGCATCCTATGGCCGATCCAGCGATGCGGTTGAATCACGGGCGCGGGAGAACCGACCAGCAATCGTGCCGCCTCAGGGAGCCCAGTCGGGAAACCCCGGCCCGATGATTGTGGCACGCCATTTCTGGTTGTCGCCGCCATTGGGCGGAAAGAGCAGGATCGGGTTGCCCTCAGTCGTATCCGACTCCGAGCAATCGAACACATAGCCGGCCTCGGCGGCCATATAATCGTCGACCACCAGAAAGCTGAGCGTGAACCAGCAGCTGTCGACAAAGGTCACGCTGTAGCTGAGCATCGGCGCCCAGAACTGGTCCGGATCGTTATGGTAGGCAGCATAGCGCAGCGCCATTGGCGGTGCATTGTTCCCGCCCACGAAGAGATTCTGGTCGAGAAAGCCTCCGGGATATTGCACCGACTCCAGCGTGAACCCCGCCCCACCGCCCTGTGCGCGCCACATTGTCCTTGTGACATCGTCATTGGCGATGTCGCAGATGGTGATGACCTGCTCTTGCCCGGTCACCCCGATCGCGACCCCCGGATCGAGATAGGAGACCAGCCGGATCTGGCGGTTGCCATCGAATTCGGAAAGTTCGGTGAGATTGCCGTACAGATCCATGCGATGTCCTCCGCCCGTTTGGGCGTGGTTCTATGAGATGAAGGGCGGGTGGGCAAATGGCAGCGGGGCGTGTCGCAGCACAGGAGATTAGAGGATTTCCCGTACCTTCTCCGGCGGCCGGCCGAGCCGCACGCCTTTCTCAGTCTCGACCAACGGGCGCTCGATCAGGATCGGGTCGGCGATCATCGCGTCGAGGATCGCATCGTCGGTGGCGGTCTTGAGCTGCTTCGCGCCGTCCTCGTTCTTACGCAGGCCCTCGCGCGGCGGGATGCCGGCGCGGGCGTAGAGCGCCGCCAGTTTCTCGCGGGTGGGTGGCGCCTTGAGATAGTCGATGATCTCGAGCTCTAGGCCGGGTGTGGCTTGCAGGATGGCGAGCGTCTCGCGCGATTTGGAGCAGCGCGGATTATGCCAGATCGTCGCCTTCATTCCTTCCCTTTCTTCCACTCGTCGAGCGCGCTCTTATACTCGTTCGATCCTTTGAGCCGCGCCATATAGGTGATCGCACGCTTGCTCGACCAGGGTAGCGACCCCTCATTGAAGCTGCCGCGCGCGCCGCAATAGGCCCGGCAGCTGTCATCACCATCGTCCCAGCCGAGCTTCGCGCCCTTGCGCGCAATCGTCAGTGTGCAGCGCCTTTCGCCCGAATCGGGCGGCGGTTCACGATATACCAAAGTGTCGCCAGCCGCGTGCGCGACACCCGTCAGCGCACAGCTATGGCCATTATAGAATTGCAGGTCGAAGCGGATATAGGCGTGCGTCGCGTCGACCGGCACGATCTCCAGAACATCGTCGCTCTCATATTTCTCGCCCGTGACGAAGCCATTCCTGAAATGGCTGCTGTAGCGCCCGGCAAGTTCAGTCACCGGCGAGGGCGCCGCGGCGCCCGCCGAGAGCAGCACGATCAGGATCGGCGCCAATATCGCGGTCTTCATGCCTTCAGCTCCTGGGTCCGGCCTGCCCACCAGGCAAGCGCCGCCATGACGCTATAGGCGAAGAGCGCGCTGAGCGGAATCGCTGCCGTGACGGCGGTGGGTTTCGGGAGGAACCAGTCAATGTCCTCGAAGGCGATCATCGAAAAGGACAGCAGGAGGATCGGCCAGCGGCCGGCGGGCCCGGTTGGGCGGGTGCGCTGGGCGAAGAGGATGAGGCCGCCAAAGCCGATCGCCGCTTCCAGGGGCATTTCGATGACGGGGTGGTTCCACAGGCCGAAGCCATAAGCCGGCGGTGCGCCGGCCAGGGTCAGGTCCGGGCGGTGGACGAGCAGATCGAGCAGCCAGTGCGAGAAGACGACCGCGCCGCCGATCAGCGCGGCGCCGCTTCGCTTTTGCCAGAGCCAGACCAGCAGCGCGAAGCCCGCCGACCAGCCGAGCGCACCGACAAGGCTGTGAGTCCAGGGCATGTCGTACAGGTCCATCGGGTTCATCTCGGTGATGCCGGGGACGAGCCGCATATGCTCGACGCCGGCAAGCATCAGGCTGAAGAAACCGAGATCGACAAGCTGCGCCGCGATGAAGAGCGTGCCGAGTTTGGGCGCCCGGCGTGACGTGGCCGCGAGGAAGGCCGGGCCGTAGTGACCGATGAACATGGTGATCCCTCCACGGTGCAGCTTACCCTATTGTCACTCCGGCGGAACGCCCCAGCAGCCAGTTTCGGGAAAGCTCAATCAGGAACGGGCCTCGGGAAAGCGGACTCATCGGAAGCGTCGAAGAGATCGATCCTGGTCGGCTTGTTCCATCATAGCTTTGTTCTGGAATGGAGGCCAAGTATAGCTTCATCAGCGAAAGGCCCCATTGGACGCTCATGATACTGCCGCTCACGTCATTTGATGGGCCAGTCTGGCGCCTTTTGCCGAAGACGCTCTCTGCCGAGCCTGCGGTCCCGGCAAATGCCCCGGAAGGACGATTTCACCATTCGGGGCAAGTCGCTGCCTATGCTTCCCTCAGTCCAGAGGGGGCCAGTGTAGCGATTCAGCGCTACTTGAGTGATGGAATCGAGCGCGTCCTCATTCCCATGCGCTTGACGGCAAAGCGAGTGGCTGATGTGAGAGGGATGCCGTCTGCGTCCGTCGTTTGGCAGGATTTGCGAGATGCCGGCGTGTCAGCGCCCACCTGGCTGTTTTCCGATGCCGCGCGGCAGTTGGGGGCAGACGCAATGCTATATTCATCGCGTTCTCGGCCCGACCTTTCACACGTCGTCGTCTTCAAGCCCGACTGCCTGAACACCTTCGGAGAAGCGTCCGTCTACCTGAATGGGTAATCCACAGCGCATTCGACGCATGCCCTAGCTTCGGACATGCTCCCAAACCTTGGATATGACGACCGAGCCTTCGCCGACTGAGGATGCCACGCGTTTCACGGAGCCGGCGCGCACATCGCCCACGGCGAAAATGCCGGGCTGGGATGTCGCAAAGGGCGAGGTTGCGCCAATCGCCTCTCCGGTCAGCACAAATCCGTGGTCATCGAGATCGACCAGATCCGAAAGCCAGTCGGTATTGGGCGCTGCACCAACCATCACGAACAGCGCGCAGGTCGGGATCGTCCGTGTCGTGCCGTCCCTGACATTGCGGATCGTCACCGCTTCGAGCTGATCGTCCCCGTGCAGCGCGCTGACCTCAGCGCCATATTCGATCGTGATGGCAGGATCCGCCTCGAGGCGGCTGGACAGATAGCTGGACATGGAGGACGCAAGCGACGCACCGCGCACCAGCAGGCGCACATGGCTGGCCGCGCGGCTGAGGAACATCGCTGCCTGGCCGGCAGAATTCCCACCGCCGATGATGATCGTCTCTGCATCCCGGCAATAGCGCGCCTCATTCTCCGTCGCCGCATAATAGACGCCCGCGCCCTCCAGTGCCTCGAGCCGGTCGATCGGCAGCCGGCGGTACTGGACGCCGGTCGCGACCACGACGGCGTGCCCCCGGACGCGCTGCGCGTTGTCGAACGTCGCGCAGAAAGTGGCATCTTCAAGCCGCTCCAGCTTCACCACCCGGCGGGGCATGGCGAAGCGGGTGCCGAACTTCATCGCCTGCACCTCGCCGCGCCAGACGAGATCGGCACCGGAAATCCCGGTTGGAAAGCCCATATAATTCTCGATCCTGCTCGACGTGCCCGCCTGGCCGCCGATCGCGACGTCCTCGATGACCAGCGCCCGAAGTCCCTCGGCGCCCGCATAGACCCCCGCGGCTACGCCCGCCGGGCCGCCGCCGACGATCAGCACGTCGAAGGATTCGTCATCGACCAGGTCGCGGTTCAGGCCGAGCAGGCGCGCGACCTTCTCGGGCGTCGGCTCGGTCACGACGATATCGCGGCCGAAGATCACGGCGGGCGAGTCCGGCGACACCGAGCAGCTTGTCGCGACCGACCGCGCCTCCGGGCTGCCCAAGGCGTAGGACATGTAGGGAAGGCGATTGCGGCTCGCGAACTCGGCGATCCGGCGGACGGCGCGATCATTGTCTTCGCCGATCAGCACGAGCGTGCCATCGCGCGAGTCCAACTGCCGCCGCCGCCGCGCGGCGAGCACCGTGATGACGATGTCCGACATTTCGGGGATTTCGGACATCAGCCTCAGCATCTCGCGCCGGGGCACGTCGATCACCTTTGTGTCCGCGGCGGCCCGCATCGGCATCGACCAGTTGCCGCCGTTGAGGAACGATATCTCCGCCATGAACTGTGTCGGCCCGAGCGTGGACGGGAGATGGCGCTCGTCCGTGAACGGATTCACCACCTCGATCTCGCCCTCTTCGACATAGATGAAACGGTCGGCCGGTTCCCCCGGACGCACCAGGAATGTGCCGGCCGGGTAGTGCCGCACGGTTCCGACGGCGCGGAGCGCCGCGACATGTGACGGCGAGAGGGGTACGCGCTGCATTTCGCGCAGGTCGCGCCCGATCGTTTCCATGTTGGTATCCCTATCGTCAGTCAGGCGCGATATTGCCGCCCGGCCTACTTCATGCACCAGCCATGGCTGACGATGATCGACTGCCCGGTGAGCGCATTTGACGGGAAAGCGGCGAGGAACAGCGCGGTTTCAGCGACGTCCTGGACCGTCGTGAACTCACCATCCACCGTTTCCTTGAGCATCACATTCTTGACGACGTCCGCTTCGGAGATGCCCAGCGCCTTCGCTTGCTCGGGGATCTGCTTGTCGACGAGCGGCGTACGGACGAAGCCCGGGCATATGACATTGGCGCGAATGCCGTGCTCGGCGCCTTCCTTGGCGACGACTTTGGCCAGCCCGATCAGGCCGTGTTTGGCGGTGACATAAGGTGCCTTCAGCGGGGACGCCTCGTGGCTGTGCACGGAGCCCATATAGATGATGACGCCGCCTCGCTTTGCGGCAATCATCGCACGCATGGCCGCGCGGGTCGTCAGAAAGGCGCCATCGGCATGGATCGCCATCAGCTTCTGCCAGTCCGCATAGGGAAAATCCACGATCGGGTGGACGATCTGAATGCCGGCGTTGCTGATGAGGATATCAAGCCCGCCATAAGCGGCGACGGCATCGGCCACGCCCTTGTCGACCTGCGCCTCGTCCGTGACGTTCATCGCGACCGCCATCGCGGTGCCGCCGCCATCGGTGATGTCCTTCGCCGCTGCCGTCGCGGCTTCCAGATTGAGGTCGGCGATGACGATCTTGGCGCCGTTCTTCGCATATTCGAGCGCGATCTCCTTGCCGATTCCGCTCGCGGCGCC
>Ga0105245_10000251_pt1 | contig 51173 bp, 50 predicted proteins | sample KBSM54metaG_FD_81523 | JGI IMG/M metagenome (GOLD analysis project Ga0105245, IMG submission 81523) | Miscanthus rhizosphere microbial communities from Kellogg Biological Station, Michigan, USA - KBS M5-4 metaG | ecosystem: Host-associated > Plants > Roots > Rhizosphere > Soil | place...
CCGGCGACCGGCAAGCACGGCCGGGTCACGACCGACGACGTCAAGAAGTTCAAGGAGCCCGCGGCGCGCGGCTCGACGCAGCCGGCGCATCCGCCGATCTCGATCGCGAAGGGCGGCGAGGAAGAGCGCATCCCGCTGCGTGGCATGCGCAAGCGGATCGCCGAGACGATGTCGCGCTCGGTCAACACCGCGGCGCACTTCACCTACGTCGAAGAGATCGACATGACCGAGCTCGTGCTCGTGCGCGAGCGTGCGAAGTCGCGCGCGGCCGAGCGCGGCGTCAAGCTCAACTACCTGCCGTTCATCGTGAAGGCGTGCGTGTCGGGGCTGAAGAAGTGGCCGATGCTCAACGCGTCGCTCGACGAGTCGACGCAGGAGATCGTGCGCAAGAAGTACTACAACATCGGCGTCGCCGCGCAGGGTCCGCAGGGGCTCGCGGTGTCGGTCGTCCGCGATGCCGACAAGCGCTCGATCTTCGATCTGTCGAAGGAGATCGAGCGGCTCGGCGATGCGGTCAAGAGCGGCACCGCGACGCGCGAAGAGCTGACCGGCTCGACGTTCACGATCAGCTCGCTCGGCAAGCTCGGCGGCGTGCTCGCCACGCCGATCATCAACTTCCCCGAGGTCGCGATCGTCGGCGTTCACAAGATCGAAGAGAAGCCGGCGGTCCGCGATCACCAGATCGTGATTCGCCACCTGATGAACCTCTCGATCTCGGTCGACCACCGCCTCGCGGATGGCTGGGACGGCGCGATGTTCCTCCAGGACGTGAAGACGCTGCTCGAGGACCCGACCACGATGTTCATGGAGATGGTCTGACACCAATGTCAGGGCGAGCCGCTGGCTCGTCATCTCGCGGCTCGTAAACGCTCGATTTCACGCGATTCGCCCTGGTATTGGCGTTGCGATAAGGGGGCGCATGAAGACGCTCCTCGCCGTGATCGCTCTGTCGTCTGGTTGCCTGTGCGGTGGCTACACCGGCGGCGGTGACCAGGTCCTGTCGCGCAGCACCAGCGACTCGATCATCCTCTGCGAGAACACCGGCTTTGTCGCGACGACCGCAGCCGGCGTGGTCGAGGGCACGTGGCAGACGGACGCGACCGGCGCGATCGTCGCGACGCGCGGCGATGACTCCCAGATCGCGTTCGTGCTGACCTGGGGTCAAGGTTCGACCGCGACGACGACGCTGCTCGGCGACGGTACGTGGACCAAGCGCGACATGAACATGGTCGAGCTCGATCACGCCGACGTCCAGTGTCAGGAGCTGGTCTCGCGGTCGTGGTGGTCGGCGCAGTGATTCCGGTGGTAGCTTGCGCCCATGGTGCAAGCAGTCGCCGCACGCCCGAGCTACTTCGACGGTGATGACGTCGCGAAAGCGCGCGGTCTCCATCAGCTGTTGACCGAGGATGGCTCGCCGGCGGATGCGAACGCGGAGGCGTCGCTCGCTCGGTTCGACAAAGCGCTCGCCCGCCAGCTGTTCGAGGGCATGCTGCGGATCCGGGTCACCGACGCGCGGATGATGGCGCTCCAGCGCCAAGGCCGGATCGGGTTCTACGGCGAAGCGATGGGCCAAGAAGCAGCGGTCGTCGGCTCGGCGGCCGCGACGAAGCCCGACGATTGGATCGTGCCCGCGCTGCGCGAGGCCGGCGTCGGCCTGTACCGCGGGATGTCGCTCGACAGCTACATCTCGCAGATCTTCGGCAACGCGGTCGACCCGACGAAGGGCCGCCAGATGCCGTGCCATCCGTGCGATCGCGAGCATCACTACGTCGTGATGTCGTCGTGCGTGTCGACCCAGGTCCCGCACGCGGTCGGGATCGCGATGGCGATGAAGATCAAGGGCGACAAGGACCGCGCGTGCTTCGGTTACATGGGCGACGGAGGGACCAGCGAAGGCGATGTCCACGTCGCGCTCAACTTCGCCGGCGTGATGAAGGTCCCGGTCGTCCTGATCTGCCAGAACAACCAGTGGGCGATCTCGACGCCGGGCTCGCTGCAGACAGCGTCCGAGACGATCGCGCTGAAGGCGCTCGGCTACGGCGTCGAGCCGCTGCGCGCCGACGGCAACGACGTGTTCGCGGTCTACGACGCGGTCGATCGCGCGGCGCAGAAGGCGCGTCGCGGTGACGGGCCGACGTTCGTCGAGCTACTCACCTATCGCGTGAGCGCGCACAGCTCGTCGGACGATCCGTCGCGCTATCGCGACGAGAAGGTGACCGAGGTCTGGCGCCATCAGCGCGACCCGCTGCGCCGCGCCGAGCTGTGGCTCCAGAAGAAGGGCTGGCTCGCGACCGGCGAGCGCGAAGCGTGGGCCGAGACGATCGAGACCGACGTCCGCGATGCGATCGCGCGCGCGGAGGCAGCAGGCCAACCGGCGCTCGGCACGATCGTCGAGGATGTGTTCGAGGAACCGACGTGGCGGCTGCGCGAGCAGATGGAAGAGCTCGAAGCTTCGCCGCGCTCGAAGTCGCCGCACGTTCATTAGTCGGCGCTGAGACTGCGACACCACCTCAGGTGCGACACCGCGCGTATCGAGAAGGCGTCAGCAGCGCCGCGTGGCCGGATCGAGGGCTCGCGCGTACTGACAGATCATGCGCCGCTATTCGCTCCTCGTCGCGTTGCTGTCGGGTTGTCTCCACTCCTCCGCCCACACCGGTGTCGATGGCGCCGTGCTGGGGCGGGTCGTCATCTACCGGAACGGCGTCGCGTTCTACGAACGCCGCGCGAAGGTCGAGGACGGCAAGCTCTCGATCCACGTCCCGCGCGACCGGGTCGACGACTTCCTGAAGTCGCTGACCGTCGTCGATCCGACGACCCGCAAGCCGCTGTCCGTCAGCATCCCTCGAAAGGAAGGCGAGGACGGCAGCTACTTGACGATGACGCTCGAGACGCCGGAGCGCAAGCAGGCCGACGTCCTGCTCACGTACGTCACCGAGGCGCCGGCGTGGAAGCCGAGCTATCGGATCGTGGTCGGCGATAAGGGCAAGGTCATGCTCGAGGGCTGGGCGATCGTCGACAACGTGTCGGGCGAGGACTGGAAGGGTGTGCTGGTCGGGGTCGGTGCGAGCTCCGCGATGGCGTTCCGCTACGACCTGTGGAGCGTGCGGTCGATCGATCGCGACCTGTTGCAGGGCGACGACAAGTTCGCGGTCGCCCCACCGACCGGCGTGTCGCCATACGACGCGTCGGGTGGCGAGGTGCTCGGTTCGCTGGAGAACAACGAGGTCCGCGGCGACGCGAAGGCCGGTAAGACCGACGCCAAGCTCGGCACCAGCTACGCGGGCTCGTCGTCGCTCGAGAACACGTATTACGTCGACGGCGTCAACACGAGCTCGACGACCACGACCGCGGTGGCGGGAGGCGGGACGATCGCCGGTGACGTCAGCGACAAGAAGACAGGCGAGAAGCTCGCGGGCGTCACGGTCGTCGCGAGCGTGCCGGGCAAGACCGACCAGGTCGCGATCACCGACGACCGGGGCCACTACTCGATCCCCAGCCTGCCGGCCGGCAAGTACACGGTCACGTTCTATTACGACGACACGACGACCCAGCGCGCGAACGTCAACGTGACGAAGGACAAGATCGCACAGGTCACCCAGAAGCTCGATCAACCGCAGACCAAGGGCGAGGTCATCACGATCGCTGGAAACGCACCGATCATCGATCAGAGCAGCGAGAGCACCGGCGTGACGATCGACACCGACTACACGCGAAACCTCCCGGTGACGGGGCGCAGCTTCGGTGGCGTGATGGGTGCAGCGGCGGGCTCGTCGGGCGACAGCTACTCGGCACCGCCACCTCCCCCGCCGGTTCGCCAGGGCGATCAAAAGCTCGAGGCAATCGCGAAGCAGATCGCGAAGACGCCGAAGGACATCGTGATCGAGAGCCGCGCGACCTCGCTGCCAGAAGCGAAGCAGCACGCCGAGGCCGTGCGCAACAAGCTGATCGACGACGGTGTGCCTGCAAAGCGCATCCACCTCGATCCGCAGGCCGGCGGCGCAGGCTTGCGCTTGCTCGCAGTCGCACCGGGCGCGGCACCGGCGGCGAAGGCACCACCGAGCGCGCGGATCGGCACGTCGGAGACGCCGGTCGGCGAGAGCCACTTCATGGCCGATCGGCCGATGGACGTGCGCGCGGGCAGCTCCGCGATGGTCGCGATGGTCCACGACGAGACCGAGGGCGGCGTCGTCTATCTCTACGACCCGATCTCGGAGCGCGGCGATCGCAAGTTCGCGTTCCGCGCGGTCAAGCTGACGAACCCGACCGGCGACACGCTCGAGCCCGGCCCGGTCACGGTCTACGGCGACGGTCGGTTCATCGGCGAAGGCATCACCGAGCCGGTGCCGCCGCATGCGAGCGTCGTCGTGCCGTTCGCGGCGGATCGCCAGGTCATCATCGAAGAAGCCGATACCGAGAAGGATCGGATCGCGAAGTTGATGACCGCGCAGCGCGGGATCGTCGATGTCGAGCTCCAGCACCGCAAGGCGACGACCTACACGATCACGAGCCGGCTCGATCAGCCCGCGAAGGTGTTCGTGCGGCATCGCACCGAGCCGGGTTGGGCGATCGCGGATGCGCCGACGAAGTCGATGAAGGTCGGTGACTCGAACCTCTACGAGATCGATCTCCCGGCGAAAGGCACGCAGTACGTCACGATCGCGGAGACCACGCCGATGGAGCGCTCGCTCCAGCTCGCGTCCGAGGAAGCGCTCGACCTCATGAAGGTCTACGTCGAGGAGCCCGAGGCGACGCCAGAGCTCAAGAAGCAACTCGAAGACGTGCTCGCGACCCATCGCGACGCCGTCGATCTCGTCGACAAGATCGCGACGATGCGCGACCAGCTCGCCGAGTACAAGTCGCGCGCCGGCGAGCTCCACGCGCAACTCGTGACGCTGAAGGCGGTGCGCACCGGCGGCGAGCTGATGACCGCGCTCAAGAAGAAGCTCGAGGAGGTCAGCGACAAGCAGCAGAAGCTGACGATCTCGATCGTCGATACGCAAGAACAGCTGATGCTGTCGCGCGTGAAGTTCCAGAACCAGCTGGCCGAGCTACATCTAAAGGACGCGTCGGTGTCGAAGCGTTAGCGCTGCCACATCGTCTGGTTGCCGCAGCCGGGGCAGATCGCGAGGACGTAGCCACGCGCAGGCATCTCGATCATCGTGCGCTGGCCGTTCGCGGTGATCGGCCATGGGTGCATCGGCGGCTTGAGCCGTTGCGCCTCGGTCTGCGTGAACAGGCCGCCGCAGTTGCCGCAGGAATATCCCATGCGGCTGTATGGCACGCCCGCGCCCCGGGGGCACGGTTTCAGAACACGAGTTGTACGCGCCCGATCACGACGGTCTCGGATGCGCGATCGGCGGCCGCGATCGTCTTGTCGACCGCCGAGGGCTTCGCACCGAGCGTGAACCACGTGTGCTCGACGTCGAGCACCGCGCGGAACGAGCGATTCGCGAACCAATCGATGCCACCGCCCGTCGACCACGCGCGGCGCGCGGACTTCGCCGGATCGGCGAACGCGTCGAACACGTCGCCGTCGGTTACGCGGATCTCGCCGATCCGTGCAGCGACATCGAACGCGCCCCACGTACCCTTCGCGGGATCGAATGGATGCGCCGGTGTAACACTGTTGTACGTCGCGTTCTCGCCGGTGATCACGTACTGGGCGAGCGCCTGCCACGAATCCGCGGTGACGCGATCGTGCGTGCCGTTCAGGACCACGTGCTGGGTCGACCGCACGTACTCCGCGAGCACGCCGATCGGGCCACCGTAGTAGTAGCCCTGCGCGGTCGCGCGCCAGTGCCGGCCATCCGCGACGACCGTATCGGCGAGCGTCGTGCCCGTTCGATACTGAAAGATCGTCGTCTGGCCCGCGGTCTTCCACTGTGGCGTATCGGGCTGGGTCAGATTCGCGGCCTTGTCGCCGAAAGTCGCGGCACCGCCGAACCCGAGGTTCTTCAGCAACGCCGGTCCGCGCGCGAACGGGCGCACGAACACGCGCGCCGCGCCTTCCTTGTCGTCGGTCGCGTCGCCATCCGAGGACCCACCATCGGCGACACCGTTGAAGATGCCGACCTGATACGCGAGCGTGCCGCCGGCGAGCTCGCCGAACACCTGGACGCCGAGATCGCGGTTCGGTACGAGCTGGGTCGGCAAGCCGCGCTCGGTGAACGTCGTCGACGTTTCGTTCTGCAAGCGCTCGAGCCCGAACGGCACCTTGAACTTGCCGAACCGCAGCTTCACCGCATCGCCGTAGCGAATGTCGACGTAGGCATCTTGGACCACGAGCTTCGACCCCGCGAAGTCCGGCATGAACCGGAAGTCGTAGTGATCGAACACCGTGCCGCGAAGATCGAGGCGCAGCGTGCGGAACGCGAACTGATCGACGCGCGTCGGATCGCTATCGCCCGTGAAGTAGCGCGCGTCGAACTGGCTGATCCCGCCGATCAACAGCTTCGAGCTGCCGTCGGTCGCCTGGAGGATGAAGCCGTCCTTGTAGCCGCTCGTCTTCGGCTCGAGCGCGGCGGTCGTGTTGTCGCTTGCCGGTGGTGGCGCTGCGACGACGACAGCTGGAGGGGCCGGCTCGACCGCTGGCGGCGCGACCGGATCGGCGGGTGGCGGTTCGGCGGGCGGCGCAGGGGTTGGATCCGCGGGATCCGGATCGGCCGGCGGTGGATCGGCGGGCTGCGCCGATGCGAGCGAGGACAAGAGGACCAAGACCAAAACAGACTTCATGTGCAACCTAGGTGGAGTGATCGAGGACGACGCGCACGAACGCGCGCGCCGGTCCGGAACCGGAAGTGGGAAGGGCAAGCGAGCCGAACGTGGCGACGCCGTCGCGGACGTCGCCGCGCAACAGGTGGGTGCCACCGAGGAACTCGGCGACGAACGGGCTCGCCGGATGCGCGAGCACGTCGGCCGGCGCTCCGACCTGCTCGATCTGACCGCGATCGAGCACGACGAGCTGATCGGCGACCTCGAGCGCTTCGTCTTGATCGTGGGTGACGAACACGGACGTGATGTGCAGATCGTCGTGAAGGCGGCGCAGCCAGCCGCGCAGCTCGGCCCGCACGCGCGCGTCGAGTGCGCCGAACGGCTCGTCGAGCAGCAGCACGCGCGGCTCCGGCGCGAGTGCGCGAGCGAGTGCGACCCGCTGGCGCTGGCCACCCGACAATTCACGCGGCGCGCGTCCCGCGAGGTCGGAGAGCTGGACGCGCGCGAGCAGCTCGCGGACGCGCGCGGCGATCCGATGCGGCGACTCGCGCCGCACGGCGAGTCCGAACGCGACGTTGTCGGCGACCGACATGTGCTCGAACAGCGCGTAGTCCTGGAACACGAAGCCGATCCCGCGGCGCTGGACGGGTGCATCGGTGACGTCGACGCCGGCGAGCTTCACCCTTCCCGCCTGCGGCTGCTCGAGGCCGGCGATCACCCGCAACAGCGTCGTCTTGCCGCTGCCCGAAGGTCCGAGCAGCGCGACGAGTGCGCCGTCGGGAATCTCGAGCGAGACATCGCGGATCGCCGCAAACTCGCCGAACGCTTTCGTGACGTGCTCGATCGCGATCATGAACGGCTCCCTTGAACGAGGTGCTGCGCGACGACGGTCGCGAGCGCGATCACGACCAGCAGCGTCGCGACGGCAAACGCCGCCTGATACTGGAAGTCGTTGTAGAGGATCTCGACGTGCAGCGGCACCGTCGTGGTCTCGCCGCGGACGTGACCGCTGACGACCGAGACCGCGCCGAACTCGCCGATCGCGCGCGCGGTGCACAGGATCGCGCCGTACGCGAGCGGTCGCTCGAGACCGGGCAGCGTGACTCGCCAGAACGTCTGCCACGGCGACGCGCCGAGCGTGAGCGCCGCGAGCTCCTGCTCGGGACCGCGCGCCTCGAGCGCCGGGATCAACTCGCGCGCGACAAACGGGATCGTGACGAACGTCGTCGCGAGCACGATGCCGGGGACCGCGAACACGATCTTCGCGTGGACGACGCCGGCCAGATAGCCGTGCGCGCCGAACAACAGGACGAACATCATGCCGACGACGACCGGCGAGATCGCGAACGGGAGATCGATCAGCGTGATCAGCGCTCGCCGCCCGGGGAACCGGAACCGCGCGATCGCCCACGCCGCCGCGATGCCAAAGCCGAGGTTGAGCGGCACCGCGATCGACGCGGCGATCAGCGTGAGGCGCAGCGCCGATCTCGCATCGGGGGTCGTGATCGCGCGGAGGTACGGGAGGACGCCGTCGCGAAACGCGGTGACGAACACGACGACGAGCGGCGCGACCAGCGCGACCGCGAGGAAGCCGAGCGCGACCGCGATCAGCGCGCGCCTCATACGATCACCGCCGCGGGTGCGACCACGTCGGGAGCCGGCCCTCGCTTGCGCTGCAGCGACCGCCGCCGGGTCCGCACGCCGAGCGAGTTGATCGCGACCAGGATCACGAATGACGCGACGACCATCACGAGTGCGAGTGCCGTCGCGCCGGCGTAGTCGAACTGCTCGAGCTTCGTCATCACGAGCAGCGGCGCGACCTCGGTCTTGCCCGGCATGTTGCCGGAGATGAAGACGACCGAGCCGTACTCGCCGAGCGCGCGAGAGAACGCGAGCGCGAAGCCGGTGACGATCGCGGAGCGCAGGGCCGGCAGGACGACGCGAACGAAGGTCTGTATCGGGGTCGCGCCGAGCGTGGCGGCCGCTTCCTCGAGGCGCGGGTCGAGCCCCGCGAGCACGGGCTGGACCGTGCGAACGACGAACGGGACGCCGAGGAACACGAGCGCGATCACGATGCCGAGCCGCGAGTACGCGCCCTCGATGCCGAGTGCATGGAGTGGCCGGCCGAGGACGCCGGTCGGCGCCCACGCCGCGGTCAGCGCGATGCCGGCAACCGCGGTCGGCAGTGCGAACGGCAGATCGACGAGCGCGTCGACGATGCCGCGACCGGGAAACCGATAGCGGACCAAGACCCACGCGACGAGCGTGCCGAACACCGCCGCGATCGCCGCGGCCACGAGCGCGGCCCCGAGCGAAAGCTCGAACGTCGCGACCGCGCGCGGCGCGGTGACGGTGGCCCAGAGCTCCGCCCAGGTCAGCGACGTCGTCTTCGCCGCGATCGCCGCGAGCGGGATCACGACGAGCAGACCCAGGTAGGTCAGCGTGACGCCGAGCGACAAGCCGAGCCCTGGCAGCGCGCGCCGGCTCATCGGGCGTCCAGCTGCGCGATGATGCGCAGGAGTCGGATCAACGTGTACGCGGCGCGCATGACTACTTCGCGTAGATCTGGTCGAACGTGCCGCCGTCGGCGAAGTGCGCCTTCTGGACGGTGCTCCAGCCGCCGAGCTCGTCGATCGAGAACAGCTCGAGCGCGGGCAGCTCGCTCGCGCCCTTGCGCGGCCGGTAGTGATGCTTCGCGATGATCTGCTGGCCGGCGTCGGTGTAGAGGAACTCGAGGAACGCCTTCGCGACCTCGGTCGTGCCGTGCTTCGCCGTTACCTTGTCGACGATCGACACCGGCGGCTCCGCGAGGATGCTGCGTGGCGGCACCACGATCTCGTAGTCGGGCGCCTGCTGCTTCGCGAGGTAGGCCTCGTTCTCCCACGACAAGAGAACGTCACCGATCCCGCGCTCGACGAACGTCGTCGTCGATCCGCGCGCGCCGGAATCGAGCACCGGCACGTGCTTGTAGAGCGCGGTCACGAACTGCTTCGCGCCGACCTCGCCGCCGGTCTTCAGGCCATAGCCCCACGCCGCGAGGTACGCCCAGCGCGCGCCGCCCGAGGTCTTCGGGTTCGACGCGATGACCTGGACGCCGTCCTTCACGAGGTCCGCCCAATCGTGGATGGCCTTCGGGTTGCCCTTGCGCACGAGGAACACGATCGTCGACGTGTAAGGCGTCGAATGATCCGGCAGCCGGGTCTGCCAGTCCTTCGCGATCAACCCGGCGTCCGCGATCGCATCGATGTCGCCGGCGAGACCGAGGCTGACGACATCCGCCTCGAGACCGTCGATCACCGACCGCGCTTGCTTGCCCGAGCCGCCGTGCGACTGCTTGATCGTCACCGCGACGTGATGCGCGGCCTCGTAGTCCTTCGCGAATGCCGCATCGAGATCGAGATAGAGCTCGCGGGTCGGATCGTACGAGACGTTCAGCAACTCGACTTGTTTTGCGTTCGAAGCCGGCTCGTTCGCACAGGCCGCGACCAAGAGGAGAACAGGGATCGTTTTCACGACGCACCGCTTCTCCACGCCCCGCGCCAACCTGTAAGTCCTCGATAAGACGTTTGTCCGTTATATTGGAAACCACGCCATTTCGTAGTAGGCTCCGAAACGTCGTGGCCCCTGCGAAATGTCGTGCCCATGCAAGGTGACGAGCTCGATGCGGTGATCGGCGCCGACGCCGGCCTCCGCGACGTCATGCGCCACGTCGATCAAGTCGCGCCGACCGACGCGCCGGTGCTGCTGCTCGGCGAGACCGGCAGCGGCAAGGACGTCGTCGCGCGCTCGATCCACAAGCGCTCGACCCGCGCCGAGGGTCCGATCCTGCGCGTCAACTGCGGTGCGATCGCACCCGACCTGATCGATAGCGAGCTGTTCGGTCACGAGCGCGGCAGCTTCACCGGTGCAGCGGCACAGCGCCGCGGTTGGTTCGAGCGCGCGAGCGGCGGCACGCTGTTCCTCGACGAGATCGGCGAGCTCACCCTCGCCGCCCAGGTCCGCCTGTTGCGCGTGCTCCAGGACGGCACGTTCGAGCGGGTCGGCGGTGGCGAAGAGCTGCGCGCGAACGTCCGCGTGATCGCCGCGACCCACCGCGATCTCGGGGCGATGGTCCGCGCCGGGCGATTCCGCGAAGACCTCTGGTACCGGATCAACGTCTACGCGATCCGGCTCCCGCCGCTGCGCCAGCGCCGCGCTGATATCGCCGCACTCGCGACGCACTTCGCCGAGCGCGCCGGCCGCCGGCTCGGCACGCAGCAGCTCGCGGTCCGCGCCGAAGATCTCGCGCTGCTCCAGGCGTACGACTGGCCGGGCAACGTCCGCGAGCTCGCGGCGGTGATCGATCGCGCGGCGATCCTCGGCGGTGGCGTGCGGCTCGAGATCCGGCGCGCGCTCGGCAACAGTGAACCTCCTGCGATGCTCGACCCGGTCGATTCGTTTCCGACGCTCGACACCGCGATGCGCGAGCACATCGAGCGCGCGCTCGTACGGACCCGCGGCAAGATCGAAGGTGCGTCCGGAGCGGCGAAGCTACTCGGGCTCCACGCGAACACCCTCCGCTCGCGGATGGAGAAGCTCGGCGTGCAGTGGGAGCGGTTCCGTCCCGAGCCGTAGAGGCGTGGTATGAGTCGGCCATGCCCGACCTGAAGTTCGATGCAGTCGTGATCGGTGCCGGCCCCGGCGGCTATCCCGCGGGAATTCGCCTCGGCGCGCTGAAGGTGAAGACCGCGATCATCGAGCGCGAGTACTGGGGCGGCGTCTGCTTGAACGTCGGCTGCATCCCGTCGAAGGCCGTGATCTACGCGGCGAAGACGTACGAGAAGATGGGCCACAGCGAGGACATCGGCATCTCGATCCCGGGCAAGCCGGCGCTCGACATGGGCAAGCTCCAGGCGTGGAAGGGCGGCGTCGTCAACAAGCTGACCAGCGGCGTCCGCACGCTCCTCAAGGGCAACGGCACCGAGCTGATCGAAGGCGCGGCGAAGCTCGAGAAGTCCGGCCCCGACGGCCACCGGATCACGGTGACCGCGAAGGACGGCTCGACCCAGACGATCGTGACCAAGAACATCGTCCTCGCGACGGGCAGCCGCCCGATCGAGATCCCCGGCTTCAAGATCGATCAGAACCGCGTCATCGACTCGACCGGCGCGCTCGCGCTGTCGGAAGTCCCGAAGCGCATGGTCGTGATCGGCGGCGGCTACATCGGCCTCGAGCTCGGCATGGTCTATGCGAAGTTCGGCACCAAGGTCACCGTCGTCGAGGCGCTGCCCCGCGTGCTCGCCGCGATGGACAAGGACTGCGTCGCCGTCGTCGAGCGCAAGCTCAAGAAGATGGGCGTCGAGGTGATGACCGAGACCAAGGCGAAGTCGTGGGAGGACAAGGGCGACCGCGCCGTCCTCACCGTCGAGCTCAAGGACGGCAAGACCGCCCAGATCGACACCGACAAGATCCTGCTGTCGATCGGCCGCCGCCCGAACAGCGAGAACCTCGGCCTCGAGAACGCGGGCGTCGCGCTCGACAAGCGCGGCTTCGTGATCGCCGACGATCACCTCCGCACGAACGTCCCCGGCATCTACGCGATCGGCGACCTGATCGGCGGCGTCATGCTCGCGCACAAGGCGACCCACGAGGGCGAGGTCGTCTCGGAGATCATCGCCGGTCACAAGGCCGCGATGGACGTCCGGACGATTCCCGCGGTCGTGTTCACCGATCCCGAAATCGCGTCGACCGGCCTCACCGAGGACGAGGCGAAGGCGAAGGGGCTCACCGTCAAGGTCGGCAAGTTCCCGTTCGCGGCGCTCGGCCGCGCGCTCTCGGTCAACGACACCGAAGGCTTCGCGAAGACCGTGATCGATGCGAAGACCGGCGAGCTGCTCGGCCTCCACATCGTCGCGAACGGCGCCGGCGACCTCATCTCGGAAGGCGCGCTCGCGATCGAGATGGGCGCGGTCGCCGACGACCTCCGCCTCACGATCCACCCGCACCCGACGCTGTCGGAAGCGGTGATGGAATCGGCCGCCGCCGCGCTCGGCGAGGCCGTTCACATCATCAATCGCTAGTCGTTCTCGTTCGGAACCGCGAGCCCGGTCGCTGCACTGACCGGCTGGATCGGCTCGATCGTGCGCTCGATGACGGTGCCCGGATCCGAGCCCTGGGCCGACCAGGTGAACGCATCGATCAGCGCGAGCGAATCGAGATTTTCATCCGACGTGTCCCAGATCGCGATGCGGAGCGTGATGATCTCGCCGGGAACGACGTTGCCGGTCGTCGTCAGCCAGCCGGTGGCGCCACCCTCGAGGTTGCTCGTACCGCACGCCTGACCGCCGACCTGATCGAAGCCGGTCCCCGCGAGATCGATCGTGTTCGGGCAGGTAATCGTCCCGGTCTTTGCCCCCGGTGCGCAGCCAGTGCCGCCGCTCTTGCACATCGTGAACAGGCCTGTGTCGCCGTGCGCGAGGTTGACGCCGACGGGATAGTTCATCGTCGAGTTCGGCGGCGTGTAGAACGCGAGGTTCTTGTCGGCCGGGTTCGCCGGGTTTCCGTTGTAGGCCGAGTCGAGGAGGATGACGAAGAAGTCGTTGTACGCGGAGCAGACCCACTCCGGGAATTCGGCAGAGTAGAAGTTGCTCTTGATCGTGAACGAGTGCGCGTTCGTCGGAACGCGAATCTTCAGCGTCAGCATCACCGGATCGTTCGCGCCACCCTGAATGTCAGGCGCCGGGCAGCCGGGCGCGTTCGGAAGCGTCCCCATGTTCGCGGACAAGAAGTCCGCCGGGAATCCCGAGTTCGTTCCCGCCATGAAGCTCGACTGCGGATCGGTCCAGTCCGGGTTCGTGTCGCCTTTCGCCGCGGCGGTGCCGCTGGAGATCACGGCCATGCTCGCACCGACCTGCGGCATCACGTTCGTACCGAACTTCGGGCGAATCGAGCGCGAGCTCGCGTTCGGAGTGCCCATGCCGTCGGCGAGCGTCAGCTTCGCATCGAGGACGCCCCACTTCTTGTCGGCCATCGTCGCCGTCTGGCAGAGGTCGATCGCCTTCGCGTAGTCGCCCGGCGTGCCCGAGCTCGAGGACAGGCCGGTGTCGCAAAGCGGGACCGCGTTGTCGACCATGCCATCGCAGTCGTTATCGATGCCGTCGCCGGGAACTTCGAACGCGCCGGGATTTACTTCGGCCGGGTTCGAGCACTCGGTCGAATCGCAGCAGTCGCCGCCGCACGTCGTCCAGCCGTCGCCGTCTTGATCGATGTCTTCATCGACCATGCCGTTGCAGTTGTTGTCGATGCCGTCCGTGCAGTTCTCGGTCTTCGGCAGGACTTCGCCCTCGCAGTTGCCCCAGGTGCCGCCGGCGAGACACGTCTGGTTGCCGCCCGTGCAGGGCCCGACGCCTTCGGTGCCCATCGCGCCCGTGTAGCAGGTCCGAGTGTCGCCCGCGTTGCACGGCCCCATGTCGCAATGCGCCGAATCGGTGCACTGCCCCGCGTTGCGATCGCTGGGTCCGCAGGACGCAATCAGGCCCAAAACAAACGGGAGATAGAGTGCGCGCATCTTGGAACGCAGAGTTCCCTAGTTCCCCGCAGCTCCACAACGCGGAGCCCATGACAGGACCTCACCCCGCCTGAGACGGGGCCCTATCCAGTTCGTACGGAAAAGTCACGAACCGAGACGATCTGCTTGGTCTCGAGGTCGGCCAGGAAGGAACGCCCCGAGCCGATCCGGCCGTCGAACGCGAGCAGGTACCAGACATCGAGGGTCCAGCGCGCGTGGTCGCTCTCGCACGGCGGAGTCCACGACACTGCTTCGAGATCACCGAGGTACGTCGGCCGGGACGGCGATGACGCGACGAGCCGCTGGTACTCGTCGCAGGTCTGGACCAGGCTCACCGCACCCTGCGCATCGCGCGATGCCACGGTGCGTCGCCACGCTGAGGTCAACCGGCACCGGCCGACCTGGCCGCTCGGCGACAGCTCGATCTCGTAGGCCTCGTCGGCGGCGAGCCCGTCGAAGTCGGGGACGTCGAACTCGGGGTACTTGTCGCGCTCGGCGATCATCTCGAGCCGATCGTCGAACGCCTCGTAGCCGGCCTCGAGCGTGTCGTCGCTGTAGTAGCCGTAGACCCGGAGGATCAAGTTCTGCGACGGCAACCGATGATCCCAATCCACGATCGAGATCGCGCCGTGATAGTCGTGGCGAAACCGTTGGAGCGCGGGCAGTGCCGCGGCGACGCGCGTGGCCGCGCCGTCTTCCGAAAGGATTCCCTGGTAGGCGACCCGCGGGTGCAGCCGAATTTCCTCGGCAACGAATGGACGCAGATCGGAGGACACCTCGAACCGAGCTTACACCGCGCGCTCGAGCGCGTCGATCAGGGCACCCAGGCGATCGCCGTCGAGCTTGAGGCGCGCCGGGTTGACGACGAGGCGGCTGGAGACCTCGCAGACGGTATCGACCTCGACGAGGCCGTTCTGGCGGAGCGTCTCGCCGGTCTGCGTGATGTCGACGATCCGCTCGCACAGGCCGGTGAGAGGCCCGAGCTCGATCGCGCCCGACAGCTCGATGACCTCCGCGGTCAGGCCGCGGCGTACGAGATACTGGCGCGTGAGGTTCGGATACTTCGTCGCGACCCGGATGTGGGCGAGGCCGCGCTCGTCGACGCGAGCATCGGCGCGCTCGGCGACGATCATCCGGCACCGGCCGATGCCGAGATCGAGCGGCTCGTAGAGCTCCTTGCCCTCTTCGTCGAGAACGTCGCTGCCCGCCACGCCGATATCGGCCGCGCCGTGGCTGACGTACGTCGCGATATCGCTGTTGCGAAGGACGAGGACGCGGATCGCGCCGCACTCGAGCACGAGCTTGCGCGTGTCGCCGAGCACGGGCGACAGGTCGTAGCCGGCGCGGCCGAACACCGCCGCGGCCTCCTCGAGGATCCGGCCCTTCGGCAGCGCGAGGATGATGGGTCTATTGCTCGGCACGTTTGATCTTCGCGCCGACGGCGCGCAGCTTCTTCTCGATCGACTGGTAGCCGCGATCGAGGTGATAGACGCGAAGCACGTCGGTCTTGCCGTTCGCGACGAGGCCCGCGAGCACGAGGCTCGCCGACGCGCGGAGGTCGGTCGCCATCACCGACGCACCGGTCAACTTCACCCCACCCTTCACGACCGCCGCGCGGCCCGTGGTCTGGATGTCGGCGCCCATTCGGTTGAGCTCTGGGACGTGCTGGAACCGGTTCTCGAAGATCATCTCCTTGATCACCGACTGGCCCTTCGCGAGGCACGCCATCACCATGAACTGCGCCTGCATGTCGGTCGGAAACCCGGGGTGCGGCTGCGTCGTGATGTCGACCGGCTTGAGCTCGGCGGGGCCTTTGACCCGGAGGCCGCCCGCCTCGACCGCGACGGTGACGCCGGCGGCGCGCAGCTTCGCGATGATCGCGTCCATGTGCTCTGCGCGCGCGCCTTCGAGCAGCACGTCGCCGTGGGTCATCGCCGCCGCGCATGCGAACGTGCCGGCCTCGATCCGATCGGGGATGATCGCGTGCTCGATCGCGTGAAGCTCGTCGACGCCTTCGATCGTGATGATCGGCGTGCCGGCGCCCTGGATCTTCGCGCCCATCTTGTTGAGGACGAGAGCGAGCTCCTCGACCTCGGGCTCGCGCGCGGCGTTCTCGAGCACGGTCCGGCCCTTCGCGAGCGCCGCCGCCATCATCACGTTCTCGCAGCCCGTCACCGTCGGCATGTCGAACACGATCGTCGCGCCCTTCAAGCGCTTCGCCTCGACATCGACGTAGCCGTGATCGAGCGTGACCTTCGCACCCATCGCCTCGAGGCCCTTCAGGTGCTGGTCGATCGGCCGCGCGCCGATGTTGCAGCCGCCGGGCATCGACACGCGGGCCTTCCCGTAGCGGGCGACGAGCGGGCCGAGGACGAGCACGCTCGCGCGCATCGTCCGGACCAGGTCGTACGGGGCCTCGAGCTTCGGCTTCTTCTTGCCGGACGGGGGCGCGATGACGAGCGAGTCAGCGTCGTTCGCTTCGTCGGCCGACCAGCCGAGCATGCGGAGCAGCTTCGCCATCGTCCGGACGTCGGCGAGCTGCGGGACGTTGCGATACGTCGACGTGCCCGTCGGCAGGAGCGCTGCGGCGAGCAGCGGCAACGCCGCGTTCTTGGCCCCGCTGACCGGAATCTTGCCCGAGAGCCGGGCGCCACCTTCGACGACGATCTTGTCCATGACTTTGAAACGCTGCGCGAAATACAGCTATTCGCGATGTGTATCACGGCGCGTCGGCGGGCACCCACGACACGCCGAGCGCGAATTCGCCATAGCTCGCGCCGAGCGTGTACGGCGGCTGTGAAGATGGCCCGCGGATGAACCGGGCGTCGAACCGGACCGCGAGCACTGGAGTGATGAAATAACGCACGCCGGCGCCGGCGTGGATCGGCCAGTCGGTGTCGCTGCCGAGCGCGTTCGAGCTCTCGTGGAGGACGCCGGCGCCGAGCGCGGCAAACGGCGCCCAGGGGCCCAGCGGCACCTGGTAGACCGCCTGGACGCGCAGACCGTAGAGCTTCGCGACGTCGGGGTAGCCGTCGACGCCGGCGAACGCGATCGAGCCCTCGCCCTCGACGCCGAGCGTGCCCCACGCCCAGTACGCGTAGCGCGCTCCGATCAGCGGATCGACGGGATAGAGGTTCGGCCGGGTCGCCGCCGTCCACTTCGCGTCGTCGTAGAACTGGTGGAAGTAGTTCGACAGGAACGTACCTGCGTACACACCGACCTCTACCGTCGGCGCTGGCGCGGGATCTGCGGCGGCCGGGGCTGCGAGCGCGAGCGCGAGCATCCCCTGGAAAACACGCACCGCGGGATGTTAAACCTGGTGAAGAGCGGGATGGCAACACTCCGAGCGAGATCCGTCGAGCTGCTGCCCATCGTTCCGCTCGCGCGCGCGAAGCGCCTCGTCGATGTCGTCGGCGCGGCCGTCGGCCTCGTGCTCGCCGCGCCGATCATGATCCTGATCGCGCTCGCGCTGAAGCTGTCGTCGCGCGGCCCGATCGTGTTCGCGCAGGAGCGCTGCGGGCTCGCCGGCCGACGGTTCCGGTTCTTCAAGTTCCGGACGATGATCGACGGTGCGGAGGATCACCGCGCATCGCTGTCTCACTTGAACGAGATGACCGGCCCGGTGTTCAAGATCGCGCGCGATCCGCGGATCACGAGGATCGGTGCGGTGCTGCGCAAGACCTCGCTCGACGAGCTGCCGCAGCTGTGGAACGTGCTGCGCGGCGAGATGAGCCTCGTCGGTCCGCGCCCGCCGCTGCCCGAAGAGGTCGCGCGCTACGATGCGCGCCAGTTCCAGCGCCTCGGCGTCGTGCCCGGGATCACGGGCCTCTGGCAGGTCAGCGGCCGGAGCTGCATCAACGACTTCGAGACCTGGCTCGAGCTCGACCTCGCGTACGTGCGGCGGTGGTCGCTGTGGCTCGATTTTCGGATCCTCGCGAAGACCATCGTCGTCGTGATCAGCGCCCGCGGCGCCCAGTAAGTGGTAGTTTCGTCGGTCGGATGAAGCGGATCCTCGTCGGGCTTGTCGCGCTCGCCGCGACCATGAACGTCGCGATCGCGCAGGTCTATCCGACCGAGCTGCCGACCGACGGACGCGGCTCCGCGGCGGCGCCACCGACCACCCGGATGCCGGTGACCATGCCTTCCTCGATGCCGGTGAATCCGGGCGACGAAGGGTTCGCCGGCAACGGGTCGGCGGAACCACCGCTCGCGCCGGTGATCGTGCCGACCGTTCCGCTGCCGGTCTCGCTCGAGCAGCCGATCGATCCCGATCAGTACGTGTGCGGCGCGGGCGATGGCCTCGAGCTCAACTTCTGGGGCCAGCAGAACCTCCGGCTCGCGATCAAGGTCGACCTCGAAGGCCGCGCGTTCATCCCGAAGGTCGGCTACGTCGCGGTCGCGGGCAAGACGCTGACCGCGGTGCGCACCGCGATGAAGCAGAAGGTCCGCGCGAACTATCCGGGGTTGTCGTTCGACCTCACGGTCGAGACGCCGCGGATGTTCCTCGTCCACGTCGTCGAGAACGTGAAGCGCCCGGGCACGTTCACCGCGCACGCCGTCGATCGCGTCTCGACGGTGCTCGCGAAGGCCGGTGTGCTGAAAGAGGCGTCGCGCCGCCGGATCGCGATCCATCACCGCACCGGCGCCGACACGATTGCGGACCTCACGCTGTACGAGCTGACCGGCGATACCAAGCTCGATCCGTACCTGCTCGACGGCGACGTCGTTCACGTGCCGTTCCCGCAGACGATGGCGAAGATCTCCGGCGCGGTTCGCCGCCCCGGCGACTACGAGGTGATCGCGACGAAGGACCTCGCCGAGCTGCTCCAGCTCGCGGGTGGGCTCGCGCCGAACGCGGCGAAGGAGCCGATCCGGATCGTCCGCCGCAACGCGCAGCAGCAGGACGTCTACGTCGACGTTCCGGCGGGTGGCAACGCGGTGCTGTCCGACGACGACAAGGTGATCGTGCGCAGCACCGACGACCTCCAGCGCACCGTGCTGTTGATCGGTGCGGTCGTCGGCTCGGATCCGCTCGACAGCGCGACGACGAGCCGGCGATTGCCGTTCGTCGAAGGCGACACCGTGTGGTCGCTGATCGATCGCGCCGGCGGGATCAAGGCACCGGGTGATCTGCGGCGCTCGTACATCTCGCGGCCGAAGACCGGCGGTGGTCAGGAGCTCGTGTCGATCGATCTCGAAGCGCTGCTCGTTCGCCGCGACTTCAAGGCCGACAAGCCGATCGGCATGGGTGACACGATCGTGATCCCGCCGATGCAATACAGCGTGATGGTCGAAGGCGCGGTCGGTCGCGCCGGGCTCTACAACTACAACCCGCTGTTCGGGGTGCCCGAGTACATCGCGCACGCCGGCGGGATGACGCGAACGGCGCGCGAGCTCGACGACGTGACGCTGATCGAGGCGAACGGCTCGACGAGGGAGTACCGGCCCGGGATGAAGCTACAGCCCGGCGACGCGATCCTCGTACCGGAGCGCAACTACAGCCGCGCGGAGGTCGCGCAGCTGATCCTCGCCGGCGCGGGGCTCTTGCTGTCGGGCGTGGCGATCGTGCTGGCGGCGCGGCGATGAGCGAGCCCGACGATCTCGTCGTCGTCCTCGCGCGGCGCTGGAAGACGCTCGCGATCGCCGCGGTGCTCGGTGCGGCCGTCGCGATCGCGTACGCGTTCCTCGCGACCGAGTGGTACGCGGCGACGCTGACCGTCGTGCCTTCGCAGCGCTCGCAGGACATCGCCGCGATGAGCCTCGCGGCGAAACTGCCCGGGCTCGAGTCGTTCTCGACCGACGTCCAGCGGATCCAGGCCGTGCTCGCGAGCAACTCGGTCGCCGACGAGGTGATCGAGAAGTTCGATCTGAAGAAGGAGTACGGCACGGCGCACCTCGAGCAGGCGCGCGCGGCGCTCCACGATCATTGCGGCATCGGCGTCGATCGCCGATCGAGCGTCGTGTGGCTGACCTGCGAGGATCCCGAGCCGCAGCGCGCGATGGACATGGCGAAGTCGTTCGGCGAGATCGGCAACAAGGTGTTCGGACGCGTGTCGGTGTCGTCGGCCCGCGAGGAGCGGATCTTCCTCGAGCGCCAGGTCGAGAAGACCCGCCACGATGTCGACGAGGCTTCGCGCAAGCTGCGCGAGTTTCAGGAGGCGCACAAGGTCATCGACCTGCCCGAGCAGAGCAAGGCCGTGATCTCCGCGATGGCGCAGATCAAGGGCGAGATGGTGTCGAAGCAGATCGAGCTGTCGTACCTGTCGGGGTTCTCGGGCCGCGGCGAGTCGAACGTCGTCCAGCTCCAGCAGCAGATCGCGGTGATGGACGGCAAGCTGCACCAGATGGAAGAGGCGCACGCGGCCGAGCCGGCCGGATCCGCCGCGGGCTCCGCGAATTTCTTCCCGAGCGCGATGAACGTGCCGCAACTCCGGTTCGAGCTCGAGCAACTGATGCGCGAGCAGAAGATCCAAGAGACCGTGTTCGGCCTGATGACCCAGCGGTTCGAGATGGCGCGGGTCGACGAAGCGCGCGATACGTCGTCGTTCCAGATCCTCGATTCGCCGACCCTGCCGACGTTTCGCTCACACCCCCGCCGCCGCCAGATCGCGATGGCCGGCGTCGGCATCGGGCTCGCGCTCGGCGCCGCGTGGATCCTGCTGCCCCTCTGGTGGCGCCGCCGGGTCGTAAAGTAGAACCAGCACGCTCAGCATCTCGAAGAAGATCAGCCGCTCGTCCATGAGCAGCTGGCCGTGCGCGAGCGTCAGCCCGAACAGGCCGAACAGGAACACGCGCTTCGCGATCGGCGCTCGGAGCGCCGCGTAGAGCAGCGCGAACACGCCGAGCACGAACCCGACGCCGAGCCCGCCCCACTCTGCCAACAAGTGGCTGAGCTCGCAGATATCGATCTGGACGACATCGAGGAGCCAAGCACCCGCGCCCTCGCGGCCGTAGATCTCGGAGTACGTCCCCGGTCCGTCGCCGGTCCAGCCACCGACGAGCGACGCGTACGCGATCGCGGTGCCGCGCCCGTTGATCGGCTTGTCGGGCGTCGGTGGCTCGTCGGGTTGGACGACGTTCGCGGCGCGCGACACGAGCGAATCGACGAACGCGGGCTGGGTCTGAGCGATCACGATGCCGATCGTCGCGATCGCGAGCGCCGCGGCGGCGATCGATGCACCACCGCGCCTGCTGGTCACGAGCGACGCGACGAACCACAGCGGCAGCAGGATGAAGAAGCCCATGCTCTCGCCGATCAGCGCGACGAACGCGGACACGACGAGGATCGCGGCGAGCCGCGCGCCCGAGCTGCCGCGCCGGTACGACAACAAGAAATAGAACACCATGAAGTACGCGAACCCGTGCGTCGCGTACGGGCCGAACAGGCCGTCGATGTTGTCGGTCAGCTCGCCGCCGGCCCACTGATAGATCGCCACCGCCGTGTCGACGACGAACGCGATGCTGCACAGCCGATACACCGCATCGCTGCGGATCGCGCTCTCGATCGGTGACGCGTACAGCCCGCGCAAGAGGTACAGCCACAGGAACACGTGCTTGAGCGTGTCCCAGATCGACAGCGCCCACAGCTCGCCCGTCTCGTGCAGCGCTGCGGACAGCGCGGTCCAGCCGAGGACCAGCACGACGAGCCAGCCCGCGAGCCGGCGAACGCGAGGCTCGACCCGCGGCCCGAGCACGTGGAGAGCGGCCCATACGCACGCCGCGTCGTAGATCAGCCACAGCGCGTGAAACGTGTAGCCAAAGCAGAAGATCGCGACGAGCGCGACCACGATCCGGCGCTCGGTCATCGCTTGCGCAGCCTCGCGACGAAGTTGTCGCCGGCGCCGAGCGCGTCGCAGATCCGCGTGATCGCCGCTTCACCGCCGAGGAAGCGCACGGCGCGCAGCGCGCGGATCGCCGGATCGCGTGCGGTCGGATCCCACAGCGCCGAGCGCGTGCCGCGAGGGGGGCGGGTCAGCGCGTGGATCCACTGATAGCTCAACCACTGCGAATTCGTGATCGTGTGGATCTCGACGAGCTCCAGGCCCGCTTGCGCGGCCGCGCGGGCGAGCGAATCGCGCGAGAACAGATGGAGGTGATACGGCGCGTGCCAGTGGATCCAGCGATCGCCGGCGACTCGCGCGACGAGGCTCGCCGGGTTCGGCGTCGCGACGATCGCGGTGCCACCGGCGCGCAGCACCTGGTGTACACCGCGAAGTGCAGCGAGTGGATCCGCAAAGTGCTCGAGCACTTGATCGAGCGTGACGACGTCGTAGCTCGCGGGGGCGTGCAGCGCCGGATCGAACGCACCGTGGTCGACCGAGATGCCCCGCGCGCGCGCGATCCGCACCGCATGCTCGTCGGCCTCGACGCCGCGCACCGTACAGCCGCGCGCGCGATGCGCCGCGAGCGCTTCGCCCGTGCCGCAGCCGATATCGAGCACCGAGACGTTCACCGGCACCCACGCCGCGGCGGACGAGCGCTCGCCGCGCCACCACGCTGCGAGGCCGCGCGAGCGCCGGCGCGCCGGGATATCTGCGAGCTCGAGCGTCTGGCGCGGATAGAACTCGGCATAGAGCGCGGGGACATCATCCGGTGTGAAGTCGAGCCAGCGATGGCCGCAGGTGCTGCACGCGATCGACGCGACCTCGCGGGGATACGCGTAGCGATCGTCGTAAAGGATCCGATCCACGCTAGTGTCGGACGCCGTGCAGATCGGGCACACCGCGACCTTGTTCGACGTCCCGATCTCTCGGTTCGACCTCGAATCGGCGGTGGAAGAGTGCGTGGCGCGCATCGCGAAGGGCAGCGGTGGCTACGCATGCTTCGTCAACGTGCACAGCCTCACCGAGGCTACCAGGCAGGCCGCGCTGCGAGAATCACTGCGCGAGGCGACGTATTGCTTTGCCGACGGCATGCCGCTGGTCTGGCTCGCCAGACCGGCGATCGCGGGACGGGTCGCCGGGCCCGACTTCATGGCCGCCCTGCTCGCCCGGACCCGCCACCTCCGCCACGGCTTCGTCGGCGGCGCGACGACCGAAGTGGCGCAGCGAATCGCGGAGCAGTTCTCCGTCGATGCGACCTGCTACGCGCCGCCGATGCGCGAGTTCTCGCCTGCGCATGCGCGCGAGGACTGGGACCGGTTCGGTGCCATGCCGCCGATCGTATGGGTCGGCCTCGGTGCACCGAAGCAGGAGCTCTGGATGGCCGAGGTCGCGAAGCGCGCGCCCGGCGTGATGATGTTCGGCGTCGGCGCCGCGTTCGACGTCCTCGGCGGCCAGCGGCGGCGTGCTCCGGCGTGGATGCAAGCGCGCGGGCTCGAATGGGCGTATCGGCTCGCACAGGAGCCGCGCAGGTTGCTGCCGCGCTACGTGGCGACGAACACGCGGTTCCTCGCGCGCGTCGTCCGCGATCAGCTCGGGATGAAGAAGTAGTTGTAGCGGCGATCGTCGTGGCGCACGAACGGCTCGAGCCCGTTCGGTCCGACGACGAACGCGTCGTAGCCGAGCGCGCGGATCGTCGCGACGGTCGCTTCCGGATCGCGATTCGATGCGACGCCGCCGTAGATCTCGACGAACAGCACCGGCTTGTCGCGCAGGATCGCTGCGCGGCCGCCCGCGATCACGGCGTCCTCGTGGCCCTCGACGTCGATCTTGACGAGCCCGAGCGGGTGCTCGAGCTCCGCAGCGATCGCATCGAGCGTGGTGAGCTCGACCGGCAGCACGAACTGGATCGGGTGGCGGCGGGTGTCCGAGAGCGCGGTGTACGCGTCGTCGGCGGCTTGATAGAGCTCGCCGGTGCCCTCGCGATCCGACAGCGCGCAGTCGATCACGTCGATCCGATCGCCGAGCTCGTTGTGGCCCACGTTGGTCTTGAGCTTGAACAGCGCGGTGCCGGGCTCGATCGCGACGACCTCGGCGTTCGGAAATTGCCGCGCCCACCAGATCGCGTGCAGGCCGATGTGCGCACCGACATCGACGATCGCGCGCGTCGGGTCGCCCTTTGCAAACAGATCTGCGGCGATCTCGCGCTCCTGGCGCTCGAAGTCACCGCCCTTCCACAACAGGCCGCCGATCTCGGTCCGCGGATCGACGTAGATCCGGAGCCCGTCGAGCTTCACGAGGGCGCTCTTCGGGCGCAGCCAGCGACGGACGAGTTGACGCACGCGTCCGACGGTCGATAATGGGCCTCCCATTCGGAGATGACCACCGTAGCACCAAGCGACCCCGCGCCCCGATCGGGAACGGCGCTCGCGCTCGACCTCGCGAAGAAAGGCGTCGTCTACGGGCTCGGCGCTTCGCTCAACGGCCTCGTCGCGTTTCTGCTGCTGCCGTTCATCGTCCACCGGCTCGATTCGTTCGAGTACGGTCGCTTCGCACTCGCGGAGCTCCTCTTGAACTTCTTGCTCGTGATCTGCGGGCTCGGGCTCACGAGCGCGATGCTCGCCCGCTACGCGAAGCTCGACCCGCCCGCGCAGCGCGAGCTCGTCGGCAGCGTGATCGGCCTCGTGTTGCTCGCGACGCTTTGCATCCTGGTCGGATTCGCCGGGTTCGCGTGGCTCGCCGGCCCATACGCGTTCCCCGAGCTCGAGCTGCGCCACTACGCCTTGGTCGCCGCGATCACGCTGTGCGAGAGCGTGTGGTTCGTGATCGCCGCGATGTATCGCGCGCGCGGCGAAGCGTGGCACTACATCGCGCTCCAGCTCGTCCAGGTCGCGATCGCACTCGTCTTGACGATCGAGCTGATCGCACATCGCGGCTATCGCGAGGAGGGTCTGCTCGTCGGCCGCCTGGCCGCAGACGTCGTGCTGCTCGTACTGCTCCTGCCCACCCTCGTGCGCTATCGACCGCGCACGCTCGCGCCGGCGTGGAACTTGGTGCGGGTCGGCGGGCCACTCGTGCTCGCGGCGTTCTCCGCGATGTTCGTCGCGATGTCGCCGCGCCTGCTGCTCGACCACTTCGGCGACGCCGGTGTCGTCGGCTCGTTCGTCGTCGATTCGCGGCTCGCGAGCATCGTGTCGATCGGCTTCGTCCAGCCATTCGGCCTGGTCTATGTCGCGGCGATCGTCCCGATCGCGAAGCGGCCCGATGCCCGCAGCGTGTTCGCGCGCGCCGCGACGCTGTACGTCGCGCTCGGCGGACTCTCGACGATCGCGATCGGCCTCGCCGCGCCGTGGATCGCGCACACGCTCGGCAAGTCGCAGTTCCCGATCTCGCCGGCCGCGATCCTCGTCCTCGCCGCCGCGAACATCGGCGCCGGGCTGATCTATCCGCTCACGATCGGCCCGTACGTGCTCGAGCGCACGCGCGAGGTCATTCCGGTCTACGTCTCTGCCGCGGTGCTCGCAGTCGCCGCGGGGTGGATCGCGATCGCGCACGCCGGGATCATGGGCGCCGCATGTGCGCTCGTCGCGGTTTACGTCGCACAGGGCATCGCGCTCGCGGTGGTCAGCCAGCGAATGTATCCGGTGCCGTTCCAGTGGCGGCGCGTCGCCGTGCTCGCCGTCGCGTTCGCCGGTGCGGTGACCGCCGTGGTATCGCTGGGCCCGCGATGAAGATCCTGCTGCTCAACGCGAATCGCGTCGGCGTCGGCACCTATCATCGCGCGCTCCACTTCGGGCGCGAGCTCGCGCGCCGCGGGCATGGCGTCACGATGATGACGGTGTCCGCGACGAGCCGGTTCCGGTCGGCGCGCAGGCTCGATCGTCCGGGGTTCGAGATCGTCGAGTGCCCGAACTTCCTCGACGAGCTCCTCCCGTGGCACGCGAGCGGCGTGCTCGACATCGCGCTGCGGATCCGCGAGCTCGTGCGCGGCGACTACGACCTGGTCTACGCGTTCGAGTACCAACCGAACATCTCGATCCCGGTCTTGCTCGCGCGCCGGTTCAAGCGGTTCGTGTTGATCTCCGACTGGTGCGACTGGCACGCGGGCGCCTCGTATCACTTCGGCGGCTATCGGCTCGCCCACGCGATCGATCGCCGGTTCGAAGAGCACATTCGCCATCGCGCGGACTTCATCACCACGATCAACGCGACGCTGCACGAGCGCGCGAGGGCGATCGGCATCGCCGAGGCCAAGCTCGCGATCGTCGGCGAAGGCGTCGATCCGGCGTACATCGCACCGGGCGATCGCGATCGTGCGCGGGTCGAGCTCGGCTTGCCGAGCAACGTCGCGCTCGCGGGGACGATCCGCGATGCGCCGAGCATGACGCAGCTCCTGTGCGAAGCGCTCGCACGCGCCCCGGGCGTCCACCTGCTCGTGATCGGCTCGGCGCCGGAGATCGCGCTCGCGCAGGCCCGGCGCGCCGGCGTCGCCGATCGGATCCACGCACCTGGACGGGTCAGCGACGAAGCGCTTCCCCGCTATCTCGCCGCATGCGACATGCACGCGCTTCCGCTCGAGGACAACCTGACGAACCGCGGGCGCTGGCCGCACAAGCTCGGCGACATGATCGCGTCGCAGCGCCCGGTGATCGTCAGCCGCGGCGGAGAATTTCCCGCGCTGCTCGAGCGCACGCATGCCGCGATGATCGTCGATCACTCGCCGGCGGCGTTCGCCCGCGCGATGGTCGACGTCGCGGCGGAGCCGGTTCGGTTCGCCGCGATGGCGCGGCGCGGCCGCGAGCTGATCGAGCAGCAGCTCAACTGGGACGTGATCGGCGCGGAGCTCGAGCGCGCAGTCGCGCGTGCCACGAACGGCGCACGATGACCCGCGTCCTCATCATCGAGACCCAGCTGAAGCAATACCGCCGGCGATTTCTCGTCGAGCTCGCAGCGACGCTGCGCGCCCGCGGGATCGAGCTCGTCGTCGCCTACAGCGAGCCTTCGCCTGCCGAGCGCGCCCGCGGCGACACGATCGAGCTGCCCGGCATCGCCGTGAAGGTGCCGGCGTTCGCGATCGGCGACCGGATCGTCGTCCAGCGAGCATGGAGGCTGGCGCGCAGTGCAGACCTCGTGATCGTCGGTCAGGCGAATAGCCAGCTGCTCACGTACGCGTTGCTCGCGGAGTCGAGGCTCGGCCTCCGGCGCGTCGCGTACTGGGGCCACGGCTACAACCATCAGGCGGATCGCCGGAGCTGGTCCGAGCGCCTCAAGCGCCGGATGCTCGGCCTCGTCGATTGGTGGTTCGCGTACACGCCGAGCATCTCGCGCTATCTCGTCGAGCACGGCGTGCGCGAAGATGCGATCACGACCGTGTTCAACACGATCGACGTCGACGAGCTCGCGAGTGCGGTCACCCAGCGCGATCGCGCTCGAATCTGCCGCCAGCTGCGGATCGCACCGAGCGCCCGGATCGGCTTGTTCTGCGGCGCACTGGTCTCGGCGAAGCAGCTCGGATTTCTCGCCGATGCCGCTGCGGAGATCCGCGAGCGCATTCCGCAGTTCGAGCTCGTGATCGTCGGCGATGGACCGGAGCGCGGCATGCTCGAGGCGATCGCGCGCTATCGGCCGTTCCTCCGCGTCGTCGGCCCGGCGTTCGGTGGAGACCGCGCCGATTACTTCGCGATCGCCGATGTCGCGCTGGTCCCCGCACAGATCGGCCTCGCGATCGTCGACGCGTTCGCGGCCGGCTTACCGATCGTCACGACGACGGCGGCAGGCCATGGCCCGGAGCTCGAGTACATGACCGCGGCGACGGGGATCCAGACCGCGTTCGATCCGAGCGCGTACGCGTCGGCGGTCGTCGACCTGCTCGTGGATCCGGTGCGGCTCGCCGCGATGCGCAGCGCAGCGCGTGCACGCGCAGGCGAGCTTCCACTCGCGCGGATGGTCGATCAGTTCGCCTCCGGCATCGTCCGCTGTCTGGAGGCCGCATGATGCGCGATCGCGCGAAGCGCCTCGTCCAGGCGCTCGTCCGCCGCCGCACCGTCGTCCAATTCGCAGACCTCGCGCGGACCTCGCCGGTGTCGCGGGAGCTCGGCTGGGAGCGCGGTACGCCGATCGATCGCGCGTACATCGAGCGCTTCCTCGCGACCCACCGCGACCGATTGCGCGGCCGCGTCCTCGAGATCGGCGAGGCGCGCTACACGCCGAAGCTCGCGACCGCGTCGACGAGCACGGTGCTTCACGTCGAGCCCGGTCACGGTCTCGTCGGCGATCTCGCGCGCCCCGACACGCTCCCCGCTGGCGCATTCGACACCGTGATCTGCACGCAGGTCCTCGGCGTGATCTTCGACGTCGCGGCCGCGGTCGCGGGCCTGGACCGCCTGCTCGCACCCGGCGGCTGCGCGGCGGTCACCGTCTCGGGCATCTCGCAGGTCAGCCGGTTCGACGCCGATCGCTGGGGCGACTACTGGCGATTCACCGAAGCATCGCTGCGCCGGTTGTTCGAGCGGTTCGAGCTCGTCGCGGTCGAGAGCTACGGCAACGTCGCCGCGGCGACCGCGCTGCTCCAAGGCGTCGCCGTCGAGGATCTGCCCGATCCCGACGCGCTATGGACGCGCGATCGCGACTATCCAGTCACGCTCGGCGCGATCGCGGTGAAGCGATGACGCTCGTCACGACGTCGTGGGACGACGGGCATCCGCTCGATCTTCGAGTCGCGGAGCTGCTCGCGCAGTACGGCTTTCGCGGCACGTTCTACGTCCCGCGCCGCAATCGCGAAGGCCGCTCCGTGCTGAGCCGGCGCGAGCTCGCGCTACTCGGTGCGCAGTTCGAGATAGGCGGCCACTCGTTCGATCACGTGCGGCTGACCAGCGTCCCCGCCGACGAAGCGGGGCGACAGGTCCGCGCGATCAAAGATGCGCTCGAGTCCGAGCTCGGCCGGGAGATCGCGGGCTTCTGCTACCCCGGCGGCGTCCACGATGCAGGGATCAGGAAGCTGGTGCGTGCGCTCGGCTTTCGCTACGCGCGGACGATCGAAAATCTGTGGCTCGCGCCCGCGCAGGATCCGTTTCAGCTACCGACGACGCTCCAGCTCTATCCGCATTCGCGCTCGACCTATCTCAAGAACCTCGCGCGCGGCAGGAACTTGCTCTCTCGCGCTCGCGGCGCGCGCGTCGTGTTGCGCGGGTGTCCACTCGGCGACGCGATGCGAGCACTGCTCGACGAGGCGCTCGCGAGCGATGGTGTGTTTCACGTCTGGGGTCACTCGTGGGAGCTCGAGGAGCACGGCCTGTGGGGAGAGCTGGAGAGCTTCCTCGCGTACGCGCGCGATCGGACCACGTTGGATCAACGCGTCGACAACGCGACCGCGATCGCGGCTTCCCAGCGCTCGACCGTGTAGTGCTCGCAGTAGCGCGCGCGAGAGAGGCTCGCGAGCTCCGCGCGAATCGCCGGCGTGACCAGGAGCTGCGCGAGGCTATTCGCGAGTGCGTGCGCGTCGCCGGGAGGAACGAGCAGCGCTGCATCTCCGACGATCTCGGCGATCGCGCCGACATCGCTCGCGACGATCGCCATGCCTGCCCGCAACGCTTCGATCACCACGCGCGGAAACGCGTCGTCGCGCGACGGGTACGCGAGGATGTCGTGCTCTGCCATCAAGGCCGGTGTCGCCGTCGGATCGACCTCGCCGACGTAGCGCGCGCCAAGTGGCGCGAGCCGGGCGCGGATCATCTCCGGCGAAATCTCCGACGTCGGCGCGCCCGCGAACGTCGCTTCGAATGCGACGCCTCGGCGAGCGAGCTCGCTCAACGCCTCGATCAGCACGAGCGGTCCCTTCGCCGGCACCAGGTGCGACAGGAACAGGATCCGCGGCACGCGGTGCGCGGACCGCGGCACGACGGCGTCGGGGATGCCATTCGGAACGTAGTGGACGCGGGCGTCGTCGACCGCATCGCCGAGCTCGGCGCGCAGCGACCGCGCGAGCAGGATCACGCTCGCGCCGTGCAACGCGCGGCGCAACAGCGGCAACACCGCTGGCTCGGGCCGCGCGTGGAGGTGCACGATCCGGGGCACGCCGGCCGCACGCGCGAGTGCGAGATAGGCGGCGTCGCGCACGATCGCAGGGCGTTGGGTCGCGAGCGTGATGTAGAACGCCGCCGGGCGACGCGCGAATCGGCGCGCGAGCTGCGCGGCCACGATCCCCGCACGCAAGAGCTTTCCCGGGCTCGTGCGCCCGAGCTCCGCGATCGTCGCCGAGAACCGCAGCGCCACGATGTCGAGCTCGAACTCGTTGCGTAACGCCTCGCTCGCGACCAGCTGCGCATTCATCGCCGTCACGCCGTGAACCGGCGGGGGCAACTGGAGCGCGCAGACGATGCGCGGGCGAAACACCACGCGCCGAGTATCTCGCACGGCGGCGAGTCGTGCGATCGTGGGCGGCGGTGAAGCTCGTCGTGTTCGTCGCTCTCGCGATCGCCACTTCGGCGCGCGCCGACGACTTCTGGGTCTCGCCGATCGATCGCGCGGCATTTCACCTGGCGGCGTACGACGAAGCCGAGCGCACGTACTCGACGCCTGTTCGGCCGCGCGACATCGCCGGCGAGCTCCAGCTCGCGTGCGAGCACACGGAAGGTCGCCCGTGCGGCGACGGCGCCGGTGCGTACGAGGAGCTCGACGCGCGCGGGGGCTACAGCGATTGGCTTACCGCCGGTCTCCGCGTGCGCACGCGCGGAGGCACGGCGGACTACGGCACCGGCATCGATCTCGATCGCGCCCACGTCGACGCGACCTGGCAAGGCTTCGGGTTCGAGGTCGGCCGCGACGCCTTCTCGATCGGTCCGGGCGCTCGCACCCAGGTCGGCTGGGGCGACAACGCACCGCCGCTCGACTTCGCACGCGCGAGCTACGCGGCCGAGCGCGGTGGCCTGATGTATCTCGTCGGCCGGCTGCGCGATCCGCAGACACTGCAGGGCAACCTGGTCACGATCGCGCGCGGCGAGCTCGTCGCCGGGCCGGTGATCATCGGCGCGATGCAGCTGCTCCAGCTCGAGGGCGATGGCGCGCCGCATCTCGGCCCGTGGGACTTCATCGTCGAGCATTTCACCCGCGGCAATCCTTCGGCCGGGCCCGACGACACGTCGAATCGCCGGGTCGGCGCCGACGTGAGCTGGCGGATCACCGGGTTCGGAGGTGTGCGGTTCTATTATCAGATCATGTTCGAGGACTGGCGCCGTCAGTTCTTCGATGCGTTTCGCTACGACGCGGATCACGTCGTCGGTGGCGAATTCGCGAGTGGCCTCGTGATCGAATGGCAGAAGACCGGGTTTCGCTCCATGGAGCACGCGCAGCGCACGACCGGGTTCACGAACGCGGGCCGCGTCGTCGGTAGTCCGCTCGGTCCGGATGCCCAGGCGCTGTACGTCGCACGGCGGTTCGGTGCGTACGTACCGTGGCTCGAGCTCGCACGACTCGCGAGCGACACCTACTCGTACGGCGCGGGGCAACCGATCGTGCGAACGAGCGATGGGCTCGGCGAGTTTCGCTATCGTGCGGGCGTGCTCGCGACCCGCCGGTTCACGCCGCACGTCCATGCGGAGCTCGACGCGCGCGCCGAGCACATCGAGAACTTCGCGTTCACCCGCGGCGATCGCCGCAACGGCCTGGGCGCGGACATCGCGATCGTGTGGCAACCGTGAAGGCGCTGCTCGTCCTCGCGTTCACGGCATCGATCGCGCACGCGCAGCCGTACGACTACACGATCGATCCCGATCCGCTGTACTCGAAGGAGACCGCGACCCTGCTCGTCGGCGGCACGTGGGCCGCAGCGTCGACCTACGCGTACTTCGCCTGGTTCCGCCATGCGACGCGCACGACCGATCCGATCTTCACGCTCGAAGGCTTCGGCGTGAACACCTACGCCGGCGGCGCCGACAAGCTCGGTCACTTCTGGGCCGGCCACATGTTCTCGTACGTCACGACCGAAGCGCTCGTCCACGGCGGGTTCCGGACGTTCCCGTCGAGCATCATCGCATTCGGCTTGTCGCAGCTGTTCGGCACGGTCTCCGAGTACAAGGACTCGCTCCACTACCAGTTCGAGTACGGCGACATCATCGCGAACGCATCCGGCGCGATCTTCAACATCCTGCTCGAGAACATCCCCACGCTCGATCGCCTGATCGATCTGCGGCTCGACTACTGGCCATCGACCGAATATCTCCGCCTGCTTCGCCACGGCAACGTCGACGGTGCCCAGGACTACAGCGGCCAGTCGTACCTCCTCGGGATCCACCTGCGCGCGATTCCCGGTCTCGATTCGCCGTGGCTCGGCTGGACGAAGTACGTCGACGCGGTGGTCGGCTTCGAGACCCGCAACTACGCGCCGCTGCCCGATGACGTGAACGCGATCCGGCGTCAGACGCTCTACGGCGGGATCGCGATCGACATGCAGGCGGTGCTCGAGCGGCTGTTCCCCGATACCACCGGCCGGCGCGTCGGCCACGGCTTCCTCGAATTCGTGAGCGTGCCGTTCACGACGCTGCGGTTCGCAGAGCTGTCGCGTTCACCGTAGGTAGCAGTCGCCATCCGCGGTCGGCGCCACGACGCGAAACCCTGCCTTCGGATCGCGTAGTTACGCCGGCACGCCACCCGCAATGGGGATGATCATGCATTTCGAAACGCTCGACCTCATGTCGCTCGACGTGGTCACCGGCGGTGCCGACGAGAGCGCACCCTCGGCTCCTTCTTTCGGTCAGGAGGTCGCCGGCGCGGCTGGGCGCTGCCTGTCCGGCGCGGCGACCGGTGCGGTGGTCGGCGGCGCGATCGGCGGCATCACGACCGGAGGCGCCGGCATTCTTCCGGGCGCGGGCATCGGCGCCGCGACGGGTTGCGTGCGCGGCATCGTCAACAAGGTGAACCCGGCGTACTAGCGAACGGCGACAGCGATCTCGCCGTCGCGCAGCACGACATCGACGATCCCGCCGTTCTCGACGCCGAACGCCCCGAAAGCGACGTCCTCGAGCTCGCGGGTCAGGGTCGATGCGAGGCCGCGCGCGCCGGTCTCGCGCTTGAGCGCATCCGCGACGATGTGATCGAGCACTTCCTCGTGGATCTCGAGCGTGAAGCCCTCGAGCTTGAACTCGCGGGTCATCCTCGCGATCACGTCGGAGCCGAGGATGTCCTTCAGGGTCTGGGCATCGAGCGCCTTGAACGGCACGACGCGGGTGAACCGCGCGACCAACTCCGGCAAGAAGCCGTAGGCCTGGAAGTTGGCGACGTTCTCGACCTGGTCCGCGGTGAAGTCGACCGCGATCGCGTCGGGGTCGGTCGTCGACTCGGCCTGGTCGCGGCCAAAGCCGATCGAGTCGCGCATCGCGCGGCGGTGGGCGATCTGTTGAAAGCCCGAGAACGCGCCCGCGGCGATGAACGCGATGTCGGCTGTCGACATCACGACGTGATCCGCGTACGAGCTGTGCGTCAGGTCGAGCGGCACGACGACCTCGCTCGCCTCGAGCATCTTCAACAGCTCGCGCTGGACGCCCATGCCGGTGACGTCCTTCGTCGTGCCCGCGCCGGCGAAGATCGCGTTGTTCTGGCCCGACGCGATCTTGTCGAACTCGTCGAGGCAGACGATGCCGATCGACGCGAGCATCGGATTCTCGTCGGCGGTGTGTAGCAGCCGCGTGAGGATCGTCGACGGATCCTGACCGACGTAACCGGTCTCCGAGTACGTCGTGATGTCGACGAGCGCGGTCGGCAGCTTGAGGATCTTGCCGAACAGCGATTCGACGAGGAACGTCTTACCGGAGCCGGTCGGCCCGACGAACAAGAAGTTCGACTTGCGAGGGAGCTCCGCGCGATCGACGCCGTCGACGTAGATCCGCTTGATCCGCTTCACGTGGCGATACGCCATCAGGCACAGCGCGCGCCGCGCGTGGTCCTGGCCGCGATAGCCGAGCTCGTGCAGCGCCACGAACATTGCCTGCGGGGACGGACAGGGCAGCTCTCGCACGAACTTGATGAAGTGCTCGAGCCCCTGCTTGCGGACCTTGCGGTTGGGCTCCATCCGTCGAGGAATTGTAGCTCGACGCTCAACGTTTGACCATTCCGACAAGCGATGGCCTAATCGACCACGGTGACCAGCGAGAGCCTCGTGCGGCCCTTTGTCGATGCGGCCCCGGTGGCGGTGCGACCCGCGGTCGAGGCCATCGCGGATCTCGATCGCAGATTGTGGTCGCTGGTCGCAGAGGGCCGTGCGGCGTGGCCAGACCTCCCGCTCGATGCGAAGGTGCTCGTCGAATTCGTCGCGCGCCACCTCACGACCGACCTCGCCGATGCCGCGCTCGACGGCCTCCGGCCCGCCGACCTCTACCTCGCGTGCGCCTGCGCACAGGGCTCGACCGCCGCGATCGCCGCGTTCGACCGCGACTACATGCGTGAGGTCGAAATCGCGCTCGCGCGGATGCGGATCGCGGCGCCGCGCGTCGCCGATGTCAAGCAGCTCGTCCGCCAGCGCCTGTTCGTCGGCGGCGGCACGGCGGGTGCGCCGACCTCGGCCGGCAAGATCTCCGAGTACGGCGGCCGCGGCGACCTCCGCCGCTGGGTCCGCTCCGTCGCGGTGCGGACCTGCCTCAACGATCTGCGCAAGGGCAAGCGCGAGATCCTCGTCGATGACGATCATCTGATCGCGCAGCACGCGATCAGCCAGGACGATCCCGAAGTCGAGTACATGAAGCGGACGTACTCGAACGAGTTCAAGGCGGCGTTCAGCGAAGCGCTGACCCAGCTCGGACCGCGCGAGCAGACCCTGCTCCGTTACCACCACGTCGACGGCCTCAACATCGACGAGATCGGCGCGATCTATCGCGTCCATCGCGTCACCGCGTTTCGCTGGATCGAGAAGGCGAAGGAGCAGCTCGTCAAGGTCACGCTCGACACGCTGCGCACCCGCCTGAAGCTGCCGGCCGACGAGCTCGATAGCGTGCTGCGCCTGATCCGCAGCCAGATCCATCTGTCGATCGTGCGCCACCTCGGTGGTCCGAAGGACAGCGTGGCCGACGACGCGATCGAGCTGGATCCCTCCGAGATCGAGGAAGTATGAAAAAGCTCAGGGTGGCGGAATTGGCGATCGCCGCGTTGGTGATCGCGGTGGTGGTGATGCTGATCGTGCCGGTGCCGCGGCCGCTCCTCGACGGCATGCTCGCGCTCAACATCGCGGTCTCGGTCGCGCTCCTGATGGCGGCGGTGTTCTCGCCGCACCCGCTGAGCTTCACGAGCTTCCCGACACTCTTGGTCGTGACCACCCTGTTCCGCGTCGGCCTCGAGGTCTCGACGACCCGGCTCGTGCTCGCGGATGCGGACGCCGGCAGCGTCGTCCGCGCATTCGGCAGCTCGGTCGTCGCCGAGAACCTGGTCGTCGGCCTCGTCGTGTTCGCGGTGATCACGATCGTCCAGCTGATCGTCGTCGCGCGCGGCGCCGAGCGAGTGGCCGAGGTCTCGGCGCGGTTCGCGCTCGACGCGATGCCGGGCAAGCAACTCGCGATCGATGCCGAGCTCCGCACCGGCGCGATCGATCCCGATACCGCGCGGACCCGGCGCGCCGCACTCGAGCGCGAATCGCAGCTCTACGGCGCGATGGACGGCGCGATGCGGTTCGTGAAGGGCGATGCGATCGCCGCGATCGTGATCGTCATCATCAACCTGATCGGCGGCCTCGTGATCGGCATCGCGAACCGCCGGATGTCGGCGGGCGAAGCCGCGCACACGTACTCGCTGCTGTCGATCGGCGCCGGTCTCGTCGCCCAGATTCCCTCGCTGCTCGTCGCGGTCGCGTCGGGTCTGCTCGTCACGCGGGTCGCGAGCTCCGGCGATCGCGCACTCGGTGCGGATGTCGGCGGTCAGCTCACGCCGCGCGCGCTCGCCGGCGTCGCGATCCTGCTCGTCGGCCTCGCGCTCGTGCCCGGCCTGCCGATCGGCCCGTTCCTCGTACTCGGCGTGCTCGCCGCGGCGGGCGCGTTGCTCGCGCTTCGCCGGAGCACGGCGACGATCGAGCTGTCGGAGCCCGACGCCGATACGACTCGCGGCGCTCGCCTCGCGCTGCGGCTGTCCCCTGCCCTCCACGATCGCCTCGCCGGCCAACCCGCCGCGCTTCACGCCGTGCTCGCGAACGCGCGCGAAGGTCTCCACGTCCCACCGCTCGCGCTGTCCCGCGATGCGACGCTCGGTGCGAGCGAGGTCGCGCTCGCGATCGACGGCACGCCCGTCACGTGGCTCGCGCTCGCCGGCGACCCGCTCGACGCGCTCGCGGTGCAACTCCCCTCCGCTCTCGCGCCGCTCGTCCCCGATCTGCTCGGCGTCGATCGCGTCGCCGCGCTCGTCGAGCGCACTGCCGCTCACGCCCCCGTGCTCGTCAAGGAAGTCATCCCGCGCGTCGTCGCGCTGCCCGTGCTCGCCGAGGTGCTCCGCCAGCTCGCGCGCGAAGGCGTGCCGATCGATGACCTCGCGGGCGTGCTCGAGGCGATCGCGCTCGCGCCGCAGCCCAACGGTGGATTCACCGCCGCGACCGTGCCCGCGCTCGTCGAACACCTGCGCGGCCAGCTCCGCCGCCAGATCACGGCGCGCTGGGCACCGCGCGGTCAGGTCGCGGTCTACACCGTCGATGCGATGATCGAGGATGCGCTGCGCAGCGCGATCGATCGCCGCGATGGCGCCGCGATCCTCGCGCTCGAGCCCGCGATCGCACAGGACATCGTCGCCGCCGTGCGCGGCAAGCTCGGCGCCGGTCCCGCGGTGTTGCTCGTCTCCGGCGATGTGCGCCGCTACCTCCGCGGCGTGCTCGAACCCGAGCTGCCCGCGATCGCGATCCTCGCAGCGCACGAGCTCGCGCCCGGCACCGCGGTGACGACCGCCGGCCGGATCGATGTCGGTTGATCGTACTCCGGCGCTCGCGCTCGTCTTGTTCGCGACCACGGCGGCCGCGCGGCCGATCCACGGCAGCGCCAGCCTCGGCGGGGCGTTGCTCGCGACCGGCGACCTCGGTGATCGCGGGCGACTCGAGATCGAGGTCGATGTCGAGCCGCAGTCGAAGTTCGGCGCATTGCTCGCACTGCGCGACTTCGACGAGAACCACCGCGGCCTGGCGTGTGCGGGCTTGGTCTACGAGCCGGGCGCGGCTCGACCGACACTCGTCATCGATCTCCATGCCGACCTCGGCGCGGATCTCGATCAGCACGCACCGCTCGTCGGCGGCGGCATCCGCACGGTGATCGGCCTTCTCGGCCCCTTCGGCGTCGCGCTCGATTCGGGCGGTTACCTCGTGATCGACGGCGTCGACCGCACGCGCCTCGTGCTGTCGTTCGGCGCGGCGGCCGTCGCCAAGTGGTAACTACTTCGGCGACAGCGGATCGTCGAAGTACTTGCGGCAGCGCGGACACACGCGGCGCGCGGCCGGCTTGCGCGTGATGCGCTTGCGATAGCCGCAGGTCGGGCAAGCGATGGTGATGTACTGCGACAACACCGATGCGAGAACGATCGCGCCCGCCATCTCAGCACCCCACCTGCGCGACGATCGTCGCCATGAAAGCCGCGCCCATGATGACGCCCAGGATCTTCAACGCATGACGTTCGCGCCACGACGGCGCACGATTCTCGTGAGACATGACAACTCCTTCGATATGAGCGATTCGAACGACTGAAACTCGGCGGTTTCAGGCGTGCGGAGGCCCACGCGAAGAGCGCGACGTACGAGGAGCGGAGACTGCGGCGATGAGTGCCGCGTGAACGTCGATCTCGATCGAAGCTCGCGCCGGGCTCGCTGCGAGAAGCTCTGGCAGGGTCGCCGCCGGTAGCTGGACATCCGGGCGGTGATCGCGGTCGCGCCGCGCGAGGACGGGCAGACCGGCATGCGCCTGCGCGAGCTTCGCGATGTGGTCGCGGTCGAGCGCCGTCTTCTGGATCGGGCGCACGCCGGCCACGGCCACGAGGCACGCGACTACGACGGCCCAGATCGAGCGCATATATGTCCGTAGCACGGACTGGGTCAGCGGCCTAGCTGTGTACACAAAGGCTCGATTCGGACCGGGGAACTGTGAATTGTCGCCTGGAGCCCGAACATCCAGCCACACCGCGCCGTCTTCACCGCCCCGGTCGCCGCATCGAGTCTCGCGATCCCGCTCGCCGTGACGACCGCGACAGAATCGTCACTCGGCCACAGCACCTGGTTGGCATTCGCGATCGTCTGTTTCCACACCAGCGTACCGTCGAGCTTGTACAGCGCGACGTGGTTCGCGCCGAGCTCGGCGACCCGCGTGCCCTGCGGGTCGGGCCACAACGTGACCGTGCCATCGTGTGGCAGCGAGCTCAGGATCTTTCCGGGGGCGAGCACCGAGATCACGAGCTGGTGGGTCGCGGGATCTACGGTCCAGGCGTACACGTGCCCCGCCGCATCCGCCGTGATGAAGGCGGTGACTGCCATCGCCGGGCTGCGCTGCTTCGTCGTCGCGTCGGTCCACGTCACGGTCGTGCCGTTGACCAGGCTGACATCGACCAGCTCCTTGCCACCGGCGAGCGCGGGCGCGAGAGGCACGAACTGGCGCTCGCGCGAGGCCGCGGGCCGCGGGAACGTCGCGACGACGTCGAGCTTGCGTTGATCGGGATTCCACCGCGAGACCGTCGCATCGCCGAACGACTGCGTGACCACGTGCGTCGACGGCTCGTAGCGCACCGGCTGCTGCATGTGGATGCCCGCACTGCGCAGCGGCAGCGGATCGCGCCCGGCGCTCGAGACGATGACGGTCGCGAACTGGCCGTTCGCATCCATCACATCCGCCGCGAAGTCGGTGCTGCCGAGCCAGTGGAGGCCGAGCAACGTCTCGTTTGCGGGGAGCGCCGGCGGCTTTGCCGAGGTCGGCGCGAGCGAAGCGTCGAGCTGGACCAAGTCCTTCACCATCCCGACGACGAGCCCGTGATCGGGCCCGAGCGTCGCCACCTGCGGAGAGCTGAGGCCGTAGCCGAGGTACTGCGCGACATCGGGCTTCGCGATCTGGAGCTCGAAGCCCATCGCGGTCACCGCGACGCGATCGGCGGTCGCGAATTGCTCGGCCGGGGCCGGGCTCCCGGTCGCGACCGGCGGCAGCCCCCTTGTTGTCGCCAACCAGCTCGCGCCACCACCGAGCCCGATCGCGACGTGATCCTCGTCGGTGAAGCCGAGCTCCGTCGGCGTGTCGAACCCGGTCGAAGCGAGCAGTCGGCCCGTCGTGCGCTCGACGATCCGGATCTCGTGCGTCTTGTCGTCCTGCATCGCCGCGAGCGCGACTCGCTTGCCCGACTTCGAGATCGCGATCGGGCCCATCGGTTCGCCGCCGCCCGCATCGAACGGTTTGCCCCACGCGAGCGCGGGAAGCTCGATCGGCCGCACCGCCTTGGTCTCCGCGGTCTCGGTGCGGACCGCGACCACGGCGACCGCGTTCGTGCCGTTTGCGGCGACGTTGATCAAGCGTTCGCCGGGCTCGGTGCCAAGCCGGCCGAGCTGGACACCATCGAAGTCGTAGCGGACGACCGTCTGATCGCTGCGCCACGCGAGCAGGCCGAGGTCGGTCATCGCGAGGCCGAGAAAGTCGGCGTCCTGCGCGATCGCGCCGTGGCGGATCGTGCGCCCGCGATCGTCGAGCTCCGCGAGCGCGAGGCTGTTCGCGCTGTCGATCCACGCGACGAAGAACGCGGGGCCGTGCTTCGCGATCGCGAGCGTGCGCGGGTTCGGCAATTCGACGACGCACGGCTCGCGCGTGCCGTCGAGCTTCGGCCACAGCCGCATGCCACCGGTCTCGTCGGCCGTGATCGCGGCAGTGCCGTCGGCGGTGACTGCGAGCACGCTGATCGGCGCGCCGTGTGGAGCCTGGATCATCTCGCGGGTCGGCGTGGTCGCGACCATCGGCGACGCGCCGTGTGGAGCAGCGTCAGCCGGAACGACTCGGGTCTGCTGCGACGGCGGCGTCACCACCGGTCCGGTCGACGAGCCACATGCGGCGAGGGCGGCGAGCGCGAGCCACTTCACGTCCCCAGATCTTCGCACACCGGCTGCGTGTTGAACGTGTTGACCGTGGGGGTCTTCGTCATCACGCCAAACGAGAACCCGCAGGCGGCGGTGACGCGCGCACCGGTCGCGGGATCGAGCTCGATCAAGCCGCCGCTCGTCCGCACCAGGATCGCGGAGCCGTCCGCCGTGAACAGCGTCGCCTGCGCGCCCCACACGTTCTGGGTCCACAGGATGGTGCCGGTCGGGTCGTACATCGTCACGGCCGAGCCGTGAATCCCGACGAGCCGCTGGCCGCCCCGGTTGGAGACGATCGACTCGGCGAGCTCGCCCTTCGGGAAGCGGAGCACTGTCTTGCCGTCGCGCATCGCGTACACGGTGGTGCCGTCGTGGAGATAGATCGTGCCGTCATCGGCCGCACCGACGAAGCTGCTCGACGGCAGCTTGCGGACCTTCGCCTTCAGTCGCTTGTTCGGTTTCGCGCTGCCCTCGCGATACGTCAGCATCCGCTCGCCGTCGTCGTCGTAGCCCCACGCGATCGCGACGATGCCCGCGTTGCGCGCCGGATCGAGCTGGATGAGATTCGACGCCTGGAACGGCAGATCGAGCGCCTGGAGCTCGCTCGCCTGACCATGCTCGAGGTCGAGCGTGAACCGGCGAACGACGCGGTCGTCGACCACCGCGAGCTGGCGCAGCGTCTCGTCGTAATCGACGCGCTGGACGTACGTGTACGAGCCGAGCGCGACCGGATGCTCGCGATGGCGAAAGTCGATGAGCGACAACGTCGCCTTGTCACCACTGGCCATGACGACCGCGTGATTCGGATCGAGCCACCAGCTCCGATCGCGGTTCGTGAAGCCGTAGTCGGCGAGCTCGATCTCGCTCTCGCGCTGCAATGCGCGATCGAGCCAGATCACGTGCGACATCGTGGTCTCGAGGCCGACGTGCGAGCCCGCGGTGATCATGCCGCCGGTCGCGAGCTCGCGCCAGCCGAGGTACTTCGTCGCGTGGAGATCCTGGAGCACGAGGTCCGGGCCGGTGCCGCCGACGACGATGCCATCGCCGACCGCGCCGTCGCCGTTGATGCTCTCGTCGCCGATGCCGGTGTCGATGTTCCACGGATCGGTAGCCTTGACCGTCTTCGCGCTCGTCGCGATCCACCAGTGCGTCGATCCCGAGATCCGCACGACGCGGTCGTTATCGACGAAGCCGAGCGCGGAGCCCGGCGGAATGCCGCCGCCCTTCGGACCATCGACCGGCGTCGGCTTCTTGGTGACGTCGAGTACGACCAGCTCGCTGTCCTTCGAGATCAGCGCGATCCGGTCGTGGCCTGGCGCGAGCGCGAGTGCGCCGCCATCGATCTTGTCGGGCAGCGCGATCGAGGTGCCCCAGCGCAGGCTCTGATCCGCGAGCACGATCCAGCGCATCGCGGTCGCCCGATCGCGCGGGATCATCGTCGCGGCGCGCCGCCGCGTCGGGCGATCCGGAATCTCCTCCTCGAGCACCGGCGGCTGCGGCTCGAGGTGACGCTCGAGCAGGAGCACACCCGCTGAACCGTGCCGAGTCGCGAGCGCGCCGAGCGTCTCGCCCGCTTCAGCGGCGATTCGACCGCGCAGCACCGCGCTGGCGTCGTAGCGCTCGATCGCTTGATCTTCGCGCGCGACGAGCATGCCGCCATCGATCGCGACGAGCGACTCGATCGCGACCTCGCCGGGGATCTGAGCACGGCCGTGCAGCACGCCGGTACGCGAGAACCGGAGCAACTGGACCGCGCCCGCTTCGTCGAGCACGCCGACGAGCAGCTCGCTGCCCGCGTGCGCGATCGCGAGCCCGGCTGCGCCGTTGATCGAAAACGGTACCGGCTCGCGCGAGCCGTCGAGCGCAGGCCACAGGCGAAGCCCGCCGATGTTGTCGAGCGTGACCGCGGCATCGCCCTGTTCGGTGACCGCGACATGGCTGATGAACCCGCCGTGCGGCACGCCGGTCGGAATTCGCTCGGGCACGGGCGCGGGTGCGACCGTCGCTTCGGCGCGCGAGGTCGGTGCTTCGGTCACCGAGTTGCACGCCGCAGCCGCGATCGCGAGGACGAGCGCACTACTCCGCATCGCACACCGAGGCGGCATTGCCGCTGCTCTCGATCTTTGTCGTCACGAGCGCGAACTGCCAACCGCAGCGGCGCTCTCGCAACGCACCGGACCGCGCATCGACCTTCGCGAGGCCCGCAGCGAAGCGCACGAATGGCTCGCCCGCGATCCAGCCTGCATCGACCGCGTTGTCGACCGGCACCGTCCAACGCACGTGGCCATCGCTCTCGATCATCGTCATCTTGTGATCTCCCAGGATCAACGCTGCGGTCGCGTCTTCATTCGGTGCGATCACGGGACGTCCCGCGAGCTCGAGCTTCGCGACGAGAATCGCCGCGTGCATGTCGCCGGCGACGTAGCTCTGCACGGTCGTGCCCGTGGAGAGGTACGCACGCGCCGCGCGATCGACCGCGATCACGTCACCGCCGAGCTCGTAACTGCGCGCAGCGACGACGCCGCCGCTGCGCTCTATATCGCGTGCGCGGTACTCGCGGACGCGGACCGTATCCGCGACGCCGCCGCGGTTCTCGACGACGACCACCGCGATCCCATCCGCGCGCGCCGGATCGGTGACGAACACGCGGCCGGTCGCGCCGTCGAGCAACGTCGCCTGGCCGAAGCGATGGTGACTCGTGTCGTACGGATAGACCACGACGTGCGTGTCCTGGGCGACCGCGAGCAGGTTCGCCGCGGGATCGAAGTGGATCGCGTAGTCGGTCGACGTCGTGATCTTCTCGGCCCGCGGCGCCCCGAGCTCGAGGATCGAGATCGCGAAGCCCTTGCCCGGCACCGCATCGCTGCGCAGCACGTGCGTCGAGTCGAGTGGCAGCGCGTCGTCGAACGCGGGTGCGAGCGCGAGCTCCTGCTTCACGGCGAGCGCGCGATCGAGGACGAGCGGCGGTGCGTTGCCGTGCAGCAGCGTCATGCCGAGCGGGCTCGCGTGCATCGACGTCGGATCGCCGGCGAGGTAACCGAGGTACTGCATCGACTTCTGCGCGGCGATGCCGAGCGCCATGCCTTCTCCGCTGAGCTGACGCTCGCCGCCAAACGCGACGAGCTCGGGCTGCGGCGCAACGTGAACGAACGTCGCCGTGCTGCCTGTGACCGGATACCAGCTGACCTGACCGAACGCGAGGCACGCGATCGTGCGGTCGTCGATGAACCCGAGCGGAACTTGCTGCACGCCGCCGAGCGTCTCGTTGCTCCCGACGGCGAGCGCGCACACCGGCCGTTGCTCGTTCGTGACGAGATCGATCGCGAGAACGCTGTTCGCGGTGTTCGCGAATGCGAGCAGCTCGCCGTTCGGCGACAGCGCGAACCGCGCAGCGACTGCATGAAACTTCGCGAGCGGCTCGCCCCACCCGAGCTTCGCGAGATCGAGCGCGCGAACGTGGTCATCCTTGCCGCGCTGGACGATCGCGATGGCACGATCGCCCCGCGTCGCTAATGAGAGCGTGCGCTCTCCCGCCGGCGTGGCGAGACGCCCGCGCGAAACGCCATCGCTACCGATCACCTCGATCGTTTGATCGGCGCGCAGCGCGAGGAGGTCGTGGCTCGTGACCGCGAGTTGATCGATCGCGATCTCGTGATCGAATGCGCCGCGATGAATCAGCGTCCCGTCCTGCGCGACTCGTTCGAGCTCGAGTCCACCTGCCGCATCCAGCGAGGCGATCAAGAACTGCGAACCGTCTTGCACGATCGCGAGCTCGCTCGCGGCGGCGATGCGCAACACGATCGGTTCCGCGCTGCCGTCGAGCGTCGGCCACAGCCGCGTGTTGCCGTCGGCATCCTGTGTCACCGCCGCACGCCCGTCGGCGGTCGCGGCCACGATATCGATCGCACTGCCGGGTGCACCGCGAACGACGGTGTGCGCGGGAAGCACAGTCGGCTCGCTCGCATCTGGCGTTGCCGATGATCCCGAACAGGCGGCGATCTGGATCGCGATGATCAACCGACGCATCGGGATCTAGAAACGCATCACGTGCCGAGGTTGTTCTGGGATCGCCTGCTACTTCGTTGGTGATCTGGATTACCCAGTGCTTCTGCGTGTTTCGTTGGCGCTGAACGTTTACAGAGCCAGATCGCTTTCGCACAAATTTTGGTTGTTGGACCCGAGGGGGAAATGGTCAAACCGTAAGTGGGTGGCCTGAGGGTTGGCCACGAAGAAGTTAGGGAGGTAGTAAAATGGCGCTCGGTACCGTCAAGTGGTTCAACGATGCCAAGGGTTACGGCTTCATTAGCCGGCAGGACGATAACAAGGACGTCTTCGTCCATTACTCGTCCATCACAGGTGAAGGATTCCGTACTCTCAACCAGGGTCAAACCGTGGAGTACGAAGAGTCGAATGGTCCCAAGGGATTGTTCGCTGCGAAGGTCCTCAAAGTCCTTCAGACCTGAAGCAAGTCTAGCGAGCGAGCTGGGTGGCTCGGTACTCGCCGGACTTGGTCTGGGTGAGAACGACCGCGAAGGTTTCCTTCTCGGTACGCACGCGTAGCACGAGGTTGCCTTCGGGCAGTCCCCCGCCGCCGTTCGTGTACTCGCTCGGCGTCATCAGCTTCCAGTCCTTCATCGGACCAGATTCGACGACAAGGCCGCTGTACATGTCCTTGAGGTCGCCGGTGGTCTGCGCTGCGACTTTGCCACCCGCGTAGAACGGCACCATCGACAGCTTCACGAGCTTGTCGACTTCGGCGGTCGCGAACGCGCTGATCCATTGGTTCGCGCTGAACAACGCCTGCTTGTCCTTCACCGAGGACTCGGGGTTGACCTTCTGCTTCGCGAGCCCGTCGTCCGGCGTGACCGTTTTGTCACCCGTCGGCGGCGCGGCCTCGTTCACGCTGACCTTCTTCTTCTTGCCCGGGACGTGCGCCATGTTCGCGACCATCGCGCCATCATCGAGCACGCCGACGCCGTTATCGTCCGGCACCGACGTGAGGATGTACGGCTCCGCGTTGAACGTGCCGCACTGGCGCCAGTTGCGATAGAAGCCCCAGCGCAAGTAGATCCGGCCGTCGACCGAGCGAATCGCTTCAGGCGTCGCTTCGAACGGCCCTGACGAGATCACGGTGTCGACCGCCGCGACGTCGAACTCGGTCTTGCCCGAGGTCTTCGCGATCGTGACCTTGTGCAACGAGCCATCCGGGTTGACCGAGATCTCGAGGTTCACCCACAGGTCGGGATTGTTGAGCGGATAGTCCGCACCCTTCGAATCGAGCTCCTCGAGGAAGCCGAAGCCCCACAGCTCGTGAATCCGGCGGTGCATGCGGGCGATGTAGAGCGCGTACGGATGTGCGCGCGTCTTGAGCGCGGTCTGGTTGCCGGGACGCACGTCGGGAACGAAGTTCTCGAGCGAGCTCTTGATCGCATCGAGCTTGCGCTCCCACCGGCCCTTCTTCGAAGACATCTTGCGCGCGGCGACCTCGCGCTCGTTGTCGACCTTCTCCTTGCCGACGATCCGCTCGTAGTCGTTGAACGCCATCTGCGAGTTCACGCCCGGCAGACCCTTGCGGCCGATCTTCTTGCCGTCGTGCGTCTGATCGGTGACCGAGCCGCGCCCGCCGATGCCGCGCATCGACAAGACGCCCGGCGTGTTGTCGCCGGTGCCGTTGTCGCCGTTGTCGCCGGCCTCGCCTTTGATCTCGCCCTTCGCGACTTCTTTGTCGCCGGAGTGATCGGTCTCTTTGATGTGCTTGTCGGTCGTCGCTTTGGTGTCCTCGAGCTGACGGATCTTGTCGTCGGGGCCACCGATCTCCGCGCTCGTCTTGTCGTCGCTCTCTTTGCTCGCTTCCGCTTTGCCTTCGGATTCCTTGTCGAGGTTCGTCTTCTGCGCGCGGGTCTCTTCCGCCACGTCGCGGTTCTTGTCGGACAAGAACTTCGCGTCGTCGGGCGACTTGTCTTTGACGTTCTTGTCGTCCTTGACCTCGACCATCGTCATGTTCGGTGGTGGCTGCACCGGCGGCGGGGTCTTCGGTTGCGGCGGCGGTGGCGGCGGCGGCGGCAACTGCGGCGGCGGCTTCAGCTGCTTCGGGGGCGCGAGCGCGACCTCGACCGGCTTTTCGTCGAGCTTCTCGGCATCGATGGGCGGCGGCGCCTTCACCTTCGGCTGCGTGATCAACTTGTCGATGTTCGAGTCGGTAAACGCGACCTCGACTGCATCGGGCTTCTTCGCGAAGTCCGCGCTGACGTCGGTGTCCGCCTTGATCGTGAACGCGCAGTCGTAGACGTGACCGCTCGCCGCGGCATCGACCGCGCTACCCGCGAGGCACTGGCCGACCGGATCGCCGAGATACGGGACGAGCGCGCTCGGCGTCCGCATCGGGTACTGCTTGAAGCCGCCGAACACCGAGCTCTCGCCGAGCACCGCGGTCAGCGTGACCTTGGTCTCCGGCGGTAGCGCGATCGTGCAGGTCGGCGACGAGCAGCGGAGCAGCGGCGCCGAGTCACCTTCGCGCGTGACGAGGACCTGACCGCGCGGCGGCTGGTAATCGATGGCGACGAGCGTCTCTTCGCCTTGCTTGATCGAATACGTCTTCTGGAACGTCGTGCCGTCCGGTGCGGTGATCGTGACGGGGAGCTCGGCGTCGTGATCCGCGAGCTCGAACACCTGCGGGATGTTGCCGAAGTACTGACCGCCCGGAACGCCGACCGCGATCTTGAAACCGGCCGCTGCGCCCGAGACGATCTTCAGCGTCGTCCTGCCATCGCGCTCGTGATCGAGGACCGACGCATCCCAGCTCGCCGCCGCATCGTCCAACCGGATCGTCAGGAATGGTTTCGGTGTCGGCCGCGTGTACTGGATCGTGACTAGTGCGGCGCTCTGCGCGATCGTCGACACCGCAATCGCGGGGACCCACAGCCAGGGGCTGCGATATGCGCGCGAACGGGCCACGGGAAGTCAGTTTGACATAGCCAAACTCGGATGCCGTTGCCCGAAATTCTTTGGGAAAAAGAAAATTTCGAGGTGCGACTGGGGCAGTAACGCGCGCCTCTCAGTCGCGATTCGTGCCCGATCAGAGCTTGCGATAGACGCCGACGACGATGCCGATGATGTCGACGCTCTTGAAGTCCGCTCGCCGCACGATGATCGGCGCCATGTTCTGGTTCGCCGGCTGGAAGCGAATCCGGTCACCTTCCGGGAAGTAACGCTTCACCGTCGCCTCGCCCTCGATCATCGCGACGACGATTTCGCCGGTACGCGCAGTCGCGGTCTTCTTCACGAAGACGTAGTCGCCGTCGAAGATCCCGTCTTCAATCATCGATTCGCCGACGATCCGCAGGCCGAACACTTCGCGATGGCCGCCGATCAGCACCTTGTCGACGCGGACCGTATCGGTCGCGTTCTCGACGGCGAGGATCGGCAACCCCGCGGCGACCTTGCCGAGAATCGGGATCTCCATCATGTCGTCGTCGGGCGAGACGACCTCGACGGTCTGCGTACCACTGGCGAGCCGGCGGCCGCCGAGCGGGACGACCTCCCCCATGCCGTCTGGAAGGACCGGACGCATCGCGCGAGACTTCAGGTCCTCCCGGCGGAGGTGGCCCTTCTTCTCCAGCGCTTTCAGGTGATCATTCACGCCATTGGTCGATCGGATGTTGAAATGCTCTCCAATCTCGCGGAGCGTTGGCGGGAAGCCACGCTCGACGATCGAAGCTGAAATGAAATCGAGGATTTCGCGCTGCCGTTGAGTTAGTGCATCCGCCATACTGAACAGACACACGGTACTGAACGCATCATCACTATGTCAATTTTTCTTCTGAAGTTTCTCGGAGCTGCGGCCGGGATCGCCTCGATGACCGCCGCGATCGAGCGCGGTGACCTCGACGAAGCGGCTCGCCAGGGAGCGCTCGCCGGCCCGGGTGTCGTCGAGCAAGCGCTGCGCTCCGGGGTGAGAGAAACCGTGCTGGCCGGCATCGTCGCGGCGCCCGCGGTCGAGGATCGGGCCGAGCTCCTGGTCCCGCTCGCGAAGGTCGCTCGTGGTGGGGATCGGCGGACCGCGATTCCCGCGGCCCGGGCCGCGCGCGCGATCGCGGAACAGCTCGCGAAGAAGGACCTACCCGACGACCTCGCGAGCGATGACGTCCAGGCGTGGCGCGCTACCTACGAGCACCTCGCGCTCGAGAAGGGCCGCGCGATCGAGGTCCGCGTCGCGGCGCTCGAGACCGCCGCCACGCTCGAACACGTCGGCGATCCAACGGCGCTCGGCTTCGATCTCGCGAAGGTCATGACCGATCCAGATCCGGCGCTGCGCGTCGCCGCGATGGAGCTCGTCCCGCGGCCCATGGCGAAGGCGATGTACGCGGTGATCGCGCCCGCGCTCGGCGATAGCAGCACGACGGTCGCGCTGACCGCTGCAAAGACGCTATGCGCGGACGCGGCCGACGATCCGAGCACGCTCAAGTCCGCGCTCGGTACGACCGGAAGCGCGCAGCTCAAAGCGCTGGCGAGACAGCATCCCGATCTCGCTCGCTGCTCGCGCTGATCGCACGCCCCGCGAGCGCCCCGAGCCCGAGCAACGCGAGCGTGCCGGCGAGCCCGCCGCGACGGGCCTGATCTCCGACGAGTGCCCCCGCGGCGAGGGCGAGGCCGATCCGCAGCCACGGATTCGCGACGTACGTCGCCGGCGTGACGACCTGCTTCGCGTGGACCGCGCGGCGATGCAATTCGTTGAGTTTCGCGTTGAGCGAATCGCGAAGCTCGTCGACCGAGCGTTCTTGCGGTGGGTGCAGCGTGATCAACTCTTGGCTCTTCAATGGACGGTCTCCGGGTTGGCGGCGCGCCGGCCGCTCGCGCGTGCGCGCAGGACGAGGGCGACGACGATCGAGATAGCGAGGCCGGTCACGATCCACAGCGACACCCACCACGGCAGGCCGGCGACCTGGGTCAGCGTCGCCGCGATCGCGGTGCCGAGCAGCATCGCGGTCACGATCGCGACGCACACGACGAACAGCCACGACTTGATCGCGGTGCCGAGATCGCCGAGCCGCTGGCCCAGATCCTGGCGCAGCGATCCGACCTCTGCCTCGACGAGCTCGCGGGTATCGCCGATCACGCCAGCGACGAGATCGGGCAGGTCGAGGTCGCGAACGTCAGGCACGGCGACGGACCATTGCGGTTGGCGTGCCAGCGAAAAACCCAGCAGAACCGCGAGCGCCAGGTGTGCACCGGCGACCACCGAGCGCTCGCGCTCGTCGTGTTAGCGTCGACGGGTGACTTGCCGCCACCTCGCCGCGATCGACGCCGGCCTCGGCACCGCACAGGCCTTCGAGACCGGCTTCACGATCGACGCCTCGCGCGTCACGTTCGGCCCCGGCACGCTCGCCGAGGTCGGCGCCCGCGCCCGCGCGCTCGGCATCACGCGCGCCGCGCTGATCACCGACCGCACGATCCGCGCCCTGCCCTGGTTCGACGAGGTCGAGCGCTCGCTCCGCGCCGCCTCGGTCAACCCGATCGTCTACGACGAGGTCGCGATCGAGCCGACCGAAGCCTCGTGGGACGACGCGATCCACTTCGCGCGCGAAGCGAAGGCCGACGGCTTCGTCTCGCTCGGCGGCGGCTCCGTGATCGACACCGCGAAGGTCGCGAACCTCTACACCACCCACCCCGCCGCGTTCGCGACCTACATCAACGCGCCGCTCGGCGACGGCCAGCCCGTCCCCGGCCTGCTCGCACCGCACCTCGCCTGCCCGACCACCGCCGGCACCGGCAGCGAGGTCACCGGCATCGCGATCTTCGACTGGCACGCGCACCGCGCGAAGACCGGCATCAGCTCGCCGCGCCTGCGCCCCAACGAAGCCGTCGTCGATCCGCGCTGCACGTACACGCTGCCTGCCGCCGTCGTCGCGGCGAGCGGCATGGACGTGCTGTGCCACGCGCTCGAGTCGTTCACCGCGCGCCCGTACTCGACCCGCGGCGCACCCGCGACGCCGCTCGCGCGCCCCGCCTCGCAAGGCCGCAACCCGTGGAGCGACATCGGTTGCCGCGAAGCGCTCCGCATCTGCGGCGCTCACCTCGAGCACGCCGTCACCGGCGATCGGTTCGCGCGCGATCAGATGATGTGGGCCGCGACGCTCGCCGGCATCGCGTTCGGCAACGCCGGCGTCCACGTCCCGCACGCGATGGCGTACGCCGTCGCCGGTCAGGTCAAGGCGTTCCGCGCACCCGGCTATCCCGACGCGCCGCTCGTGCCGCACGGCATGGCCGTCGCGGTCAACGCACCCGCCGTGTTCCGCATGACCGCACCGACCGCGCAGGCGCGCCACTTCGAAGCCGCGCAGCTGCTCGGCGCCGACACGCTCGACGCCACGCACGACTCCGGTGGCGAGCTGCTCGCCCAGCGCTTCATCGACCTGATGAAGGCCGTCTCGATCCCGAACGGCCTCACCGGCGTCGGCTACGAGCGCGGCGACATCACGAACCTCGTCGAGGGCGCACTGCCGCAACAGCGCCTGCTCCACAACTCGCCGCTCGCGATCGATGCCGGCGTGCTCGCGACCATGTTCGAGCGCGCGCTGGAGTACTGGTGATCTTCACGACGCCGCTCACGACGCGATGGGCCGACAACGACGTCTACGGGCACGTCAACAACGTCACCTACTACGCGTACTTCGATTCGATCATCAATCTGTTCCTGATCCGAGAAGGCGGCCTCGACATTCACGGCACCGTGATCGGCCTGATCGTCGCGTCGAGCTGCCAGTACCACGCGCCACTTGCCTACCCCGACGAGCTCGTCGGCACGCTGCGGGTAATGAAGCTCGGCAACTCGTCGGTCACGTATGAAGTGACCGTCGCGAGAGCCGGAGCACCCGTCGCAGCGACCGCATCGCTCACCCACGTGTTCGTCGATCGCGAGACCCGGCGGCCGACGCCGATTCCCGAGCCGATCCGCACCGCGCTTGCTACCCTGACGTCGTGACGGCGGATGACGAGCAGCGCGCGATCCGGTGGAGAGCGTTCCTCGCTCTCTCCGCGGCGCTGCGTGCTGAAG
>Ga0105245_10000253_pt1 | contig 50973 bp, 46 predicted proteins | sample KBSM54metaG_FD_81523 | JGI IMG/M metagenome (GOLD analysis project Ga0105245, IMG submission 81523) | Miscanthus rhizosphere microbial communities from Kellogg Biological Station, Michigan, USA - KBS M5-4 metaG | ecosystem: Host-associated > Plants > Roots > Rhizosphere > Soil | place...
TCGACCAGGAAGTTGTTGTGCATCCAGAAGGCGGCGCCGGTATCGGCGCAGCCGCAATGCGCCTGGTTCTGCGCGATCTCGTTCGGGTGATGGATCTCGCGGTGGTCGATCCCGCCGGTATGGATGTCGAAGCTGGCCCCCAGATATTTCTGGCTCATCACCGAGCATTCGAGATGCCAGCCGGGCGCGCCGCGGCCCCAGGGCGAATCCCATTCCATCTGGCGGTTCTCGCCCGGCGCCGATGTGCGCCAGATCGCGAAGTCCTGCGGATGGCGCTTGCCCGCAACCGGATCGATCCGGCCCTCGCGCTCGTCATCGGCAACGCGGGCGAGGCGGCCATAATCGGGCACCGTGCTCACATCGAAATACAGGCCGCTCTCCAGCGCGTAGCAATGCTCAGGCGCGATCGCGGTCGCGAAGTCGATCATCTCGACGATATGGTCGGTCGCGAGCGGGAAGCGCGACGGCTCCCGGATATTGAGATCCTTCAGATTCTGTTTGAACGCCGCGGTGTAGTGCGCGGCGATATCCCAGATGCTCGTCGCGCTCGCACGCGCGGCGGCTTCCATCTTGTCGTCGCCGGCATCGGCATCCGAGGTGAGATGGCCGACATCCGTGATGTTGATGATGTGGGTAAGGGGATAGCCTTGCCAGGTCAGCACCCGACTCAGCGTGTCCGTGAAGACATAGGCGCGCAGATTGCCGATATGGGCGTAGTTGTAGACCGTCGGCCCGCACGAATAGACGCGCACATTGGCGGGATCGATCGGCTGGAACGGCTCGAGCGACCTGGTGAGGCTGTTGTAAAGGGTCAGCGGGGCGTGATGGGTCATGATCGTCAGGCGCTTAGCGATCGATATGCCTTGATGTCACTTGAAACTTGAAGGCTCCGCTGTTAGGGGCCACCCCCACACGGCGCGGACCCTTGTCTGCGACGACCAATTTCTATTGATTCGGAGTTCGGCGGGTTTATGCAAATCATCGTTCGCGACAACAATGTTGACCAGGCGCTGCGCGCCCTGAAAAAGAAGCTGCAGCGCGAGGGCGTGTATCGCGAGATGAAGCTGCGCCGTCACTACGAGAAGCCCAGCGAGAAGCGCGCTCGTGAGCGTGCCGCCGCTGTCCGCCGTGCTCGCAAGCTCGAGCGCAAGCGGCTGGAGCGCGACGGAGCACGGTAAGACCGTCTCGGCGAGAGCTTCGGCCCTCGTCCGGCCTTCTCTTCCCAAATCTTCGGCACCGTAAGGCGCCGCGTCAGGGTGCTCCCAATGTCCTCGATCACCGCCGTTCCGTTGCAACCCGTCAAACGGAGCGTGCTGGCGTATCTGTGGGTCGGTATCGCGGTCGTGGTGCTGGGCGCCTTCGCGCTGGCATGGATGGGGCCGGTTGATCCGATTTCGTCTTTCCTCGCGAAGAACCGCGCGGCGCCTGGTGTGATCCAGACTGCCTCAGGCCTTCAGTATGAGATACTGACCCCTGGGAAAGGTGGTGTCAGCCCGACGGACAGCGACATAGCCTTGATCAACTTTGAGGGTAAGCTGACCGACGGAACGACTTTCGGCAAGTCGCAGCAGCCCACGCCGATGGGCGTTCGCGCCACCGACGAAAAAGCGGGCAGCCAAGGTAACATGCCCGGCCTTTCCGAAGGGCTGAAGCTGATGACCAAGGGGGCTAAATACCGTTTCTGGCTCAAGCCGAGCCTCGGTAATGGCGACAAGGCGATGGGCCCGATACCGGCGCATTCGATATTGGTGTTCGATGTCGAACTGGTCGATTTCATGTCTGAAGCCGTGGTTCGCCAGATGCAGATGCAGCAGCAGATGATGCAGCAGCAACAGGGTGGTGGGATACCGCCGGGCGCCGCGGGAGCGCCGCCGGGGCAATAACCCGCCTGATCGGGCGTTTCCCGATTTTCTCGATCTTCAGCTCCAAGGACTCGCCCCATGGCCACCATTCCCCCGACACCGAAGCGCGCCGACGCGCTTCACCCCTTGGCTATGCTGGCGATCGGCCTGGTGGTCGGCATTGCGCTCACCTGGTCGATCATCAAGGGACCGGACGTGTGGAAAGCCTATAACGATCCCGCGCGGAAGTTCCTGGCGAAGAACCGGAGCGATGATCCCAAGGTCGTCGAAACCGCCTCGGGCCTGCAGTACAAGATCCTTTCGCCCGGCAAGGGCGGTGCGAAGCCGACCGACACCGATATTGCCCTGGTCAATTACGAAGGCAAGCTCACGGACGGTACGACCTTCGACAAATCCCAGCAGCCCACGCCGATGAAGGTAACTGAGGTCGTCCCGGGTTTCTCGGAAGCCCTGAAGCTGATGCCCAAGGGCTCCAAATACCGGTTCTGGCTCAAGCCGAGCCTTGGCTATGGCGAAAAGGCCGCAGGCCCGATCCCGGCGCATTCAGTGCTGGTGTTCGATGTCGAGATGATCGACTTCCTGCCCGAATCGGTGATTCGCCAAATGCAGATGCAGCAGCAGCAGCAGATGATGCAGCAGCAGGGCGGCGCCCCCGGTGGTGGAATGCCGCCGGGCGTTGGCGGCCCGCCAGGAGCCGGCGCCCCGCCGGCTGGAGCTCCGGCCGGGAAGTGAGGGGACGTTTTCTGCAGGCAGGCGCGCGCTGTGCGCGCCTGGCCATCATCTTCGCGGCTTCCGGCGCCTCCTCATGGGCCATGCCCGCTCTGGCCGCGCAGGCCGCTCCTGATCCGGCGGCTGCGTTCCTGTCGACGAATCGCGGTGCCTCGGGCGTGGTCGAAACCGCGTCGGGGCTCCAGTACAAGGTGCTGACGCCTGGGCAGGATGAGTCCAAGCCGACCGATCAGGATATCGCGCTGATCAATTACGAGGGTCGCCTTGTGGACGGCACCAGCTTCGACAAGTCGGCACAGCCGACGCCCATGCCGGTCGCCGGCGTGGTGCCGGGCTTTGCCGAAGGCCTGAAGCTGATGTCCCGGGGTGCTAAGTATCGCTTCTGGATCAAGCCCGAGCTTGGCTATGGCAGCGAGCCGCAAGGCCCGATCCCGGCCAACTCAGTGCTGGTGTTCGATGTCGAGATGCTCGATTTCCTGCCTGAGGCAACAGTGCGCCAGATGATGGAACAGCAGCAGTCCCAGGCGTCGAGCGCGGCACCCGCACCGCAACCCTAAACGAGTGCGGCGGCGTGCTTTGCGCGCCCGGCAGACTGCATCGGCTGCACTTGCAAGGCTGCGAATCGAGGCGCAAAGCCGCGCGAACCAGGGGAAAAACCCATGTTCGACGCCGTCGATCCGATCCTGCTAGCACGCGCGCAATTTGCGTTTACCGTCAGCTTCCATTTCATCTTTCCGTCCTTCTCGATCGGGCTGGCCAGCTATCTCGCGGTGCTCGAAGCCTTGTGGCTGAGGACGGGCAAGCAGCTCTATCTCGATATCTTTCGCTTCTGGCTGAAGATCTTCGCAGTCGCCTTTGCGATGGGCGTCGTCTCGGGGATCGTCATGTCCTATCAGTTCGGCACGAACTGGGCGGTGTTCTCGGACAAGACCGGGCCGGTGATCGGGCCGCTGATGGCTTATGAGGTGCTGACCGCCTTCTTCCTCGAGGCCGGTTTTCTGGGCGTGATGCTGTTCGGAATGGAGAAGGTCGGGAAGGGGCTTCACTTCGCCGCGACGTGCCTTGTCGCGATCGGCACCTGCCTCTCGGCCTTCTGGATCCTCTCGGCCAATAGCTGGATGCAGACGCCTGTCGGCTACGCGATCAATGCGCACGGCCAGTTCGTCGTGGCGGGATCCTGGGCGACAGTGATCTTCAATCCCAGCTTTCCCTATCGGCTCGTCCACACCGTGATCGCCGCCTATCTGACGACCTCGCTGGTGGTCGGCGCGACGGGCGCCTGGCATTTGCTGAAGGATCGCAATGATCCGCATGCGCGGAAGATCTTCTCGATGGCGATGTGGATGGCGGCGCTCGTCGCGCCGGTCCAGGTTCTCGCGGGGGATCAGCAGGGCTTGAACACGCTCGAGCACCAACCCGCCAAGGTGATGGCGATGGAGGGGCATTATGACAGCCATCCGCATGGCGCACCGCTGATCCTGTTCGGCATCCCCAATCCGGCCGAAAAGCGAATGGATTATGCGGTCGAAATCCCAAGGGTATCGTCGCTGATCCTGAAGCACGATCTGAACGCTCCTCTCGCCGGGCTGGACACCATACCGGCGGACGAGCAGCCGCCGGTCGCGATCCTGTTCTGGTCGTTCCGGATCATGGTCGGCTTAGGCTTCGCGATCTTCGGCCTCGGGCTGTGGAGTCTCGTCGCGCGGGCGCGGGGCAGGCTCTATGACTGGCGCTGGCTGCACCGGGCGGGCGTGGCGATGGGCCCTGCCGGCTTCGTCGCGGTGATCGCGGGCTGGGTCACGACCGAGGTCGGACGGCAGCCCTGGACAGTCTGGCATGTGCTCCGCACGACCCAGAGCGCGTCACCGCTTGCCGCGCCAGCCGTGGGCGCATCGTTGATCGCCTTTGTCTGCGTCTATTTCGCCGTGTTCGGGATCGGCACCTGGTATATACTGAAGCTGATCGGCAAGGGTGTCGAGCCGGGCGAGCCTGAACTCGGCAACGCGCCGATCCGCACCGCCGGGATCACGCCCGGTCCTGTGCAGCCGGGTGGAGGGCAGGTGCCATGAGCATCGACCATGATCTCGCGACGATCTGGGCTTTCCTGATTGCTTTTGCGGTGTTCGCCTATGTCGTGCTCGATGGGTTCGACCTGGGCATAGGTATCATCTTTCCGGCCTTCGCCGTCGGCGACGAACGCGACTCCACGATGAACGCGATTGCACCGGTGTGGGACGGCAACGAGACCTGGCTGGTGCTGGGCGGCGGCGGCCTGATGGCGGCCTTTCCGCTGGCCTTCGCCATCCTGATGCCGGCCTTTTACCCGCTGGTCATTGCGATGCTGCTTGGGCTCGTGTTTCGCGGCGTCGCCTTCGAATTCCGCTGGCGCGACCCACGACACCGGGCCTTTTGGGATTTCGGCTTCACTGCGGGATCGATCGTGGCCGCCCTGTCTCAGGGTATCATCCTCGGCGCGTTGTTGCAGGGGGTGAAGGTCACCGGGCGCGGCTATGGCGGCGGCTGGCTAGACTGGCTGACGCCGTTCAGCCTGTTGACCGGAGCAAGCGTGCTTGCGGCCTATGCCTTGCTCGGCAGCACTTGGCTGATCGCCAAGACCGAGGGCGAGGCACAGAAACAGGCCTATCGGCTGGCGCGCCGTTACGGCGTGATCACCCTGATCGCGATCGCCGCGGTCAGCGCGGCCACGCCCTTCCTCGCTTATGATTATTATACGCGCTGGCTGACGATGCCCGGCATCCTGCTCACCGCGCCCGTGCCAGTGCTTGTCGCCGTGCTCGGCTTTCTTTTCTGGCGAGCGCTGGCGCGGGGGGCCGAATCGGCGCCGTTCCTCTTGACGCTGGCACTCTTCGCGCTCTGCTTCATCGGGCTCGGCATCAGCATGTATCCCTATATCGTGCCCGACGCAGTGACGATCTGGGATGCGGCTTCGCCCGCGTCGAGCCAGGGCTTCATGCTGATCGGTGCGGGCATCATGCTGCCGCTGATCCTCGGCTATACCGGCTGGGCCTATTGGGTGTTTCGCGGCAAGGTCGGTACCAAAGGTTATCATTGATGGTGGGTGACACTGCCGGATCGCTGTGGAAACGGCTCGCCTGGATGGCGGCGATCTGGGTGATGAGCGTCCTGGCGCTCGCGGTCGTGGCGACGATCCTGCGCTGGTGGCTCCACGCCTGATCCGCATCCGCCGGGTTTCACTGGCCGGTGCCGCGTGATACCGGACCGCGCATGGTGGATCGAGAGACGGGGGCCAGGGGCCGAGACGAACATCTGGTGAGGCTAGATGTTCTTCGTTTTCCGCTAATCGTCCTGATCGTCTATCTTCACGCCACCGGCTTCACCGCCAATTTTGCGGAGGGTTCGCGTACGCTGGCGAACGCTGACATTGTCGCGGGCGTGCAGGCGATCACCGGTTCGATCGCGCGCGTCGCGGTGCCGCTGTTCTTCATGATATCGGGCTTCCTTTTCTTCCGCGGCGCCGCTTTCTCCGCGGCGATCTATCGCGGCAAAGTGCTGAGCCGGGTGAAGAGCCTGCTCATACCCTTCCTGTTCTGGAACCTCGCCCTGTTCACCCTGGTCGCGGTCGCACAACATGTGCCGGGGCTCGCATCGTTCTTCAACGGCCAGACCCCGCCGCTAACGACAATGTCACCGTTCCAGATGGTCGATGCGGTCATCGGCATCACCCGCTATCCCACTGCCTATCAATTCTGGTTCATCCGCGATCTGATGGTCCTCGTCATCCTGTCCCCACTTTTGTGGCTCGCAGCGCGATATGCGGGATGGGCAGCGCTGGCAGCGCTCTCGATTGGCTGGATCTTCAACATCTGGCCAGTGTCGATCCCGGCGATTGAGCCAACCCTGTTCTTCTATCTGGGCGGTTTCGTCGCGATCCGGGGATGGTCGTTGTTCGTGATGGATCGGTTCGGGTGGTGGCTCGTGCCATTGTTCGCCGTGCTGCTCGGCGTGCATTGCGCGGAGGGGCTGATGTACCGGACCGAGTATTCCCTCCACCCTGTGATGGTGATTGGTCTGATATTGGCGCTCAAGGCGAGCCGCCGGCTGGCCGAATCTGATCGGTGGCGTACGCGCCTGGTCGCACTGGGCGGCGCTTCGTTCTTCGTCTTTGCGACCCATGAGCCGCTCGTCACGATCGGCAAGAAGCTCTCCTTCCATACGCTGCCATTGACCGCCGGAACGGTGCTCATGACCTATGCGGTGTTGCCGGTGCTTGTGATCTGCCTGGCGCTGCTGGTCCACCACGCGTTGAAGAGTGTTGCCCCCGGCTTCCTGCGGGTCGTGACCGGGGGACGCTGAGCACTTCCCTTTCAGGCCGCGTCCGATTAGGTCCAGCGGCGCTAGGCTGGAACCCGGGCGTCGGATTTGCGCTCAGAAAGAATCGATATGCCAATCAAACCGTTACGCAAGGCCGTGTTTCCAGTTGGCGGCCTTGGCACGCGCTTCCTGCCCGCGACAAAGGCCTTGCCGAAGGAAATGCTGCCGGTCGTCGATCGACCGCTAATCCAGTACGCGGTCGACGAGGCAATCGAGGCCGGGATCGAACAGATGATCTTCGTGACCGGTCGCGGCAAATCGGCGATCGAGGACCATTTTGACATCGCCTACGAACTCGAGACCACGATGGCGCATCGGGGCAAATCGATGGAATTGCTTCATCAAACCCGCTTGCAGCCCGGCGCCGTTGCCTATGTGCGTCAGCAGGAGCCCATGGGGCTCGGGCATGCCGTCTGGTGCGCGCGTGATATCGTGGGCGATGAGCCGTTCGCTGTATTGCTTGCCGACGATTTCATGGTCGGCAAGCCTGGGTGCCTCAAACAAATGGTTGAGGCCTATCAGAAAGTTGGCGGCAATTTGATTTGTGCGCAGCAGGTCCCGGAGGATCAGACTCATCTCTACGGCGTTATCACGCCAGGCGGCCGCGACGGCGCACTGACCGAGGTGAAGGGGCTGGTCGAGAAACCGAAGCCGGGAACGGCGCCATCAAACCTGTCGGTCATCGGGCGTTACATCCTGCAGCCTGAAGTTATGCGTGTCCTTGAGACGCAGGAAAAAGGTGCCGGTGGCGAGATCCAGCTGACGGATGCGATGGCACGGATGATCGGCGACCAACCGTTTCACGGGCTCACCTTCGACGGGCAGCGCTATGATTGTGGAGACAAGGCCGGATATATCCAGGCAAATCTGGCGCTTGCCATCGATCGCGATGATATCGGGCCAGCGGTCCGAGCCTTCGCGGTCAACCTGTTACGCTGAAGCGGTCACAGGGCGCGGACCAGTCCCGACTGAGACCTTTGCCCGCATTGATGAAACCGGATCAAAAAGGCGCGTGCCCACCTCATCGTGACGGCACGGCGAGCCGTCAGGGGCTGACTGGATTGCTGTTGCTTTCGAGCAAGGTCACTACGCCGACGGTATAGGCGGTCAGCGCGAACCCGCCCACAATGATGTCAGTGGTCGTGGGCCGGCCGTGTCCTGCGCCAGGGCCGCCTTGATCCTGCGCCGCATTGACCATCGAACGCGATGTGCAGTCGGTATCAACGGCGAGCACTGTCTTGGAGACCATCTTGTAGCCGCATCCGGTGATCGACACCTTCGCAGCCGACTTGCCGCGCGTGACGATCTTGTCGCCCTTTCGTACGGGCTGGCCGACATAGGCCGGAATCATCTTGCCGCCCCGCGCCACAAAGACATTGGACGTAACCGCGGTGACTTTACCAACCGGTTGCTCAGCTGCAGCTACTACCGGCGATGCGAGCGTCGATACGCCAACGATAGCCGCAATCAACGCAAATTTCATCTCGCATACTCCGAAGTTACAACCAGCTTCACCACATTTATAGCTCGAAACACCCGATTTGTCCATTCTGCCGCCGGGAGAAATGCTGCGCTGCAGAAAGATCATTTCTGCGAATCATATGAAGCGCTCCAAACGGGTAAAGACGCCTGTCTTGTTGAAACGAAGTATCGAGCTCCGGCTACGGAAATTACGGCGATCCAGCCGGTCATACCCGCCCAGGCCGCTTCCCATTCCGTTAGCCGGAAATTCCTTAAATTTTGTGATAGTCCCGGTACCAGTCGACGAAGGCGGGAACGCCGACGTCAATCGACGTCGAGGGGGTGAAGCCAATGTCGCGCTGGATCGCGGTGATGTCGGCATAGGTGGCCGGGACGTCGCCCGGCTGCATCGGTTCCATGATCCTGACGGCTTCACGGCCGCATGCGGCCTCTATGAGGGCGATCAGCCGGCTCAGTTCCTCGGCGCGATTGTTGCCGATATTGTAGATTGCGTGCGGGGTTGCGCTACCGCCCGCCTTCACCGCGCCGTCGTCCGCCGGCGGCTTCAATGCGCAGGCGACAACACCTGAAACGATATCGTCGATATAGGTGAAGTCGCGGCGCATATCACCGCCATTGAACACGCGGATCGGTTCGCCGGCGAGGATTGCCTTGGTGAAAAGCCACATCGCCATGTCCGGCCGTCCCCACGGACCATAGACGGTGAAAAAGCGCAGCCCGGTCTGTGGCAATCGGTAGAGGTGCGCATAGGTTTCGCTCATCAACTCGTCAGCCTTCTTGGTCGCGGCATACAGCGAGAGCGGATGATCGACGCGGTCCTCGACGCGGAATGGCAGCTGACTATTGCCGCCATAAACCGAGGACGATGAAGCATATACAAAATGGCTGGATTCGCGATGTCGGGCCAGCTCCAGCATGTTGAGGTGCCCGACAAGGTTCGACTGGACATAGGCGCGGGGGTTGTCGAGCGAATAGCGTACCCCGGCCTGAGCACCGAGATGGATGATCTGATCGAACTCTACCTGCCGCACCGCAGCATCCAGGGCTGTATGATCAGCAAAATCGACCTGCATGAAGCGAAAGCGATCGCCCAATCGGGCGTTTAATGCGGCGATTCTATCTCGCTTCAGCGAAACCTGATAATAATCATTAAGATTATCTATCCCAAAGACAGTATTACCTGCTTCTGCAAGGCGTATTGCGACATGAAAGCCAATGAAGCCTGCGGCGCCGGTAACAAGAAAACTGCTCAGAACGTTTCCAGACATTATTGAGATCATGGCGGCGCTGCACAGCGCCAAAGCCCACAGCGCTACGCCGGACTCTATCGAGGCTGGTCGGATTGTAAAGCCGGAGCGCGGGGTGTTTCTGGCCGAAATGCGTGATCGGGATGGTTGGGCCCCAACCCGGCGCCGATGCGTTGGGACGGGTTCTTGTTGATGCAGCGCATCAAAATATGCGACGGATGAATCAGGACAAAAGGGTGATCATGTTACGTTGGTTCAAGGGCAGGCCGAAGCAACCCCGAACACCCCAGGTTCCCCAGGATCACCGTGTTTACGCCGTGGGGGATATCCACGGGCGGCTCGACCTGCTGCTCGAACTCATGGACAAGATCGAGCGGGATGATGCCGCGCGACCGCAAGCGAAAACCCATATCGTCTTCCTCGGTGACCTGATCGATCGGGGGCCGTCCTCTGCCCAAGTCGTCGATTATCTGCTGCATTGCCGGACTGGTTCCGCGATCTTCCATTTCATCGCCGGCAATCATGAGGAAGCGCTGCTCGATTCGGTCCGTGGCCCGCATATCGGCCGCGAAGGCTGGCTGGCTTATGGTGGATGCGAGACACTCCTGAGCTACGGCGTCGGTGCCGGCGCGATCGCGACGGGCGGTATTTTGCTGGACAGCGAGATCCAGGCTGCGATGCCCGCTGATCATGTCGACTTCATTGCGGGGTTCAATGACAGTGTACAGATTGGCGACTATCTGTTTGTCCATGCCGGTATTCGCCCGTCCGTGCCCCTCGATCAGCAAAGCAGCCACGACATGCGGTGGATACGGCAGGAATTTCTGAACGACGAAAGCGATCACGGGGTAGTCGTGGTGCACGGTCACACAATTTCGGAGAAGCCCGAGTTTCGGACCAACCGGATCGGCATCGACACCGGTGCCTATCGCACGGGCGTACTCACGGCGCTGGGCCTGGAGGGGAACGCGCAATGGCTGCTCTCGACCTGAGCTGCCGATGTTGATCGGCGTAACCGGGGCAAGCGGTTTTCTGGGACGGGCAGTGGCTTGCCGCCTGGCCGCGGAGGGGCATCAGGTGCGCGCGATCGTGCGCTCCGGCGGGGTGGATGCGGCGACTGAAACGCGGGTCGTGAGCGACCTCGCGACGGCATCGGATCTCGTCGGATTGTTCGCGGGATGCGATGCGGTGATTCATCTCGCCGCACGTGTCCATGTGATACGCGAAACGGCAGCGGACCCCGCCGCCGAGTTCATGCGGATCAATCACGACATGACGATGAACCTCGCCCATGCCGCGGATCGTGCGGGCGTGCGCCGGTTCGTACATGCAAGCTCGGTTGCTGCGATCATGTCGGTCCTCCCGTCAGGCATGATCGCCAATGATTCGACCGAGGCGGCACCGCAAAACCCCTATGGCGAGAGCAAGCTTGCCGCCGATCGGGGGCTGGAGGCAGGAGGTTTTGAGGCCCTGTCGACCGTGAGCCTTCGTCTTCCGACGATTTATGGGCCTGGTGTCGGCGCTTTCTTCGCGCGGCTGATGCGCAGCGCGAAATTGGGAATACCCCTGCCCATCGGAGGCTTCGATAATCGCAGGAGCTTCCTCTATCTCGACAACGCCGCCGATGCCTTTATTGCAGCGGCGCAAGGCGAGGGACGGGGAAGCTTCATCGTGACCGATTCGCCGCCAATGACCACGGCAGACCTGTATCGCGCGCTATTGCGCGCCGCCGGGCGTGCCGACTGGGTGCCGGCATTGCCGCAGGGTCCGGTCAAAGCCGTCGCGCAACTGTTGCTGGGCGATCGGGTTTCAAGCCTGCTCGGCAGCTCGGCTTTCGATGGCGCGCGCTTTGCCGAAACTTTCGGCTGGAAGCCACCGGTAGCCTTTGCCGATGCCATCGCGAGAACAATAGCCATATGATCAAGCGCGCGTTCGATATCACGCTCAGCCTCGGGGCATTGATTGTCTTTTCTCCGGTGCTGTTGCTGGTCGTGATCCTCGTGCGCGCGACGTCGCCGGGGCCGGCGCTTCACTGGTCGCACCGCATCGGGCGGGACAATCGGCAATTCGCCATGCCGAAATTCCGAACGATGCGGATCGATACACCGCAATTGCCGACCCATTTGCTCGCCGACGGCAAAAAATGGCTCACGCCGGTCGGTGGTTTCCTGCGCCGAACCAGCCTGGACGAACTGCCCCAGCTCTGGAGCGTGCTGACCGGAGAGATGAGTCTGGTTGGCCCGCGGCCGGCATTGTTCAATCAGGATGATCTGATCGCACTTCGTACCGCCGAAGGCGTGCACCGGCTTGTGCCCGGTCTGACTGGATGGGCGCAGGTGAATGGGCGGGATGAATTGCCGATTCCGGTTAAGGTGCGCTTCGATACGGAATATTTGTCGCGACGCTCGCTGTGGTTCGATCTGCGCATCATCGTCATGACAATGAGGAAAGCATTCGGCGGTTCAGGGGTCCAACATTGAAAATCGTCGTGCTCGGTGCGCAGCCGGAATATCTGTCGGGGCTTCGCGGACCGCTGATCCGCGACCTGCTGGCGGCCGGTCATGATGTGACCGCGATCGGCGCCGAAGAAATGGTGGCCGTCCGTACCGCGATCGAAAGCTGGGGTGCGCGCTACCGGGTCGTTCCGATCCGTCGCGCGGGGCTGAACCCGATTGCCGATCTTGGCGCGATCCTGTCGCTGTATCGCGCGCTCCGCGACGAGAAGCCGGATCTGCTCTTCACCTATACCGTCAAACCGAACGTCTACGGCTTGCCGCTCGGCTGGCTCGCCGGAATCAAGCGGCGATATGGCATGGTCGCCGGGCGTGGCTGGGCGTTTGGCGAGGGTCGCGAGCTCAAACGGCGGATCTCGCGGATGATCGCCATTCTGGCGTTCCGCTTCGGCTTCCGTTTCGCGGACGGTGTCATCTCGCAGAATGAGGAGGATCTCACGCTGTTCCGCGAGCTCGGCATCATAAGGGGCAAGACGCGGACGACACGGGTGTTCGGATCCGGCGTCGATCTCGAGCATTTCCAGCCTGAGCCGATGCCGACAGGCGCGAAGACATTCGTGATGATCTGCCGCCTGCTCGTAGACAAGGGCGTGGCTGATTATGCCGAAGCAGCGCGGATCGTGCGCAGGACCTATCCCGAAGCGGTATTCCGGCTGGTCGGGCCCTTTGATCACTCCCCGAACGGAATCGCACCCGAAACGATCCAGGCCTGGGCGAACGAGGGAATCATCGATTATGCCGGTGCGACTGAGGACGTTCGGCCCTTTATCGCGCGCGCACACGCGCTCGTCCTGCCGACCCGTTATGGCGAGGGCGTTCCGCGCACCGTGCTCGAGGCAATGGCAATGGGGCGACCAGTGATCGTCTCCGATACGCCCGGCTGCCGCGATACCGTGCGCGACGGTGAAAATGGCCGCATCGTCGCTGCGGCCGATATTGTCGGGTTGGCGCAGGCGATGACGGCGCTGGTGTCGGACGACACACAACTCGAGGCGGCGGGACGCGCCAGCCGGACACTTGCAGTCGAACGTTTCGATTCACGGGCGGTAAATGCTGCAATGATCGATTTCATGGGCCTGAAAGGGGTAGGGGCATGAAGCAGCGCTTCCAGGCGCTTGATTCGTGGCGTGGAATCTGCGCCCTCATGGTTGCGGCGGGCCATTTGCCAATGGCGGCCATATGAACACGTGGGGCATTCTCCGGAGCAGTGCGTACTTCGTCGATTTTTTCTTCATGCTCTCCGGGTTCCTGATCGCGTACGCCTACCGCGAGCGGCTCACCAACGCGTTGGGCGTTCAGGTCGCAGGGAGGCCTCGTCTGCGTGCACCTGGGGAAGTCCCATGAGCATACCCGAAGACGAAGAGGGTTTCGATGAGGCTGTAGCTTTTGGCTCCTCGCGTGGGCTCGGAGGCATGGTGCTTCGCGGGAGCATGTGGCTCCTGCTTGCGCGGGTTGTGCGGAGCATTTTATCGCTCATGGGTCTCGCCATCCTCGCGCGGCTGCTTCAGCCGGCAGATTTCGGCGTGCTCGTCATGGCACTGACCTTTACCTTCCTTGGGACCGTGCTCCTGATGGGCATGCTCGATGCGCCGCTGACCCGTCATCTGGACATGAAACAGGATGATCTTCGCGGCTTGATCTGGCTCGGACTGGTCTTGATGTTCCTGCTTAGCGCGATCCTTTGGGTGGTGGCGCCCTGGCTCGAAGCCGGGATGCACTTCCCGAGGCTCGCTCAAGGAATCCGTGCCGTAACGCCGGTATTGCTACTCCAGACCTTTATGATCGCGGGCACTGCGGTGTTACGGCGTCTACACCGGTTTCGCGCGGTAGCGGCCCTGTCTGTCCTCAATATCGTTTTCTATCTTGCTCCCGCAATAGCGCTCGCGGCGCTTGGTTTTGGATTATGGAGCGTGCTTGCGGGCCAAATAATCGCGGCTCTGGTGACTGCAATTCAGTTCGTGCGGGCCGCGCGCTTGCCTCTGGCCCCGCCAAGACGTTTCCCGCTTGGCGAGATCGGGCAAACCGGTTGGTATGGCGTCGGCACAAAACTCGTCGAATTCGCGGTGACCAGCGTCGACACATTGGCAGTGGCGTTGACCATGGGACCGGCGACAACGGGTATTTACAGCCGCGCCTACAATATCGGCACTCAGATCAAGGAGCCGTTCACGGCGGTTGATTCGACCATCCGGCAAGCGCTCGCAAAGTTGAAGGACGAGGCGGGCTATCGGCGCGAGATCGATCGCATTGTTCGGCTCATAGTGATCGCCAGTTCGCTGATCGTGGCCGGTGTGTTCGCGGGAAGGGAGGAGCTTGTCCGAATCCTGCTCGGGCAGAAGTTCGCCGCCGCAGCGCCGATCCTGGCTTTTATCCTGCTCGCATTGCCGGCGCGAACATTGATGTTGACGATCGAAGGCGCGACAGTCGCCCGAGGAAATATGGTCAACGCACTTGCGCGCACAATATTGACACTGTCGATTATCACACCAGGAGTTTTCATCGGCGCGCGCTATGGCGCCGAAGGTGTTGCGGTAGCTGTTGCTACTGCAAGTTGGGTTGGTGCGTTGTTCGCATTGAAGTTGTTCGCGCGCGATATGAAACGGAGCTATTGGTCGCTCGTCGTGCTCTTGCTTCCCGGGCTTGGTATAGGCTTGGTCATGGCGGGATTCGGAACCTGGATCGAACAAGGCGCCGCTGGCCTATCTCCCGTCGTGCGGCTCGCGTTCATGATCGCGTTCTTTGGCATTGCGAGCGCGTTGATTGGGATTGTGCTGCCCGAAAGCTGGCTGCCGCGTGTGGGCAATGAAGCCCGTCGCCGGATTTTGCGAATTGCGGGCTTGAGGCGTCCGGCATGATTTTCTTTTACCAATATACTGTAATGGATCCGGAATCGAAGTCGCGGCGCTTGAAACTGGTTGACCTCTCTTTATGGAGGTTCCGGGGACCAGAGAGGATTGGGTAGTGCCACTATCAAGGCTCGGTCTTCGCGATGGTGATCATCGTTCGTTCGGAAGCCGTATCATCGGGGGATGGACGAGTTTTCTGCGGCGCGAGTTGCTTTTTATCTGGCGGGCTGTGTGGCGCGCGCGCACCATTAATATGCTCGGACTTCGGCTCCCGGCGCGGCACAGACTGATCAGCGCGTCCGTGCGGCGCTCAATCTATCGTGAGAATTACGAGCGCCCGGAATTGGCCACCGTCGTTCGCAACGTTCGGCCGGGCGATCGCGTGCTTGAGTGCGGCGCCGGGATCGGTGCAGTTAGTGCGGCCAGCGCATTGATCGTCGGCCGAAGCAATGTGATCGCGATCGAGGCCGATCCTCGCATGCGAGAAGTGATCGAGCTTACATGGCAGCTGAATGGCGTCTCCCCAACGTTGCTGACCGGATTCGTGACCAATGTAACGGGTGAGGAGGAGATCGCGGTCGACGCCAATCTTGTCTCCACCGGCCGGGCGCGACAGGAAGGTCGCGGCGAGCGGCGGACGGTACCGAGGCTCCGGCTGAAAGACCTTCTCATCGAATATCAGCCCTCGGTCCTCGTCATGGATATCGAGGGCGCGGAGGTCGATCTGCTGGTGCTCGACGAAATCAGGATGCTCCGCCTGATTTGCGTGGAGGTTCACCCCCATCTCATCGGCAACGACCGCTGCCTCGATCTCATTCTGCGCCTCCGAGATCTTGGCCTGAAGCTCGTGATCGACCAGTCGGCATTCCGTTGCCTGGTGTTCGAACGCGACGGTGATGCGCTCTCAGCCTGACTTCCAACACGGATTCGCGCCGCAATAACCACCGGATCTTGGGAGCGGCGGCGGTTCTGGAGTAAAGCCGCGAAGGTATTGAGCTTGTCGGGAAAATCGCCCCGTCGGCGTTCGACGGTTTTCGGTAGTGATGCCCGGGAATTTGCGCCGCCCGACCAACTGGTTGTTATTGAAACAGCGGCGTATCGAAGGGCCTGCCTTTCAATACCACAACTCGCCGGCCTCGGCCGCTATCTGCTACGCTACGACCTTGAAGCTGGCACCGAAGGCAGAATAGGACCGGCCAAACCACATCAGCCGACTCCATTCAGTGCGGGCCACCAACGGCCGAAAGGGGAAGCCGAACAAGCGCCAGACCAATTTGATCGGGAACATCGCGACGCTCCGCCCGCCGCCTGCGACAATGTCGCCTATCGGTCCGCCGTCGGGGATTATCTTGGAATCGATGAGTTCGGACCGGGTAAATATGGTTGCGAGCTCTCGCGGTGTCGGGCGAAACATTGTGTCGATCGGGTCGGCATGAAATGGGTAATCGAACGGGCCGCTTACGAAGATCAGCCCGCCCTTGCCCACAATTTCCTCGCAAATGCGCGCGACCGTTCTGGGATCACTGACGTGCTCGAGCAAGTTCGATAGCAATACGGACCGAAAGCCTCGGGTGCGGAGAGACGCAACGAATTCCGGGTCGAATATGTCGCCGACCAGGTCGACACCGGTCGCACTTTTCAAATCGGCATGGACAACTTCAAATCCCCCCCGTTGAAGCGGGGCGAAAAGGTGATTGTGAATGTGCGGCCTTCGCACTTCCCGAAATTCGGCCGTGGAAGATCCGAGGTGCAGCATAGGTGATGCCGCTGCGACTCCGGCTTGTTCAATGGCCGAACGAAGCCAATCGGCTTCCAATTTTCTCACATGCCAGTCCTTCTTACTCGCAAATACAGAGAAATACTCAATCGACTTTGCGAATTACTATATCACTACATTGGCTAGTGAAATCTATACCTCTGCAAAGTTGGCGCTAAGATTGGACCTGATTGTATCACGCCACCGGTCGCGTGAAGCAATAATCTTCCGGCTCAGTATTTGTCGATTGCCTGAAATCTCACCCAGACTTGCCTCGATCTGGTCTTCCCAGTCGGGGGTGTTCAACAAAATGATCCTGGCATCGACGGCCATCTGATCGAAGAACCCCTTCATCTTGAAATTGGTCGGCTCCATCGGAATCACGGGCACGCCACCGGCAAGCGACAGGACGGCACTATGTAGCCGACTCGTCATCACCGCGTCGAACGTCGCCAGGACGCTGGCATAATCTTCGTAGTCAGCGAGCTGCCCCATGATTGGCACGCCGGTTTCCGCCGACAGCCTCTGATAAAGTTGCTCCTCGCTGATCCATTCGTTCGTGACCAGCGCAGGTTTGTATCCCAGGGCCTGCAGGCGCAGGAGAAACGCCTTCCACCTGCCTTCATTGCCCAATGTGCGAACCTGATGCGAATTGATGGCGACCGCTATTGACTTACCCCGTGGCTCGCTGGGGCATGCCTTCGTCAATATCGCGGCGTCCGGCAATATGATCGGCTCCTTCTTCCCGCCCAGGGACTTGTAATAGGCGGCGCTCTGGTGGTCACGAACCTCAAGCAGGTCGAGCATATCACACACATACGGAATGAGGATTTTCAGGATCGGGTGATCGGCCTCGAGCGTAATGTTCACAAGGGCGGTCTTGCAACCCAGCCGCTGCGCGATTCGCAATTCGAGCAGATAGACGAGTGCGACCTCGGTGGAGGATTGCTGAAACTCTCCCGCCGGGTTGCTGACGACCATTCTGGCCCGGTCGAAAAGCGCAAGGCGGCGCGCATAGGGTCGGCGCGTGACCCGAGCAAGATTTCTCAGCCGGCGCGAACGCCACATTCTCAGAAGCGACCGTCGCCAAGCGGGCAGGGCGCTCGGGCAATCGAGCAGCGCGACCTGCGTCATGGGGGCGGGCGTTGCCGACTTCCAGTCGATCGACAGCACGTCGGATACGATCTGTTCGAATTTTTCGATCGCCGTCTCGGGCTCGAAATCCGCCAGGCGATAGGGGGTGAGGTAAGTCGGGCCGCGTTCGATCATGCCGACGTCAGCGCCCGGATAAGCGTCACGAAGAAGGGATACCCAGGCCATCGAGAGCGCCTGGTTTCCCTGGTTGCTCGTGCGCACGCGAGTAATAAGCACGACGGGGCCATGATCTTTATCGTGCAGGCTCATTAATTTAGGTTCCCCCAGGGTAAATCAACCCCCTCCTAGTCGGGGAACGTTACGCGGCGCAACACCGCATTGACCGCGCCACGGCCCGTGAATCTGCAATTGAGTGGCTGGTTGGATATCCTGTGCGACCCGATATTTGAGCGAAGCGCCGTCTCGCGACATCCAGCGATCAATGGAGTCCGGGCACGCCGCGAAAGTCGAAGTTTTTTGAGGTCGGCGCGGGCGCAATATGATGGGTACTGCACTCGCCTCATGACCGATTGGCGAGGGCATCCTTGACAACGCATATCCAAGGTGCGAGCCGGCTTGGAATTCGCCTTTCAAGCTCAGATTTCGGAGATTCAGGTGGCAAGTCAGCATCTTCCCGGCGATCTGAGATCACTGACCTCGCTCAGATTCTTTGCTGCGCTGTGGGTGGTTCTCCTGCATTTTCGAGATCAGCTGCCATTTGATTTCAGTGCTCACAACCCGATCAATCACGGGACTCGGGCGGTCGACTTCTTTTTCATTCTCAGCGGTTTTATTCTCGCCCATGTCTACGGCCCGCAACTGCAGGCCGGTCGGTTCCGGATGAAAGACTTCGTGGTCAAGCGTCTGGCGCGCCTCTACCCCGTTCATTTCGTTACGTTGTTGGCGTCGCTGGCAATTTTTCTTCTGGCAACGGCGCTGCATATGAAGCTGAACAACGCGGAGAAATATGACCTGGCGCAATTCGTGCCCAATCTGTTGATGATCCAGGCGTGGTTTCCGTTCACCCGGGCTGCCTTCAACATGCCCTCCTGGTCGATCAGCGCGGAGTTCGCGGCCTACTTGCTTTTCCCGCTGATGGCGGGGTTGGTGTTGAAGAGCCAACGTAGCGGGTGGTTCTGGCTTCTCGTGGCGGCGGCGGTGCTGGCGGCCATGGTAACAGTCGTGCAGCTCGTCTGGCATGTCGAATTGCTGCGCTTGATTACTCTCGGTGTATTCCGGATCATTCCGCTCTTCTTCCTCGGCATAGTGCTCTGGAAAGGATGGGCGGAGCGCATTTTCGTCATTCCGGCGTGGCTTATGTTGCCGTCCGCGATAGGGGTCATGTTGCTCGCATGGGTGTCGGTGGCGGTGGTGCCGCTGTTCGGAATCATCATTCTGGCAGGTGCGGAAATGGAGACCGAAGGCCGATCCCGATGGCTGGCCGCTCCCTGGCTCGTGTTTCTGGGAGAGGCTTCTTATAGCCTCTATATGACGCATGACCTGGTTCAGACGGTATTTTTCGCGGCCTTGCAGAAGCTCCATTTGTTTACCGGGAATTCGGTTTTAGAGATCGCGGGCTTCTTTGTCGGGATCCTGATCTCGATCCTCGTTTCGCTCCTTACCTATCAATGGATCGAGGCGCCATGCCGGGGATGGCTCACCGCAAGATTTGCGGCACGAAAGCCTGTCGTGGCGATGAGTGTCGCATAGGATATCCGGCTTGTTCACTTGGCGTAAGTGAGGCGGTCACTGACTCCCCCTTGCGACGAGGTCGGCGGCTCGATCCTGAAACGTGATGGGGTGGGAAGGCGGCAGGTACGTTTAACCGATTGGGATATTGGGACGACTCAACCTGCCACGACGCGATAGGTGTGTGGTGTAGCGGAGCGACCGCCCAGAAGGGCAAGCAGCGGTTTTTCTACCCAGCGATAAATCGCAAGCGAAGCAAGGATTGAGACAAGGCCCGCGACTGCTGCGAATGCCCATGGTCGATGAAGGCCCATGTGTCGCCACAGCAGCGCCAGCGCGTTGATAGCGAACGGGTGGCAGAGATAAAGGGCGTACGAGACGTTTCCCGTTTCCAGCAAGGTTATCCGTAGTCGCCCTTTGCCGGGCTCGCGATCGACCAGCATTGCAGCCGCACAGATCATGCCCGCCGGAAGCGCCGTCGCCAGCACGCGCGACCGGAGCATGGCCTGAATGCCCCAGCTTTGCTCGATGACCAGGATTGCGATGCCGCCAACAATCAGCGCGGCCGCGGTCAGCGGACCGATCTGGAAGCCCCTCTCCCGCAAGAGCGCAAAACCGATGCCCAACGCGAACAGCAGGATGATCGGATCTGTCCAGAAGAAGATGGCGGGCAGGCCTTTTGGTACGAACCAGTGCGCCGCCGACGCCGCGAAAAAGACGAGGACCAATCCGGGGAGGGCGACTGACCTGCGAAACAGCAGGGCAACGGTGAAGAGTATATAAAACAGCATTTCGTAGTTCAGCGTCCAGCCCAGGCTCAGGATTGGACGGAACGCGCTGTCAGCGCGGGGCCATGGTATGAAGAACAAGGTCGTGACGACGCGCGCGAGGTCGACATCAGCGTGGGTGATCTGCTTCGCAAACAGCGCGACCGATACCAGCATCGCCGCGCTGAACAGCCAGTAGAGGGGCGCAATGCGAATGACACGGCGCCGGATAAAGGTTGCCGCATAGCCCTTCTCGCCGAAAAGGCCCGCCGGCCAGATTAAACATGATGAAGCCGCTGATAACAAAGGAGACGTCGACATTGCCCCCTCCAGAGGGGATCGGCGCCCACGGCAACATTGGACCAAATTGTTCCGCCGCCTCGTGCTTGGTATGCCAATCAAGACTGCGGTTGCGGCCGCGAAGCGCAGAACTGGACCTTTGCCAGTATCGACCCGGCACGCGTCATGGTGGATTGTTTCCAAGCGAGGCCTGATCGTGCCTTGAATGTATTCGAGTGGCAGCGATCCGCCGAAGAAAGTCGCTACCACGCTCTTCAATTGGGATCCGCTTGCCGAGACGGCCCTCAGGAACTGGTACTGGCGTCGCAGGTGCTGACGCCTGTAGCTGGCGGGCGGCGACGTTCATCAGGCACCCTATCAACAGCCAGAAAAAACTGAACCGCAACCCCTGATGGGTCAAACCATACACGAGAGCAGGTATAAGGTAGATGCCCATCGCCAGCTTGGCTCGGAAGGCCAGGTTCCCCAAGAATAGGATAAACAAAGTTAAACCAATAACGCCATAAGAAAAAAATACTGTCCCAATAGATGAATGAATTTCAAGGTTTGCTCCATAAGATTGCCGAAATCTATCAAGGTCGCCTTCGCCCGCACCGAGGACAGTGTATTCGTAATATTCTGCAATTCTGTTATAATTCCGAATTTCCAGCTGCGACCCTTCATCTCCTTTGTCTAATCGTTCCTGAACGACCGCAAGTTGCTCCGATTTTGCGATATAGTTGCTCGCCAGTGGCGTAGCCACCGCCACGATCGCCAGCAAGGCCATTCCCATGAGACCCGCCAGTTTCTTCATTGGCGTCTCAAGGGCGAAAAACCCCCATATTACAATTAACATGACGCTGGCGGCTAAGCCGGCACGGGATGCTGAGCTGATCTGACACCACAACGCCATGAATTGGAACGGTATATCAATGACGCGCGCACGATTGCCCCGCACAAGGAGCAAGATGCTCATGACGCATACTGTCCAATAAGATAGCTGATTGGGGTTGCTGAAAGTACCAAATGAGCGAGCAGCCCCGCTATGTGCGAAAAGTAGCAAAAATTGGATGCCAATTGAAAGCAAAATCCAATTGGCTATATATTTGTCAAATATTTTCGGACTTCTATTTCTTGTTGCGTACGCGCAGGCCACGATAAGAAGGTTAAATACATAATATGATGCGGATATCAAAAATCCAGCGCGACCTCGTGCAAGTGCCCAGCCGACATTGACGATCACAACCCAGATGATGAAGAATATAAAAATCTTATGCTCTCGCCAGATTCGTTGAAACATGGCGGGGGGCGTCATGAAGATGGCGAGTATACCGAGCAAAGCATCGGCAGGCTGGAGCGTCCCGCCCCCGAAGACGTAAAACATCTTGCCCACCAGGTATAACCCAAGCGCATGGATGGCCCAGATGGTCGTGGAGGGCGTGCCACGGGTAGAATTTCTGGTAGCGACCGCTGTCATGCGTGCGTCGCTAGCATATCGCCAAACAGGTCGGAATATGCCGAGATAATGATATTGCGTGCAAAACGCCGCTCGATGTGGCGCCTTGCCGCAGAAGCCCTGGCAGCACCGTTCCCGGCCAGGGCCGACAGGATGGCTGCCGCAAGAGCTTGCTCGTCGATCGTCGGAGCAAGCCAGCCCGTCTCGCCATCGATGACCAGTTCGCCGGTGCCGGGGCATTTTGTCGCTGCGACGGGCGTACCGACAGCCATCGCTTCGAGGATGACGTTGGGAAACCCCTCGTATCGAGACGAGGACACGAACAGGTCTGCCTGCCGCACGGCGCCGAGCGCTTGAGCAGATTGACCGGGGAGATGGAAAGCGGTGCTTACGCCGAGGCTTTGCGCCAGCGCTTCGAGCGCGTCGCGCTGTGCCCCGTCGCCGAGGATCGTTATCTCCGCGCCGGGGTGAACCTCAAGAATTGCCGGAAGCGCGCGCACGAGAATGTCGTAGCCTTTTTGCGGCATCAGCCTGCCGACCGATATAATCGCCGGGTTGCCGACGGGCGTCGCCACGCTGTGGGCCTGCTCGATCGCAAGTGCCTCGATCGACGGGATATCGGCCGGGTTGCCGATCGTCGCGATCCGCTGGCGGGGGCTGACATGTCGAGCGATTTCGGTCGCCATGTCATCGGCCTGGGCTACAACCGCATCCGCGCGGCGAAGTGAGAACAGGGTGACCTGTTCGGCCAGTCGGTGCTTGATGCGCGATTGCTGCTTCAAGATCGCGAAGTCGCTTGCGATCGCGTTGGCCTGGCGGCTTATGAAGACAGGTCGGTGTCGCGAGATCATCGTTGCGAACGCAGCGGTCAGGTTCATGCGAAGCGTTGTGAAAAGAATCGCCGGCCGGAACGCATCTATCGCCCTGGCCAGTCTCCGGACGGGATAACGTCCGCCACCGATGACGGTTTTTTCCACATCCAGCGGGAGGCTGTCGAAATACCTGCCGCCGCCTTTTCCAACGATCAGCCCCAGCCGGAAACGGTCTCGCGGGAGATGGGTGAGTAGCTCGAAGAGGACCCTGTCCGGCCCACCGGAATCTAGTTCCTGGATCGCGAACAGAATGAGCGGACGATCGCCTCCGGCCGACGTGCTCAAGACGCGGCGACGCCATGCGCGCGCGACTCCCTGGCCGACCATCGGGCGAGGGCGCGGTTGTAAACCTTCGCGGCAGCGAACTCGCCGATTGGCCCCAGCGCCAGCAAAAGCCGCAAGATCCATATCTTCTTGTTGCGCCGGAGCAGGGCGGGATAGGCACCGCGCCCGAAATCGACGCCCCGAGCGGCCTCGGCGCGCCCGCCCTGTGCCAATTTTTGCAGGCCGCGGAGCGCGATGTCCTGTTCGATGAACGCTTCGGCCATCTCCTCCCGGCTTATATTGGCGTAGCGCAGCACTTCCGGCGGGGTATCGAATGTAGCGACATATTGGTCGACCAGATGTTTCAGGGCACCAGCGCGCGTCCACTGAGCCGCCTGGTTTTCCGAATGATAGCGATATTGAAACAGCGGCCGGTTCACGAAGATCACCTCATCGACAACCGACAGCAGCTTCCAGGTGAACGCCTTGTCCGGGTTGGTCAGCCGCCCCGCGCCATAGCCCTCGATCGCCTCATATCGCGACCGGGCGTAGCACATCGTCAGCCAATGTGCGGGCATCCGCAACAGCGTCAGGCTATCATGAAGCAACGCCCTGCTAGGCATGGTGAGGACGTCGCAACCTGCCGCTGCGCTCAGAACCTCGTCTTTCACGGCGGCAGCCCAGAATCGCATATCGGCGCCTTGTTCCCCCGTAACTTTGCCTGTTTCGTCGATGATCTCGAACGCCGATACGATGACCGCACGATCGGCCCGTTCGCCCAGCGCGCCGACCAGGGCGGCATAGCAGGAAAGGGCGCCGGGAAGCATGAGGTCGTCGGAGGAGAGCAGCATCATGCGCTCCCCGCTTGCCCCGGCACAGGCGCGATCGAGATTCCCCGCGAATCCGACATTCCATCTGTTCACGGTTACCGAGATTCGGGGATCGCCGATTTCGCGAACAAGCTGGACCGACCCATCGGTGCTTGCGTTGTCGGCGACGCGGATCTCGAAATCCGCGCCTTCCTGGGCCAGCACGCTGCGCACCGTCCCGCCCAGATATCTCTCATAGTTAAAGTTCGGGATGCAGATGCTGAACTTCATAATCTTGAATCGCTCGGCTGGTGCGGATCGAGGAGCAATCGGTGAAACTCACGGGATTCTATCGAATTCTCCCATTAGTTCAGCGCTAGCGTCTCAGCCTTGTCCCTATTGGTTACAGCGGACTCTGGCAACGTTGCGTGCGCCATTCGCATTGATCAAACGCGTCAGGCCGGGTTAGGAGAGCGCCCCTTGGCCTTAGGATGGACTTTCAACAATGCGGATCGTGATCACTGGAGGGGCCGGGTTCATCGGCTCCCAACTCGGCAAGAGGCTGCACCTTCAGGGTCATGACGTCATCCTGCTCGACAATATGAGTTATGGCCATCTCGACAACCTGTTGCTCGATGGCGCGCCGTTTGGCCGTTTCCTTTGCAAGGATATCCGCGATCCCGGTTTGGCCGGCTTCATGGAGGGCGCGGAAGTCGTTGTGCACCTCGCCGGCATCGCGCCGCTGCCCGTCTGCCAGGTCAATCCGGGCGCTGCCTATGACGTCAATGTGGGCGGACTCGGCAATGTCCTCGAAGCATCGCGACGGATCGGCGTTCGGCGAGTGATCTTTTCGTCCACGTCAGCGGTCTATGAGAAAACGAAACTGCCATTGCTTACCGAGGACGCGCCGATCAAGCCGGATCTGGTTTACGCCATGACCAAGGCGGCCGGTGAGAGTTTGTGCGACGGGTTCGCGACGAATTACGACATGGACATTGTCATCTGCCGCTTCTTCAACGTCTTCGGCCCACACCAGGATGTAAAGCGGCTCAGCCCGCCTTTCACAAGCTACGTGGCGCGTGAATTGGTCATGGGACGGCAGCCAATGCTGTACAACAACACGGCTGCCCGTCGCGACTATGTGCACTGCGACGACGTCGTGACGCTGCTCGACAAGATGATGTTCGCGGATGGTCATTTCGCCGCGGAACGATTTAATATCTGCACCGGCATAGGGAGCAGCGTTCCGGAATTATACCGGATTTTCCAAGAGATCAGCGGCAGCGATATCGAACCGGTCTATAGCGATCCGAGCAGCTTCTGGGATCGCTACCCGGAGCTTTTCGGGGAGCATCATGGGCTTTCGCGCGACCGCATCAGGGAAGAGGTCTACAAGGATGCGATCGGCAGCCCGGCCAAAACCGAGGCCGTGTTCGGGTTCCGGCCCTCGGCGGATATCAGGTCCGGCATAGCATCGGTTTATTCCGACGCGGCCTCGCGTCTGCGTCCATAGGCCTTGACCGTGTGGAGTGGCCGGAGGTCGGCGCTGGAGATACTCGATTGAAACTGCGCGCAAGCGATTCCTATACGGGAATCGCTTGCGGAGCGTCCACTGCATCGACGAATTCCGGGACCAGCCGCCGCAGCGCTTCGATAAGCTCGGCGTGCGAACCGCCGCGAGCGGTTTTCATGAGCGCGGTAAAGGCGTCCTCCAGCGCCTCCAGGGAGGGCGCTCGGGCGCGGGCGATGACAGCCTTGGGGAAGGGCGCCTCGGTCAATTCTTCGGCATCATGCGCAAGCTCTTCATACAGTTTCTCGCCGCGACGCAGGCCCACAATCTGTATTTCGATATCGTGATGCGGCCTCAGGCCGTGGAGCTGAATCATCCGCTCGGCGAGTGAGACGATGCGAACCGGCTCCCCCATGTCGAGCACATAAACGACGCTTTCCGGTGCGGCGATGGTGCGCGAGGTGCCGGTCGCGATCAGGATGAGCTCGCATGCCTCCGGTATGGTCATGAAATACCGGGTGACGTCGGGGTGGGTGACGGTCACCGGGCCGCCCTGGGCGATCTGCTTCCTGAACAATGGAACGACCGAGCCCGCAGAATCGAGGACATTGCCGAAACGGACGCAGGAATATCGTGTTGCGCCCCCCGTTGCGATCGCCTCGGCATCGAACGCCTGGCAGATCATCTCCGCCCAGCGCTTGGTGCATCCCATCACGTTGGTCGGGTTCACGGCCTTGTCGGTGGAGACGAGCGTCATCACGGCGACCCCATGGTCGCGTGCCAGCCGGGCGATGTTGAACGTGCCGAGGATGTTCGTCATCACGGCTTGTTCGGGATGATCCTCGAGAAGGGGAACATGCTTCAGCGCGGCAGCATGAAGCACGATCTCGGGCTTTTCGGCTGCAAATACCCGTTCCAGGGAAGCCCCGTCCCGTACGTCGCACAATGCCGTGACTCTCGGCACATGGGGGAAAGCGTTCTGCAGTTCCCCGTCGATCTGATACAGGTTATATTCGCTGAATTCGACGAGCACGAGCCGCCTTGGTCCAAAGGCGGCGATCTGGCGTACGAGTTCCGAACCAATCGATCCGCCCGCTCCGGTCACCAGCACTGTCGCGCCTTTCAGCGCAGCCTCAGCGGCATCATACGGCAATCTGATCGGGTCGCGGTGGAGGATATCTTCGATCGAAACCGGTGTTACGGATCCGCCACCCATGCCGTCGAGAAGCCGGCCCATGCTGGGCAGGCGTGCAAGCCTGAGGCCGCAGGCAGCGGCCGCATCGAGCCCCGCGGCCAGTTCGTCGGGGCGCTCATTGTCTTCGCTGACGATCAGCCGAAGCGGCGTGAAGCCGCGGGCGCGAATGTTACGCAGGAATTCGGGAAGCCTTTCGAGCGAACCATGTGTCGCTACACCGCGCAGGCGGCGGCCGGTGAACTGGGGTTTGTCGTGAAAGATGCCGATCACATGGTATCTGCCGGTACGTTCATTGACGCGAAGGAAATGATCCGCACGCGGGCCGCTGCCATATAACACCACAGGTTCGCTGCTGTTTTGCCGCCGGTCTTCACGTGTGTCGGTATATTCGCGCCAAAGCCGGACCAGGACGCGGGGACCGGACCAGGCCGCGGTCAGGATAATGAGCGTGCCGATCAGCAACCGGATCGAGGTATCATTCGCGAAACGCATAAGACTGGCGATGCCGACGGCTGTCGCCACGATCCCCGCCGCCTGCACAAGCGCGATGAGATCGGGCATCGAAACCCGGTGCCAGACCTGCGAATGCGCCTGAACGAGGAAAAGGGCCGGCGCCGCTACCAGGATCGAAAAACTGACGATTTCGATGATGTCGTCCGGGTTACGGAAGCGCAGCAGGACGTATACGAGAAGTAACTGGGCGATAGCCGCCAGACCGAGGTCGACCGCGAGGATTCCGCCCTTGCGGCCCCTGATATAGGGCAACATACTTCGAATGCTGCGTTTCATCGCTTAACCCCGTTCCTCCCCTGCGGCGAAATTGATCCCGATCTGGCCGAATATGTCGGAGCGGGATGTTCAAGGTGCGACCTCGTATGGCCTTCCTTGCTTGATTCCAAGTGCTTGTGCAACGCGAAGATTTCGATATGAGCCTCGTCGCAATGGACGTCTTGAAGCGGCACATCAATGTCGCTTTGTGCAAAATCGAGCAAGTGCGGGGGTGGATATGATTCACAAGCGTAAAACCTCAGCGTTGCTGTGGCCGCGATATTCATGGGCGGTTGATTCGATCAATTCGAACGCCAGGCTCACGGCCTGGCACACCGCAAATCTGAAAGGGCGGCCGCATTTCCCGGCGCGTTTCGAGATGCATCGGTACATACGCGAGCAGCTCAGCGAGCCGCTGGACTATCTCGAATTCGGTGTCTGGAAGGGCAACTCGCTTCGTCTCTGGACCGAGATCGCACCAGACCCGCAGAGTCGCTTCTTCGGCTTCGATACCTTTACTGGCCTCCCTGAAAAATGGGAGATGGGCGCCAACTCCCTTGAAGCCGGCACGTTCAAAGTGGACGAACTGCCGATTTTCGACGATCCCCGGGTGACGCTCGTGAAGGGCATGTTCCAGGATACCCTGCGACCGTTCGTCCGCGACTTCAAACGATCGCAGCGCATGGTCGTCCACTGCGATGCCGATCTCTATTCTTCGACCCTGTTCGCGCTCTCGGTGCTTGCCGAAACGCTTCGGCCCGGCGACATCATCATCTTCGACGAATTTTCGCAGCCCCTGCACGAATTCCGCGCCTTGATCGATTGGGCACAGTCATTCTGCATGAAGTATCGCGGTGTTGCGAGTTCGGGAGACTTTCACTGCCAGGTCGCTATCGAGATAATCGAATGAGCTTCACGGCAGATTTCCTCGCGCAAATGGGCGCGGTCCTGGCCGAGATCGATGTGGCCATGCTTGACCGCGCGGCCGAGGTGTTGGCCAAGGTTCGCGCGGCCGAGGGTCGATTGTTCGTGCTCGGCGTCGGCGGTTCCGCGGCGATCGCGTCGCATGCGGTGATCGATCTGCGCAAGGCCTGCGGCTTCGAAGCTTATGCGCCCACGGAAAGTACCGCGGAGTTGACCGCCCGCACCAACGACGAGGGCTGGGACAGCGTCTTCGCCGGCTGGCTCCGCGGTTCGCGGTTGCGCGCCGGCGACGGGCTGTTGATCTTCTCGGTCGGCGGCGGCGACAAGGAAAAGGGTGTCTCAGTCAACATCGTCGAAGCGATCGATCTCGCGATCGAGGTCGGGGCGTCGGTGGTCGGCGTGGTTGGCAAGGCCACGGGTTATACCGCCCGGCACGCCGATGCGGCCGTCATCGTGCCGCAATTGTTTCCGGCAAGGAGCGGTCCGCTGACGCTGGCAGCCGCTTCTGTTATTGAAAAGCTGCTGATCCTGCATCCGTCGCTGCAACGCTGATCGCGGGGCAGAAGGTTTTTGCGGGTGGCGGCAACGTCGGCCGCCCATATAATGAACTGGAGAGATATCCAATGTCCGTGTCCGCCCAAACCCTGACCGTGAAGATTTTCGCTGACGGTGCCGACAAGGCCGGCATCGTGAAGGCGGCGGAAAATCCGCTGATCCGGGGTTTCACGACCAACCCGACGCTGATGCGCAAGGCGGGTATTTCGGATTATGAGGGCTTTGCGCGGGACATCCTGTCAGTGGTCACTGATCGGCCGATCTCGTTCGAGGTTTTCTCCGACGATTTCGACGAAATGTACGATCAGGCGATCCGTATCGCCAGCTGGGGATCGAACGTTTACGTCAAGATCCCCATCACCAATACGAAGGGCGAAAGCGCGGTGCCGTTGCTCGCCCGGCTCGCGCCCATGCGCGTGCAGGTCAATGTCACCGCGCTCTTCACCGAACGGCAAGTGCAGGATGTTTCCGACGTGCTGGCCGAGGCGGCACCGTGCAATATCTCTGTCTTTGCCGGCCGCATTGCCGATGCGGGGGTCGATCCGCTTCCGATCATGCGCCGTGCAGTCGAAATCATGGCGCCGCATCCTCATCAGGAACTGATCTGGGCCAGTCCGCGCGAAGTCTATAATGTCGTCCAGGCGCATGACATCGGGTGCCACATCATCACGGTGACGAGCGATCTGATCGCGAAGCTTCCCAATCTTGGCAAGGATCTCGATCAGTTCTCGCTGGAGACGGTACAGATGTTCCGCAACGACGCGGTCGCGGCCGGTTTCTCGATCTGAGTGGCTCGCGCAGTGGGTTTCAGCGAGAAGGTCTCCATCGTCTTTCCGATGGCGGCCGGCCGACAAACGGAACGTTTCCGGCCTTTCGATCTGGTTGCCGGCGAAGCGGTGATACATCGCGCGACCCGCACATTCTCGCCATTTCGGGATAGAATTGAACGAATTTACTACGTCTACTCAGCCGCCGAAGAAGCGCAATTTGATGTTGCGGCCAAGATACCTGATCTGGTCGATGGCTTTCCATTTTCAACGGTTATACTGGATCGCGAGACGGCGGGCCCAGCCGAAACCGCGGCGCGGGGCATAGCGCTGGCCGGGATCGAAGGCCGCGCCATCGTGTGCGACATCGATCATCGGCTTGATGTAACGCCTATCTTCGACGCGATGGATGCCGATCCCGCACAATCGGGTCTCGTCCCGATCTGGCCGCTGACAGGCGAAAGCCTCAAACGGTGGAGCGTTGCATGCGTCGATCGCGACGGGAAGGTGCGCGAGGTCGCGGAGCGACGTCTGCCCGCCGGGTCGGGAGACTTTTTTGCAATCATCGGTTGCTACGCGTTCCGAGACGCGGCGCTCATGGCGAATCGGTGCATCGAGGATGGCCACAGCCGATTTTCGGGATTTCTCAACGCTGAAGCCGCACATGGGCATCCGCTCGCCTCGGTGAAGATTGAGACGGCCGAATTTTTCGGTGATCGCGAGATGATCCGTGAAATCGAAAAGAGTGCGAGAAATTTTTCGGGCACTATCTTCTGCGACATTGACGGAACGATTTTCGAGCATGAGGATATTCCCAGCTACGCGTCCTTGCCGAAACTGCTTCCGGGCAGTCGCGAAAAGCTCGCCCGCTGGGTGTCAGAGGGCTATTATGTTGTGCTCTGCACGGCGCGGTCGGATCGGGATGAGGAGCAGCTGAGCGCAGCGCTACACGCTCTGGGAATCGCTTTTCACCGGCTGATCTGCGGATTGCCGAGCGGCCCGCGCGTGCTGATCAACGATCGCAAGCCATCCGCGATGTTTACCACCCAGGCGCGCTCGTTCGAGATCGAGCGCAATCAGGGCATTCACGCTGTCGAATTGCCGTCCGCGCGGCACCCGACCGTGCTGAAGCGGTTCGAAGGCGGCTCGTTTGCGGAGACATTGTTGCTGGAAAGCGATGGTCGGCATTTCGTGCGCAAGCGGGCGAGCAAGCACATCAACCTCGCTGTCGGCTATCCCCGATTGCGCGCACAGTATCGAACGGTCGAGCGTTTCGAGCAGCTCTGCCCCGGTCTCGTTCCCAAGCCGATCAGCGAGGAGGACAATAGTCACGAATATTTCTACGATATGGAATATCTCGATGGCTATCAGCAGCTGAATCACCTGGCTGCAGCGCAGATCCCGCCAGCGCTGGGCGCATTGTTCGATCGCTTCAACCAGTTCGTCTACAGCCAGCAGAACCGCTATCCGGGCATTGGCGACGAGTGGTTTGAAAACCACATCGAGCAGAAAATCTATGCCAAGATGGATGCGATGGCGGAGAATGAGCGGCTGCGCCCGCTCGTACTGGGTCGAGGTGTCGAGATCGACGGAGTCTTTCATCCCAGCCTGGAAAGCCTGTTGTCGGATGTCATGGCGCCGGAAACGCGGCGTTTCTTCACGCCCGACTTCCTGTCCATCGTGCATGGTGATCTGACCTTTCAGAACATCATGGTTTCTGACGATGGCTCGGTGAAAGCGATCGATATGGAATCGAGCGGCATGCTCGACGCGGCCGAGCTCGATCTTGGCAAGATCTTGCAATCGGTGCTCAGTCAATATGACGACTGGCATCTCGCGGGTGTGCCGCTCACCAGTACGACGCCCACCGGATCGGTGCAGCTGGAGTTCAGGACCCAAAATCCTGACCCGGCATTGTTGCGTTCAATCCAGGACCGCTGGGCCGACCTGCTGAAATGCTCGCGCGACCTTGTCGATCTGAAGGGCAATTTCTATCTCGCGCTCCACCTCGTTCGCATGGTCCCCTTCCGCCTGAAGGAGAGCGAGGACCAGGCACTCTACGCGCTTGCCACAGCACTCCAGCGCATGAAGCGCTCGATCGACACGGCGAGCGGTCTGTGAGCCGGGAGGACATGGGATGACGACGCTGATCTTCCCGATGGCGGGGCAGGGTGCCCGTTTCGGCTACACGTTCAAACCGTTCCTCGGCATTGATGATCGTACTTTCATCGAAACTGCGTTCGATCCATTCCGCGCGCATCTGGACGAGATCGAGAAGGTGCTCTTCGTCTTTCTGGAGGAGCAGGAGCGGGCCAATGACGTGACCGCCCGTCTGGCCAGGATGTTCTTCGACGTTCCGCACGAGGTGCGCATCCTTGAGAGGCCGACCGAAGGGCCGGCGGAGACGCTGGTCAAAGGACTGGCTGGCGGGCCCGATGTCGGTGCGATCATGGTTTGCGACTGCGACCACGCTCTTGATGTGGCGCCGCTGTTCGCAGCCGCGCGGGATCCGTCGATCGATTGCGCCCTGCCGACCTGGGACATTGCCGGCGAACCATTGAAATCCTGGGGTGTTGTCGGAATCGAAGCCGGGGGGCGCGTGGTCGCGATTGCAGAAAAGGCCGCGCCCGCGATCGGTACGGAGCATCGCGGGGTGATCGGCTGCTACTATTTTGCCGATGTCGGACTCGCCTTAGGCCGGCTCCGCCATAGCGCCCATGTCTATATGTCCGATTTGGTACGCGACTATATCGACGCGGGCGACCGGGTGGTATCGGCACCGATAGTCCATGCCCGGTTCTTTGGTGACCCGGAACGACTGCAGCAGGCGACAGGTGACAAGGGCTGAGCCCGCGTCTCCCTCCCGTCTATTCGATTGTGACCATGCGCGCGGGAGCCCGATTTCCGGAAGGGTGGTTGCGCCGCTGGAGTGCAGCAGAGGGTGGCACCAGCATCGCGCAGGCGACCGCGAATACCACTGAAATCGCCGCGGTGCGCAACGGATAGTCCAGCGCGCTGTGCAGCAGGATGATCGCGATCACGATGGTCGCCGCGCGCGGGATCGATCCGGGTAGCTTTGGGCGCTGTCGCCAGGTGGCATCGATCGCGCGCCCATACCATATCAGGAAGAACAGCAGGATCAGGGCGCCCGGAATCCCAGCCGTCAGCAACGTTTCCAGATAATCGTCATGGGCATGGTTTACGAAATTCGGTTGCAGATTGTCGTCCGCAGCCTGATCCCGGTAAACCGAATCGAATGTGCCCTGCCCGCTGCCGAAGGGGAGATGTTTGATCGCGGCGATGAAAGTGGGCTCGGCCGCGTAGAAACGCACATCCTCGTTCAGATTATTCGTCTTCGCGGCTATCCGCTCGCCCTGCGGCCCGAGCAATACCGCTGCCAACGCAAGGCCGGATAGCAATACGGCACCCCAGACAATCGGGTTGGAGATCATACCCGTCTTGAGGCGACGATGCAGGGCCAGCGTGAACAATGTGGTCGGGAAGAGAATTGCGAGGCCAGCGCGGGAGCCCGTAGCCACGATTCCGACAACCAGGAAGAAGATGGTGGCATAGGTCGCGATCCTGATCCCGGGTTTGGGCGGGCTAATCGAGGTCGATGGTTTGCCACTGGTCCTTATGCCTTCCACAAGCGGAATCGTGGCAAGAAGAAGTGTCGTGAGGTGATTGCGGTTCGCGAAAAAACCGACCGCGCTTCCGCGATTGGTAATCTCATACAGATAGAGCGGAGATTTGGCGCCGGTCGAGACCTGAATGATGCTCAGGGCAACCGAAACGATCGCCGCTGCGGCGATGGCGACTGCAACCCAGCGGCGATTCTGCTCGTCGAGGTTCAGCACTGCGAGGAAAGCGGCTGCGGCGGGCAGCAAGGCCAGCATCGACGCCAGGGTGGCTTCGGGCGCGAGTGAGATGCCCAGCCAGGGCGCTTGCACCTTTATCTCCGCGAGATCGGCGGCATATTCTGCGCGACCGGGCAATAAAGTCCATACTGAAGGCGGCAACGGCACCAACTGGAGCAGGCACAGGGCGAAGATGCTGGCGCAAATCAGCAATGGCATGCGCGCGCGAGAATCCGTGCCGTGTCGCAACAGACGGTGCAGACTGAAGCCGCCGATCAGAATGGCGCCGAGTTGGAGCAGCGCGTTCGCAACGATACCCGCCGCACTCGCCCCGCCGAGGACGATGCAGGCAGCGACATAGATCGCGGCGAGGATCGTATAGCTTCGGCTGTTCATTCGGCGCTCCCGACATCGCCTACCCGCCGGATGGCGACGAAATTGTAGCGCGCAGCGCCTGATGAGCTGCCATCCATTGCCTCGGTCCACAGCCCCAGCTGCTGGCCCGGGCAATCGGGGCCAATCTGGAAGCTGGCCTTCAGATCGGCAGAACCCGATGTAGCAGGTGGATTGTCGACGCGCGCGACCATCCGATTGTCAGCAAGGCAGGTGATGCGCCAGCTCAGGCTATTGTCCAGGGGCACGTCATCTGCCCGCACGCGCGTGGTCAGTTCGTAGCGACCGGGAGGGAGCGTCAGCACCTCGCCCGCGAGCGATGCCAATTCGCTGCCAAAACGTCGCACGAGCAGGGTCGTGCCGCCGACAGAATCGATGTCGAAGCTGGCCACGCCGGTAGCAGTACTCGACAGCATCCAATTGAACGGCTGCGGAGCCTGCTGACGTCGGAATGACCCATCGAAAACAAGGTTATTGCTGTCATCATCGGGCTTGGCCATCTCGTCGAAAATCGACTTGGCTATCATGACGTCGCCATTGTGGATCATGTCGTTCAGGATGATGGAAAGCGACCCGGTAGATATCTGGCTCGCCGGGTTGCGAATCACAGCCCGCAATATTGCGTAAAGCGGCCTATGGTCGCCAGGAGCGCGAACAGCGGCGCTCAGGAATTCCCACTGCCATAGAGGATTGTCCGCAAGCGCCTTCGCAAGGGGCTGACGCGCTTCGGGTATCTCCAGGAGGGAAGCCAGGGCAGCCGCATATTGGAACCGGAGTTCCGGCCTCAATCGCGTCATCGCATCGACCTGGTCAATGGCCGCTGCGTAATCCCCCCTCTCGAGTTGATGCTGAAGCAACCACTGGCGCACCGAAAAGCTGCGCGGGTCACGTCTCGCGGCGATATTCATGACAGCAATCGCTACCGCCGACTGGCCCGCCCGCTCGTGTTGAAGTGCGACGATCAGGAACGGTCGCGAAAATAACGGGCTCTCGCGCAGGGCTCGCACCGCGAAAATAGCGGCCTTTGCGTGATCGTTCGGGTCTGCACTGTTGGCCAGCTCCGTGGCGTAGGAATCCAGTGCTTCGCCACTCGATGGGTTCAAGCGCAGCGCAAGTTCCGGATGCTTCGGAATTGCGAGCGCGATCGCTGCGTTGCGGACCACCAGTAACGCAAGCACGACACCGGCGATCACCAGGAACAGCGCGTTCCAGTGGCGGGAGAGAAATAGTTGCGCTCGTTGCGCAGTGCTCATTCCTTGCTCCGGCCGATCAGGATCTGCCGTTTGCTGCGTGTTCCGTCACCGCCATAGCCGTATCCATAGCCGTAGCCATACCCATAGCCATACCCATAGCCGCTCGCGCTGGCATTGAACTTGGTGAGGATGCCGCCGACGATCTGGGCGTCGGATGCCAGCAGTCGCTGGATCGCATTACGGGCAAGTAGGCGACGCGTGCCTGATTCGACCAGGAAGACCGTGGCCTCGGTGAGCGACGAAAGCAGGGGGGAGTCCGCTAGGCCGAGCACCGGCGGCCCGTCGATCACGACCATGTCGAAGCTCTCGAGCAATGCGGCCAGCAAGACAGGCAGAAGACGGCCGGCGAGCAATTCCGCAGGGTTCGGGGGGATCGGCCCCGATGGCAGCAGCATCAGATTCTCGACGTTGGTGGGATAGATCGCGCTGGCGATATCATCCGATCCGGTGAGCAGGTTGGACAGCCCGGGCGTTTCTGCCGTGGCTGCCATCAGCGACGGTTTGCGTAGATCGCCGTCGATCAGGATGGTGCGGCGACCGAGGCGGGCGAACGACTGTGCAACCGCAAAAGCCGAGGTCGATTTGCCTTCCGAGGGTCGCGACGACGTGAACAGGATCGAGCGTGGAGCACCACGCGTCGTGCCGAATTCGAGCGCGGTTCTGACCGAGAAATAGGCCTCCGAGACCATGCTCTGGCTTTCGCACGCCAGATCAACCACCGCATCGCCGCCCGTAACCTTCGGGATCACCCCGAGCAACGGCATCTTCAGCTTGTTCGAAATGTCATCCGGCATCTTGATCGAGTCGTCGAGGAATTCGGAGACGAATGCCGCGACCAGGCCGAGGATGATGCCCAGCGCCGCGCCCATGGCCAAATTGAACAATAGATTCGGCTTGATTGGAGTCGTCGGTACCTGTGCCCGATCTACGATGGCAATATTGCTCGCGCCGATTCCCTCGCCGACTCCAATTTCCTTATAATGCTGCAATAGACCATCATAGAGCTGACGGTTGGTGTCGACCTCGCGCTTGAGGATATTATATTTAATACCCCGGTCCGAAAGGTCGAGGACATTATTCTTCAACCCATTCACCTTTGCCTGAAGCGCGGCCTCTTTCGACACGGCAGCGTTGTAATCTGCCTGCATAGACCCGCGTACCCGGCCCTTCTCGCGCGCGATATCCTGGTCCAGGGCCGCTATCCGCCTGTGCAACTGCACCATCTCCGGGAAGTCCGGCTGATAGATCGCCAGCTTTTCCTGATACTGGGCGGCGAGTTCAGCGCGGGTGTTGCTGAGCGTATTGATGGCGGCGTTGTTGACCGTCTCGCTCGTGTCGCGGCCCTGTGCCTGCCGATAACGACCCTCGATCGCAATCCGCTCCTGCTGCGCCTGGGCGAGCGCGTTGTTGAGATCGACCAGTGAGGCAGCGCTGAGCGAGGGGTTCCCACCTTCTGAAGAGACGGTACCGACGTTCAGGATGCCGGCGCTCCGGGCATATTCCGTGACCGCCCGCTCGGATTGTTCAAGCTTGGCCTTCATGCCGGCGAGACGGTGTTCCAGCAGATCGCGCGTCACAGATGTGGCATCGATCTTCCGATTTATGTTACTGGCGATGAACTCGCTCGCGAACGCATTCACAACACGCGCCGCGGTGCTGGGATCGCGGTCCTCATAGGTGACATCAACGAGCCGGCTCCCGGCCACTGGCTTGACCGCCAGATTCATCATCAGCTTGGTCGTTGCCTTCCGAAGCGCCGACGCTTGATCCCCATTCGCCGCATTCGCGCCGAGCCTTAGCGAGCGTGCGACCGACTCCGCGACACTACGGCTTTCCAGCAGGCCATATTGCGTCTTGAGATAGTCCTCGCGCGTGATCGACGCTGATGACGATTCGGCATCCTGGGTGTTGATCAGTTTCACTTCTTCGCTGGCGATCTCAAGCTTGGCGGTCGCCCGGTATATCTTGGTAGTCAGCAGCGTGACGCCGATCGAGGCCGCCACCGAGGCCGCGAAAATGCCCAGGATCATCCAACGCCATTTGAGGATGGTCCGCCAGATATCACTAACAGTCCATTCGCCGGTGGAGTCACCATCGAATGGCGTTGACGGAAGCGCGATAGACCCGCCGCCGCTCGCCGGGATAATCTCCCGCGCGCTCCGACTGGTCAGCTCGGCGACCGTCGCGCGGCTGCCGTCTTCCGTTTCATAGTTCATGCCGGCGAAGTTCCTTGGTTTTCTAGAACGGGCGGAAAACCGCTAACAGCGGGATGCCTTGGAGCAAGGTGCGGAAGGCGCTCTTGACCCCGGATCCGTCGACGACGATCACGTCGTCCCCATAGACTTCCGGGTCCGGTTCACGGCCGTTGCGAATATCGACCAGATTGAAGGCAGCCGCCTGGCGCTGGCCCTTGATCTGGCGGAAGATCACGACGCGTTTCAGATTGGCTCCGTCCTTGGGACCCCGGGCTAGGGAAATCGCCTCTATCAGCGTGGTGTGCGCCGCGATGGGGTATACGCCAGGCTGTGTCACGGTTCCATCGACCGTGACGGATCTCTGAACGATGCCCTTCAGCGTCACGAGGACCTGTGGGGATTGAATATAGCGCACGCCAAGCTTCTGCTGGAGAACCAGCGCAAGCTCCGATGCCGTACTTCCCTGAGCATTGACAGCACCGATGAGGGGCATGGTGATGTTGCCCGTACCATCCACAACCTGATCGCCGGAAAGGCTGGGAACCTGGTAAACCGTAACCGTCAATATGTCGCCCGGGCCGATCTTGTGATCGAGCTGGGCCTTCTCCGGCGCATCCGGTGCGCCGAAATCGCCGACCCGATAGGGAATGCTGCCGGTCTCGCGGCTGCCGCAAGCCGTAAGACCTAACGCGAGGACCCCGAGCAGGAACGCAAAAAACGGCGCGGCGGCGCGGCGGCGCTGGGAATTAATCATGATACGGCATCCCAATAGCTTTGACTGTTGCGCCAAATATCTATCAAAACAGCGCTATCGCTTAGGACAGGATGCGTCAACGGATTCACCGAGCTTGCTGGTCAAGCGCGGCGCGGCGCGCTTCCGCGCGAATGGCATTCACAATCCGCCGGCGCGGCTGGAGCGATCAACGGTCTGCTGGCCAATCCTTCATCGTCAGTGTCGCTGCCGTGGCGCTTTCCTGGTGGCGATCTTCAGAGCCGCCGAATGCTTGATCCGCTTCGCGGGAGATCAGTCCGGGCGAGTCCATCGATATGAGATCAAGCCCTCGCGAATCGAAGGTCGGCTGGAGCGCTGACCGACCGAGTATCCGCCCGATCGGCGCCCATATCTGAGCTGTCGCTCGGTGAAACGAAGAAGATGTACGAAACGAAAAAGGGCCGCGCTTTCACGCGGCCCTCTGTAACTTGCCGAAGCTGTTACCTTACGGGCTGGCAGGCTTCGAGTTGTTCTTGTCGACTGCCACATAGATGCCAGCGCCGATGGCGAGAAGAGCGCCGACCAGCACGACAGTGCCGGTGCTGCCGCTGCCGCCCGAACCGGAGCCGCCAGCGCCATCATCCTGTGCGAAGGACTTGGGGGCCGATGCGCAGGTCGAAGCCGTAACCGAGAGCACCGAAGTCGGCGCAATTGCGTAGTTGCAGCCCGGGAAGGCGACCTTGGCGTTTGCCTTGCCGCGCGTCACGATGCGGTCGCCAACGAAAAGCGACTGACCGGCGGTTGCCGGGATCAGCTTGCCGCTGCGAGAAACATAGGTGCCCTCGGTGGCAGCGGTCAGCTTGCCGACAGACTGTTCAGCACCGGCAAACAGCGGTGAAGAAAGGCTCGCCATGACGATGGCGGCGGTTACCCGCGAAAATTTCATTATCAGTCTCCTCCTGAACCGCTTTGGAAGTAGGCTCACCACGGCCGATTAACCCGCAGCCCCGATTTTGTCCACCCTCAAAACGTTCGCTTCTGCACAAACTACCAAGGACTGATGCGGTAACACCACACCGAGCAAAAGGTTGCATGTCATGAACACGAACGTCGCAATGGCCGAGTCGTTACAAAGAATAGGTTAAGCCAGAAAGGAAGGATAAGGCGGTTACGCGGCGATGGCGGCAACGCGTGGCACGCGCCGGCTGGAAATGTCCGGATTCGGGGCACGCTTGCTAGCGAGCGAAGCCGGACTCCGGCACATATAAGCCGGTCCCTGGCAATATAAGCCGGATATGATCGGCAGGCAGACGAATCGGGAAGGATCGATTAGAGCGTGTCCGCATTCTCGCCCCGATGATGATGCGATCGCCAGGACGGCGTGACATCGTGTCGCCATCGATTCTTCGATGCAGCTGCGAGGATTATCCTCGCAGTCGCGGGAGGTGACTGGATTTGGCCGAGCTTTTGGCACAAAGACGGGCCGACGCAACACTGATCGAGCGGGCAGAGGCCCGCCGGCCGGTGCTGGGGACGACAACGATAATCGGGGCGATGCGTTAGAACGCAATCTCATGTTGATGCAGCGCAACCTTTCAGGCCTTGTCGGCAATATGCGTTGGATAGCATCGCTACGCGTGCAATTGCTCATCGAGATACTGCTGGGCGTCCTGCTTCCGCTTGCGGTCCGCTACGGTATCCAGACCAATTACGATCAGCACCCGTCCGCGCCCGCAAGCCTGGTGCTGACCTCGCTCAGCGTGGTCAGCGCCATGCTGATGTCTCGGCGGATCGGCGGCTTTCCGGGCGCGCGCACGTTCATCTATGTATTGCCGACCTTCTCGATTTCCTTCGGACTTGCGATCCTGGCAGCGGTGGTTCTGCGCCTCGACTATAATCGCACGGTGCTGATCGCGAGCTTTACGCTGAGCGTCGCGGGTGCCTATGCGCTGGCCTATCTCAGTGCGCGCGGTGCCGTGCGGCGCTTCCATGTGGTTCCGGGCGGCAGGACGGCGTCGCTCTACGATGCCGACGGTGCGGAATGGCTTGTACTGCGCGAGCCAGTGGTTCCGACCGGACCAGGAGTCATGATCGTCGCTGATCTGCACCACGATCTCGAATCGGAGTGGGAGCGGATGCTGGCGCGGGCTGCGATCGGCGGCATTCCGGTCTATCATGTGAAACAGGTTCGCGAATTGCTGACTGGCCGGGTCCAGATCGAGCATCTCTCGGAAAACAGTTTTGGATCGCTGCTGCCGAACCTCGCTTACCGCAAGGTGAAACGCCTCCTCGATCTCGCTGCCTGTGCTTTGGTTCTACCGTTCCTCGCGATCGCCATGGCGTTGATCGCTATCTGCATCCGGCTCGATTCTCCCGGCCCGGTGTTTTTCCGCCAGCAACGCATGGGATATCGCGGCCGGCCGTTCACGATGGTCAAGTTTCGCTCGATGACCGTGCGGTCGGAGCCCCCGGAGGCGGGCGCACGGCTCTACGCGATCACGCAGCCGGATGATGACAGGATCACCCGCGTTGGCCGGTTCCTGCGCCGCACGCGGCTGGACGAGCTGCCGCAGGTCCTGAACATATTGGCGGGAGAGATGAGCTGGATCGGCCCGTGCCCCGAGGCGATGGACCTGTCAATCTGGTATGAAGCGGAAATTCCCTTTTATTCCTATCGTCATATCGTCCGTCCGGGAATCACCGGCTGGGCCCAGGTCAACCAGGGCCATGTCGCTGATCTCGCCGAGATCAACATGAAGCTGCAGTATGATTTTTTCTACGTGAAGAATTTTTCGGCGTGGCTCGATGTTCTCATCACGATGCGTACGATCGTCGTGATACTCAATGGCTTCGGATCGAAATAACCCTACATGAGTGCACCTGATTTCGACTCGGCCGCGCCTCCGGGCGATTCGGGGCAGCGAGTGATTTTCGTCAATCGCTTCTATGCGCCGGATCAGTCGGCGACGGCCCAGATACTGACCGATCTGGCAGAATATCTTGCCGGCCGGGGCTGGGGCGTCGAGATCATTACAAGCCGCCTCTTTCATGGCGCCGCATCGGCCAGCCTCGAGCCGCACGAAGTTATCAACGGTGTTCTCGTTCGCCGGGTTTGGACAGTCAGCGGTGTCAGGCTCGGGCTTTTTGGGCGGTTTCTGGCCTATCTCACCTTCTATGTTAGTGCCACCATGGCCATGTTGCGGCACGCGCGGCCCGACACGATCATCGTCGCCAAGACTGATCCGCCGCTGATCGGGGTCCTCGCGCTGGGAATAAGCTGGTTGCGGCGGGCCCGGCTCGTGAATTGGGTGCAGGATCTCTATCCGGAAGTCGCGATCCAGGTCGGTGTGCCTGCGTTGCGAGGGCCGGTGAGCGCGGTTCTGATGTCTCTGCGTGATCTGTCGATGCGGCGTGCGGCGCTCAATGTGGCGATCGGGCAGCGGATGGCCGGCAGGATTGCCGATCGCGGCGTGGCCAAAGAGCGCATCGCGACCATCGCCAACTGGACTGATGACGAGGCGATCCAGCCCTCGACATCCAACAGTCTCTCGTTGCGCAAGGATTGGGGTCTGCCACCCGATGCCTTCGTCCTCGAATATTCCGGCAATCTCGGCCGGGCCCATGAAGCCGAGACGCTGTTGGCTGCGTCTGCCCTGCTCGTCGACAGGCACGATATCTGGTTCCTGTTCGTCGGCGGAGGCCCTGCCCAGGTCGAGCTTGGCCAACGGTCAGCCGCAGCCGGCCGGGAACGATTCGTCTTCCAGCCGCACCAGCCCCGCACCAGACTATCCGAAAGCCTTGCGGTCGGCGATGCGCACTGGCTTTCCCTTCGGCCGGAGTTCGAGGGGCTGATCGTGCCGAGCAAGGTTTTCGGTATCGCGGCAGCGGCGCGTCCGATCATCGCGGTTTGCGATCTGCAGGGCGAGGTTGCCCTGATGATCGCGGCAAGCGATGCAGGCATCGCCGTGGCGCCGGGCGACGCGCCTGGCCTTGCTGCCGCCATTGTCGCGCTGGCTGACGATCGCGCGGCGTGTCGGGCGATGGGGGATCGGGCCAGGACCATGTTGCAGCAGGAATTCCGGCGCTGCTCGGCGCTCGCTGAGTGGGAACAGCGGCTTGAGCAACTCGTTACGGGCCGCTAGCCCGGCTGGAGGTTATAGAGGTTTTGGCGTCAATGTTTTCGCGTTTTACCAGACGATCACGTGCAACGCGGGTAGTTCCCCGGGTCTGGCGCGGCCCGGAGGGGTCTCGTGCCTATGCAATCGGCGACGTACATGGCCGGCTCGACCTTCTAACCCGGATGTTGCAGGAGATTTATCGGGACGATGCCAATAGCGCGCCTGCAAAGACCTATCTGATCCTGCTCGGCGATATCATTGATCGCGGCCCCGATTCTCGCCGGGTGATCGAATTGCTGATGGCTCTTGCGGACGATCGGCGCACGGTCTTTCTCATGGGTAATCATGAGGAGATGATGCTCCGTGTGCTCGGCGGCGAGCCGGATGCGGTCCATCAATGGCTGACCTTTGGCGGCTATGAGTTTGCGCAAAGCTATGGCGTCGAGGTCGGCAAGCTCGCCTCCCTCTCTCCGCGGGAAGCGGCGGACCTGATCCGGGCGAAGATTCCCGCGTCCCACATGGCCTTTGTCGAAGGGTTCGCTGACAGCTTCACCTTTGGCGACTATCTGTTCGTGCATGCGGGCCTGCGGCCCGGGCTCAAGCTCCATGAGCAGGATACCCACGACCTTCGCTGGATCCGCGAGGATTTTATCAATGACGACAGCGATCATGGTTGCATGGTGGTGCACGGGCACACCATCTCCGCCGAACCGGAAGAGCTTGCAAACCGCATCGGGATCGACACCGGCGCCTATCAGAGCGGCATATTGACGGCGGTCCGGATCGAGGGCGACCAGCGCAGGATGATCATGATCGACGAGCGGGACCTGTGAGCCCGGCATGAGCGGATATGGTGCTGCATCCCTGCGTGATGCTCTGGTGCGAAGGGCTTTCTGCCTGTAGCAGCGTGACAATTGGATCAGACCGGCGGCCGGCCAACGCCAAAGCGAACAGAAAAACGGGGACATCACGGACGTGGCAAGAAGTTACAGCAGCCGCAGGCGTATCATGGTTACAGGCGGCGCGGGTTTTGTCGGATCGCATCTGATTGATCGGCTGCTCGAGCGCGGCGACGAGGTGTTGTGCGTCGACAATCTCTTCACGGGTACGAAGCGCAATGTCGAGCATCTGATCACGCACCCGCGCTTCGAGTTCATGCGACACGACGTGTGCTTCCCGCTCTATGTCGAGGTCGACGAGATCTACAATCTCGCGTGCCCGGCCTCCCCGGTGCATTACCAGCATGATCCGGTGCAGACGACCAAGACCTCGGTGCACGGCGCAATCAACATGCTCGGGCTCGCCAAGCGGCTGCGCTGCAAGATCTTCCAGGCCTCCACCAGCAAGGTTTACGGGGACCCGAGCGTTCATCCCCAGACCGAGGCCTATTGGGGCAACGTCAATCCGATCGGCATCCGTTCCTGCTATGACGAGGGCAAGCGCTGCGCCGAGACTTTGTTCTTCGACTATCACCGCCAGCATGGCCTCGAAATCAAGGTCGCGCGGATTTTCAACACCTACGGCCCGCGCATGCATCCATCCGATGGCCGGGTCGTCTCCAATTTCGTGATGCAGGCGCTGAACAACGAGCCGATCACCCTGTATGGCGACGGCCAGCAGACCCGCTCCTTCTGCTATGTCGACGACCTGGTCGCCGGCTTCATGGCCTTCATGGATACGCCGCCCGAGGTTTCCGGCCCGATCAACCTCGGCAACCCGGTTGAGTTCACGATCCGCGAGCTGGCCGAGCTGGTCGTCGAGATGACTGGCTCGAAGTCGGAACTCGTGTTCAGGCCGCTGCCCCAGGACGATCCGATGCAGCGCAAGCCCGACATCACGCTGGCACGCGAGACCCTGGGCTGGGAGCCGACCGTGGCGCTCCGCCAGGGGCTGGTGAAGACGATCGACTATTTCTCGCAGCTTTCGGGCGGCTGAGCGCCTACGGGCACGGCAATGGCAATTCGCCGAAACAGTTTCGTCAACTTGGCCGGTGCCATTGCCGGGCTGGTGCTGTTTGCTGCGCTCACCCCGCTCTATTTCCACGTCATCGGCGCCGAGCGATATGGCATCCTCGGAATCATCTGGGTCTTCCTGACCTTCTTTGCCGCGTTCGATTTCGGCATGGGCGCCGCGCTGACCTATCGGATCGCGAACGAGGCACGGTCGGATATCGCCCTGCAAGCCGATTATTTCTGGACCGCGCTGGCGATCAGCCTGCCGGTCGGCCTTGTCGCCGGCGCGGTGCTGTTCGGGCTGGTCGGCGGGGGCTTTGGTAACTTCTTCAAGCTGACGCCGGCGGTCAGCGCCGAGCTGCTCCATTCGGCGCTGCCGCTGTTCGCGATCGGTGTCTCGACGATCCTGCTGACGACAATCAACGGGTTCCTGATCGGCCGCGAATTTTTCATGGCGAACGCAGTGCTGGGGGCGGTCGGTCCGGCCCTGTCGATCCTGCTGCCGGTCCTGGCGGCGCTGCTGATATCGCCGTCGCTGCACATCCTGATTCTGGCGACGTTGGCGGGGAGGGCGATCATGGTGCTGGCCGGAATCCTCATATCGCAGTTTATGGCGCTGCAGGGTACCAGGCCGGGCATATCGGTGCGGTCGGCGCGCGCTCTGGCCGATTACGGTGTGTGGATGTCGATCGGCGGTATGATCGAATTGGCGGTTTCGTCGGCCGATCGCTTCATTCTCGGGCTGGTCGCCGGACCTGCGGCGGTCGGCTATTATACCGTGCCGGCCAGCGTGCTTGCCCGGGTGATGATCTTCCCCACCAGTCTCGGTACCGTTGCGCTCCCGCAAATGGCGAGCCGGTCGGCTGAGGAGGAGACGATCCTCGCCCGCAAGGTCATCGCCATGGTCGGGATGCTGACGCCGTGTTTCGTCGCCGGCGAATTCCTCGCCGAACCCTTTCTGCGTCTGTGGATGGGTTCAACCTTCGCCAGGATCGCGACGCTGCCGATGCAATTGTTGCTGCCCGCCTTCTGGATGGAGGCAATCGCCGCGATCCTCTATTTCCGCTTGCTCGCCCAAGGTAGGCCGAAGACGAGCGCAGCCGTGGCCGCAGTGATCATCTTGCCTTACTGCCTGCTCATGTATGTGCTCGCCAGCGGTTGGGGCGTTGCCGGTGCCTGCGTCGCTTATATCGGCCGGGATCTGATGTTCCTCGGCGGGAGAATAGCGGTGACCCGGTCATGGCGATTGATGGCGGCGGCGGTCGGCCCCGAAGCGCTGTCGCTCGTCGTCGCGCTCGTCATCTGCCTGTTCGCTTGGCCGACGCAGCCTCCCATGTTCGTCGGCATCATCGTCACAGCGGCATCGATCGCACTCGCTTGGTGGCGGCGGCCGGCCGAGTTCGACACGATGATCAGCGATCTGCGGCGCGGGCTGATTACGCGCCTCGCCAAGCCAGTGGTTCTTGATGCTGAAAGCGGTCTCGATGGTTGAGTCCCCCCATACCGACCCGATGTCCGTGCTGCTGGTCGGCTATGCCCATGGCGAAGGCGGCATCACGACGCACACACATTGGCTCGCGCATGGCCTCGCCGAGCGCGGCCATGTCGTGCGCGTCCTGTCGCCGCAGCCGCCGGCGGGCCAGCCTGAATGCCCCTGGCCCGATCGCGGCTATGCGGTCGATCATTATGAGGGCGCCGGGGACGCGCTGCGCGGCTTCGCGGCGCTCGGCAAGCAGCGGTTCGATGTCGCGGTCGTCGCCGGCACCGGGTGGAAGGCAATGGGCGGCGTCCTCGCCAACCGCCGGATCAGGCGGCGCGTCTTTTTCGAGGTGATGAGCGGCGACGCGCTGGGCTTTGTCGATCCGCGCCGCCTGGTCCATGCCGGCTTTGACGGCATCGTCACCATGGGCAGCGCGATCGAAGACGCCTTTTGCCGCGATTTCCGGTGGCGCGGCCGGCGTACGATCATTCCAGCACTGCCAAAGCCGCTCGAACTGGTCGCATCCATCCCCGATCGCGGCATGATCGCACCCGAAGGCAAACCGCGCGCCGCCTATTTCGGCCGGCTTGCACTGCACAAGGGCGTCGGCTTCCTGGTCGAGCAATGGGGCGTGCTGTCCCAGCATCTCCAGTCGCTCGACATTTATGGCACCGGAGACGAGCAGGAAGCGATCGCGGCCCGCATCGCCGAGCTTGGCCTGGGCGATTCCATCCGCCTGCACGGGCGCTATCCCGACGAACAGGGCTATGTCGATCTGTTGAAGCAGTTCGACATGATGCTGTTGCCGACGACCGGCCTCGAAGGCGCGCCGCTGGTGCTGCTCGAGGGGATGGCGTGCGGCCTGCCGTTCGTTGTGAACGGCATGGGCGGCGTCTCGCATTATGCCAATCAGGACAGCCGGATCACCAGCGGCGATATCGCCGAATTCATTCCGGCGGTCGCTGACCTCGCCGCGGAGATCGCGGCGGGCCGTATCGACGGGTCACGATTGCAGCGCCACTATCACGACAATTTCTCCTATGAAGTGCTGGTCGGGCAGTGGGAGAGCTATCTGCGCACGCTGGCTCGCGGCGGCTAAAGCGGGTGGTCGGGTCTTGTGGGCCACTGCCATTATTTGCTCGCAATCCGCGCCTGCCTGATCGAAGGATCGCAGCGCACGGTGCCCTTCCATCCAGGGATGCCGGGCGAACCGGGCATGACCAAGGGGTGATCAGGCATTGAAACAGGCGGCGGTGCTTGGGGCAGCGGGATTTGTCGGCCGTCATGCGGCAAGGGCGCTCGCCCGTGCGGGCTATGAAGTCGTCGGCATCGGCCATGGCACATGGCTGCGCGACGAGTGGCGCGAATGGGGCCTGCGCGAATGGCACATGGCCGATATCTCCATCGAGGCGCTGCTGACCTATGCCGGCGAGCCCGAGATCCTGATCCAGTGCGCGGGGAGCGGCTCGGTCGCCTTCTCGATGACTCACCCAGCCCAGGACTTCCGCCGCAGCGTCGATTCGACGCTGGCGGCGCTGGATTTCGTCCGCCTGCACGCACCGGATTGCCGGATCGTCCTCCCGTCCAGCGCGGCGGTCTATGGCACGGCCGAGCGTATGCCGATCACGATCGCCGATCCGCTTCGCCCTGAATCGCCCTATGGCGCGCACAAGAAGATCGCCGAGGATCTGTGCCGGTCCTATGCTAGGACCTTCGGCATGCGAGCGGCTATCGTGCGGCTGTTCTCGGTCTATGGCGTGGGTCTGCGCAAACAGCTTCTCTGGGATGCGTGCTCCAAATTGATTCAAGATGAGGCTCATTTCGCGGGAACCGGCGAAGAGCTGCGCGACTGGCTCGACGTCCAGGATGCGGCTGCCTTGCTGGTAAAGGCGGCGGAACATGCGAGCGCCGAATGCCCGGTCGTCAATGGCGGCTTCGGCAAGGCAGCCAGCGTCCGTGCTATCGTCGCCGGGCTGCGGCGCGAGCTGGGCACGGCGGCTGAACCCATCTTCTCCGGCGCGCGGCGCGACGGGGACCCGATCGGCTATGAGGCGGATATCGCGGAGGCGCTCGCCTGGGGTTGGCGCCCGGAACATGCGCTCGCGGACGGGCTCGCTACCTACGCCGCGTGGTTTCTCGATGAAGGCGCGGCAAGGGGGCCACGCGCATGACCGGCGCTCCCGTCGGGCTCATCAGCAGCGTCAGTGCCAGGATGATTCCTGTCTGACGGAGTTGCTGGTGTCGAAACCTGTGCCCTCCACGGCATCGTGCGTCACGCAAGCCTGGTCGGCCGCCTCCGGCTCGATCAACTGACCGCCGATCACGACATCTAGGGCAGCATTGCGGCCGTGCGTGTGGCAGTGCCAGTCAGCATCTCGCCAGGCGTCGGCTGTTCCCTAGCAAGCCCCGCAGGCGACCATTGCGATTGCGGACATGAGCCGCAGCCGGTCTCTCATGAGGCGGCAGAGAGGTGCTCGGTCAGCCGGGCCATCATCTCGAGCATCGCGGCCTGCTCGGCTTCATCGAGCACGGCCAGGTTCGCCTGCTGCTGCCGATAAAGACCGAGGCCCACCTGCTCGAAACGGCGCGCGCCCTCGTCGGTCAGATGCACGATGTGCGCACGGCGATCGCTGGGGTGGCGGTGGCGCTCGATCCAGCCCTCCCGTTCGAGCGCATCCAGAAACAGCACCAGCGAAGATTTCTCTATTCCGGTCCCTTCGGCCAACCGTGTCTGCGTCAGCGTGCTCTCGCCGTGCAACTCGCGTTGTGCGCGCAGCGTGGCGAGCACCAGCACATGGCCCATATGCAGGCCAGTGCCTTCCAGCGTTCCGGCGAGGCTGTCGTGGAAAAGCCGGCTCAGCCGGGCCAGCGCGTAGCCGAAGCTCCGCGCATGGAAAGCGTGGATCTCGTCGCGTTCGCGGCCAGGCGGTTTCACTTTGGAACTCATCACCCGACGCCTAGCCGACAGCGCGACCGGTCGCAATATGACTATATTATTCAATTGCAGATCATCTATAAATCTATTATAGCGAGAGCGAATGCGGAGACGTGCTATGATGCGCCGGTTGCTTCCAGTGATTTCATTATGGCTGCTGGCGCCGCTGGTGGCGGAGTATCTGCTCGGCTCGCTGCCGATGTCGCTGATCGTGATCCTGCCGCTTATGGCGGCGATGTACGGATCGGCTGCGCTGCTGATCCGCGAAGCAGCGCGGCGCTGTGGCGGGGGATGGGTGACGATCGGGCTGCTCGGTATCGCTTATGGCTTTATCGAGGAGGGGTTCATCACTCAGTCGCTGTTCAATCCCAATTATCTCCACCTCAGGCTGCTCGACTTCGGTTATGTCCCGGCGCTTGGCACCGGTCTGCCATGGCTTGTGTTCGTCGTGACGATCCATACGGCCTGGAGCATCGCCGTGCCGATCGGTTTCGCCGAAGCGCTGTTCCCGGCAAGGCGTGACGAACACTGGCTCGGGCCGGTGGGGATTGGCATTTTTGCCTTGCTGTTCCTGGCTGGTGCGGCCGCCGTGGCCAACTTCACCTATAAATCACTGCCGTTCATGGCCTCGCCCGGGCAATTCATCGGCACGGGTGTGATCGTGGTGACGCTGATCGCCGCCGCGTTCGCATGGCCCCGCTTCCGCACGGCTCCCACTGATCGCGCCGCGCCGCATCCGGCGGCGCTGTTTGCGCTTGCCTTCTCGGCGGGATCGGGCGTGATGCTCGTCGAACATTTCGGGCGCGCTCTGCTCGGCTTGCCATGGCAGGCCGGGCTCGCGATCCTTGTGGCGATCGAGGCCGCGTTCGTCGCGCTGATGATCGTCTTCACGCGCGGCCGGCAATGGCGCGACGGCCAGCGTTTCGCGCTGATGGCGGGCGGGCTGAGCGTTTATGGCGTGTTCGGCTTCCTGACCGATCAGGAACTCCATGGCAGGGCAGATCTCGTGCCGCATACGCTGATGGCGCTCTTGATCCTCGTGCTGGCTATCGTCGCTGCGAGAAGAACGATGGGCAAATCGACCCTTGCCCGGGCGGAGCACCTCTCCGGAAGCCACGGCTTGCAAGTTCCTGCGGGGTGATCCGGCACCGCGGGCGATTATGAGAGCGTCTGGCATGGGCGCCTGCGATGACATTCGCCTGCGGATTTTGATCCCGGCAATCGATTTCCATCACCGGGATTACTCGAGAGCGGGCTTGAACGTCATGCCGGAGTGTCCGCTCTCCAACCAGCCAAGCGTCACTCGATTCAACATATAGTCCGATTATCGCATGGTGCCGCTGGACGGGTGCGCTGGTGTGCCACCCTCCAATTCGCCTCGTCAGGCTGAAAGGATCGAGGATGCGGTTCGCTGTTCCGTTAGGGGTTTTCCCTGTTATGGCGACAGGCTTTCCCTGTTATCTCCAACATGTTCCCTGTTCCGCAATAACAGGGAAAGTGACGCGTAACCTATTACAAATTCTACAGAAATTACGCCGCAAAACCGCCGATAACAGGGAAGAAAAAAACGTCTTCCCTGTTCTTTCCCTGTTATTCGCCAGGAACAGGGAAGGGCGCGGCCGAATCCGCCCCGGTCGGGCGCCGGTCGCTGACGATCTTCAGGCGGATCTGGTAGAAATACACCATCTTCAGAAACGCATGGTGGAAGCCGGCGCCGCCATCGAGAAAGCCGAGCTTCACAACATAGGTCCCGAGGAAATAGGCCGGTGCGAACCACCAGCGCGCGAGATTGCGATATTTGGTGCGCTGGCGCGGGGTGAGCGCCGACCAGGCCGCGTCGCCGCGCTCCTGCAGGTCGGCATAGCGCTTCGCCTCCCAGCTCGCATAGGCGTCGTGCCGCGCCACATAATGCTCGATTCCGCGATAATCGAGGTGGGTGATCGGCGCGCTGATCTCGCCGACGGCGCCCTCGAGCACGGGATGTTCATGGACCTCCATGTCGAGATTGCTCCAGCGCCTGTCGTCGATACGCTCGTAAAAGCCGGCCCCGACCCGGAACATGGCGAGCTTGCGCTGCGGCACGCCGTGGCGGAGGACCCGGCCCATGAAGTGGTTCTCGTAATTGAGCCAGAACCCGTCGACCGCGCTCGCGCCCTTGTCAGCCAGCGCCTTCGCCAGCTCGGCGACGAAGGCGTCGGTCACCCGCTCGTCCGCGTCGAGGAACAATACCCAGGGCGTCGCCGGCGGGTCGTTCATCAATACCCAATTGCGCTTCTTCGGAAACGTGCCCGACCAGTCGAA
>Ga0105245_10000257_pt1 | contig 50535 bp, 47 predicted proteins | sample KBSM54metaG_FD_81523 | JGI IMG/M metagenome (GOLD analysis project Ga0105245, IMG submission 81523) | Miscanthus rhizosphere microbial communities from Kellogg Biological Station, Michigan, USA - KBS M5-4 metaG | ecosystem: Host-associated > Plants > Roots > Rhizosphere > Soil | place...
CCACATCGGGCATGCCCGTCTTGCCAATAGAATGATCTATTGGCTGCGCCGGTCGAGCCCGATCTGTCTCGCCCAGTCCTCCGCCATAATTCCGCGTCCTGATGAAATATCCGGGCTAGGCCCAGGAAAGCTGGGCATGACGAAGTGGCGAGCACTGATTGCCGCCGCCTGCTGGTGTACAGCGGCGCATGCGGCCCCCTTCGACCAAGCCTATTGGATTGCCGTCGCTTCCGCCATCGTCAAGGTCGAAGTGGTGCGTCCAGGTGGCTATTCCGTTGGTACGGGTGTCGTCGTTGCGCCAGGCAAAGTGGCAACGGCTTGCCATGTGCTGCGCGGCGGTCAGCAGGTGGCCGTGTTACATGCCGGGATGCGTCGCAACGCTCTCACACGCAGCACACCATCGGCGGATCATGATGTCTGCGTTCTGCAAGTCCCGCAGCTCGAGGCCCGGCCGGCCGACGTGCGCCCGACCGTTAGTCTGGCAATCGGTGAAGAAGTCGGCGCAATTGGATTCAGCGCGGGCGCCGGCGTGCATTATGCGAGGGGAGCGGTGGCGCGCCTGCATCATTTCCAGGACAGTGTCGTTGTCCAGGGCAGTGCGGCTTTCACCTCGGGAGCTAGCGGCGGGGGCCTGTTCGACGCCGACAAGCGCCTGGTCGGCATTCTCATGTTCCGCCTGCGCGGGACAGGACCGCAGTATTTCTCGGTGCCGATCTCATGGTTCGCCGCTGACCTAGCGGACGAGGCCGCCAAGGAAGATGCTGGTGCCGATCTGCCCGATGAACCTTTCTGGAACCGCGCGCCGGATCGGTTGCCTTATTTCATGCGTGCCAACATGCTCATGAGCGAAGAGCGGTGGGATGATCTTGTTGACCTTCTGGGACGCTGGCGAGTGGACGAACCGGCCAGCGCCGAACCTGCGTTCCTGCTGGGCGAAGCGGACAGCCGCCAGGAGCGCAATGCGCAAGCTGTGGTGGAATATGAGGAAGCTGTCGAGCGCGATCCCGACCACGCGCTCGCCTGGAGCGGACTGGTGCGTGCTTGCATGCGTACCGGCGACCTGAATCATGCTCGCTACGCCTATGGCAGGCTGTCCGCACTGAGCGCGGCACTGTCGGGGCGTATCGCGGCGGAATTTCCGGAGGTGCTGCAATGAGCAGAATGCAAATTGGTGTGGTTATGGTACTCATGACTGCCGGGCCGCTGGCCAGCGCCAATGATTTTCCGACCGTCGAACGCGTAGAGTTCGTGCTTGAGTGCATGCGTGATCATAAAGGCGGGGAGTTTGAACTGCTAAACAAGTGTTCATGCGCAATCGATCGCCTGGCAGAAAAGTACAAACACGACGATTTCGTCGAGGCGCAGACCATGGCGAAAGCCGTCACAATCGCAGGCGAGCGCGGATCCACGATGCGCGACAACGAGGATGCGCAAAAGGCGGCCAGGCAGTATCGTGCCGATGTGAAGGACGCCGCGAAAGCGTGTTTCCTTCACTAAAAATGCCCACTCGGACATGGCCGTGTTAGGTACGGCGGCATTGCGCGGCCTCGTCGCGCCGGCTCTGGCGCTATTGCTGATTGCGGGCGTAGCAGGCGCGGCCGACAATGGCGCGAATCCGGACACGGACATCTGGCGCAAGGTGCGAACCGACCTGTTCGGTGCGCGTCCGATTGCGGACGAGGGCGCCAATGGACGCATCAGCCTCCAGCTTCCGGCTCGAGCGGCAGATGCCGCCGTCGTGCCGCTGAGCGTTAGCGTCAGGACACGGCCGGGCGAAGCGCGGCCGACGAAACTCTATCTGCTGATCGACCGCAATCCGTCGCCTATTGCAGGAATTTTTGAATTCGGCGAAGGCAGCGGCAGTAGCGAACTCGAGACCCGGGTCAGGATCGAGGAGTACACCTGGGTGCGGGTGGTCGCCGAAATGGCGGATGGTCAATTGCTGGGCACGCAGCGTTTTGTCAAGGCGGCAGGCGGCTGCTCAGCTCCGGCCGGCAAGTCGCTTGCCGAGCGGCTTGCGGGCAGAGGACAGATGAAGTGGCGTATCGATCCGCCGGTCGATGCGTCGTTGCCCACCTCGGTGCAACTGATGATCCGCCATCCCAACAATTCCGGTCTGGCAATGGACCAGTTGACCCACCTTTACGATCCACCTTATTTCGTGCGCAATGTGCGCGTCATGCGCGGCAACGAGCTTGTGCTTTCAGCCGACGTGGATTTTTCCATCAGCGAGAATCCGGCGTTTCGCTTCACCGTGCGACCAGGCGCAGGCGCTGGATTGCATGCGACGGTGACCGATTCGAACGAACAGACCTTCGAGAGTTCGGCGCCCTAGGCCGGATATTCCGGGCTAGACGGCGACTGGAAGCGAGATATCCTGTTTCGGAAAAAGCTCATCCAGCAGTTTGTGCAACTGTGCAGAGGTTCCCGGTTGCAATGACGCGCCGGGATGACGCACCGCGCCGGAACCGATGGCGCCACGCAGCCGCAGGATTTCCTTGCGCACGGCCACACCGGGTTGCTGTTCGAACACGATCAGCGGCAGGAAGCGCGTGTAGATTTCGCGAACCTTTTTCCAGTCCGCAGCGCGGGCGCATTTGACCATGGCCGTGAGCGCTTCCGGGAAGGCGAAGCCGGTGTTGAAGCCGCTCGACCCGGCCTCGAGGTCGAACAAACCGTATAGCGCGCCCAACCCGGTCAGCACCGGCACTTTGCGCTCCTTCATCGCGGACGTGAGCGCGCGGATTTTCGGTGCCGTGGGCACGGCTTCTTCCTTGATGCTGGCGATCCGCGGGACGTCGCGCACGAGGCGCAATAGAAGCGACGCGGTCATGTGCACCTGCGTTGAAGCCGGATGGTCCTGCAAGACGATCGGAATTTTCAAGCCTCCGGCAATGGTCTTGTAGTACTCCACAATGCGCTCGTCGTTGGGCACCGCCTCGGCGTGCGGCGTGACCATTACGGCTTGGGCGCCGAGTTCCTGGGCCATCTGCGCGAGTTCCAGCGCGGCGCGAGTACCGCTGTGGCTGGCACCAACGATCACCGGCATTTTTCCCGCAGCGGTCACGGCCGTGCGGATCAGTGTTTCACGCTCGCTGTCGAGCAGGCGATTGGCCTCGCCGAGAACGCCAAGGATGGTGATGCCGTCGACGCCGAGGCCGCCGATGAATCGCACCAGCCTGTCGAAAGATTCGAGGTCGAGATTCTCGTCGTCGTGAAACGGCGTGGCCAGAATGGGAAACACGCCTTCGAAATTCAGTATGGGCATGTGGGATCTCCGAAGAGCGCGCATTGTCGGCTGCCCGATAAACGCTGTCAAAGTGCGGGTACAATCGCGCGTCGAACAACACAAGACCTGGAGTACAAGTAATGGACATGCCGGTCAATGAGCTCAAGCGCGCGCTGCGCGCAGGCCGCACGCAAACCGGTTGCTGGCTGAGCCTGGCCAGCCACGTATCTGCCGAGATCTGCGCTTCGGCCGGATTCGACTGGGTGCTGGTGGATACCGAGCATGCGCCTTCCGACCTGCAAAACGTTCATCACCAGTTGCACGCAATCGCCGCCTATCCGGTTTCGGCGCTGGTGCGTGCCTACTGGAACGACACTGTACTGATCAAGCGATTGCTGGATGTCGGCGTGCAATCGTTGTTGTTGCCGTATGTGCAAACCGCCGAGGAAGCCAAGCGAGCGGTGGCCGCCGTACGTTATCCTCCGAAGGGCATTCGCGGTGTGTCGGCGAATTCGCGCGCCAACCGCTTCGGCCGCGTCAAAGACTACTTCGCCCACGCCAATGACGAGATCTGCCTGATGGTGCAGGTCGAAACGCGAGCGGCGGTTTCGGAGATCGAAAAAATGGCCGCGATCGACGGCATCGACGGAATTTTCATCGGTCCCCAGGACCTGGCGGCGGATTTCGGCCACCTAGGCAATCCCGGCCACCCGGAGGTGCAGGCGGCAATGGCGGACGCGCTGACCCGCATCAGGAAAACCGGCAAGGTGCCTGGCATCCTGGCATTCGCCGAAGCGGACGCCAAGCGATGGATTGCGCATGGCGCCCAGTTCGTGGCTGTGACCTCGGACCAGTTCCTGCTGGTCCGGGAAAGCGCGGCGGTTGCCGCGAGGTTCAAAACCTAGCCCGGATCCTGGTGAACATCCGGGCTAGCGCAAGTACTGCTTCTTTTCCGCGATGCTGTCGACCATGTAGCGAACCCCGCGCAGCCATGATTTGTCTGTGTTGCCGCGCAAGTCGACGGATTTGGTGTACAGCGTCCTTTCGGTTGCGACATCCTTCACCTCGATATTGAGATTGAGGATCAGGTTGCTGACCTTCTGCACCCAGCCGATGACGATGACGTCGGCCTTCAGCGCGCGGCCGATATCGAATTCACAGCCATTGCATTCACGCAGGTCGTGTAGCGCTTTTTCTTGTGCGATCAGTTTTGCCGCCGCAGCGTTGTCGATAACCTCGTAGAGCCCGCGCTGTTCGAATTCCTTGCGCAAGGCCTCATCGATAAGAAGCAGGCGTTGCTGTTGCGCCGCGCGCGAATCGTCGGTTTCGTACTCCCGCATCTCATTGATCAGCTCGAAATCCATGACGGCGGCGCGTTTGGGCGTGTCCGAGTCAGAGCGGGCGGCGAACGAGTGAAGTGCGCAAACCATTAGCGCGATCGAGAACCACCGTGCCATCATTTGTTCGAACAAGTTTTGCGCGGCGCCGATACCTGCAGTTGGCGCAAAACGAAATCCGCGATCACTTCGGGTTCCGGTCCGACCTCCGCAACTATTGCGTCCTGCGGTTCTTCCAGTGCGGCGAACTGGGATTCGAGCAGCCCTGCTTTCATATAGTGGTTCTTGCGTGCTTCGAGTCGACTGCGGATCAACTCGAACGCCCCTTTAAGATAGACCCAGTGCAAATCCGGACAATCCTTTGCCAGGCGCTCGCGATATTTCTGCTTGAGCGCCGAGCAGGCCAGCAGGACGCTTTCACCGCGCCCCTGTTTCTCTACCAGCATCGCATGCATGCGATCGAGCCAGGGCCAGCGGTCCGCATCTTCGAGCGCGATGCCATTGCGCATTTTCTCGATGCTTGCGGCGGAGTGGAATTCGTCGGCGTCATATAGGCGCCAGCCGGTGCGTTCGGCCAGTATTTGCCCGATGGTGGTCTTGCCGACGCCGGAAACGCCCATCAACACGACCATCATTTGCGTTCAGCCGGCTTAGCTGTATTGCTGTGTTCAGCGCTCTGAACTGCGTGGCCGCCGAATCCTGCGCGCATCATTGCCAGCAGTCTCGCGGCATAGTCATCCTGCCCCTGGCTTGCGAAGCGCGCCATCAGAGCAAGGCTCATGACCGGGGCAGGCACGCCAAGTTCGATCGCTTCGATGGCTGTCCAGCGGCCTTCTCCGGAGTCCGCGACGACTGGATCGATCGATTCGAGCGTCTGCCCTTTCTTCAGGAAATCGGCCGTCAGATCCAGTAACCACGAGCGCACTACGCTGCCGTGACGCCACATTTCGGTTATGGCGGCCAGATCGAGGTCGAATTCGGTTTTGGCTTGCATGATGGAAAGGCCTTCTGCGTACGCCTGCATCATGCCGTATTCGATACCGTTGTGGATCATCTTGACGTAATGTCCGGACCCCGCCGGCCCGCAATGAATCCAGCCGCGATCCGCTGAAGGAGCGAGTAATTTTGCGAAGGGTTCGACCTTGGAGACGGCGTCCTTGCTCCCTCCCAGCATTAGCGCGTAGCCGTTCTCCAGACCCCAGACCCCGCCCGACACACCCGCGTCGACAAACCCGAGTCCGCGCTCGGCCAGCCACCCGGCGCGCCGCCGCGAATCCTTGTAATTCGCATTTCCGCCGTCGACCAGCACGTCGCCTTTGGCCATCAGTGTTGCCAAGGTGTGAAGAGCCTGCTCTGTGATGTCACCCGCCGGCAGCATGACCCATACGACGCGGGGTGCCGCAAGTGCGGCGACCAGCGCGGCCAGTTCCGCATGTGCAGTGATGCCGCCTTCCCGCGCAAGAGCGCTTCGCGCCATGGGACTCAGATCGAATGCGCTGACCTGCGCTCCCGCGCGCGCCATGCGCCGCGCCATGTTCGCGCCCATGCGTCCCAGGCCCACCATGCCGATCTGCATTCTTTTCTCCATCCCGAATCCGCGATTGCCCATTGTCGGGCCTCGAATTGCTGCGCGCAATGCGCGCGCGGATTGATTACGGTACATTGCCGGCCTTGGACGGTGTGGCGGAGGGCGGGATGACGCGGGTGGTATTCGACAGCCTGGAAGAACTTTCCGGCAAAGCGGGGCAGGAGATCGTCGTCAGCGACTGGCTGGAGGTCACCCAGGATCGCATCGACCGGTTCGCTGAGGCCACGGGCGATCATCAGTGGATCCACGTCGACGTCGAGCGCGCGCGCCGCGAGTCGCCTTTCGGCACGACTATCGCGCATGGCTTTCTCACGATGTCATTGCTGAGTCACTTTCTCAACGAGTCGCTGCAGTTCGGCAAATCGAAGATGGGCGTGAACTATGGATTCAATCGCCTGCGCTTCACTGCGCCCGTCAAGGCGGGTACGCGACTGCGCGCCCGTTTCACGCTGAAGGAATTTCAGGGCATTGAGGGCGGCGTGCAGATGGTCTGGGATATCTTGATGGAGTGCGAGGGAGAGGCAAAGCCCGTGCTCGTCGCGGAATGGGTGGGCCGGCGCTATGGCTGAGCGATTTCCGGCCATTTTCGTTTCCCACGGCGCTCCAACCCTGCCGATGGAAACGAGTGCCGCACGCGAATTCCTTTCCGGTTTGGGCACAACGCTCGGCAAACCGGAAGCGGTCGTCGTCGTGTCCGCGCATTGGGAGAGCGGCGAAGCCGCAGTCAGCACAGTCGATCGGCCTGACACCATTCACGATTTCTACGGTTTTCCCGACGAGTTGTATCGGCTCAAATATCCGGCGCCGGGAGCGCCGCAACTGGCATCGCGCGTAAGCAAACTGTTGGGCGCGAAGGGGGTCCCGACGCACCTGCATCCGACTCGCGGTCTCGATCACGGCGCCTGGGTTCCTTTGCTGCTGATGTATCCGGACGCCGACATTCCGGTAACGCAATTGACCGTGCAGCCGGAGCAGGGGACGGCCCATCATTTTCAGCTGGGTGAAACACTGCGTCCGTTGCGCGATGAAGGCGTTCTCATCCTCGGTTCCGGCGGCGCCACGCACAATCTTAACGAGTTCGGCCGCCATCGTCGCGATGCACCGCCTCCCGAGTGGGTCACCACTTTTCAGGAATGGCTCGCACGCACCATCGAGAGCGGGAGCAAGGACGATTTTCTGCTTTATCGCGAAGCCGGTCCGCATGCTGCGCGCAATCATCCGAGCGAGGAACATTTCCTGCCGCTCTTTGCGGCGGCCGGCGCAGGTGATCCCGCCATTGCGGGACGTCGCATTCATCGCAGCCACAGCTACGGGATTCTGGCGATGGATGCCTACCGCTTCGACTAGAATCGCAACCGTTCATGGCAAGGCAGGAATTCAGATTCAGTTACGGGTTGCGCGTACGCTGGGCCGAGGTGGACAGGCAGGGCATTGTGTTTAACGGCCACTACCTGACTTATTTCGATGTCGGCATCACCGAGTATTACCGGGCGCTTGGTTACCCCTACCCCGAGGGTTTGACCAAGCACGGGACGGATCTCTATGTTCGCAAGGCAGAGATCGAGTATCAGGCATCGGCGCAATACGACGACGAGATCGACATCTGTGTGCGCGTCGAGCGCCTCGGACGATCCAGCTTCGACTTCCGGCTGGAAATTTATCGTGTCGATGCGTTGTTGGTCAGCGGCAAGGTGGTCTACGTCAACGCCGATCCGGCTACGCGCAAATCCGCGCCGCTGCCTGATTTTCTGCGTGGCGCGATCAAGGGATTCGAGCATAAGGCGCCGAGCGAATTGCGTCTCACGCAACCTTAAAAAGCGGCCTCGGCAGTGTCATACTGGAGGCCCAACCGCCTTCATGCGCGCTGAACAAAAAAATTCGGGAGAACGCCGGTCCGTACCAACTCCGGTATTACGCCCGGCAGGTAATCCATCAACGCAAGGAACAGCCATGAACTTCGAATTTTCGGACAAGGTCAAGGAACTGCAAAAAAAAGTTTCAGCGTTCATGCAGGAGCATGTCATCCCGCGGGAAGGGCGGTTTTTCGAAGAAATAGCCGAGAACCGGGCCAGGGGGAACGCGTGGATTCCCACGCGCATCGTGGAAGAGCTGAAGCCCAAGGCGCGCGCCGCGGGTCTGTGGAATCTATGGCAACCAAAGGACCACGGCGGGACATTGACCAACCTTGAATATGCGCCGCTGTGCGAAATCATGGGCCGCAGCAGCTGGGCTCCGGAAGTATTCAACTGTTCGGCGCCGGACACCGGCAACATGGAAGTGCTGTTGCGCTACGGTAGCCCGGACCAGCAGAAACAATGCCTGATACCGCTGCAAAACGGCGAAATCCGCTCGGCGTTCCTGATGACCGAACCGGAAGTGGCCTCGTCGGACGCGACCAATATCCAATGCCGCATCGAGCGCCAAGGCAACGAATACGTTATCAATGGCCGCAAGTGGTGGTCTTCCGGCGCCGGCGATCCACGCTGCAAGATCTTCATCCTGATGGGCAAGTCCGATCCAGGCAACGCCGATCGGCACAAACAGCAATCGATGATTTTGGTGCCGGCCGATGCAAAAGGCGTCAGGGTCATCCGGTCGCTGAGCGTGTTCGGCTACGACGACGCGCCGCACGGGCACATGGAAGTTGCGTTGGAAAATGTGCGCGTGCCCGCTGCGAACATCTTGCTGGGCGAGGGGCGCGGCTTCGAAATCGCGCAAGGCAGGCTGGGACCGGGCCGCATCCACCACTGTATGCGCATCATCGGTCAGGCGGAACGGGCACTCGAGTTGATGTGCAAGCGCCTCAAAAGCCGCGTGGCCTTCGGCAAGCCCGTCGTCGAGCATAATCTGTGGCACGAGCGCATCGCCGAGTCGCGCCTCATGATCGAACAGGCGCGGCTGCTGACGCTCAAGGCGGCCTACATGATGGATACCGTGGGCAACAAGCAAGCGAAGGCGGAAATCGCGATGATCAAGGTCATCGCGCCCAACATGGCCGAGCAAGTGATCGACTGGGCGATCCAGGCGCATGGTGGCGGGGGTGTCTGCCAGGATTTTCCGCTGGCAATGATGTATGCCCACAATCGCACACTCCGGCTCGCGGATGGTCCCGACGAAGTCCATCGCAACCAGGTTGCCCGCCTGGAATTGAAAAAGTTCGAGGATCTAAAACCGCACCGATAGAGCCTTCCTTCGCGCCGCGCTGATGCTTGTCAGACTGGTTTTATTGCTTGCTTCAGGTTATAGCACATGGATATTGCGTTGCACCATTGGCCCAATCCCCCAGCAACGCACGGTCCTTGCCGTCCTGCATCTTTGTAGGCGGCTGACGACAGCCCGCAGACCCAGTCCTGGCGCCGATTACCGGGCGATGCACAAATTGTAGGAAAGAATTTTTGGGTCCGGCCGACAATGTAAGTTAAAGAGTTGTAACGCAGTTTTTATTGGTGTATTTTGGCCGGCGTAACTATATCCGTGTTACGCCAATCTTCTCTAAATAACTTCATTCCTCACTAAGGGGGAGCTTTGCAATGAAAATCTCGTTCAACGTAAATGGTAAAAGCACGAGCGTCGATGCCGCGCCCGACACGCCGTTGCTTTGGGTGCTGCGCGACAACCTGGGTATGACTGGTACCAAGTTCGGTTGCGGCAAAGCACTCTGCGGCGCCTGTACCGTGCACCTGAATGGCCAGGCCGTACGCTCCTGTCAGACCCCCGTGGGTTCGGTCTCCGGCCAGAAGGTGACGACGATCGAAGGTCTCGGTGGCAATCACAAGGTGCAGAAGGCCTGGATCGCACTGGACGTGCCGCAGTGTGGCTATTGCCAGCCCGGTCAGATGATGTCCGCCTCGGCGCTCCTGGCGTCCAACAAGAATCCCTCCGACGAAGATATCGACGCGTTCATGTCCGGCAACATCTGCCGATGTGGCACGTATCCTCGGATTCGCGCGGCTATCAAGCAAGCTGCGAAGATGGCCTAAGGAGGAAATGACAAATGGAAAATATGATCAAAAACGAAACTCGCCGTGACTTCCTGAAAGTCAGCGGCACCGTAGCAGGTGGACTGGCACTCGGTTTCTACCTGCCCGGACGACACAATGTCGCCGTGGCTGCCGAAACCACCTCGAGTCCGAATGCGTGGGTCAAGATCGCTCCGGACAACACCGTCACGATCATGGTCGCACGTTCCGAAATGGGACAGGACGTTTATACGTCGATGCCGATCCTGGTCGCAGAAGAACTTGAAGTCGACTTGAGCAAGGTGAAGGTGGAGTTCGCGCCCCCGGCCGAGGTCTACATCAACGCGCTGCTCGGTGGCCAGCTGACGGGCGGCTCCACATCGGTGCGCGATGCGTGGGAAAAACTGCGCAAGGCCGGCGCGTCCGCTCGCATGATGCTGGTAACGGCGGCTGCCAATGACTGGAATGTGGATGCATCGCAGTGCAAGGCGTCCAATGGCACGGTGACTGGTCCTGGCGGCAAGAAAGCGACCTACGGCCAACTCGCTGCAAAAGCGGCAGCGGTCGAAGTACCGAAGGATGTGCCGCTCAAGCCGTCCAGCCAGTTCAAGATCGTGGGCAATTCCAAGCAAAGGCGTCTGGACACCGAAGCCAAGGTCAAGGGAACGGCGCAATTCGGCATCGATACCCGCGTACCCGGCATGCTCTACGCTGCGGTTGCCATGTCTCCGATCATCGGTGGCAAGGTGGCGAGTTTCGATGATTCACGCGCCAAGGCAATGCCCGGCGTCAAGGCAGTCGTTCAGTACAGCCGCGGCGTCGCGGTGGTTGCCGATTCCTACTGGCAGGCGAAGAAAGCCAAAGACCTGTTGCAAATCCAATGGGATGGTGGTCCGAACGCGAACAATGACTCCAAGTCGATCTGGGAAGGCATTCGTGCTGCCAGCGAACAGCCCGGGGCGGTGTTCCGTGAGTCCGGCAACGTCGAATCCGGCATGGGGCAGGCTGCCAAGAAGGTGGAGTCCACCTATCAACTGCCTTTCCTGTCGCACTCGCCGATGGAGCCAATGAACACCACGGCTGACGTGCGTGCCGACAAGGCCATCATCATCACCCCGACGCAGTTCCAGCAACTGATCCCGCACGTCGTCGGCGGCGCAACCGGATTGAAGCCAGAGCAGGTCGAAGTGCATACCACATTCCTAGGCGGCGGTTTCGGTCGCCGGGTGGAAGTGGACTATGCGATCGATGCCGCGGAAATTTCCAAGGCAGTGGGTGCTCCCGTCAAGATGGTCTGGAGCCGCGAAGACGACATGACGCACGACTCCTACCGTCCCGCCAGCCTGATGAAGCTGGGTGCCGGATTGGATGCGAGCGGCAAGCCGGTCGCCATGCGTTTCCATTCGACCAGTCCGTCGATTTCGGCACGCCTGTTCCCAAGCATCGTCAAGGACGGTATCGATCCGTTCGCGGTGGAGGGGATCGACAACTATCCGTACGACACCCCCAACATCAAGCTCACGTACCAGATGCACGACGCCGGGGTAACGCCAGGTTATTGGCGCGGTGTGTCCCATAACCTGAACGCAGTTGCGCTCGAGTGCTTTGTCGACGAACTTGCCAATGCCGCCGGCAAGGATCCGATCCAGTACCGCATCGACATGCTCGACATGGGATCGACCAAGCATCAGTGGTCGGGCTTGTCCGCCGGCGTGCCGGTCGGCACCCGCATGAAGCGGGTTCTGGAGGAAGTTCGCGCCAAGTCCGGTTGGGGCAAGAAATTGCCCGAGGGCCGCGGCATGGGCGTGGCGGTGATGGAAGGCTACAACACCGTAATTGCGATGGTTGCCGAAGTCAGCGTGTCTTCCAGCTACGACGTCGTCGTGGAGAAAGTCACGGCGGTGGTGGATGCCGGTACTCTGGTGCATCCGGACCAGGCGTTGGCGCAAATGCAAAGCACCATCAATTTCGGGCAATCGGCCTGTATGTGGGGTGAAATTACCATCAAGAATGGCGGCGTCGAACAGACTAACTTCGACATGTACCGCGTCGCGCGCATGAATGAAAATCCGAAGGTCCTGGATATTCATTTCATCAAGAGCGACAGCACGCCCGGCGGTTTGGGCGAGCCGGGCACTGCGGTGATTCAGCCGGCCATCGGCAACGCGATTTTTGCCGCCAGCGGCAAGCGTTGCCGCACCCTGCCGTTCTCGCCAGAAAACATCAAGGGCTCCGCCTGAAGATGCGGTTGACCCGGCCTTCAGGCCGGGTGAGCGTTCAACCTTCCGCCCCCCGGCGTTTTCAACCGGGGGGTTTTTCATTGTTGGCGCTATGCAGGCGGCCTGGATTAGAATCGTTGTTCCCGGTGGAGCAGAACGACTGAAGCGCTTGAGGGCGAACATCTATGGATAGCGTGGATTTGCAGGTATTGCGCAGCAGCGTCGCATGGCTCGAGGAGGGTCACCGCGTGATTCTCGCCACCATTGTCGAAACATGGGGGTCTTCGCCGCGGCCGGCCGGTGCAATGCTTGCAATACGCGGCGACGGCCTCGTTGCGGGATCTGTTTCCGGAGGTTGCGTGGAAGACGATCTGATCCATCGCATCCGCAACAAGTCATTGGCAATCGACAAACCCGAGATCGCCTCCTATGGAATCAGCAAAGACGAAGCTACGCGCTACGGACTACCTTGCGGCGGCAAGCTCGAACTGGTGCTGGAACCGGTTGCAGACAAACAAAGCGTCGCGGATTTGCTCGCGCGCGTCGACCGTCATGAACTGACGGCCCGGACTCTGGATATGCAGAGTGGCCAGGTGACACTGAAGGCAGCAAAACGGACGGACAGCACTTTGAGCTTCGATCGCAAGCGCCTGACGACCGTGCACGGTCCGCGCTGGCGCCTGCTGATCATCGGTGCGGGTCAGCTTTCGCAATACCTCGCGCAAATGGCGCAAGCGCTCGATTACAGCATCACGGTGTGTGACCCGCGCGAGGAATATGCCGATACCTGGAACGTGGAAGGCTCGATTCTCGATCGCGGCATGCCCGACGATGTGGTCGTAGCCATGAATCTGGATTCCCACTGCGCGGTCGTGGCGGTGACGCACGATCCCAAGCTCGACGATCTGGCGCTGATGGAGGCTCTCAAGTCGCCGGCCTTTTACGTCGGTGCGCTGGGGTCGCGGCTAAACTCCCAGAAGCGGCATGAACGGCTTGTGATGTTCGACCTTTCCGAGGCGGAACTCGGCCGTCTTCATGGGCCGATTGGCCTGAACATAGGCAGCAAAACGCCGCCCGAAATTGCCGTGTCGATTCTTGCGGAAATGACGGCTGTGCGTCATGGCGTGGACTTGGATAAAGTAGGCGTTCGGGAGAATGCAGACCGTTCGGAAGGCACACAGCAAATCTGCGTGGTAGCCCAGAGCGCCTGATCGAGCGGCCGTCACGAGCATTTCAGCGATGGGAGCCTGCTTGCCTGGCTCCCATCTTCATTTGCGCAATCCAAGGATGAAGCATTAAGGAAAAGGACAAGAGAGCATGAGACTCAAGAACAAGATTGCAATTGTGACTGGCGGAGGTTCCGGTTTTGGCGAAGGGATCGCCAGGCGATTCGCGGAAGAAGGATGCAAAGTCATCGTCAACGACCTCAAACCCGAGGGAGGCGAACGGGTAGCCAAAGCTATCGCATCGGCTGGTGGGCAGGCGACGTTCGTACAAGGGGATGTCTCAAAGGCGGCGGACTGGGACCGATTGCTCAAGGCCACGCTTGACACCTATCGTTCGCTGGACATCGTCATCAACAACGCAGGGACGACACACCGCAACCAGCCTCTCCTGGATGTAACGGAGGAGCAGTTCGATCGCGTCTATGCGGTCAATGTGAAGAGCTTGTTTCACAGCGCGCGCGCCGTGGTGCCGTACTTCCGCAAGAAAGGCGGGGGTGTGCTCATCACCATTGCCTCGACGGCTGGCGTGCGGCCGCGGCCGGGGCTGGTCTGGTACAACGGCAGCAAAGGCGCGGCGATCGTCACGAGCCGCGCCATGGCCGTGGAACTGGCGCCGGACAAGATCCGCGTGAACGTGGTCAATCCGGTGGCCGGTGACACGCCTCTGCTCGCCGAATTCATGGGATCCGATACGCCGGAAATGCGCGCGAAGTTCGTCGCCAGTATTCCGCTCGGGCGTCTTAGCAAGCCTATCGACATCGCCAATGCCTGCCTCTACCTCGCATCCGACGAAGCGGATTTCATCACCGGCGCCTGTATCGAAGTGGATGGAGGGCGATGCGTCTGAACTGCACCCTCGATTGCGCGGGTTAACCGGTGAATGCCTGCAGGCCGGTCTGGGCGCGGCCCAGAATGAGTGCGTGTACGTCGTGCGTACCCTCGTAAGTGTTTACCGCCTCTAGATTCATGAGGTGGCGCATGACGTGGTACTCGTCGGAAACCCCGTTGCCGCCGTGCATGTCGCGCGCGGTCCTGGCGATTTCCAATGATTTGCCGCAGGAATTGCGCTTGATCAGCGAGACCATCTCGGGAGCGGCGCGGCCTTCGTCCATCAGGCGGCCCACCCTGAGCACGGTTTGCAATCCGAGCGCTATTTCAGTCTGCATGTCCGCAAGCTTCTTCTGGATCAACTGGTTCGCCGCCAACGGCCGGCCGAACTGTTTTCTTTCCATCGTGTAGTCGCGCGCCGCGTGCCAGCAGAATTCGGCGGCGCCGAGCGCTCCCCATGCAATGCCGTACCGCGCCTTGTTCAGGCAGCCGAACGGGCCTTTCAAGCCCTCAACGTTCGGCAACAGATTTTCCCGGGGGACGAAAACGTCATCCATAACGACTTCGCCGGTAATGGAGATACGCAAGCTGAACTTGCCTTCTATCTTCGGCGTGGACAATCCCTTCATGCCGCGCTCGAGAATGAATCCGCGGATGATGTCGCTGTCATCTTTTGCCCAGATGACAAAGACGTCAGCAGCCGGTGAATTGGTAATCCACATCTTTGCGCCTTTGAGCAGATACCCGCCGTCGACTTTGCGGGCGCGGCTTATCATGCTGCCGGCATCCGAACCGAAGTCAGGCTCAGTCAGACCGAATGCGCCGAGGAATTCCCCGGTCGCCAGCTTCGGCAGGTATTTCTGGCGTTGCGCCTCGGTGCCATAGGCATGAATGGGATACATCGTAAGGCTGGATTGCACGCTCATCATCGAGCGATAGCCGGAGTCTACCCGCTCGATTTCCCGGGCGATCAGGCCATAGCACACGTGGTTTACGCCTGCGCAGCCATAACCCTCCAACGTCGAACCGAGAAAACCCAGGGCGCCCATCTCGGTAAAAACTTCTCGGTCGAAGCGCTCCTGGCGGTGAGCCAGCAGGACGCGCGGCATGAGTTTGTCCTGGCAGTAGGCGCGCGCCGAATCCCGGACCATGCGCTCCTCGTTGCTCAATTGTTCGTCAAATAGCAGGGGATCTTCCCAACGGAACGAGGGGCGGACGAGAGGGGCATTCATGCATTTCTCCTGTTCGGGGCCGGAAATTCGCAACCCCGTTAGTAAATCGCGCGGTCGACGCTCGTATTCTAAGGCATACGAAGTCGGGTACAGGAGTCCGGACTTGCTGAAAGCTCTCGAGGCGGAACTGAGCGGCTGACGTTGAATCGAGTATGCGGGTTATTTTTTGTGCTTCATGCAGATATCGTAGCCATCGCGCCAACCTGACGCATATTGCGCATCGTGCTTGAAACGGGCTTCGTCTCTGGTCTGTCCGCTCGCTCGTTTGCTGCTGTCGCACCCGTCGATGTACCCCGCGCGGAATGCAGGCGGGTATCCGGCGAGGTTGACGTTTGCGTCTTTCTTGGGAGTGGCGCAGGCAGCGACAAGAACCACCGCGCCCAACAGGAAACAGCTCTTCATAGCCAACTCAGACATTATCTCAGACCGGACGTTCTTCCGCTCCCGCGAGAAGGACTGGACCCTTGGGCGGTCAGGGAGATGGACAAAAAAACGCCCGATAAGGGAGGAAATCGGGCGTCAAACACGCATACACATCGAGAGGGATGACTTCAAACCGCTGGCTTTTTACCTCGCAAAGTTCTATTTGCAATCATGATCATCAACCAATCCGGATCACCGCTCCATTGACCAGCTTGATCCGCTCGCCAATGTTGAAGGAAGGGCGCTCGGACTCGTAAATGGTCCGCACAGTGCCATTCTCCATATGAACGGTGACTACAAATCCGGATCTGCCTGATCTTGCCTGCTCATCGGCCTGGCCGGAGACCTTAAGAATCGTTGCGCCCTCGCTGCCCATGCTGATCGAAGGGGCTGTTCCCGCCGCGACTGGCTTTGATTGGCCAGAGGTAATCGAATCCACAACTCCACAATCCGGGCAGACTGCTTTTTTGCGCGACGGCACCCGGGCTCCAAATTTGTAATCGACGGGTTTCCCCTCACTGAATGTCTCCCCGCGATGGCGGGTTAAACCCACGTGAGCAACGCTCGGGAGGACGGGAGCCTGGATGATTCCGCTGGCAGCCGTGTTATTGAAACTCGCGAAAGGATTGAGGCGGGAGTGCGTAGTAATGGAAAGGTGACCAGTGATAGCTGCGACGCCGATGCCGCTGAAAGCGAGGACGGAGACCATGGCGGTCACCACAAGTGGCGTAAATATCGGGGTGCTGTGGTCGGTCATGGCTGTCTCGTCTCTATTGGGTGCCGGATTGCATGTTTTTACGGCAAACCGGCCCTTTTATTTAGCTGCGTGCCATGAAGTTAGCACCTGCTGTGCCAGAACCATAAAAATAAAAAATAACAATGAGTTAAGGGTTCGGCCCTGTAGAGGGGCGTGCGATGACCGTCGCTCAATGGCGACAGGCAGGTCGAAAAATCACTTTGAACCGCCGAACCCTCTGCTGCTCGCCTGGGAATTTAGAGCGCCTTGAAGAGTTTCGGGTCGAGGTGATGGCGCTGCAGCAGTTTGTAGAACTCCGTGCGGTTGCGCTTCGCGAGCTTGGCCGCCTGAGTGACATTCCCACCTGTGATCTTGAGGAGCTTGGCGAGATAGTCCCGCTCGAATTCACTGCGGGCCGATTCGAACGAAGACAATTCCGCGCTTTGGCCGCGCATAGCGCTGTCGACAAGCGCTGGCGTGATGATCGAGGTGGTCGATAGCGCTACCGCCTGTTCCACCACGTTGTACAACTCGCGCACGTTGCCTGGCCAGGAGGCCTTGACCAGAATCTCCATTGCCTCCGAAGCAAATCCGTTCAGCGGTTTCTTGTAGCGTTCCGCGAGTTGACTGAGGAAATGCGTTGCCAGAACCGGGACATCCTCGCGCCGCTCGCAAAGGGCGGGCAGGGCGAAGGAGACGACGTTCAGCCGGTAATAGAGATCTTCCCGAAAAGTCCCCGCCTTGATGGCCTCTTCCAGATTCCGGTGTGTAGCCGAAATGATGCGCACGTCCACCGGTGAGCTCTGAGTGGTGCCGATGGGGCGTATTTCTTTGTCCTGCAAAACGCGTAGCAGCTTCACCTGCAGCGCGAGTGGCATGTCGCCGATTTCATCGAGAAACACCGTGCCGCCCTCGGCGGCCTGGAACAATCCTTTGTAGTCGCGCGCGGCGCCCGTGAAGGAGCCTTTCATGTGACCGAACAATTCTGATTCGAGCAATTGCTCGGGAATGGCGCCGCAATTGATCGCGACAAATGGTTTCGCAGCCCGCGGGCTCGCCTTGTGTATCGCCCGTGCGAGCAATTCCTTGCCCGTTCCACTTTCGCCGCGCACCAGCACACTGGCATCACTTGCCGCAACCAGCTTGGCTTTGCCGAGAATGCTTTCCACCGCCAGGCTGCGGGTAATGATCTCAGTGCGCCACTCGGTTTCGCCATCCGCCTGTTCGGTTCGGCCACCGCTGACGCTCACGGCTTTCTCGACTTGCTGCAGCAGCTCCTTGCTGTCGAACGGTTTGGTCAGATAGCCGAATACGCCGCGCTGCGTGGCCGCAACCGCATCCGGAATCGTCCCGTGCGCGGTGAGAATGATGACTGGAAGCGTCGGATTACTTTTATGGATGTTCTCGAAGAGTGCCATGCCATCCATGCCGCTCATGCGCAAATCCGTGATCACAAGCTGTGGCATAGCCACCGACAGCCGGGCGAGCGCGCGTTCCGCACTGTCGGCGCTTTCCACCGCGTAGTCGGCGCCTTCCAGCCTGAAAGTCAGCAGGCGCAGGATGTCTGGGTCGTCGTCGACGATGAGGATGCGTGCCTTGGACATGGTCATTTCTTCTTGGGTAGATTCTGTTCGCGTTCGATCATCTTCATTTCCATTTCGAGGATTGCGTCGAGTTTCTGCTGCAGGGCCTCCGAGCGCCGCTGTTCATCTTTGAGTTTGGCCGCCTGCTGCAGAAGCGCCTCGTCGATACGCCGCAATTCCAGCAATTCCGAATGCAACAATATCGCGAGCGGTCGCAAGGTCGAGCCTTCCGGGCTCTTATCCTTCACAAATGCATTGAGCAATGCAAGTGCCGCGTTATCGTCGCGGAAGGTGGTACCCGGCAAGGACAATAGCAGAGCCAGCTGCAGACGGTTGAAATCCGACTTGTCTTTCTCGAATGCCTCGCGGCTCGAGTCAAGTTCGCGAGCGAGTTCGCCGCTCTTCATCGGTATCAGCCGGTCGTAGAACTTCGCGATTCGATCCAAATCGCTCGGCATGGGCGCGGTCGCCGATCGCGCCGGCGTTTCGGGTCGGGTAATTGTCGTGTCCACAGGGAACGGCGGAATCTGGTTGTCGGCCGGAAGCCGCTGGGTCTTGTTATTATCCGTTGGCGCGCGTGTCGTCTTGGATCCCGCAGGCACACAGGCGGCAACGATCAAAGACAAGCCAACGCAACCCGCCACCCATCTCATGCGGCAACCTCCACGTGGCGCGAAGGCAGGATGACCCGCAGGTGCGCTCCCGGGTTGCCGTCGACGATTATCTCGACACTTCCGTTGTGGGCGTTTACGTATTCCTTCACGATGGCAAGTCCGAGTCCCGTACCCTTGACATGGCCGGTATATTCGGAGCCGCCTTGATAGAACGCTTCGAACACCCTGCTGCGATCCTGCGGAAGAATACCGGGTCCGTCATCCATGACATCCATTACCACGTCCAGCCCGCGCCTGCGCAACTGCAGGCTGATCGTGCCTCCTGCGGGAGAGAATTTGATTGCATTCGAGAGCAGATTATCCACGATTGCTTCCACCTTGTTCTCATCGGCTTCGATGATGAACTCGGATGCGGCCAGATTGAGGCTGAGATTTTTCGCCCGCATCGCCAGCGATTGTTGCTGGGCCACCCGCGCTGCCAGTGCCTTCAGGTTGAATTGCGAAAACGAGAGAGCGGATGTGTGGAATTGCGCGCTATGGTAACTGAGCAAATCCTCAATCAATTTCTGCAACCTCAGGGTGTTGTGTCGCAGGATGCGGGCGATCTCGAACTGGCCGGCCGTCATTTTTCCAGTGACTTCATCCGAAAGCAGTTCCACACCTTCACGCAATGCCGTCAATGGCGTCTTGAGCTCATGTGATACGTGGCGAAGGAATCTCGATTTTTGCTCTTCAAGGTCCAGTAGCCGCAGCCGCAGCCAGTCGAGCTGCCGTCCTAGCGATTCCAGGTCGGCTGGCCCCCTGACCGAGACGCGCATGTCGAAGATTCCTTCGCCGAGCCTCTGTATCGCCGATTCGAGCTGCGCGATCGGTTTGGAAATGAGCATGGTGGCCCCTATTACGAGTAGCAAGGCGATTGGCACCAGGGCCAGCAATTGCCAGAATATGAATCGCTGTACTTCGCCGGCCATCTTCTGCATGGTATCGACCTCGCGATCCACCAGCGAATTGCCCTGCTCGTCCAGCCCGCGCGCCGCATCCGACAGTGCCGCGAGTTCCGCCGCTGCCAGTTTGACGGCGTCCGATTTCGCACCCGACGTGCCGATGCGTTCAAACAGGGCAGATTCACGATTTTGCAGCGCCTCCATTGAAACCTTTTGTTTCACGTCAAGGGGCAGCGCCGACATTTTGCGAGCCGTATCCAAGAAGCGTTGGTGGGCCAGTCCGTAGCCTTGCAGCAATGATGGGTCGCCAATGATCGCGAACTGGCGAATGCTGCGTTCCATGCTGGTGATCTGCTCGATCAAAAAACGCGTGTTCTGCGTGGTCTGCACTGCCTGATATACCGCCCGCTGGCTATGCGTGGCCAGCTGGTGTATCGAATAGGCGTTATTGATCAGCGCGAAGATGAGCGGCAGAACAGCTAGCGAAAAACCAGCCAGTATCAGTTTGAGAAACGAGCGAGGATAGTAAAGCTGCATCAAAACGAACTCATTTCCTGGCTATTAATTAATAATGTTCCGGTGTCTCCCGTCGTCCAAGCGAATGGACTCATGCGGCAATGGTGTCCAGCGACCCTGCGCAAACATTACCACCCCATGCACTATCGCATGTAAACGGGAATCTCGCCAAAAAACAGCCGCGTATGCGGCGTGGTTTACCCAAAAAATGAGCTTTTAGGCTACCAATCTCGTTTCGGCGCGGCCAAATTCGCCGAAATCCGCGACCACATGGTCACCGGGACAAATGGAGACGGGGACTACGCAGGTACCGGTCGTAATGGTCTCGCCCCTGCGCAGGCAGTCGCCCGTCAACGACAACTCATTCGCGATCCAGGTCAGTGCGATCCTCGGATCGCCCAGCACGTTGTCGCCCCGGCCTTTCTGGACCAACACGCCATTTACGGAGGCGGTTACGGGGTGCAAAGCCAGATTCTGTTGACGCCACGTAGCGACGGTGGCGGGTCCCAGGACAAAGTAGCTCGCGCACGCATTGTCGGCAATTAGTTGAGCTGCGCCGACGGTAACGAACTCCCGGTATCGGGAATCCGGAATTTCTATGGCCGGGTGCATGCTCTCAACCGCGTCGATCACTTCGTCGATCGAGTAAGGGGCGCTGCGCGGGGGCAGATCGCGCGCCATGCGGAACGCAAACTCCGCTTCGATCACATTCATGATGTTGTTCGCCAGCGACACATTTGCGCCGGAATCGAACACTCGTTCTCCCAGCAGGCGTCCCGCAAGAGGTCCATCGACGCCAATATGCTTCTGGCCGGCCTGGCTGGTCGCTGCGATTTTCCACCCGAATGTCTTCTGCTTCGACAGCCGGGCAACCTGCGCCTGTATCCGGTAGCCCTCGGTGCGCGTCGCCGGCCGGCATTCGATGGGCAGGGATTCGATGCGCTTGTTGGCATGCCAGGCCGACCAGATGATCGCGGCTGCTGCATCGATTGCATTGTTTTCCATGTTGTTGATCCGCGACGGTGTCAGCCGGTAACAGCGGGTGGGCGAACGACATTCGCGAGCGGTTCGCCACGCGCAAGGCGATCCAGGTTTTGCGCAATGAACTTGCAGCGTCTGGGCAGCAGGCCTTCGGTCCAGCCCGATCCGTGCGGGGTCATTATCACGTTGTCGAGATCGCGAAACGGCAGCGTAGAGGGCTCGCGAAGTAATTCTCCCTGCGCGGGATACTGATACCAGGTGTCGATGGCTGCACCGCCTATGCGGCCGTCCCGGCACGCCTCGTACAGCGCTTTTTCGTCGATCAGCGCACCGCGCGCGACATTGATGATCATTGCCGTGGGCTTCATTTTCCCGATGCGTTCCGCGCTGATCAGGCCGGTGGTGGAAGAGTCCAGCGGAATCGCCAGCAGGATGAAATCGGATTGTGCGATCAGCGTGTCCAGGTTCTCCATCGGTGCGACGCGATCCACCATGCCGTCCCCGGGCTTGGGCGTGCGGTTGCACGCAAGGACTTTCATCCCGAAAGCGCGCGCGCGCACTGCGACCTCGCGGCCGATGCGCCCATAGCCGACAATGCCCACGGTCCGCCCGTACAACTCCCGATGGCGCGGGCCTTTCAAATGCGATCCGTACCATTCGCCGCGTCTCAAGGCGGCATCCATGCGCGGAATTCCAATTGCCGCTTGAAGCATGGCCGACAAGACGTATTCGGCGATGCCGATTTCATGTTCGAAGACGTTGCATACCGCTGCTTTCGGCGGCACGGCGTCGAAGGCAATGTCGTCGGTGCCGGCACCGGGAAGGTGCAGCAGCTTCAATTGTGGCGCGTCCGGCATCTGTCTTGACCAATTCATCGAGATCATTGCGTCGGCGGAAACGAGTTTGTTCTTCAGTTCGTTGCCATTGCCATAGTCCACCACATCGATGGACCAGTCGGTCTCGAGAAAGTCCGGAATAAGCGCGAGCCGCCCGTCGTTGTCTGCCTGCTTGATCAGTAAATTCACGTTCGAGATTGTGAGGAAATTGATGAATGAGGACGGAATATTCCGGCGATCAACCAAGCTTTGTTTGCCAAAGCTGCTGCGTAGCCGAACGCAGCATAGAGCGATTCACTGAGGGGCTGCGAATCAAGCGCCATGTCCCTCTTGTGACATCAATACTATTTTAAGCCGAAATTCGATTGGCCCGCTTTTTGCGTCTATCACCGACCTGTAATAGAGGGCGTCGGAGATCGTGGCGTGAACGAGTGAGAAATTAAAGGTTCCCAGCTAAGCGTGCTATCGCACAGAAGCCCGCATATCGGCACGTCATGATTTTCGAGGGGAGAAAAGGTTGCGGGCGTTGACGTGCAGATTGTCAGCAGATGGCGGGGCACGAGAAGCAAACCCGCACTCATTAACGGCGGTTCGATCATGCGATCCGGAGACCAATAGGACCAGTTTCAACGCAGGAATTTAGATACTGGCGCGACTTCGTCACGCGGGTAATGCTCTTCGAAAGGAGTGATTCGCCATGATCACGGGTGAGTTGCCTGCGGTTACGTTCGTCAAAAATCTGTTGAATCCGTCAACCATTGTCGGCTCATTCGTCGTGTGCGTATGTGCTTACGGCGAAGCGTTCACCGGCCTCTACGTGGCTCTCGCCATACTGGTGTTCTTTATCTCCTCGCAAATCTTCGATGACGTGGATGTGCTTCGACCCTGGGGCGGATTCCGGCCGACCCCGGGCGGCCGCAAATTTCTGCTGGACTGGTTGATGGTCGTCGGAATCGTGCTCTTCCTCGGGTTTGCGACGAAACTTTCCGATCATTTTGCGCGCAGGGTGATGATCACATGGTTCATCGTGACGCCGTTCGCACTCGTCGTTGCGCACATCCTGTTTCGCCACATGGTGCAAAGGGCGATGGGTGGAAGGCCGTATTCCATGATCGTCGTGGGCGCGAATCCGCTGGGATTGAGGCTTGCACGCAAGCTGCTTGACAACCCCTGCCGCGGCGTGGAGATGAAAGGTTTCTTTGACGACCGGGATCCCGAACGGCTCGAATCGGAGAAAGGCGGGCCACTGCTCGGCAGGATCGACGACATGCCGAGGTGGTTGCAGGAAAATCCGGTGAACCTCATCTACATCACGCTGCCCATGATCGCGCAGCCGCGGATCATGAACATGCTGGACCAGTTGGGCGATAGCACCGCGTCGATTTACTTTGTACCGGACATCTTCGTGTTCGACCTGATCCAGGCCCGCTTCGACGAGCTCGATGGAATTCCCGTGGTGGCCATCCGCGAATCTCCGTTTTCCGGTTTCAACAGCATTCTCAAGCGGCTCACTGACATTGCATTTTCGAGCCTGGTCTTGTTGATGATATGGCCATTGATGCTTGCGATCGCGGTGGGCGTGAGAGCGACTTCCCGGGGCCCGGCGATGTTCAAGCAACGCCGGTATGGTCTCGATGGAGCTGAAATCATGGTGTACAAATTCCGCTCCATGACCGTCGTGGAAAACGGCGATACCGAATTTCGCCAGGCAACGCGGCAGGACAGCCGCATTACGCCGTTTGGCGCGTTTCTGCGTCGCACGTCCCTCGATGAGTTGCCGCAGTTCATCAATGTCCTCCAGGGGACGATGAGCATCGTCGGGCCCAGGCCGCATCCCGTGGCGTTGAACGAACAATACCGCAGGGTGATCAAGCGCTACATGATCCGTCACAAGATCAAGCCCGGCATCACCGGCTGGGCGCAGATCAACGGCTATCGCGGGGAAACGGAAACCGTGGACAAGATGGAATCGCGCGTGGCATACGACCTGGACTACATGCGCAACTGGTCGGTGTCACTCGACTTCTGGATCATGCTGAGGACGGTGACCGTCGTATTCAAGGATCGCAATGCGTACTAGGAAGATGCCGGCACGATGCGGCACAATCGCCTATTGTCGCCACCGCGCAAGAGGCAACGGCAATGCGCGTCGTCGCGTCAATGTGGGACGCGAAGATTGCACGCGGGATTATCGTTTCGTCGTTACCTGGTTGCTTGTCGTCACGCTGGCAGGATGCGGATCCGGTACGACACCAGGTTCCGCGAATCCCGCTGCAGAAATGGTGGTGGTGGTGAACGGCGACATCATCACGCTACGCCAATTCCAGGACCAGTACGCCGCCATGCGCGTCCGGTCTCAAGCCGACGCGAAGTCGTTGGACCGCCGGGTTCTGCAGTCCCTGGTGGACGAGCAGTTGCTGGCGCAGAAGGCGATGGCGGATCAACTCGACAAGGAGCCGTCGGTCATGCGTGCGCTGGAACGCGCCAGGCGGCAGATCCTCGCGCATGCGGCAATCGAACACGCAGGCGGTGAAATAGAAATCAGCGCGGATGAGGCCAGGAAGTTCTATGCCGAGAATCCCAACCTGTTTGAAAAGCGAAAGATCTACATTTTCTGTCAGTTCGTTCTGGACGCAGCGCGTCTGGACGAATCGGTGAAACGCGGCCTCCAGCATGCCAGGACTCCCGCAGAGGTCGCAGCGTCTCTGGCAGCAGCAAAAATAAAATTCAGCTACCAGAACGAAGTGCAGCCGGCCGAGGCCTTGCCCAGGGAAACACTTGAGCAGGCGGCCAGGATGAAGTCTGGCGACATCCTGGTGCGCAAGAATGGCAATCAGACAGTACTCATGCAACTGTTGAACGAGGTGCTGGAACCGCTCGACGTTGCCAAAGCGATGTCGGCGATACGGATCTACCTGGCATCCGACAGGCGTGGAGACCGCACGGAGATTCTGCTCAAGAGCCTGCGCCGCAGCGCCAGTATCAAATATGCAGAAGGCTATTCCGGCTTTGCCAGCGATGTTGCTGCAAGTGGCGCTACGAGACCGCTGTCCGCCGCCATTCAGGAAATGAGAGTTCAGTCGGAAAGAGCGAACTGAATTGTCGCAACTGACGGATTGTCATATTGCCGCCTGCCCAACAGTTTCCCTGCCAATACGAAATTAGATGAAACGCCTCTTTCCATTGATGGTTGCCGCTTTCGCTCTGGCGTTGGCTCTGCCCGGCTTCGCTGCCTCCAGGGGTTATCAGATGGGGCCGGGCGATGCAGTGAAAATAACCGTCTTCCAGAATCCCGACATGGCGACCGAGAGCCGCATTTCGGAAGTCGGCTCCGTGACATTTCCATTGCTCGGGCCGATCGAGATCGGAGGACTGACTCCCGCTCAGGCGGAGATCCGGATCGCGAATCTTCTCAAGACCGGCAATTTCGTTCCGCGCGCCCAGGTCACCGTGCTGGTCACGCAATATCGCAGCCGCCAGGTTTCAGTACTCGGCCAGGTGAACCGGCCGGGGCGGTATTCCATCGAAGAGCCGTCGATGCGCCTGACCGACATGCTTGCTGTCGCCGGCGGTGTCGCGGTCGGCGGCGCCGATTCGGTGACGTTGATCCGTGGTGCGGAGAGCGGGGAACAGCGTGTCGAGATCGATCTGCTGAGTCTGTTCGACATGGCAGCCGGGACCAAGAATCTCGAAGTTGTCAACGGCGATACCATTTTCGTGCCGCGCGCCCCGGTGTACTATGTTTATGGTGAAGTCCAGCACCCCGGCGGTTATCGACTGGAACGCAAAATGACTGTATTCCAGGCGGTGTCGCTGGCGGGCGGCCTGACGCCGCGGGGCAGCGAGAAGGGCTTGCGCATCAATCGGCGCGCCGCGAATGGAGCGATGAAGAGCGTCGGTGCCAGCATGGAGGACTTCATCCTTCAGGACGACGTGATCTACGTCAAAGAAAGCCTTTTCTGATCGAGCTCAATCCATGACCCTACAGCAATTAATCCGGATTCTCAGAGCGCGGATGAGACTGGTTCTGGCCACCATGTTCATCGTCGTGGTGGCGGCGGTTGCGGCGATGCTTTTGCTGCCGCCACGATATTCCGCGGTAACCACGCTGGTGGTCAACGTGAAGGGCATAGATCCGATCACGGGCGGGGCCCTGCCCGCAGATTTGATGCCAAGCTATATGGCGACCCAGGTTGACATCATTCAAAGCTATGCCGTCGCGCTGAATGTCGTCGCGGCCCTCGAGCTGGCGGCCAAGCCCGAAGCGAAGCAGCTGTTCATCGAGAAGGGCGGAAAGGGTTTGATAGAAGACTGGCTGGCCGGCCAGTTGCTCAACAAGCTGGACGTCAAGCTTTCGCGCGAAAGCCGCATCCTGGCGATCAGCTTCAGCGATGCCGATCCCGAATTTGCCGCGCGCGTGGCCAACGCATTTGCCCGCGCTTACATGCAGATGAATCTCGACATGAAGGTGACGCCGGCGCGCGACTCGACGGTCTGGTTCACCGAGCAGGTCGGCCAGCTGCGGCAGCAATTCGAAGACGCGCAGAACCGGTTGTCGAAATATCAGAAAGAAAAAGGTTTCACCTCGACGGACCAGAGGACGGATATCGATGCAGCGAAACTGGCGGAGCTCTCCTCACAACTGTTGCAGGTCGAAGCCCAGGTCTATGAGAACGCTTCGCGGCAGAAGCAGCTGGAAGAATTCAGGTTGAAGAAACGCAGTGTTGATTCCCTGCCGGAAGTGCTTGCGAGTCCCGTGATCCAGGAAATAAAGTCGCGTCTGAGCGTGGCGGAAGCAAAATTCGGCCAGGCCCCTGCCAGCCTAGGCACGAATCATCCGGAGTACCAGCGGTTGCAATCGGAGGTCAGTACGCTGCGCAAGAGGCTGACAGACGAGATAGATACGACCGCGGGGGTGATTGGCAACAATCTGCGGATCGCCCAGAGCCGTGAGCGGGAATTGCGCGATGCGGTCGCGGGCCAGAAGAGCCGGCTTCTTGAAGCCAACCGCCACCGCGATGAGCTCGAGGTGCTGATGAAGGAGGTCGACAATGCGCAGCGCGCATACCAGGCAGCCTCCCAACGCCGGTCCGAAACCAGCCTGGCCAGTCGCGCCGACCAGGGCAACGTCGGTATCCTCAATCAGGCCATCCCGCCGACGACGCCCTCATTTCCCAGACCGGTCCTGATGATCGTGTTTGCGATCGTGCTGGGAGGCATTTTCGGCATGGCACTCGCGCTCATGCGTGAGATCGTCGACCGGCGTGTGCGTGGAGCAGCGGATCTTGCGCAAGCCATAGGCATTCCGGTGTGGGGTGTCCTCGAGGACACTTCCGCGCTGGCCAGGCCAGTGGACCGCGAGACCAGGAAAGCGCTCAAGCGAGGAGCATTGCTGAAGCCCGTTCGTGAACCCATTCTGGGGCTGAGGGAAACATGAACAATCCAGCGGAAAGGATCAGTGTGGTGCCGGCCCCGCCGGCGAGGTCCAACGCGCATATCGGTGCGTTACTGGTGGATTCCGGAAAGATCACGCTGGAGCAGGCCGAGCGTGTCATGCGCCTCCAGCAGGAAAAGGGCCTGCGATTCGGCGACGCCGCCATCAAGCTGGGGCTGATAACGACGGCGGATTTCGATGCGGTCGTTGCGCAGCAGTTCGAGTTTTCTTTCCTGGTGCCGGGTTCCAGCGAGCTCAGTGGCGAGCTGGTTGCAGCCTATGCGCCCTTCGATCCCAGGATCGAAACTTTCCGCGCCGTGCGCAGCCAGCTGATGCTCAGATGGTTCAATCCGGAAGTCGGCCTCAAGCACCTTGCCATAGTCAGCCCGCATCGCGCCGAAGGGCGCAGCCATTTCGCCGCCAATCTCGCGATTGTTTTTTCGCAGCTCGGCAAGAAGACATTGCTGGTGGATGCCGACATGCGCCATCCCCGCCAGCACATTCTGTTCAACCTGGAGAATCGGGCGGGTCTGTCGACATTGCTAGCCGGTCGAGCGGATACCGAGGTCGTCGAGCGCATCCTCCCGTTGCTGAATCTTTCCGTGTTGCCTGCCGGGCCTGTTCCACCGAACCCCCAGGAACTGCTGGGACGTCCCTTGTTTCAAAAACTGATGGTCGGCATGGCGAAGGAATACGACGTGATCATCCTGGATACCCCCGCGGGAAATACGCACGCGGACGCGCAGACCGTCGCCGCGCTGGCCGGAGGCGCATTCATGGTTACCCGTCTCGACCATACGCCCATCAGCACCGTAAGAGCGTTATCCGACAGCCTGGCTGGAACGACAGGCGCCGTCCTTGTGGGCGCCATCATTAACAAGGCGTAGATTCGCAGCCCGGCGTAACTGACGAGTTCCGTACTAGGGTCGCGACCAACCCGCTGTAGCGGGACCAGGTTTGGGATCGGTGCGGTTCATCATCGCCGGCGCGCGTGCCTTCAGGAGTGGCACCAGGGCTTGGGACAGGGGACGCAGCTTTTCCCGCATCGTCCAGTACGGCTTTAAGCGGATGTCGATGGGTTGCGTTGCATCCATTCCCGGACGTTCAGTCTTGGGTAGCTCGATCCATTCACTATTGACGTCCAGCGATTTGGCAATCCAGTCTGCCTTGGAAATTGCGCGTGTCCAACCGATACGCACAATGTTGGCCGACGCATCTCCGAGAAATACGTTTCCATCGGACTGGTTGTCATCGAGTGGCTCCGGCATGGTCAGCGCGATCTGGTTCCATGCAATAACGTTGGCGACCACCCAGTTGTTCCTCACCCGGTAGTCCGTCTCTCCGCGCGGGTCGCGTTGGCCCTCGTCGATGATGGCCACGCCGTCCAGTCCGTTTTCGGCAATCAGGTTGAATGCGATGATGCTGTCGGAAGTCTGTCTCACGTACAGACCCCGCTGCCGGTTGCCGATCATCACATTGTTATCCACGGTGAAGGCTTTGCTGATCTCCAGGTGCAGGCCGAATCCCGCATTGGACGCGAAAAGCGAATCGGTGATCCGGTTGTCGTGGTTCTTGTAGTCGAACCACAATCCGTCGCCGAAATTGCCGATCGCCCTGAAGCGCGAAATGGTCGCGTTGGTCAAGCCGCCGTCGCCGACGAACTTGGCCCCGCCTGCTTCCCACCATTTGTTGAAGCCGCGTGTATTGTTGCGAGTGACCGTCACGTCTTCGATGCGCCAACCGTCGCCTCGTCCGCCGATCCCCATCTGTCCGCATTCGCTGAAACTGCTCGAAATGATCTGGTGATTGGCCCCGGTCATGCCCAGGCAGGCGCCGTCGGCACGGCGTATCGTGACGTTTTCGATGCGCACGTTGCTACCGTCGATTTGTACTGCGCCGCCCCGGCCGCCGGCGGTCGTATTGGAATGTTCGAAACCAAGATTCCTGATTACCAGGCGCTCCACGCCCGAGGCGGAGAGGACGCGCGTCAAGGCCGCTACTTCGATGACATGCCCCGCGGGATTGCCCGCCGCGATGCGAATCATCACGTCTGCGGATTGCTTGTCATAGTGAAAGCTGTTGACGGGCATGGAAGAGCGATCGCCCGTCGCGCGGCCGGGCCAGACGCCCCCTCCAGCGCCCGCAAAAAGCGGCGCTAGCGGATGGTTGGGCAGGCCGGGATAGCCGCCGAACACCGTTCCGCCAATCTGCTGGAGCGGTTCACCATCCACGAACACTTGCTCTGGTTCGTATCCGATCGGCGCAGCGAAGCGCCCGCTGCCTTTGCCCGCATCGCGCCAATTCGTGAAGATTGCTGAGCCAATGATAAGTGTGCGGCCCCGCGCATCGCCTTCTATGACGGTTTCCGGGGCGCCAGCCCATTGCAGCGATGGGAGCAGAATGGGCTCGCGGTACTTCCCTGCCGCAATGAAAACGCGGTCGCCCGCCTGAAGTCGTTTCATTGCCGCGCTTATCGTGCGCAACGGATGGGTTTCACTGGCGGCCCCGGCATCGTCCGCGTTGGGATTGGCCGGGTTAACCACCAGACTTGCGGGAAGCGCGTTGCCGGGCATCAGGCAGGCTGCTACGAAAAGGATGGGACTGGTTACCCAGACATGTCGAAACGCATCTGTTTTATTCATGGCTGCCTTGCAATGTATCCAAGGTAGGAATTCACGACACGATCCTGCCGCCCGAATTCTCCGGAGGCGATTGCATAAAACGACACCGTGTCCACCAGGTATACAAGCAGTAGTGGCGCGGCAATCGACTCAGCGAGCGAGTGGTCGAGGGAGAAAATCTGCCGCGCGTGGCGTGACGCCGCCGCCAATAGCAGATCCCGGTTGATGCGTCCGTTGGCCAGGCGGCCGTCGAGAGCCGAACGGATCAGATGGAAATGAAAAAAATCTCCCAGCGGATTCCAGTGCGGCTGGGAATATTCCCAATCGAGAGCGACCAGGCCCTGGCTCGTTTCCAGCAAATTCCATGACGCAAAGTCGCCATGGCTCAGGCAGAACGGCAAGCTCTTGTCTGCCAGGGCCCGGCACGCGGCGGACCAGCCGGACTGCAGGACTCGCACGCTTTCCGTCTCATAGGCGGCAAGCGATTGCAGCCGTGCGGAAATAGTCCTGGCCAGCGCCGATTCCTGCCAGCTTGCTACTTCGCACTCCACGCCCGCGATCTCGCGCAACAGATCCGCATGCCTCGCACCAAACGTATCTCTGGAAAGGTTTCCCCTGACCGCGCGCATGATGAAGTACGGACGGCCGCCCGACGTACTGCCGGTTTCCACCACTGCAGGAACGTGCGGTGCGAGTTTTAAAAACTGCCCAAGACGCCTCAGACACGCGGCTTCCCCGGCGATGCGTTCATCGGCACTCGCACGCAACGCGAACTTGCCCATCATCCGGGTTCCGTCGCGCGCATTGCCAAGCACCATGACTTTTTGCAACGGACCACGCGATCCGAACTGGATCGCGAGGACGTCGCGGTTTCCTCGCTCGTGCCGGTCGTGAGGTCCGCAGAGAATCTGTCGCAATTCCTGGTGCTGGTCGGCAGCCAGCTGTCCCCTCGGCAACAGGCCCGGCCGCAGCCTGTTGCTCATCAGGGCAAGCCTGGCCCACCACCGTTTGCGCGGGTTGTGCACGAAGCAATCGAGACCGGATAAATCCTGCGGCGGCGTCGCGGGAAGGGCGAGTGCCCGCCCGTGCGCGGCAAATAGCAGCGACCAGTCGCTGCCGCCGTTTTGCCGGCCGTCAGCGAGACCAAAGCTCGCGGCAAACGTCTTCCAATCATGGACTGCGCTCATTCAGCGCGGTGCGCGGGGATGCGATACCTTGCGAGGGCTTCGATGACGTCCGCGGACGCAGTCGCGGCATAGCCGCCGGCCAGGGCCTTGGTCGCAATTCTCTGGCTGCGCGCGAGCCCTCGCCAGAGCACCGGCACAGGCCAGCGTGCAAGTCGCGATCGGCCGCGAATGAGCGCATCTTCGACGCGGCCCTGCGGCTTGAGCGCGCGCGTTTTCTGTTCGGGGTAGAAGCGCATGCACGACAGGTAGCGCGGGATGTGTGCGATGCGTGTTACCTGGGAGAATCTTTCCCAAAGATCGAAGTCCATCGCCAGGTGAAACTCCGGATCGAGCCCGCCGACTTTTTCGTACAGGCTGCGCCGCCAGAACATCGAGGGCTGGGGTATGTAGTTGTGGTCGAACATGAACGCGAGGCGGTGAAATCCGGACTCTTTCTTCGTCCGCAGGTGATTGCCGGCGGCGTCGATCCACAACGCATCGCCATAGAGGGCTTCCACCTCAGGGTGCGTTGCGAAGTAACGGCCAACCGATTCCAGCGCGCCCGGCAGCAGCAGGTCGTCCGAGCACAACCATCCCTGAATCTCACCGCGGGCGCGAGCGAAACCCTTGATGAGCGCGTCCGACTGTCCGCGGTCTGGCTCGGACACCCAGTACGACAACCGGTCCGCGTAACGTCGAATGATGTCGACGGTGCCGTCGGATGAACTGCCATCGATGACCATGTATTCGAGCGCCGGATAGTGCTGGTCGAGCACCGAGCGCATGGTTGCTTCTATGAAGGCGCCCTGCTGGTATGAGCAGGTGACCAGTGAAATGGATACGGATGGATTCACGGGATTCGCCGTCTGCCTAAAAATGCGTTGGACTCAAGCCGGTCTCATTCTGGCGCGCAAGCGCCTGAGCAGATCGAAAGCTTCGGCGCGGATATGCGATGTCGCCAGCCGTCCTTTGAACCGCGCGGACGGCGAGCGTAAATTGTTTCGGCAGCCGTCTTCGCTCGAGCTGCTTGCAATGCCGTCTATGCGGGAACGCCCTCCGCGGGAACGCAGGCCATGCACCGGCGACAGAAGTACCCACGAGTCGCGTACGTAAAGCCATCTCTCAAAGCAATCTTCCTGCGGCAGCGGGCGGATGCCGTGCTTTTTCAGCACCAGGCTCCACAGTGCTTGGTCATGGCGGTGGTTCTGGAAGGACGGATGCTGCCGTCGCGGATCGTAGGAATCGGTGATCAGTTCTCCGCGTACTGCCCACTGCGCCCACTCCGCGATCCTCTTCCGTACCGAAGCCGTGTTGCGCAACCCGAACCATGTGGCCTGGATCTGCCGCGATGCCATCGCCGCATCGTTCCATCCGCCGAATATGGCGTCCACCGATTCGTGCTTGCACCAGCCGAGTTCCGCAAAGCCGATCTCGAAACACAATACGCCGCGCACGGCCAGTTCCCGGTCGAGTGCGGCAAAGCGCGCCGAACCGAGAACGGACAACTCGCAGCCGGCGTCCATGTAATAGAGATGATCGTTTTCCGGCAGCGCGGCCAGCATGTCCTGCACAAGGAGCGGCTTCCAGCGCCAGCACCCGTACCCACGGGGATTGCGGCTGACGAATTCGCCGTGATTGGCATTGAACGCCTGCATCGCGGCATGCTCCGAGGCCGGATGAAAGATGTCGACGCTCGCGAACCAGCCCGTGGTTTTGGCCTGGCGCGCAAGACGCTCGGCTGCCAGTGAGTAGGCGTGCCCCGAGTGAAACGTCATCAGGTGGCGTCCAATAGATGGCAGCAATTCCGGGGAAGTCAGCCCGAGTTCCGGTGGCGGAGAATCAAGGTAGATCTTGACGTTGCTCATACTCTTGCCCTGCGTTGAAGTGCTCCTGCGAGCAGCTCGGTCGCGGAGTTGTTGCGTTTCATCAAGGCTGCCAATGCGTACACGATCGCCGACGCGGTCCAGTAACCATATGCCAGGCTAGCCTGGTTCAGCACGGGATTGAACGACATGACCAAAACGCCGGTAACAACGACGAGGAAGTACATGGCGAGCTGAGGCCTCAGGTCTCCATGACGGACGTTGTCGAGTCCGCGACCAGCACTCAAAGCCTTCCATCCGACCAGCACGATGGAGAGCAATCCAAGCACGAACGGCACGCCGGCAAGCAGACCGCCGTTGGCGAGGATGTCCAGCGGATCGGAATGCGTGGGTAGGTACTGGGTGCTTGTATTGACAACAAACGCATCGAAATAGTCAACCGAGGGGCCGGTGAACGCCCGCCCCCAGATCCAGGAATCGAGGAAGCGACTGAACACCAGCTCATAGTTGTGCATCCGAAAAACCGCATTGCCGTCGGCAAGGCTCGACTTGGTAAGCTGATAAACGAACAGCAGCGCAAGCGCGAGGAGCAGCGCGGCCATGATGCCAAGGCAGACCTGCAATCCGGCGCGAAGCCGGTCGCGATCCTTGGCCGCCCAGAGCATCAATTCATCTAGGTAGACCCATCCAAAAATCGCCAGCATCACGATGATGCCGGTGAGCTTGTTGGGCGCAGCAGTGCCGATGATGACCAGCAATGCGCCGATTGCACGAAACGCGATTCTCCTGCCCAGAAGCAGCGGAAAGGCAACAGCAACAAGGACGATGTGCTCCGATGAATGGTAGACCAGGCCCCCGGGCTGAATGCCCGCGCAAATGACCCCCAAAAACGAAATTCCGACGAAGACCACGGTAATGCAGCGAATCATCGTCAACGGAGCGTGCGACGTGCTGATGATCCACAAGTTGACCGGCCCGCCGAGCAGAATGAAGACGCCAATCGTTATGAATGTGTTGTCATTGTCGAGGGCAATCCGGGCATACAGGCTGCCTGCAATGATGAAACCCGCGAGCAGCGACAAGGCGAGATAAGTCCGAAATGCCGATGCCAGTTCCTGCAAGGCATCGGGCCGATAAAGGAAGCGGCCGGCGGCGCCGAGGCAAACGGACGCGATCGCGACTAGAAGGGGAATGTGGCGGGTACTGAACGAACGCCAGAGCTGTAAACCGAACGGATCGATCGCCCAGAAAATCGCAATGGCAACGGCCGCCACGAGGCAGCCATCACTGAAATCGATCGTTCCCGCTCCGCGCTGTACGGTATTACGGCCAGGCATGCCGACCTGCGAGACGTTCAAGATCGTTCTCCTGCCGGGCTAGCCGCCAGCAGGCGATTGACACCAACCACCGTTTGGCCGGGAGGAACATCCCTGGTCACGACGGCGTTGGCGCCGATGACCGCGCCGCGCCCGACATTGATGCCGCCGAGTACCTTTGCACCGGCGCCAATAAACACTTCATCTTCGATGGTCGGAAAGCCGCCGTCGCCGTAGAGTGATTTCTCTCCCAGCGTCACCTGATGCATGATGGTCACGCCGCGGCCGATGCGTGTGCGCGAATGCACGACCACGCCGTTGGGATGCGGCATGCAGATGGGGTAGGGCACCTCTGCGTAGAAATCGCAGCCGAGGATGATATTGGCCAGGCGCAAGAATTTGAACCAGCGGCGGCGTGCCAGCCACAGCAGCACGCGGCTCGACATTGGATTGGAGGGAAGGGGGCGGACCATCGGCGTCAGATTTCCCCCAGCTCTTGTGCCGGCCAGAGTCCGCTGACCACCATGCTCCAGGTCATTGCGCGTGCGCGACCCAATGCGGCGGCCGATTTTTCCGAATGCAGAGTCGGCGATGCCATTAGCTGGGCAACGGCGTCGGCCAGCGCGCCGATCACGTCGGCTTCGCCGCGCGAGGCTGTATCGACGATCATCGCGGCATCGGCGCCTGCAACTGCCGCCGGTCCTCCGGCACTGAGGCAGATCACTGGCAAACCCTGGGCCATCGCTTCAAGGACCGCATTTCCGCTCGAATCATGCAGGCTGGGAAACAGCAAAGCGTGATGTGCACGATAAACCGATGAAAGCTCGCTTTGCGGAAGGAAGCCGATCCAGCTCACGGCGTCAGTTATGCCGAGTGCGTCCACGAGCGTTTTGAATCGCGCCGTCTGCGGGCCGCTTCCGACCATGGTGAGCGAGACGGCTAGTCCATCCTGACGCAACCTGGCCAGCGCGCGGATGGCCAGCGCGATTCCTTTCCAATGGACGAACCGGCCGACGAACAGCAACCTGAACGGGCCGGCGGTCCACGCTTGTATCGGGCTGGCGGCGATGGACTCCGGCGCTATGCCAACCTCAAGGAAGCAGCGTGCGCGCGCACGTGCCGCAGCCGGCATGCGTTCGAGGGTCTCAGGTGTCTTGGCCAGGATCATCGATGCACGCGCGTAGGTATCGACTACCAGCGGGTCCCGAAGCAAAACGATGTTCGCCGCGTCGCGCAGCCGCTCGACCATGCGCTGCCCGAAAGGGAAAACGCGGCGCAGGCCGACCGGGGTTCGTTCGCCGCCACCGACCGGCCCGAGAACGAAGGGAATGCCAAGGCGCCCCATCAAGGTCGGCGTGCGAAAGATGCCGAAGGTCAGATGTTGTACGGCATCGAATCGGTGGAGGGCATGTGCACTCCGGGCAACCTTCAACGCGCCGATCTGCCAAAGATAGTAGTAGAGACGGACTCCGCGGCTGCCGCGTTTCCACCAGGTTGCCCAGCGCGGCAGGTCGAAGTAAAGGAAGGTCGGCTTTCGTACATGGCCGCTCTCTTCAAGTGCCTGCTCGATGCGGATTCGATTGTTGGCGCGCGTAAGTACCCAGACGTCGTGTCCCAGTGCGGCGAGCTCCATCGCCCAGTTCCATCCCACGCCCGGCTCCGATCCTCGTCCCGGTTCGCATGCATAGGCAGACAGGAGCAGGCGCATGTCAGACTACCGGCTTGACAAGGCGTTCACGCATGCGGGCGAGGACTGCCTCACAGGCATCGGCGATGGAGGCCTGCGGCGACTTCGACGTATCGATTCCAACCGCATTTGGCAATTGCTGCAGCAGCCGCCGGTACCCGGCAAGTTGCGCCTCGCAGGCTGCGGGGGAGACTTCCGCCTTGCGTCCGAGCAGTACAGACGCCGGGGCTTCGAGAACCAGCCACAGGTCCGGGCGCGGTATCGCGCTCAGCAGCAGCGCGTTCAGCCAGCGTGGTGTCGAAAGCCGGTAACGGTTGGGGTCAGCCAGCACGTCATGCGGATAGCGATCGAAAATCACCAGGCTCGAACGGCGTTTCAGGGGAAACACCCGCAAAGCGTATCCCAGCAACGAATCCATTACGTACATCGCGAGCTTGGTCAACGAAGCAATGGTGCCGCGCGGCGGCAAGCGATGAGGATCGGTAGTCGCTACGGTTCCAGTGCCGCCCCTGCGCACTATGCGGGGGCGCAGGTGGAAGTAATCGGTGCGACGGAACATTTGCCCCAGTTCCAGGCGCATGCCTTCAATGACCGTGCTCTTGCCCGCACCGTCCGGTCCCAGTACGGCGATCACCAGGCCCGTGGGCCGGTAAATACGCCGCAGCACGCGTCGCAACTCCAGCCATCGCGCGACCAGCGCTCGGACCGCCGGCTCGCGGTTCGCGTGCGCGTTCAATGCCTTTTGCAATTCCGCCACTACGGCGTCCGGAACCGCCGCATGTTTTGGGAGATAGGACAGGAATGTTTCAAATGCGGCACCGCCGAGCAGGCGTCGGCCGATCTCCTCGCACTCCCGCGGCGCGTCCTCGAACAGAGACTGCAGGTATCGCAAATGTGACGCGTCCAAAGACAACTTGTCGATGCGCTTGACCAGGTAGTAGGCAAATGCGGCAGGGATTGCCGGTTTCCAGAAACCGGCCGGCTCCCGGACGCGCGCGCTGAGCAAAAAATCCGCAGTAAGCCAGAGTCGCCCACGGCGCCGATAATCGGTCGAGACGTCGGGATGGAAATGCACGAAATTATTCTGGGCGCGTACGGTAAGCACGAAATAGAGCGCGCCGATCTCGTGCTGCAATACCTGGTGCACGTGCGCGGTGCCGCTTCCCTTCCAGATAATCCCCACGACCCGGGCAAGATCGACAGGCCGCACCACAAAATCGACATCGGAAGATATCCGTGCGGGAAAGCCCGCGGTCTGCCCGACGATAACGTAATCGATGTTCGCGGTGTCCAGGGCGCCGAAGAATTGCACGAAAAGGTCGGATCGCAAGCTGACCCTCTCTTGATTCATGCGGCATTTCGAGGCTGGACAAGGCGCACGATTGCGACGGCAGGCGCGGACAGCGCGAGCTTCCTGGGGGCTGCCCGTGGTGCGCACGTCAGCATATCCGGACGGGCTATCTCGTAAGCACCGCATACTGCTTCCAATCGATTTCCCTCATCGTGCTATCGCGACGTCAACGCTGTGGCTGTGCCTGCCTCGCATGCGCTTATCGTCGCCCGCCCCCTTGACTCCGTGTGGATGCGAGAGATGTCGCTCGAGGACGACAATACGACGACTGAATGCAGTAACGGGCAGACGCTCCCACAGTACGCGCGAATGCGAACCGGGCTGGACGGTTAACGCCAAGCAATAAATTCGCCCAATCGCGGTTCTCATTTTCAGCCTTTTCGGGCAGCGCGGACAATGCCGGCGCAAAGGTAGAGCAGCGAAACGGCCCCACCCAAGGCAACACTCCAGGCGATGCCCGCCGGGCCTAAGGCTTTGGAGGCGATGATCACCAGCAGTGTCGACACCGCTGCGCCTACGGCGGCCGCGATCGCGATCCGGTGCGTCTTCATGCGCGCGCGCTCATGGTAGATCGCAAACCTGCTTGCGAAAACGATGCTGACGCCGATTCCGTGGACCCAGAGGATGGTCGCGTAGGGAACGTATGCATCTCCCAGCAGGAAACCAACGATTTGCCTGCAGAAGATTCCGGCGGGCAGGAGTAGCAGGAGAAGGAGCCCCGTCAGCGCGACACCGAAGCGCAACGTCTGCTTCCTCAGCGCGAGGTCGCTCCCCTTTCGGTAAGCGTCAGCAAAGCGAAGGGGAAGCATGTTGTCGAGTGTCGTCCCCAGCGCGTTGGTGAATCCCAGGAGGCCGGCGACTGACCGATAGGCTCCGATGCCCGAGGCGCCGACCACCGGCGCGGCAAGATAGACGATACCCTGCGAGCCCAGCCATTGCGCTTGAAACGATGCGACGAAATCTCTCGACGCGCGCCAATGCTGCGACAGAAACCCGCGTGCGCCCGCGGGTCGTGATGGCAAACGCAGGCGGCGCACCGCGTACAGGCAAGCCGCAATGCTCGATATTCCCCACAGTAGTACCGCGGTATCCAGGGTAAGCAGATCGTGGCCGGCCAGCACGATTGCGGCGACGACAATGGGCAGATAAGTAATCGCATCGAAACGCAACAGGGAGGATCCATCCCGATTGAGAAAGCACAGTCTTCGCATCCACTCGAGCGTGGCGAGTCCGAGAGTCGAAGCGGCAAGTGCCGCCACGGTCTGTGCCGAGACGCCGGCTACTCCCATCAACAAGCAGATCGACATGCCCGCTGCGGCCAGGAAGGCAAGGGCGGCGCCGACAATCAGCTGTGCCGCGAAGCTGCCTTGAATCAATCGCGCGCGCTCGATGTCATCCTGCACATGCGGAGCCGTAGTGATGAGCGGATTGCCGACCAATGACACGCTGACGCTGACGAAGTATTGCTGTGCCACTGTGATCAGCGCATAGGTACCGAAGCTGGCCGGCCCGAAGAAGCGGGCGTACAAGATCGTAATCGCGAAATTGCAGCCGCTCACCAATACCTGGTCGGCCAGAACCCAATGCAAATGTCTTCTTTTCAAGATCGGCCGGCGGGTCTATGAATGCCTTCTGGTCATTCGTGGCGACCACAGAACGGCAGCAGTTCGGGGCGAAAGCTGCCGAAATGCATGCGGCAGCGAATGATTCAGAGCAGCGATGAAACGCTATGCCGGATCAGCCCAGGATTTCTTCCCCTCATGGATTTCAGGCCGACGGACAAGCGCCGGCACCGGCGGTAGATTCCCTTTGCGACCGGCGCGAAGGGCGTTAGCTGTATCGACCGTGCCAGGCTGGTAAAGAGAGTAGGAGACTTCGTCTCGGAGGGTGATCCGCCATTCCATAGCTCGACGTAATCGGATTGCTGGACGTCCGTATGCGAAAACCGGTCGGATGCCCTCCTGGTTCGGACCAGGAGATAAAGCGACGTGGACGAACTCACATTGGCCCTGGCTCCGTTTTCAGGTTTTCTTACCTCATACCAGCATTCGGTATCCAGGAGGTCCGCAACGAATACCTGGGTCTCCCTGTAGCCGTTCTTTTCCGAATACAGGGAGAAAAACAGCTCGGGGGAGAACTGCCAGAAGCCGTGTCCGCAAAAATTGTTGGCGGGCAACACGTGCAGTATCTGCCCGCCGGGAACGCACAGGGCCGAAACATTGTGAAGTGCCTGGGGCGCGTTGTAGATGTGTTCCAGGCATCCCCCGTCAAACACCGTGTCGTAGACGCGATCCGACTTGAGCCTCTGGTTCATGTCTTCGACAAAAGTGGCGTTCTCGTAGGGAGAGTTGTCGTAGCTGTCGACGCTTGTTGCTCCCAGGCATTGGGTGAGCAACTCCTCGCAGAACGGACCGTAGTCCCGGGTTTTCTCGACGCCCATTTGCTGCTTCAATATTTGCGGTCCTACGTTCAATGCCTGACGGCCGATCGTCGCAATATTGCCGAGCGCCTGCTTGTTGGAGGCAAATCTAAGAAAGTTCAGCGAATGGATATCGATTCCCACGTCGACTCTCCCAAGGCAAGCAAATGAACGTACTCGACAACTGACCTGGCCTGCAAACAGGAAAACGTGCAAGCCGCGTGTGGATTCGAAGGCCCGCAAGAGCCGGTGCCACTATTGCGGGTCATGATCTCATTGACATATGACCATACCCAAAGATGCAAGAGCAAGCATTGTCGCTGCCGGGCCGCATTTACCTTCATGCAGCTACGCGTTGAAACACGCGGTTATGCCCAACTTGCAGAATCTCCCGAAACCGTGTGCGATCAACCTCTCGCGCCACTTGCGAGGGTCCCGGGTGTCCGCCCGTAGCAAACATCGTCGGCTGGTACGTCGTAGTCAGTGCTGAGTCGTCCAGCACTACAAGGCCGCCAGGTTCCAGATGATTTGCGCATAGCTCCCAGTCCTGGCGCGCGACTGCGTAGTCATGATTGCCATCGATGTAAATCAGGGACCACAAGCGCGAAGAGACCAACTGATGTGCTGGCGGGTCGGTTGAGTAGGCTTTCAGGAGGGCCGGCGCTGGCAGCGAAAAGTAGGCGAAATTCTGGAGCGTGTCCTCATAGTAGTCCAGTCCTTCGCGATACTTCGAAACTGCGTCGCTCGCTGACGAGAATGGGGAAATGCCCTGCGTAAAGCAATCTCGATTGAAATGACGGGCCAAGAGGGAAGCAAGACTCAGAGTTTGTCCGCGGTAAACGCCGATCTCGAGAAAGCTGGCCGGGTTGAACTCCCGAAACAGCAGGAACCACATCGTATGAAAGGCATCTTCGCCAAATCCGCGACCGGACTGGGTGAAATATGCGCGGTGTTCCTGCAATGGTTTCGGCAGGCAGCCGTGAAAATGATGGAAACATCGGACATAGAATGCCGTTGGGTCAATCAAGCTGTCATCCCACGCCGCACGTGGAATATCCGGCATCGGACTGGGAAGCAGGCGCAACAGCCTCCTCCTGGCAGCATGCATGCGCCAGGAATTGTATCTGCCCCTCAGAAACCGGAGAATTTTCATGTCTGGTCCAGTTCTGGGCGGAAGGCGGTCTTCCTGGTGAACGCTAGGAATCCGATAACCGGCGCGCTCCGGGCGGTCAACTCAACTTCCAAACCGGGCAACAACAAACAACGTTCCTCCAAGACGGGGGAACATGTTGAAAAACAATTTGCCGGCGGAAAACATTCGTTGCGTCATCGCGTGCTTCTGATAGCAGGTATCGATCGAGACGATCCCGAATCCATGCCGTGCACAAAGGTTTTCGATATTTTGCGCATTGAAGGTCATCACGTGTTCGTTTCCCTCGACGAAACGGCCAAGGCAGTGCTTCAGGAAGCTCAACAACCCAAACGAGTGTGGCGTCGTGATGACGATGCTGGTCCGCTCATTGCAGACCCTTCTCAAGCCTTCGAACATTAACCCGGGGTTGGAGAGATGCTCGACGATGTCGCCGACGACCACGACATCGAACGTACCCTCGAGCTGTGTTTCCTCGAGCTTCTCGGCGTTCCCGTAAACTACGTTATTGAACACGCCGTGGTCTCTGAAATAGTCGATGGCATCCCTGCTGTAGTCGACGCCGGTAACGTCGGCGACCCTGCTGAGGGCGTAATGCAGCGATTCGTTTGCCAGGGCGATGCGATCCGTGGTGGGCAGATCGGCGAATCCCACGCACCCAATATGGAGTACGCGTTTTCCCTTCGCCAGCTCCAGGATTTTTGCATCCTTGAAAAAATAGACCATCGGAAAGCCTCGAGGAGCGTGCCCTTTGATGTCGCTTGCCGGGAAGTCGCGAAATGCCGGCTTCGAGAATAGCACCGCTGCGTCGCAAATTGCATGCCGAATAGAAGTCGGCCAGTAGTGTCGTCGCATGGCGACGTCCAGCGCGTAACCTGCTTGCAGAAAGCATTCTCCCACCTGTGAATCACTTTGATGTGTAGAGTCGAATGACCATGAATCGCTACCGCGTCCTGGTCGTTCACAATCTCTACCAGCAAAAGGGCGGCGAAGACTCGGTGGTGGAATCCGAAGTGGAGCTGCTCGAGTCGAACGGCCATGCAGTGGAACGCTTTACCCGGAACAACGACGAGATCCACGCAATGGATCGCGTCTCAGTGGCAATGCAAAGTTGCTGGAGCAGGGAATCGCTGCGCCGCTTCAACGATGTCGTGGAAGGGTTCAGGCCCGAAGTGGTGCACGTCCACAATACATTCCCGCTCATATCGCCCTCGATTTACTGGGCGGCCGGGCGCGCGGGGATACCCGTGGTACAAACGCTTCACAATTTCCGCCTGCTCTGTCCCCAGGCGATGTTCCTTCGCGACGGTAAGGTGTGCATAGATTGTCTGGGGCATGTCCCATGGCGCAGTGTCGTACATGCCTGCTACCGGGGTTCGCGGCTGCAGAGCGCCGTGAGCGCCGGCGCCGTGACCCTGCACAGGATGGCAGGAACCTACCGGACCAGGATCAGCCGGTTCATCGCACTGAACGAATTTTGTCGCCGCAAATTTATTGAAGGAGGTTTGCCGGCGGAGCGCATAGTCGTCAAACCAAACTTCGTGGATTTCCCGGTACCGGGCGAGGGACTCCGCAGCGGATTCCTGTTCGTGGGCCGCCTGTCGGTCGATAAAGGAATACGCATCCTTGGACCCGCCGCTCGGCAGACCGTGGGTGTCGTTATTCGCGTTGCTGGCACGGGCCCCGAGCAGGCTCTTTTGGAAGCAGTGCCTGGAATTGAGTGTCTGGGGTCGCTTCCAGGAGACGTCGTGCGCAATGAGATGACGCGTGCCATGGCCTTGCTGTTGCCCAGTATCTGGTATGAGAACTTTCCGCGGACCCTGGTGGAGGCCTTCGCTTGCGGGCTTCCGGTCATCGCCAGCCGCATTGGAGCGCTGGCGGATCTGGTGGAGGACGGGGTGACCGGGCTGTTGGTTGAGTCAGGCAGCGCGGACGATCTGGCAAAGAAAATGCATTGGGCGATGGGCAATCCCGAGAAGATGGCCGCAATGGGACGCAACGCCCGGAAACTCTATGAAGCCAGGTTCACCGCGGATCGCAACTATGAACAGCTCACGGCGATCTACCGGGACGTCATCGAAGAAGCAAAGGGAATTTCATGATCCCGCACGGAGTACTGGCTCAATTCGGAGCCGAGCGATAGTGGACCCGAACTCTTCCGGCAAGATCGAATTGTTCGGAATTACCTTTTCGGCGCTGCCGCTAACCGCCGCTGTCGACGAGGTTCTTTCGGCGATCCGAGGCGGGGAGCGGGGCCATGTATGCGTCGCCAACGTGGACATGTTTACGCGCGCGGTGCGCATGCCCCGTCTTCGAAGCGCGATGCGGAGCGCGCGGCTGGTCGTTGCGGATGGCATGCCGCTCATCTGGCTGGAACGCCGGCTGGGAATGAAAACGGCGGGCCGGGTCTACGGACCCGACTTCATGTCTGACCTGTGCCGCCAGGCTCAGGTTGATCGCATACCCGTGTTTCTCTATGGAGGCACCGATGAGCTGTTGCAAAACCTCATTCGGGTTCTTCTTCAGATGTGCCCCGATCTGAACATCGTTGGAAGTGTTGCTCCGCCGATGCTGCCCCCAGATCCCCCCGTTGATCCGGAAATAGCCTCTGTCATCTGCAAATCCGGAGCGCGGCTGGTTTTTGTCGGGCTGGGCTGTCCCAAGCAGGAGTTATGGATGTACTCGCATTGTGACCATCTGGATGCGTTGACGATTGGCGTGGGACAGGCTTTTGCCCAACTAGCGGGCACGCAGCCTCGCGCGCCGGCATGGATGCAGCACTCTGGTCTGGAGTGGTGTTTTCGTCTTGCAAAGGAACCCGGGCGTCTTTGGAAACGGTATCTGATCGGAAACACGTTCTTTGTATTCCTGGCGGCCAGCGCATTGTTGAGGAGCTATTCCAGGCGGTTGAGAGGGGTGGAAGGCTAGAGCCGGCAGTTCGGCGAACCACGCGGCGGCAATGGCCGAGTCGCGCGTGGCTCCGCCATGATTTCCTTTCCCGCCGCTACGTCTGTTTTATGCGCGCGGTGAGGGGATGGGCAGCTTCAGCTTTTTCATGAAGGAGTCGCCGGACCGTGGCATAGCCAACTCTCAACAAAGGACGTTCCAGCAAGAAATGAATTGCAGCGCCTGCGCCGCACGCGAGCGCGATCGACAAGGCGACATAGAAAAGATGCGCGGGCGTTGAACTGCCAAGGTCCAGGAAGCGGAAGAGCTTGTGCGCTCCCGAAACCACGATCATGTGCGACAGATAGACGGAATAGGAGATATCCCCTACGAAGGTCAGGAACTTCGGAAGGATAATGCCGTTTCTTCGCTCCAGACTCACTGCGCCAAGGACAAGAAGCGTCGCAGGTAAAAGGCAAATTATCATTCTATCGACGTGGACCGTTCTGTCGAACGGCAGCGACATGATGCCCGGGACGAGCAGCCCAAGAGCCCCAAGAACCACAAGAAGCCGCGAATTGACTCGACAGCCTTTCGAGATCAGGACGAAGGCCACGCAACCGGCGATGAATTCAAAAGTCAGGGGGTCGCTTGCCAGCATGAGCAAAGGAAAACTTTGCAAAACATCGAACCGTGCGGTGAGCGCGAAGCCGACAACTATGAGCGCCGACCATATGGCCAGGAAGCGAACCTTGTGGCGTTCGGGAAAAAACAGCGCGATGGAAAAAACCAGATAGAAATACATCTCGTGCACCAGCGTCCATCCTTGTCCGACCAATGGCACCTGCAAACCTGGAAGCAGGAGGAAAGATCGCACGAGACTGACTCCCTCTGCGCCTTCCTGGCGATTCATCATCTGGGGATAAAACAGAAAGATGGGGAGATAGAGCAGGGTAAACACCCAGTACAGTGGATATATTCTCGCCACCCGGCGCAGGAAAAATGCCGGCGCCGCCTTTTTCTTCTGGTAGCCGCCGTGGCAAATCGCCATCATGACGAAGCCGCTGATGACAAAAAAGAGATCCACGCCCGCAGCGCCGATAGTCGTAAACAGGTCCAGATAGGCGTGGCCGTCGAAGAAACGTTTCTCGTAAGACCCAACATGTGCAAAAACAACCAGAAGCACGGCAACGCCTCGCAGGGCCTGGATGTTCACGATCTTCTGATGCGACTCGTTGGGCATCATGGTGTTCGCGAGCCGCGCTGCGGCCGCGTGGCTAATCGAACGAAATTCGCCTAAAGAGGTTCCCGTTGCCTTGCGGTCGGGCGCTGATTCAGTTATGCGATGTATGCGCAGGCATTGCCGAGACACCTTGAGTGGTCGGTGAGTGCATGGTCGAGGGGTCGCGGTTCAGCAGGACAAGCTAGTTGCAGGGCCGGCAGTGGAGGGGATGAGAGGGCGTTCGCATTTGGTGTTTTCAGATCATCCCACTATCACAGGCCGCGCGTGCACCCGCGCCGGAGCTTGCACCGGAAGGAGCTGGCGGAAGAACGCGATGGTTCTCTTCAGGCCTTCATCGAGAGGGACCTTTGGTTCCCAACCGAGTTCGCTTTTTGCCAGCGTGATGTCGGGACAACGCTGCATCGGATCGTCGGCCGGAAGGAGTTTGCGTATGATTCTTGATCTGGAGCCGGTCAGGGACAGTATCTTTTCGGCAAGCTCCAGGATCGAGAATTCACCTGGATTGCCTATGTTCACGGGCCCGGTGAAATCATCGCGCGTTTGCATCAACCTGACGATGCCGTCGATGAGGTCGTCGACATAGCAGAATGATCTGGTCTGGCTGCCGTCGCCGTAGATGGTGATGTCTTCGCCTCGCAATGCCTGAACGATGAAATTGGAAACCACGCGTCCGTCATTCGGATGCATGTTGGGTCCATAGGTGTTGAAGATTCTTGCGACCTTCACGCGCAGGTTGTGCTGCCTCCGGTAGTCGAAAAACAGGGTCTCGGCGCATCGCTTGCCTTCGTCGTAGCAGGACCGTATCCCCACCGGATTTACATTACCCCAATATTCTTCGCGTTGGGGATGGACATGGGGGTCGCCATAGACCTCGCTGGTCGAGGCCTGAAAGATTTTAGCTTTTATGCGCTTCGCCAGGCCGAGCATATTGATGGCGCCGTGCACGCTGGTCTTGGTGGTTTGCACCGGATCGAACTGGTAATGCATGGGCGACGCCGGGCAGGCCAGGTTGTAGATTTCGTCGACTTCGACGTAGAGCGGGAACGTGACATCGTGACGCATCAGTTCGAATTTCGGATTGTGTAGCAGATGCCTGATGTTGGTCTTGGAACCGGTGTAGAAATTATCGACGCATAGAACGTCGTAGCCTTCGTCGATTAGCTTGCTCGACAGATGCGATCCGAGGAATCCTGCACCGCCGGTTATCATCACCCTGTTGCCGAAAAGACTATTCATGTTTTCGTCACCGCTATGTTGAAAAAATGGATTCCATCGGCTGATGCTGCTTTCCGGGGACGGGTGCTGCGAAATCGGAAGGACGTTGTTGGATGGCGCTCAGCGTGAAGCGAAGCGGATGAGCCTGACTTTCGATTTCCGCCGCATCTGATAGCAGACCAAGCCCGCGCCAATCATCAGCATCACGGAAACGCTCGGGATCGAATCAGGCGCGCCTGCCCCTGCGTCGAGGGCGGCGCCCTGAGCCTCACTGCCAGATGCTTTGACGGCCGCGAAGTCGTGTCCGGATTCGTTCCAGAGCAACGTGCCGGGGTTGTTGAGGGATGCCGCGCCATGGATTCCGAGCGCACCCGCAAGCTCGACGGCGGCACGAATCGATATGCCGGCCGAGAAATCGGTCCTGTTCAATTGGGCAACGAGTCCGGGCGACAGGCCGTGATTCGCCGGCGCACCGTGGAGGAAAGAGCTTGTGTCGCCGCGAAATTCGTCGGCGTTAAACGACAGGGAATCTCGGGGGGAGTGGTGATTTATTTCGAAAACCGCGGCGGGGGCGGACGACCAGAACAAAAGCCCCGCGCAAGCGACGGATAACTGAAGTGAGATTCGGCTCAACATTGTGATAGCTCCGCAGAAGCAGGCACAGAAGGCTGCGTAAGTTGCAAAAGCAAGTAAAGTACCAGCGTGACGCTTCGACTCGGTTCGTGCCCGCAATCGGCCTTCTTGAGAAGGATAACCAGCCAACGATTCCGCGCTAGCCTCGGAATGCGCCCGTGGTGGCGATAGCCCTGGGCAATAAGATGACTTCCGCCAATGAGGATACACCTGCAAGGACTGCCAAGATACTAACTATATGAGTGCGCACGTCGCTCTATAGGAGTGCGAATGTCGCCAACTGGGTACACGTGCGTGTTTGGCGGCTCCCGCGCCCCGCTAAGGATAAGATTCGCCAGCGAGCGCCGAATACACCGTTCCATTCAATCCTCGCGAGCTTGATTCATCCTTGTGTCCGGAATTCATGCGCAAGTCAGTGGGTGCATAATGCGCAAGAAGCGCAATCGATACTGTCAGCTCACTTCAGACACGAACTCCCGTGAACACCAAATCTTCCATCCTCGTTACCGGCGGAACCGGCTACATCGGCTCCCACACCGTTGTGGAGCTTATTGCACAAGGCCACGAGGTAGTCATCATCGACAACCTTTGCAACAGCAAACGTTCTGTTATCGACACGATTGCAAAGATATCGGGACGCAAGCCGCAATTCATCAATCTCGATTTGCGCGACAAGCCAGGACTGAAAGAGTTGTTTGCCGCGCATTCCTTCGATGCGGTGTTGCATTTCGCGGGGCTCAAGTCAGTCGGAGAATCGGTCGCAAAACCATTGCTGTATTACGACAACAACATCGTTGGCACCATCCATCTGCTGGAAGCGATGGAGGCGGCGGGTGTCAAGACGATGGTGTTTTCGTCATCGGCGACGGTTTACGGTGACCCTGCTTCTGTTCCGATAACGGAGGACTTTCCGCTCAGCGTAACCAATCCGTATGGCCGCTCCAAGCTGATCATCGAGGACATTCTTCGCGATACGGTGAGGGCAGACCCGCAGTGGAAGGTCGCCTTACTGCGTTACTTCAACCCGGTCGGTGCCCATGAATCCGGATTGATCGGTGAAGATCCGCGCGGCACGCCGAACAACCTGATGCCGTATGTTGCCCAGGTCGCGGCAGGCATCCTGCCGCAGCTTTCCGTTTACGGTGCGGACTATCCGACCTCCGATGGGACCGGCGTTCGGGACTACATCCACGTCGTGGATCTCGCTCAGGGACACCTGGCCGCGCTCAAGGCTCTCGAGGGGCAGCCGGACTTGCTGACGATGAACCTCGGCACCGGTCGTGGCTACAGCGTGCTCGAAATGATCAAGGCATTCGCCGACGTTACCGGTCGCAAGATCAACTATCGGATAGTCGCCCGGCGTCCCGGAGACGTGGCGGAGTGCTACGCCGACCCTTCGCTGGCATTTCGGCTTATGGGTTGGCGCGCGCAGCGCGGCGTCGAAGCAATGTGCGCCGATGCGTGGCGCTGGCAGAAATCCAACACGCCAGGTGGCTAGCGGAGACGGGCCAACCACGCCCGTGAGTCTTAGAACGTGTAGACGCCAGTTACGCCAATGGTTCGGTAGTCATAACTGAACACAGGTATGTTTGATGTTCTCTCGCCTTTTTCGACACTGAAGGTCAAGGTGGTCCTTCTGATCGGCGTCCATAGAACCGCAATCTGGTAGATCCGTTCAGTATCCTCACGGTCGCTCGTAACCGGGACGATCCCGGGGTCGCCCAGGTATTTGTCGGATAGACGCGCAATTTTGCCCTGGAGCGAGACATTAGGCGTTACGGACCAGGTAGGGATCACGCTGATTCCCGTGATCTGAACGTAATTGGAATCCTGGCTCTGGTATTCGCCGATCTCCCGCCAGGTTGAAAAATCGAATCCCAGCTTGCCTGTGGGCAGCCAGTTATAGCTCAGCCGCCAGGTTGGACCGCTGAAGTTGCGGCTGGTCAGCGCTCTGTAATTGCGCTCGGTATGCCCAAGCCTGGCCTGGAAGGTGGATAGCCCGGAGAAGCGCCAGTTGGCCACCACGTTGAATTCATTCTCCCGATACGCGTTGTCCACCACATTTCCCGCAATGACCTGATGGTTGGGATAAGTTGCATCGGCAGTGCGGTATTGCACACCCACCGTGTTCTCTGCCGGGCTCACCCAATTAACTGTAAACGCGGCGTTGTTGATGTCGGAATTGTAGATTTGTTGCGATTCATCACCATGGCGGTAGTCGTACCTGTTCAGATCCAGGGTCAAACGGAGCCTTGAATAGACCTGGTAGTTGGCCGAGCCGTAGACTTGACCCTGGTCGACCAGATCCTTGATATTGGCCTGGATGTTGGCAAAGCTGGCGAGGTAGCGCCGATGTCCGAGGCCCAGCGTGCCATCCCAGAAATTGCCCAGCTGCCACTTCCATTCTCCGCGCGCGTCGTAGCCGAGGTAATCGAGATTGCTGAAGTGCTGGAATTTGTAATTGTCAACGTTGCCTTCGAGGATGAATCTCTGCCGGCTCTGTCGTATCTCATACGAGCCTCCGGCCCCGATACGATAGATAGTGTCCGCCGTATCCGATGAACCGATGGCTGCCTGCGGGTCCACGACGTCGGATATGCGGAACAAATTACTGTCGTGGGTAATGCTTCCGGTGGCATTGAGCTTTAGTGGCCGGTCCGGTTCGGGCGGGACAACCAGCTGTGCAACACCGTGCGGCGACATGGCGACGAGGGAGAAGAAAATTGCAAAACGGATTTTGTTCATCGGAAGCCCCGTCGCTGTGCCCATAGGAATAATCCAGATCGACCGCATTTTGAGTTTTTACTTTGGACGCGAACAAAGATGGTTGCTACCCACGAACCGGACCTAGCGTAAGCCGTCTGGCATATTTAGTCTGCAGAATTTTCATATAGGCGGCAACGGGATTGCGGAAAACGGGGGCGGGCGCGCGTTGTGCGCTGTTGTGGTGCCGGGAGCCTCTAACGAATGCAGGGGCGTAGTGCTGCGGTTGCCACGTACATACCCCCAAATGTACCGCCTCCGGACACATCCTTCAAAAAATTGTGCGGGCACACTGCGCGCGTTTGAATTGATTGTGCCTGATCCTTCACAAGTGCGTCTACTTGGCGAATACACGGGTGGCACGATGGGCGAGAACTCAAGCCATGCCGGTTAAGAGCTTGGGCCGTCGCAATCACGCTGATCGCAGGAGAGTTGCGGACGTGTATCGTATCGGGCACTTCCTTCAAAGCGCTCGGGGGCGATCCTGGCGCTTCTGGTACGGCTACTTGGGCACCGTCGCATCCGTCCCGCGCAAGCGACTTAATGCGCCGATCAAACCTTTGCGCGGCCTCCGCCC